>Ga0247832_1001019_pt1 | contig 52811 bp, 64 predicted proteins | sample LaCruzMarch2015__10_FD_192407 | JGI IMG/M metagenome (GOLD analysis project Ga0247832, IMG submission 192407) | Freshwater microbial communities from meromictic Lake La Cruz, Castile-La Mancha, Spain - LaCruzMarch2015_4m | ecosystem: Environmental > Aquatic > Freshwater > Lake | place: Spain... | reverse complement strand
CCTATCCTGGTGTCCATGGCGCTGTGGAACCACACCGATCCATCTCGAACTCGGTTGTGAAACGCAGCAGCGGCGACGATAGTTGGGGGGAAGCCCCCTGCGAAAATAGCTCGATGCCAGGTAAAAACTCCGCTCCACAGTTGCCGTCAGGCCATGTGTGAGCCAGCAGTTCTTTTCTGAGCTGTAGGAAAAGCCACCCGAGAGGGTGGCTTTTCTGTTGGCTGGCTGCAAGACATAAGATTCAGAGCACAATCTGATCCAGGCTTGTGATCGCCTCAAACGGACCGGGATCCTTGCTGGGATTCTCCTGGCGCACACTGAAGCGGGTGGCCATGCCGGCGGCCTGGGCGGCTTCCAGTTCGCTCCGGGAATCGCTCACAAAAAGAATCGACGCTGGTGCCATTCCCAGCTCCTTGGCAATGGTGCCGTAGCTGGCGGCTTCGCCTTTGGGGCCCGTGGCAGTGTCAAACCAATGACTGAACAAGCCTCTGAGATCACCGTCGGTGCTGTGCCCATAGAGCAGTTTCTGCGCTTTCACCGATCCGGAGGAATAGACAGCCAGCTGCAGCCCGTGGGATCGCCAGGCGCGCAGGGATCGGGCCACATCGTCAAACAACGGACACCGCAGGGTGCCGCTGGCATACCCCTGGTCCCAGATCAGCCCCTGCAGTTCCTTCAAGGCGGGAAGTTTGCGGTCGTGATCGATCAGCGACTGAAGGAAACGCACCCGCTCCCCATGGGTTGGCGCCCTTCGCGATGACACTGGATCGCCTGCTTCGTCTGCGGCCATGGCCCCATCAATGGCTTGGAGCAGCGGAGCAAGCGCAAGCTTGTGAGCTTCGCTGCGCAGAAAGCCATCCAGGCGCTCCCGGGCATAGGGGAAGAGCACCTGGCTCACGAAGGGCACCGGACAGGTGGTGCCTTCGATGTCGAGCAGGACAGCCCTGATCTCTTGCCTCTGGGGCTTCATCTGTCCCAGGCTCTCCAGGAGCAGGCGCCGCCATCGTTGCTCCAGCAGCCATTCGAGGATCTCCAGATGCCGACGCGCCTGGGCCAGATCGCTTCCCCAGGCGTAGAGGCCATGCCCGCCGATCAGCAGTCCCTGGGGAGCGCCTGCGAGCAGGGGGCCGGCGGTGGCGCTGAGCCGGGCCAGGTCCTGGTCATTGGCCAGCACCGGCAGCTTCACCCGGCTGCGGTGACTGCCGATACCCTCCAGCCCTTTGAGCATTTCCAGGTCCTGCAACAGCAAGGATCCCGACGGCTCCTGGTCCCCCAGGCACCAGTCGGAGAGCAAGGTGGCGGACTGGGAGTGGGTGTGCAGCACGGCGCCGGCCCCGGTGCGGGCTACGATCTCCAGATGCAACAGCGTTTCGGCGCTGGCCCGGCCTGCGCCCGCCACCACAGTCCCGCCAGCGTCCACCGTGATCAGTTCTTCCGGCAGAACGGACCCCTTGTCGACACCGCTGGGGGCCATCAGCAGGGTCAGGGGGGCACGGGCTAGGACGCAACTGAAGTTGCCTCCGGTGCCATCACACCACCCGCGGGCATGGAGGTCCGCCATGGTGCTGCTGAGCTGGTCGGCAAGGGCGCTGGTCACGCGGGTTGGAAAACAAGGGGATCGGTGGGGCCTGGACGCCGGTCTTCAGTTCTGGCAGCGGGGACACCAGTGGCTGCTGCGCCCCCCCAGCTTCTCGCGCAGGATCTCCGTGCCGCAACGGCGGCAGGGTGACCCGCTGCGTCGGTAGACCCAGGCCTGGCCGCCGTAATTGCCGTTGGTGCCCTGCAGGTCACGGAAATCGCTGAAGGTGGTGCCCCCGGCGCCGATGCTGGCTTCCAGGACATCCACGAGGGACGAGCGCAGCCGTTCCAGGTCGTTGCGCCCGAGACGGCCGCTGGGGGTCTGGGGCCGGATCCCCGCCGTGAACAGGGATTCATCGGCATAGATGTTGCCCACCCCCGCCACCAGCGATTGGTCGAGAAGGGCGTTCTTGATCGGTCGCCGCGAGCCCTTCAGGCGCTCCCGCAGGTAGGCGCCCGTGAAGTCCTCCCCGAAGGGTTCAGGGCCCAGACGCTGCAGTCCGGTCATCACGGCCCCGTCGGCGACCCCGGGCGGGATCCACCACATCTGGCCGAAGCTGCGGGTGTCGACGAAGCGCAACTCCTCGCCGGCCCCGTTCCAGACGCGCACCCGGGTGTGGGGGCAGGGGGGGCGCTCCTCGGCGAGCCAGAGGAACTGGCCGGTCATGCGCAGGTGCACACCCCAGCGACCGGCTGCGCCCCCGCCTGGAGTTTCGAGATCGGCCAGGAGGTATTTGCCGCGGCGGTGCCATTGGCCCACACGAAGGCCCCGAAGGGCCCTGCAGAAGGCGGCAGGGTCTTCGGGGCTGGCGATGGCACGGGCCCTGAGCACTTCGACGCCGTCGATCAGAAAACCGCGTGTCTGTTGCTCAAGGCCCCGTCGAACGGTTTCAACCTCCGGAAGCTCGGGCATGCCCGGATCGTAGGGCTGGCGAGGACTCAGGCCTTGACGAGTTCGCTCTCGGCGAAGTTGTTGGTGTTGATGCCGCCGTCGGAGCCGCTGTAGCCGTTGTAGTTCACCTTCTCGAAGCGAACGACCACGGGATAGCGGATGCCGGAGGTGTCAACCGACGCCACGGTTCCGACTTCGTTGAACCAGTAGGACTCCGGACGCTTGATCCGTACTTTGTCGCCGCGGGAGATGGCCATCGCTGGGCTGGAAGATCGGGTGGTCTGCGCAGCGACACTACCGGTGAACCGGAGCCGACGCCCAGGCGATGTCACGGTTCGTAGCCGGCCCCGTGGCAGCATCCCCCAACCCACCGCCGGCCCCGCCGATGGTTCCGTCCATGGCCTTACCCGAGGCCCCCCAGTTGAGCCTGGATCTGCCCGATCCGGAGAGCGACAGCCTCAGCACGATGGAGTTTCTGGCCCGGCTTGAAGAGGCCTGGGCCGTCTGCGACCGCTTCGATCTGCAAACCGAAATCTGGCGCGGCCGCATCCTGTGTTCGGTGCGTGACCGGGAACGGCGCGGCGGCGAGGGGCGTGGCACTGGCTTCCTGCAGTGGCTGCGGGAGCGGGAGATCAGCAAGACCCGCGCCTACACCCTGATCCAGCTGGCCGAGTCGGCCGATGGTCTGGTGGGCGAAGGCCTGCTGGAGGAGGGCAGCGTCAACAATTTCTCCAAGCGGGCCTTCCTGGAGACGGCCCAGGCCGATCACGAGGTCCAGCAGATGATCAGCGAGGCGGCCAACGAGGGCCAGCAGATCACCCGCAAGCAGGTGCGCCGCCTCACCGATGAGTTCACCGCCGCCACCAGCCCCCTGCTGCCGGAGGAGATCCGCCAGCGCACCGCCGATAACCTCCTGCCCCCCCGGGCCGTGGCGCCGCTGGTGCGGGAACTGGCCAAGCTGCCCGAGGAGCAGCAGAACGATCTGCGCCGTGTCCTGCGGGAAGAACCCGAGCTGGAGCGGGTTAAGGATGTGACCCTCACCGCCCGCTGGCTGAGCAAGGCGGCCGAGGCGGGGCTGGCGGTGCGGGCGTTCCAGCAGGGCAATCTCGACCTGGAGAAGGCCCTGCAGGAGGCCCAGCGCCTCGATGCCCTGGGCCTCCTGGCCGATGCTGTGGGCCAGGCCCAGGCCCTGGAGAGCGCCGTGCTCAAGCTGCACACCAGCTGGCGCCGGCTGGGGGGCCTGCAGGAGCGTCTCTGGGTGGAGAGCGGCAGCAGCACCCCCCACCTGCGGGAGCTGCTCACGGTGTTGCAGAGCCTCAGCGGCACCACCATCCGGGTCTCCCTGGGGGAACTGGCCGGTGGCAAGCGCGTCCGTCTTCAGCTGGTGGAGGAATCCCCCGACCAGCTGGACCCGCCACCACTGCCCTGACGCCTGCGGCCCTGAGCTGGCAGCCACCACATCTGGTGGGAGCTAGGGTCAGGCAGTATCAGCGCTGGAGTCAGCTTGGGGTCTGATCCCCTCGGCGAGAGCCTGCGGCGCCATTTCGGCTGGGAGAGCTTCCGGCCTGGGCAGCGGCCGGTGGTGGAGGCGTTGCTCTCTGGCCGCGACTGTCTGGCGGTGTTGCCCACCGGAGCGGGCAAGTCGCTCTGCTTCCAGCTCCCCGCCCTGGTGCGGGATGGCCTGGTGGTGGTGATTTCTCCCCTGGTGGCCCTGATGCAGGACCAGGTGAGTCAGCTCCAAGCCCGGGGCATTCCGGCGGCCTGCCTGCATCGGGGGCTGGAGCTGGGCGAGCGGCGCCAGCTGCAGCAGCGCCTGGCGGCCAACCGTCTGCGGCTGCTTTATCTGGCGCCCGAGAGGGTCCAGGCGGAGGCCACCCGCCAGTTGCTTGAGGAGGCCCTCGAATCCGGCCGGCTGGTGGCCCTGGCGGTGGACGAGGCCCATTGCATCAGCGCCTGGGGCCATGATTTCCGCCCCGACTACCGGCGGCTTGGGCAGCTGAGGGCGCTGTGCCCGGGCGTGCCGCTGGTGGCCCTGAGCGCCACCGCCGCGCCCCAGGTGCGGGCCGACATCATCCGCCTGCTGCAGCTGCGGCGGCCCCTGGTGCAGGTGCGCTCGGCCCGTCGCTCCAACCTCACGTACACCATGCGGCGGCGGCCGGCGGACCCCCTGGCCGAGGTGGTGGCGGCGATCGACCAGGCCAGTGGGGCGGTGCTCATCTATGCCCGCACGCGTCGCTCGGTGGAGCACTGGGCCGCGCGCCTGACGGCGGCCGGGGTGGAAGCGATCGCTTATCACGCCGGCATGGACCCCGAGAGCCGCCAGCTGGCCCTGCGCCATTTCCAGGAGCATCCCTCACCGGTGCTGGTGGCCACCGTCGCCTTCGGCATGGGAGTGGACCGGCCGGATGTGGGGCTGGTGCTGCACCTCGACCTGCCGGCCAGTGCCGAGGGCTATCTGCAGGAGTCGGGGCGGGCTGGCCGCGATGGCCAGCCCGCCCGTTGCCTGGTGCTCTTCGATCCCGCCGACCGCACCAGCCTCGGCTGGGCGATGCGCTCCGCCGGCCAGCAGCTGCCGCCGGATCAGCGGCTGCTGGAGCGCCACAGGCTCGAGCTGGCCCAGCAGCAACTGCGGCGCATCGAGGCGGTGGCCGAAGGCGAGGGGTGCCGGGAACAGGCCCTGCTGCTGGCGGTGGGCGAGCTCTCTCCCCCCTGTGGGCGTTGCGATAACTGCCTTTCGGCGCCATCGGCCAACGACTGGACCCACCAGGCCGCCGTGCTGCTCTCGGCTGTGGAGGAGCGCAGCGGCCGCGACCTGCGCAGCCTGGCCGAGGACCTGGCCGGTGGCCACGCCAGTGAGGAACCCTGCTGGGCCTGGCTGGCCCGCCGGCTGGTGCAGGAGGAGCTGATCAGCGAAAGCGACGATGGTGCCCAGCGCCTCTACCTGCGGCCGGTGGGCCGTAGCTACCTGAAGGACCCCTGGCCCCTGCGTTGGTCGGCCTGAGGGGAGACTTCAGGCCCCCCTTCAGCTGCCCCGCGACTTGCAGAGGTCGGCGACCAGTTGCTGCTCGAAATCGGCCTGGGGATCATCCCAGCTCTTCCACTGGCCCGCCTGGCTGGTGGCATTGAGCTTGCGGGCACTGCAGTTGACGGCCAGGTAAAGCGACTCCCCCTGGGAATTGAGGGTGGGCGCCACCATGCTGCCGCCCATGGGCTGCCAGTTGGCCCAGTCCACCTGCAGGGGGCCGTAGTTGCGCCAGTCGGGCTTGCCGGGGCTGGCCGTGGTGGCCGGCCGGGGGGCTGCCGCCACCACGGCAGGCTGGGGTTTCGCGGCCGGTGCGGGGGTGGCACGGGCGACGGTGGGGGCCGGCTGGCTGGTGGGAGTGGGTCGGGCCGCCGGCTTGGCCGCCGCCGGTGCTGGTTTGGCTGCTGGCTTGGTGGCAGGAGTGGGCTTAGCGGCAGCAGCGGGTCTGGCGGCCGGCTTCACGCTTGGGGCGGCAGCCGGTCTGAGCCGCAGGCGGGTGCCGGACTCGACGAAGTTGGGATTGCTGATGCGGTTGATCGCGATCAACTGCTGCATGGGGACGCCGTAGCCGTCAGCGATCTGCGACAGGCTTTCGCCGCTGCGGACCACATGCTCGGAGGCCTTGCGGTTGAAGCCGGAGGCTGGGCTGGCGCCGCGGGAGGAGGACGGCACCACCAGATTCTGGCCCGCTTCGATGTGGTCGGCCTTGCTGAGACCGTTGAGCTGCATCAGGCGGCTGACGGTGATGCCGTGGCGGTCGGCGATTTCGGAGAGCGTCTCCCCCGGGGCCACCGTGAGGTTGCCACCGGCCGTCCGGGGGCGAACGGCGCCGCCCGGCAGGGTCAGGGTCCGGCCTGCTTCGACCAGATCGGGATCGCTGATCCCATTCACCTTCATCAGCGTGGACACGCTCACCCTGTGGCGGGCCGCGATGTCGGAGAGGGTCTCACCGGGCTTGACGGTGACCTGGGCGGCCAGAGCCGGCAGCGGCAACACCATGGCTAGAGCCAAGACGAAGAGGGGGCGGCGCATGGGCACTAGGGAGAGCTGCGCGCACGTTAAGGTCCATCTCCCGGCCCGCCCAGCCCCCCCCCTGGCGATTCGCGGGTGCTGGACCTCAGCCCATCAGGCGCCGGATCAGGCCGAGCTTGCCGGCGTAGGGCGGGTAGCGGACCGGGGGATCGGGCCACAGCGGCCGGCTGAGCACGCTGCGCTGGTGGGAGAAAGTCAGGAAGCCGGCTTCCCCGTGGTAGGTCCCCATGCCGCTGGGGCCGATGCCGCCGAAGGGCAGGCTGGCCACCCCCCCCTGGACCACCACGTCGTTGACCACGACGCTGCCGGAACTGGTGCCCGCCAGCACCCGCTCCCGCTCCGCTGCGCCGCCGCCGAACAGGTAGAGGGCCAGGGGCTTGGGGTTTCGGCGCACCAAGGTCAGGGCCTCCTCCAGGCTGCCCACCGACAGCAACGGCAGGATCGGGGCGAAGAGCTCCTCCTGCATCAGCGGGTCGCTGTGGGGCTCGTCGACCGCCACCAGGGTGGGTTCGATCTTGCGATTGGCTGCATCGGAGCGACCGCCCAGAAGCACCTGGCCCCTGTCCCGGGCCTGGGCCAGAAGCCCTTCGAGGCGCTCGAAGCGCCCGGCGCCCACGATCTGACCCAGGTCAGGGCTGGCGAGGGGATCCTGGCCATAGAGCGCGTGCCTTTGCCCATGGAAGGCTGCCATCAGGGCGTCCCGCACCCCTGGCAGCACCAGCACATGGTTGGGGGCGAGGCAGGTCTGGCCGGCGTTGAGGCTGCGCCCCCACAGCAGCCGTCGGGCCGTGATGGCCGGATCCGCGCCGTCCAGCACGATCGCCGGGTTCTGGCCCCCCAGCTCCAGGGTGACGGGGGTGAGATGGCGGGCGGCGGCGGCCATCACCAGCCGCCCCACCCGCTCCCCACCGGTGTAAAGGATGTGGTCGAAGCGTTCCTGCTCCAGCAACCGACTGGCCACGGCCCCATCGCCGCAGATCACCTGGACCACCTCGGGGGGAAAGTGGCTGGCCAGCAGCTCGGCCAGCAGGGCCGCCGCCGCCGGGCTCTGCTCGGAGGGTTTGAGCACGGCGGTGTTGCCGGCGGCCAGGGCATGCACCAGGGGATGGAGGCAGAGATCGAAGGGGTAGTTCCAGGCGCCGATGATCAGAACGCAGCCCAGGGGCTCGGCCCGCACCGCCCCCTGGCCAGGCCAGGCCCACAGCGGCAGCGAGCGGCGGCGGGGACGCATCCAGCCGGCCAGATGGCGCCGGGTGTGGCGCAGCTCCTGGCGCAGGGCCGCCAGCTCGAAACTGGCCTCCACCTCGGGCCGGCCCAGATCGCTGGCAAGAGCCTCCACCATCCTTGGGGCCGCCGTCTCCAGCAGGCGATCGAGGCGCTGGAGCTGCTCAATCCGCCAGGCCAGGGGCCGGGTTTGGCCCGCGCTCACGGGAGCTCGCATCGCCGCAACCGGCGGGATCAGAAGCGGAGTGGTGGTTGGGGCGGAGGCCACGGCGCATGGGGCGAGTTCTGCCCAAGCTGGCAAATTGCTTGTTGCTTCGGCTGTTTAAAGCCAGGCCAGATCCGGCAGTTGCTGAGAAGCCAGCTGGTAGGCCTCGCGGATTTGGGCGATCAAGGCTTGCACTGCTGGCTCCTCAAGATTCTCCTGGAGCAGCACCACCGCATCGAGATTGGTGCTGCTGCAGCTGGCTTGGACTGGTTGGCCGCTGATCTGGATGGAATGACGCACCAGACCAATGGCTACAAGATCGCCGAAGGGAAAGGGTTGGCCGCTGTCTTCCCAGCCCGGGGGCAGGGCATCGAGGCCGTGGATCACGGCCAGATCCAGCACCCGCTCGCGCACCAGCGCCAGGGTGCGATCTTTCTCGTGGCAGGAGTGGGGCAGGGGTGAGCAACTGCCCATCGCTTGGAAAGCCGGGTCATTCCAGCAGTTGTCCTGCCACTGCAGCTGACATCGGCGAAAGCGCAGCACCTGGGCGGCTTGCCGCAGTGAGCCCCAAACGGCGTGGTTGGCATGGGCCCGGTATTGGCCTCTGTTTTTGCGGAAATCCAGCCCGAGCTTATCGTTCATGCAGCGGTGAAGGCGTGAGACGGAGCTTTGGTTGCAGTTGGTCAGGGACGCAACGAGCGAAGTGTTGGTAGTGATTTCCAGTAGATCCAGAATGGGCAATCCGTCTAACAGGATGTCACGCACTCTGATCTACCTCGAATGGCGAAACCCTATGGACCGGTGCCTGACCACCGTTCGCCACCTACCCCATATTGGGTAGGTGGCGGGTCCGGAGCGGCGGGAAAAATCAGTCGCCCTTCGGCGCCGCCCAGGTTGGATCGTCCGATGGCCAGGGAGCCCCGATGGTTGTCCATGGTGGTCTGCACCACATACAAGCCCAGGCCACTGCCATGGGCTTTGCTGGTTTCCAGGGGTGCCAGGGCCGTTTGCGGCGTCTGAAACCCCGGGCCGTTGTCGGCGACGCTGAGCACCACGGTGTCCCCTTCGCTTTGCAGCCGCACCGCAATGGTGGCGGGGTCGGCTGCAGCAGGGGCGGCAGTCTCCAGCGCTTCAAGGGCATTGCGCAGCAGATTAACCACGGCGATCTGGATCTGGGCCGCGTCCCCCAGCACCTCCAGGCTTTCCTCAAGTCCCTCGCGCTGCACTGTGATGGCTGCGGCCTTGAGACTCGGGCCTGCGTAGAGCAGGGCGCTGCGGGCCACGTTGGCCAGGTTGAGTCGCCGGTGGTGGGTCTGCACGTTGCGCAGCAGGGTGCGCATCTTTTCAATCGTTGTTACGACCTCAACGGCGTTGCTGGCGATCGCCTGGAGAGGCTCGTTCAGGTTGGCGGGCAGGGGAGCGTCTTGCTGGTCCAGCAGCAATTTGCTGTTCAGTAGCAAGGTGCTGAGGGGCAGGTTGATTTCGTGGGCAACGGCTGCGGCCTGCAGGCTGCTTTTGAGCTTGTCTTCCAGCACCAGCACGGTCTGGGCGTCCTTGAGTCGCTCCCGTTCGATGGCTTCAGCGAGTTGTCGCCGGGCCTGGGTCAGCCGCTCCACCAGGGCTCCGAACGCCTGGGAAACGGCCTCGATTTCTCTGGCGCTGCCCTTGGGCAGTCCGGCTTCAAACACAAGATTGGCGTCCCCCTGGCCCACCTGCTCGGCGGCGCTCTGGCAGCGCCGGCGCAGCAGCTCCAGCGGCGCCAGCAGCCAGTCGCTACGCGTTTGGTTTTGGGGCCCGTGCCTGTGCTGGTCAGGCCAGGCCGGGAGCTGGCCACGACCATGCCGTTTCTTTCCACGATCAGGGCGAAGCCGTTTCTGTCTTTCCAGACTTCCGCAAGCCAGGTATTGAGCTGGCTGAGTACGAAGTCGACGCCGATGACGCCGAGCAGTTGGCGCCCAGGGCCGTAGAGGGGTTGATTGAAGGCAATTGCCAGCACCTCGGGCTTGTCTTCCCACTGGTAGATCGAGCTCCAGGTGGCCTGGCCGGCCCTCACCGTCTCGACATACCAGGCTTCCTCGTGGGTGTCGCTCATGCCTGGAATTGACTCCAGCAGGGCGCCCCGTTGTCCCTTCGCTCCCATGGCGTAGACGCCCATCGTGCCCTTGCCGAGCGGGCTGGCGAACGCGTCTTCGTTGATCACAAAGGCGCCGCTGTCGAGCCTTTCCACCCCGAGGAATTCCCCTCGAACGCTGCCGTAGTTGATGTAGCCCACGGGGAAGAGCTGCATCTGACTCCAGAAGCGCTGCCCCATGGCGTCGAAGTCGTTTAAGGAGAGCTGGCCCTGCTGGATGGCGAGCACGTTGAGGCTGTTGATCAGCTGCGGTGCCGCGAGGCGGCCAGAAAGCTGCTCAGACAGGTCGGTGATGGCGTCTTGCTGGCGGTAGGCCTCGGCCAGGCCTAAGCCACCGCGTTGGCCGCTGAAATAGGCCAAGCTGCCCACCGCCCCACTCACCAGCAGCAACTGCAGACTCGTCGCCCAGACGATTCGGTTGCGCAGTCCGCTGCCCCTCATGGCACCGGGCCCAGATCCAGGGCTGCCCGGCGCACCAGTTCTGCGCCGCTGCAGTGGAGGCTGCGGGCAATGGCCTTGCGGTGGGTTTCCACCGTGGCCAGTGCAAGTCCAGTGCTGCCGGCGATGGCCTTGTTGATGAGGCCCTGGCCAATCAGGTTGAAAATCTGCCGCTGGCGTGGGGTGAGCCTGGTCACCTCCCCGTTCGGTTCTACGCCATGTTGCCTCTGATGCAGCAGAGCGGCCTCGATCACACCCCGCAGGGTTTCGCAGGTGGAGGTTCTATCCACCATTCCCACCAGCATCGCTTCGAGGTCTTCCGGGCACACAAAGCTGCTGGCCTGGGCTGAGAGCACCAGTGCCTTCGCCTCGGGTTGGAGCAGCCGCAGGAAGCGGGCCACCCCCAGGCCATCGCCGTCGGGCAGGGCCAGATCGAGGATCAGGGCATCTGGGCGGAGTTTGCGACAGGCTTCAAATCCATCGTGGCAATTCGTGGCCGTACCCACCACCTCCAATCCCGCCACGCCCTGCAGCATTTTGCAAAGCAGCTGCAGGAACATGACTTGGTCCTCCACGATCAGGCAGCGAAGGGTCAACCAGATGCAGCAGGTAAGCCATTTTGCTTGAGGAGCAGTGCCAGTTCCACTTTTTAGCCCTTGACGAGGCTTGAGCTCGTGACCTCTCCCTTGCCAAGGGAGTGCCCTACCGCTGAGCCACCTGGGCATGGACCAGGGGATGGAGGCAGGGATCGAAGGGGTCGTTCCAGGCGCCGATGATCAGAGCGCAGCCCAGGGGCTCGCCCCGCACCGTCCCCCCTGGCCAGCTCCCGCATGGCCGCCAGCGGCAGGGGCAGAAGCGAGGGGCTGCTCAGACGCTGCCGCAGCCGGCCTGGAACACCGCCCGCCTGAGGTTATCGATCCTGGGTGAACCGGGTCCTTCGAAGGCGTAGAGCAGGGCCAGCCCCAGGCTGATGTCGTCGCGATCGAACGCCAACTGAATCGCGGCCCACCAGGCGACGGGATCGCTTCCCAGGCTGTCCAGATCCTTCTGGGCCCGGTCCATACGGCTTGCAGGATCCCCCTCCAGCACGATGAGGGCGTAATCGTCGGCCTGAACGCCCTCGGGCCGCAGCAGCAGCACCAGCCGCTGACCCGGGCGCATCGGGGCCAGGGGCCACGGGATCGGACCCTCGATGGGTTCCTCCGGCAAGGCACGCCGCTGCCACAGCAGCTCTCCCTCCCTTTCGATCCTGACCTCCTCCAGGCGTTCGGTGCTGAGGATCGTGGGTGACGGGATGGGCACGGCCGCCACCGCTTCCCCCTGGGCGTTGAGCGCGAGCCTGGGGGTGAGCACGCAGACCGTGCTGGCCCGAAGCGGGGCTCCGCAGGAGACCAGGGCCAGACCGAGACCGGTCGCCAGGCAGGTCCGGCGGACGGTGGACAACAACGGATGACCGGAGCACGGGGGGCTGTGACGCTAACGGCCACCGCCGCTCACCCGGCCAGGGTCATCAGATTCAGCCCATGCAGCCCCTCAACCAGCAGGTAGGCCCCCAGCACCAGGGCCAGCACACCCACGAGCCACTCGGCCTTGTGCTGCAGCCAGTCCTCGAGGCGCGTGATCGGTTCGCGGATCGCCCCGCCGCTCACCAGCCAGGCCAGGGGAGGCAGGAGCAGCAGGGAGCTGGCCATCAAGGTGAACAGCCCCGTCACCTCGGCATCGGCGGTGAGGCCGGGGTCGTTGAGCAGCAGCAGGCCGGCTTCTTTGAGATAGAAGACCAGATTCTCCGGAGTCAGTAGGGCGCTGGTGGCACCGATCAGCACCAGGGTGAAGGTGCTGAAGTCGGGCAGCTGGTTCATCAGCCGCAGGGCCATGCCTTCTTCGCCGATGTTGGCCTGGGGTGTGAGCTGATAGAGCCCCAGGCCTACCAGAGCTCCGGCCCCGAGCAGGTCGATCAGCACCTGCTCCCGTTCCCCATGGCTGAGGCTGATGGAGAACGCTTCGCCCAGCACCATCAGCAGCACGATGGCCAGGGCATTGGCGGCGGCCCAGCCGGCCACGTAGGCCATGGCCCGCTGCAGCGGCGAGCGGCCCAGCAGCAGCAGGGTGACCACCGCAATGTGCAGGGGGCTGAAGGCGATGCCGATCCCGAACAGGGACGACTGGGTGATCAGGGTCGGAGAGAGGAGCGCGGGGACGCCGAGGCCGGAGAGGGACAGGAGGGGCGGCAAGCTGACCGTCCGGAAAGCTGGGGCCCTGCATTCTGGGCCTGCTGCCGGCCCAGCGCGACGGAATGTTCAGCCCAGGTGGGTGACCCTTTCGAAGGGAAGGGGGCTGGAGGAAAAAGCCCTTGACGAGATTTGAACTCGTGACCTCTCCCTTACCAAGGGAGTGCTCTACCACTGAGCTACAAGGGCATGTGGAAAGGTGGGCCGGGTTGGATTTGAACCAACGTAGGCAGAGCCAGCGGATTTACAGTCCGCCCCCATTAACCACTCGGGCACCGACCCGAACCACACCTTCAGAACTTACCAGCCGACCTTCCACCCCCCATGCGCCTGCTCGTGCTCCATGGCCCCAACCTCAACCTGCTCGGCCAGCGGGAGCCCGGCCTCTACGGCAGCAGCAGCCTGGCGGCCATCGATGCCGCCCTGGAGCAGCAGGCCGCGGTCCTGGGGGTGGAGCTCGCCTGCTTCCAGAGCAACCATGAGGGGGCCCTGGTGGACCGCATCCAGCAGGCCGGCGCCTGCGACGGGATCCTGATCAACGCCGCTGCCTACACCCACACCTCGGTGGCGATTCGCGATGCCCTGCTGGCCGTGTCCCTGCCCTTCGTGGAGGTGCATCTGAGCAACACCCACGCCCGCGAGAACTTTCGCCATCGCTCGCTGCTGGCCGATCGGGCCCTGGGGGTCATCTGCGGCTTCGGCCCCACCAGCTATCGCCTCGGCCTGGAGGGCCTGGTGGCCCATCTGCGGGCGGCGGCATGAGTGGCACCGCTTGGCCCACGGCCGCTGGAGCACCGGTGGCCCGCGTGAAGTGGCTGGCCGCCCCCAGCAGCGCGGCCTGGCTGGAGCAGGCCCTGGCCCACACGGAACTGCTGCTGATTGACCATGCCCACTGCGAGCGCAAGGCGGCTGGTGCCGCCCTGCAGCTGATGTTCCGCTATCCCTCCGATGGGGAGCTGGCGGCCGTGCTCAGCCCCCTGGCCCGGGAGGAACTGGAGCACTTCGAGCGGGTGCAGGCCCTGCTGGAGCGGCGGGGCCTCGCCCTGCGGGCCCTGGCCGCCCCGCCCTACGGCGCCGCCCTGGCGGCCCTGGTGCGGCGCAAGGAGCCGGAGCGCCGGCTCGACAGCTTTCTGGTCGCGGGTCTGATCGAAGCCCGCAGCCATGAGCGCATGGCCCTGCTGGCTGCCCACAGCCCCGACCCGGAACTGCGGGACCTCTACGGCGACCTGCTGGCCAGTGAGGCGCGCCATTTTGGTCTGTACTGGGTGCTGTGCGAACGGGGCTGGCCCCGAGATGACGTAACCGATCGGCTCGCAGCGCTGGCCCACCACGAAGCGGCCATCCTCGCCACCCTCCATCCCCAGCCACGCATGCACAGCTGAGCCGGGCCCTCATCAGGCCGCGGCGGCGAGCACCTGCTCCAGCAGGGGGAAGCGGGTCGCGATTGGATCGCCGGTGAAGTTGGCCACCCAGCCCTCACTGTTGTTGAAGAAGCGCAGGGCGCAGAAGCTGGGGCGCTCGCCGGTGTCGAACCAGTGGGGGGTGCCGGCGGGCACGCCGATCCAGTCGCCCTGCTCGCAGACCACCTGCACCACGTCGCCGGCGAGGTGCAGGCAGAACAACCCACGGCCCTCGACGAAGAAGCGCACCTCGTCTTCGGCGTGGGTGTGCTCGGAGAGGAATTTCGCCCGCAGGGCAACCCGGTCCGGGTGATCGGGGCCGAGGCGGATGGCATCCACCGTCCGATAGCCCCCCTCGGCCTGGACCCGGGCGATCTCAGCGGCATAGGCGGCCAGGATCGCCGCCTGGTCGGCGTCGGCCGCCAGCTCCACCGGTGTGGCCCAGCGCTCGAAGCGCACGCCCCTGGACCCCAGTTCGCGCGCAATCGTCTCTGCGTCGCTGCTTTGCACCAGCGCAGCGTCGTGGCCGCCGCCTGTGGCGGCGCGGATCACCAGGTGGGTCATCGGAGCGCTCCAGGGCGTTCATGGAAACGGCAGCCTAGAAAGGCCCGACGCCGCGCTCACCGCCATCGCTGACCGTGCACCCAGCGCCGGCCTCACCCTGGTGGGGGTGGGTCCCGGTGATCCCGATCTGCTCACCGTCGCCGCGGTGCGTGCCATCGAATCCGCCCACACCGTGGCCTACCCGGTGGCCCGCGAAGGGGCCGTGGGCATGGCGGCCAGTGTGGCCGAACCCTGGCTCGCCCCAGGGCAGCGCCGGTTGCCTCTGGTGTTTCCGATGGTGGCGGCGGCCGAGCCCCGCCGGCAGGCCTGGCATGGCGCCGCCGACCGGCTGGCCGCCGAGGTGGCGGGCGGGCGGGCGGTGGTGCTGCTCTGCGAGGGCGATGTGTCGCTGTTCGCCAGCAGCAGCTATGTGTTGCTGGCCCTGCGGGATCGCCATCCCGCCCTGCCGGTGCGCCTGATCCCGGGCATCAGCGCCGTGGCGGCGGCGGCGGCGGCCGGGGCCTGGCCCCTGGCGCTGCAGCAGGAGGGGCTGCTGATCCGGCCCACCCCGGAGCAGCCCGCTGAGCTGGAGGCGTTGCTGGCCCAGGCGGCGGCCGGGGGGTGGGTGCTGGCCCTGCTCAAGCTGGGGGGCCGCTGGCCCTGGGTGCGCCCCCTGTTGGCTGTGCGGGGTCTGTTGGCTGATGCGCTGTTTGCCCAGCGGGTGGGCTGGCCCGATCAGCAGCTGTGCCCGGCGGCCCAGGTGCCGGCCACTGAGGCGCCCTACTTCTCCCTGCTGCTGGTCCGACAGGGGTGGCCGGCGGTGCTTCCATGACCGTTCGCACTTTGCTCCGCCCTTGCCGATGCCTACTGCCGGGATGACCGCCTCCGGGTTGGGCGCCACTGACTGGTTCGCCCTGCTTCACCCGGTGCTGATCATCCTGTTCGTCTATCCGGTGGTGGGAGCCACCATCCGGCTGGGGATTCTGGCGCGGGAGCGCCGCCTCGACATCCATCCCCTGCCGCCGACAGTGGGGGTGGAGCACACCGACCACGGCCGCTGGGTGACCTCGGGTGTGGTGGTAGCCGTGCTGATCGCCATGGCCGCCACCTACGCCAGGGGGGGCGCCGCCGGCAGCGGCAGTTCGGGTGCGGCGCTGCTGCTGGCCGGGGTGGGCTGTCTGGTGAGCTGCGTGGCCCTGTGGCGGGCCAAGGGGGCCTGGCTGCGGGCCGGATTTGCCCTGATCTGCTGGCTGGGGCTGCTGACCCTGGGAAGCCAGCCCGCCCTGTGGCACCTGGGCCGCAGTCCCTTCGACGGCTCGGTGTGGGGCTCCCACTACTGGAGTGGGGTGCTGTTGTGCGGCCTGCTGCTGTTCGCCATGGCGGCCGCCCCCGAGACCCTGCGCTCCCCCCGGATGCGGCGGCTGCACGTCAGCGCCGCTTTCCTGACGGCCCTGCTGCTGGCCGTGCAGGCCATCAGCGGCAGCCGGGACCTGCTGGGCATGGCCCTGGGGTCGTGATGTCCAGCTCCGCCCGGTGCAGCAGTTCGAGGGCGCTCTCCAGGCTGGGGGCCACCATCAGCTCCCGGCGCAGCTGGGCCGCGCCGGCGAAGCCCTGGCAGGTCCAGCCCAGGTGCTTGCGGGCGATCAGCAGCCCCTGATCGCCGCGGGCGGCCACCAGCGCCTCCAGGTGCTCCCTGGCCAGGGCGATCCGGGCGTGGCTGTCCGGCTCGGTGGGCAGGGGCCGGCCGGCGAGGGCCGCGGCGATGCGCCCCACCAGCCAGGGCTGCCCCAGGCTGCCCCGTCCCACCATCACCCCGTCGGCGCCGGTGACGGCCAGGCAGCGCAGGGCCTCCTCCGGGCTGGTGATGTCGCCGTTGGCGATCAGCGGGATCCGCAGGGCCGCCTTCACCCGGCCGATCGCCCGCCAGTCGGCCCGGCCGGAGAAGCCCTGCTCCCGGGTGCGGCCGTGCAGGGTCAGGGCGCTGGCGCCGGCGTTCTGCAGGGCCAGCGCGAAGCCCACCGGATCGGCACTGGCCCCGCACCAGCCCAGCCGTGTCTTCACCGTCACCGGCAGCCGCACCGCCGCCACCACCGCCGCGACGATCCGCAGGGCCAGGTCGGGCTGGCGCAGCAGGCCGCTGCCGCCGCCCTTGCGGGCGATCTTGCGCACCGGACAGCCCATGTTGATGTCGATCAGCCAGGCTCCGGCGGCCTCGGCCCGGCGGGCGGCCTCCGCCATGGCCTCGGGCCGGTGGTCGAACAGCTGCACCCCGACGGGGCCGGGGTCCCGATCGAGGGCGGCCATCTTGGCGCCGCCGTGGCCCAGCTCCAGGGCCGTGGCGTTCACCATCTCGGTGAACAGGAGCGCCTCGGGGGCCCAGCGGCGCACCAGTCCGCGGAAGATGCCGTCGCTCACCCCCGCCAGGGGCGATTGCAGCACCCGGCAGGTGAGCAGCCTGTTGGTGCCGTTGCCGTCCAGGCGCAGGGGGGCGGTGGGGCAGGGATGGGGGGCGGGACTGGGCATGCTGGGGGCACTCTCGGATGCCAGCTGCCGCCGTGGACGCTTCCGCCGCCCCTGGGCCCTTTCCCCTCAGTCGCGCTCTGCTGGAGGCGGTGCTGGACGACCGCACCAGCGATCGCTTCGTCTGCCGGCTGATCTGGCCGCGGCTGGGCTACCGCCCCGACGCCGAGGACCTCTGGCAGGCCGGACCCGACACCCCGCCAGCCTGGGCCGAGGCCTTTCCCCTGGCGCCGCAGCTGATCGCCGAACGCCCGGCAAGCGTGCGGCTCACCCGCTCGATTCCTGCCGAGCACAAGCAACTGCTCAAGCAGCAGCTGGGGTTTGCCGGCTATCGCATCGGCGGGCTTTACCCCCGCCGCACCCGGCGGGCCACGGCGGTGAACTGGTTGCTGGCCCACCTGGCCGAGCGGGGGGAACCGCTGCCGGACACAGGGCCGCTGCCGGAGCTCCTGGATCCTCCCGGTGATCCGGTGGCCGGCCACCCCGGGGATCTGCCGGTGGTTGGGGCCGACGGTCCCTCTGTAGGGTTTATGTAACGCATCCGTCGTAAGGAATAAGTCAGATTGGCGCTACCCGTCGTCGCCGTGATCGGACGCCCCAACGTGGGCAAGTCCACCCTGGTCAACAGGCTCTGCCGCAGCCGTGAGGCCATCGTTCACGACCAGCCCGGTGTGACCCGGGACCGCACTTACCAGGAGGGCTTCTGGGGTGACCGCACCTTCCGGGTGGTGGACACCGGCGGTCTGGTGTTCGATGACGACAGCGAATTCCTGCCCGAGATCCGGGAGCAGGCCAACCTGGCCCTGGCCGAGGCGTCGGTGGCGGTGGTGATCGTGGATGGCCAGCAGGGGGTCACCGCCGCCGACGAATCCATCGCCGAGTGGCTGCGGGGCCAGTCGGTGCCGGTGCTGCTGGGGGTGAACAAGTGCGAATCCCCCGACCAGGGCCTGGCCATGGCGGCTGACTTCTGGGGCCTGGGCCTGGGCGAACCCCACCCCATCTCCGCCATCCACGGCGCCGGCACCGGCGACCTGCTCGACCGGGTGATCAGCTTCCTGCCGGCCACCAACGAGACGGAGGGGCCCGAACCGATTCAGCTGGCAATCATCGGCCGCCCCAACGTGGGCAAGTCGAGCCTGCTGAATGCCATCTGCGGCGAGAACCGGGCCATCGTCAGCCCGATCCGCGGCACCACCCGCGACACCATCGACACCACCCTTGAGCGAGAGGGTCTCCCCTGGAAGCTGATCGACACCGCCGGCATCCGGCGCCGGCGCAGTGTCGACTACGGCCCGGAGTACTTCGGCATCACCCGCAGCTTCAAGGCGATCGAGCGCAGCGATGTCTGCGTGCTGGTGATCGACGCCCTCGACGGCGTCACCGAGCAGGACCAGCGCCTGGCGGGCCGGATCGAGGAGGACGGTCGCGCCTGCGCGGTGGTCGTCAACAAGTGGGACGCCATCGACAAGGACAGCCACACCATGAGCGCCATGGAAAAGGAGCTGCGCGCCAAGCTCTACTTCCTCGACTGGGCACCGATGCTGTTCACGTCCGCCCTCACCGGCCAGCGGGTCGAGAGCATCTTCGCCATTGCTGCGGTGGCGGTGGAGCAGCACCGCCGCCGGGTGAGCACCTCGGTGGTGAACGAAGTGCTGCAGGAGGCCCTGCGCTGGCGTTCGCCCCCCACCACCCGCGGCGGCCGCCAGGGCCGGCTCTACTACGGCACCCAGGTGGCGACACGCCCCCCCAGCTTCACCCTGTTCGTCAACGACCCCAAGCTGTTCGGCGACACCTATCGCCGCTACGTCGAGCGCCAGATCCGCGAGGCCCTGGGCTTCGAAGGATCGCCGGTGCGCCTGTTCTGGCGCGGCAAGCAGCAGCGCGATGCCGAGAAGGAGCAGGCTCGCCAGCAGAGCCGGGGCGGCTGAGATCGATGGTCGGGGACTTGGCCTGAATGGACTGGTTGCGGCAACTGCCGATCGGGCAGTACGTCGATGACGGCGATGCCCGTGGCGAGGGTGGCGGCAGCTGGCTGAAGCGGCTTGATCCGCGGCTGAAGCTGGTCTGGACGGTGGCGTTCCTGGTGACGCCGATCCTGGCCGGACCGCTCTGGCGCCTGGCTTTGGTGGGACTGCTGTTGCTGATCACCGCTGTCAGTGGACTGCCCTGGCGCCTCTGGCGGCAGAGCTTGCCGCTGCTGATCGCCCTGGCGCTGCTGGTGGGGCTGCTGAGCGCCCTGTTGCCGGCCGGAGGGGGGGCGCCGGCCAGCCTCCAGCGTCCCCCCGGCGAGCTGCGCTTGGTCCCCGGATCTCCCGGTGCTGCGGCCCCGTCGCGGGCCGGCCTGCCCTGGGAGCTGGTGCGCTGGGGCCCTGTGATGGCCGGCCCCCTGGAGCTGGGCCCCCTGGTGGTGACCCGCCGCTCCGCCGAACTCGGCATCAATGGCGCCACCCTGCTGTTCACCGTCATCCACAGCGCCAACCTGCTGCTGCTCTCCACCCCGCCCGAGGAGCTGGTCTGGACCATCTCCTGGTGGCTGGGTCCCCTGAAGGCGCTGGGCTGGCCCGTGGAGCGCCTCGGTTTCACCCTGTTGCTGTCTCTGCGCTTCCTGCCCCTGGTGCAGGAGGAGCTGCAGAACCTGCTGCGCTCGATCGCCACCCGGGCGGTGAATCTGCGCCGGTTGGGTTGGAAGGCCAGTCTGGGGCTGGTGCTGGCCGTGGGGGAGCGCCTGCTGGCCAACGTGCTGCTGCGCTCTGAGCAGGGGGCCGAGGCCCTGATGGCACGGGGCGGACTATGGCTCCCTCCCGACCGCCTGCATCAGCCGGCGGCCACCCCCAGCGGCGCCAGCCTGGCGGCGGCGCTGGCCCTGGTGGGCCTGCTGGCGCTGCGCTGGAAAGTCGGTGCCCTTTAATGGCCCCAGCCTGCAGGGAGACGTGAGTACGGAGCGCTATCTGAACCACCCCACCTTTGGGATGCTCTATCGGGTAGCGCCGGTGGCCGAGAGCCGCGACCTCTATGCCACCCTTTACGCCCAGCGCATTTTTTTCCTGGTCACGCTCCAGGAGCGAGGAGCCCATTTCGAGGTGATCCCCCTGATGGATGCCCGCCACTTCGCCGAGCAGAACCTGGCCCGCTGCCGCCGCGAGGGTCCCGAGGTCCAGGCCCGCTGGCGCCAGCTCTTCGACCAGACCTTCATCTGATGGCGGAGGCGTCGCCGACGCCGGCGGAAAGGGTCGGCTCCAGCCTTGAGGAGCGGCTGCAGGCCTTCCGGGCGGCGCTACCCGCCACCACCCGGCTGCTGGCGGTGTCGAAGGGCCATCCGGCCGATCTGGTGCGCCAGGCGGCGGCCCTGGGCCAGCGCAGCTTCGGGGAAAGCCGGCTGCAGGAGGCCACCGCCAAGCAGGAGGCCCTGGCCGACCTGCCCGATCTCGATTGGCATTTCATCGGCCGGCTGCAGGCCAACAAGGCCCGCGCCGTGCTGCGTCGCTTCAGCACGATCCATTCCGTCGACAGCCTGGAGCTGGCCCAACGGTTGCAGCGGATCGCCGCCGAGGAAGGGCGCTCCCCGGGGATCCTGCTGCAGGTGAAGTTCCGCCCCGACCCGGCCAAGACCGGTTTCGACCCTGCCGAGGTGCGGGCCCTGGGGGCCGACCTGGAGCGCCTGCAGCCCCTGCGATGTCTTGGACTGATGACCATCGCCCCGGCGGGTCTCACCCCTGAGGCCCGCCTGGCCCTGTTCCGGGAGTGCCGCGCCCTGGCCGATGGGATGGGCCTCCACGACTGCTCCATGGGGATGAGCGGCGACTGGCGTGAGGCTGTGGCGGCCGGCAGCACCTGGGTGCGCCTCGGCAGTGTTCTTTTCGGAAGCCGCCCAATCCAGTCATGAATGGGCGTCTGGATCTTGCCGGCACGGATGTGGGACGCTATTCAAGGCCAAGCATCCCTCCCGAGGTCGACTCCGTGTCGTTGTTCTCCCGCCTGCGTGCCGTCGTCTCCGGTGACGACTATCTCGATGGGGACTTCGATGACGAACTGGACTACGACCCCGGTGACACCACCACCACCGGCACCACCACCGCTTCCGCGGCCTCCAGAAACATCGGAGCCCTGGCTCTGAGCACCGATTTCTCCACCGACGATCCCTTCGCCGGAACCAACGTCATCGGCATGCCTGGGATCCCCAGCTCCGTCGCTGAGGTTTGTCTGATGGAGCCGCGCAGCTTCGACGAGATGCCCCGCGCGATTCAGGCCCTCAGGGAGCGCAAGACCGTGATTCTCAATCTCACGATGATGGAGCCGGATCAGGCGCAGCGCGCCGTTGATTTCGTGGCCGGTGGCACCTTCGCTATCGACGGCCACCAGGAACGGGTGGGTGAAAGCATCTTCCTGTTCGCCCCCAGCTGCGTCACGGTCACCACCGCCGGTGGTGAGGATGCCGCCTCCCCCACCGTGGTCTCCGGGCGCACCGGCCCGGTCGATGACCAGCAGGACGCCGCTCCCAGCCCCGCCTGGGGCCGTTCGGATGCCATGGTCTGAGACCTTCGGGGTGGTGGGCCTGGGCCGGATGGCCCGGGCCCTGCTCCTTCCTTTGCTGGACAGCGGTCTGGTCGACCGCTCCGATGTGCGGGCGGCGGTCTCCACCGAGGCCTCCGCCCTGAGGCTGGCAGGCGAACTCGGCGTCCAGGTCTCCACCGACGCGGCCCAGGCCTGGTCGGCTCCGGTGCTGCTGCTGGCGGTCAAACCCCAGCAGATCGAAGCGGTGGCCCCGGCAGCGGCGGCGGCCCTGGCGGCTTCTGACGCAGCGATCGATGCGGCCCCGCCCGGCCGCGAGCCCCTGCTGATCTCCGTACTGGCGGGGGTGCCGCTGCGACGGCTTGAGGCCCTGTTCCCGGGGCGGGCCTGCGTGCGGGCCGTTCCCAATACCCCGGCCTTGGTGCGGTCCGGCCTCACCGGTCTGAGCTGGGGTGAGGGAGTGAGCGAGGGTCGCCGCCAGGAGGTGCGCCAGCTGTTCGCCCAGGTGGGGGAGGTGCTCGACCTTCCCGAGCCCCAACTCGATCCCTTCCTGGCCCTCACCTCCTCGGGCCCGGCTTTCCTGGCCCTGGTGGCCGAATCCATGGCCGATGGGGCGGTGGCGGCGGGCTTGCCCCGGTCGCTGGCCAGCCATCTGGCCCACCGCACGATGGCGGGCACGGCGGCCCTCCTTCAAGGCCAGGAGCTGCACCCCGGCGCGCTCAAGGACATGGTGACCAGCCCCGCCGGCACCACGGCCGCCGGCCTGCGGGAGCTGGAGCGGGCCGGGCTGCGTTCCGCCCTGATCGAAGCCGTGCTGGCGGCGGCCGAGCGCAGCCGTCAACTGGCCTGAACCCCTTCACGGCAGAGCCCCGACCCAGCCCGTTCAGCTGCGGCCGGCCCCCAGCTTCGGTTCGGTGCCGGCCATCAGTCGCTGCAGGTTGCTGCGGTGGCGCCAGAGCACCAGCGCTGTGGTGAGCAGGGCCAGGCTCAGGTAGGCCGGCCGCAGTCCGGAGGCGCCGAAGGAGCCGAGCATCAGCAGCGGCAGGGACAGGGCCGCCACCACGCTGGAGAGCGACACGATCCGGCTCAGGCTCAAGGTGGTGAGAAAAATGCCGAAACAGGCCAGTCCCACGGGCCAGGTCAGGCCCAGCAGCATGCCCAGGCCGGTGGCCACCGCCTTACCGCCTTTCCAGCCCAGCCACAGCGGCCAGATGTGGCCCGCCAGGGCCGCCAGGCCCGCTGCCACCACCCCCCAGTCGCTGGCGCTGCTGAAGTCCCCGAGGGGTTGCAGCACCGCCTTGGCCAGCAGCACGGCGGCGGTGCCCTTCAGCACGTCGAGCAGGAACACCGCCAGCGCCGGACCTTTGCCCAGCACCCGCAGCACGTTGGTGGCACCGGTGGAGCCGGAGCCCTCCTGGCGCAGGTCGATGCCGGCGAGCCAGCGGCCCGCCAGCCAGCCGAAGGGAATCGAGCCCAGCAGGTAGCCCACCGGCAGCAGCAGCAGATCGGGAAGGAAGGCCATGGGAGAAGGAAAGGGGTGCGCGCCGGGCCCACCGGTTTTGAAGGGTCAGTAAAGATCGGCTTCGGCGTCGATCTCACCGGGACCGGCCGCGAAGGCCAGCCACAGGGGGAACTGCAGGATCGGAATCTCGATCACCTGCTCGGCGGCGTCGATCACGATGAAGGGCAGCTCGCCCCGTTCCTCGAGCCGGTCGGCCCGCTCGATCAGGGCATCGGGGCGCTCGAACAGCACGATGCCGCTGGCGGGGCCGAAGTCGTCACGGCTGAGCCCCAGGCCGTCCTGCAGTCCCCGGCGCCATTCCCCCAGCCGCTCCGGCTGGCTGGCCAGTACCAGGGTCTGGAAGCGTTCCCCGTAGAGCTCCCCCAGGATGGCGATCGCCGCCGCCGCCGCCAGGGCGTTGCGGCTGCGGCTGCCGCCGCTGGCCTGGGCGCCCCTCCCCCCCTGGGACAGGAACCAGTCCTCCAGCCTGGTGGCGGCCGAGGTCTCCAGGGTGCGGCGAAGCTTCCAGGGATCGGCGTAGAAATCGGGCTGGCCGCCGAACTGCCCCAACCGTTCCCGGATCAGGTCAGCATCGTCGCTGAACAGGCCGGCGGCGGCGGGGGCCACGGCGGCCTCCCGGGCGTCGCTGGTGTCGAGGCCGCCCGGCGTCTGATCGAGGGGGGAGGGCTGCACCACCAGCGGTTGGACCACCAGCTCCATCTGCTCGGCCGCGGCGGCCAGATCCTGCAGGGCCCCCACCAGGTACTCCTGGAAGCCCTTGAGCCGCCGGGCGATGGCATCCGACTGGCCGGCGAAACTGCCGGCGATCTCCTGGTTGATCTGCTGCCGGCGGGCCTCCAGCTGGCTGATCTCCCCCAGGAGTTCGTCACGGCGCTGCCTCAGCTCCGTCAGGGCCAGGGCAATCAGATCCCCGTCGGCTGTGGCGGGGGCCTGGGGGGTGGGTTCCGCTGGGTTGGTGGCGGGCGGTTCGGGTTGGTCGCTCATGGCAGGAAGGGAAGCAAGGCAGCAGGGAGATTCAGGAGCGAGCGTGGGGAGCGGGGCTGGCGGGTGGCAGGCGGAGCTCCAGCTGCTGCCGCAGGGCCGTGGCGTCGAACAGCATCGGCAGCAGATGGAGGCTCTTCTCCTCCCGGAAATAGAACAGCACCGGCAGGGCTGGCCACCAGACCCGCCAACCGATCCAGGCGTCGTAGGGGAAGCGGCGGATCACGGTGTCGCGGCGGGCCACCAGCAGAGCCTCCGGCGCGAAGCGCAACCGCAGCAGGGCTGTCTGCAGCAGCAGGAACAGCCCCATCACGCCCGTCCCCAGGGCCAGCCAGACAACGCCACCCCAGAGCGGCCGCAGGCCCAGCGAGGCGGCCGCCAGCAGCAGCATTCCAAGCGGTACCCAGAAGCGGGGCTGGAGCACCACCTCGTCAGCGGTGCTGTCCGGGGGGGAGGAGGGGGTGGTGGTCATTGGCCGAAGAGCAACTGGGTGAGCAGCACGTCGACGAGGGCGACGCTGACGAGAATCATGACCACGGCGCCGGTGGTGCTGGTGCCCACCTCCTTGGGTCCGCCGCGGGTGGTGAGCCCCCAGCCGCAGGCGATGACGGCGATCATCAGACCGAACACCACCGCCTTGAGCAGCATCGAGGGCAGGTCGTCGGGCTTCATCCAGATCCTCACCGAGTTCCAGAAGACCGTCGGTGGAATGCTGTACAGCAGCGTGCTGCTCACCTGGCCCGACCAGATCGCCATCCAGAAGAACAGCAGGCACTGCACGGGCGCCATCACCACCATGGCCAGCACCCGTGGCACCACCAGGTACTGCACCGGGTCGGTGCGCAGCATCGTGATGGCATCGATCTGCTCGGTCACCTTCATGGTGCCCAGCTGGGCGGCATAGGCCGTGGCCACCTTGCCGGTGAGCAGGGTGGCGGTGAGCAGCGGCGCGATCTCCCGCGACAGGCCCAGGGCCAGCAGCCCTCCCACGGCGGAGCTGGCCCCTTGCTTGGAGAGTTCCGCCGCCACCTGGATGTTGAACACCGTGCCGGCGGCCAGGGCCGTGATCAGCACGATCAGGAAGCTGCCCGGCCCGGCTTCCAGCAGTTCCTGGATCAGATCCACCATGCCGATGCGGCCGCGGGCGATGGCGCTCACGGCCTGACCGCCGATCATCAGGCTGGATCCCAGTCGCTGCAGCCACCGCGGTGGCTTCATGGTGTGGTGGCCGTCAGGGTCTCCGGGTGGGGGCCCCGCTCAGGCCAGCGACGCATCACCACCAGACCCAGCACCACCAGCAGCGCCGGGATCAGGCCCATGCACATCCGGATCGCCAGCAGGGCGCTGTCGGGTTGGAGGATGCCCCGGGCCGCCTGGTACCCGCTGAGGCTCATCAGGTTGCCGAAGAAGAACAGGGCCAGGCTGATGCAGATCTTCTGGGTGAACACCATCCAGGCGCTGTAGAGCCCGGCGGGCTTCTCCGGATCGGCATCAATGGCGTCCGGCAGCAGGGCCCAGGGGATCAGGTAGGCGGTGGAGGCCCCCAGGCCCACGATCAGGATCGTCACCACCAGGGCACAGAGCCGCAGCAGATTCCCTGCCGAGGCGGTTGGACCGATCGTGGTATCGAGCGGCACCAGCAGCATGGCCATCAGGCAGGCGGCGATCCAGAGGGCGGCGCCCCAGTACAGGGCCGTGAGCCGACCGCGCTGCCGGGCGATGCCGGTCCAGAGCTGGAGCCCGATCAGGGTGCTGACCTGGAAGGGCAGCAGGATCCAGTTGCTCCAGCCTTCCGGCAGCCGCATCACCACCGGCAGAAAGATCAGCGCCGCCGTCTGCATGATCTGCAGGGCGCACCAGAGCAGCAGGTACAGACCCAGCACCATCTGGAAGCGCCCGTTGCTGCCGACCCGTGCCAGGAGCCTCCGTGTCGTTCCCCGCTGGCTCGTGGGCCGCTGGCAGTTTCGCGCCGCCGGGGCGATGCCCCAGCCACACAGCAGGGTGGAGCAGGTGATCAGCACCCCCGAGATGATCCCCACCTGCAGGTAGCTGTCGGGGTTCTGGAGATCCTTCAGCAGCACCCCCCCCAGCACGATGCCCACCAGGCCGGCGATGATCGAGCCGGTGAAGCGGGCGCTGTTGAGGCGGGTGCGCAGGTTGACGTTGGTGGTGAGTTCGGCGGCGAGGGCGGAATAGGGAAGGTTGACGCAGGTGTAAAGGCTGTTGGCCACCACGGAGATGGCCACGAACAGGGCAAACTTGACCCACGGCCCCCCCGGCGGCAGCCACCACATCAGGGCCATGGCGAAGCCGAGGGGCACGGCACTGCCGAGGATCCAGGGCAGCCGGGGGCCCCAGGAGCTGCGCGTCTTGTCACTCAGCCAGCCCACGACCGGGTCGTTGATGGCATCCCAGAGCCGCGACACCATCAGCACCAGGCCGGCCATCCAGGCCGGCAGACCGGCCGCTGAGGTGTAGAAGATGAACAGATAGAAGCCGATCAGGGAGGCGGCCATCCCCGTGCCAGCGTCACCCATGCCGTAGGCCAGCAGCACCCGGCGGCGTTCACCGGCAGGCAGGTCCGCCGTATCCACCACAGCCATCGGCAAGTCCGACGCTGTCGGCGGCGGGGTGGACGGTGTGGGGGGGGTCAAACCTGGAGACGCTCAGGAGGGGATCTTCCGGTGTCGGTGATCCGGTGCAGGCCATAATGCTGCAGCTGGATTCAGGCAACCAGCTCCAGTACGTCTGTACTGACGCGGGCGTAGTTTAGTGGTAAAACCTCAGCCTTCCAAGCTGATGATGCGGGTTCGATTCCCGCCGCCCGCTTCCTTTTCTCAATAAGGGTTTTCGGCTCAAAGCCCTTGCTGCGACTGGCGTTAGGGCTTCCAGCCTCTGCCAGCGCCTGATTGCCCGTGCCAGGCTGTGAGACGAAACATCTCACCAAACGTCTCACATGCCGGCGGCCCGTGACTGGGAGGACACGATCAGGGCGGTGGTGTCTCACGCCCTGTCTCAGAAGGGCTGCCGTCGTGGCTGGACGGTGCTCAATCACCGTGGTCATGCGCGCCTGAACATCGCTGCTGGGGCTGGACGGGGCAGGCGCCGGCAGGTGCTTCTTCCCATTCCGTGGGAGTGCGACCAGATCGACCACATCCGCGATGCGGTGGTTCAGGTCTACGAGGAGTTCCAGCAGGGCATCGAGCCCGATGCCTGCGTGGCACGCATGCCCCGTGCCGATGGATCGAGGGCAGCAGAGGTGGAGTTCGGTTCAGGCCGCGGTACTCAGACAGGGCACCCCGGCAGGCCCAGGCACAGGGGAATGGCGGCAGTGCTGGCCCCGGCGGACTGGGAAGAGCTGATCGCTGCTTTCCGGGAGCACAAGCTGATCAGCGGCGAGATCAAGCCGTCGACCTGGCATCGGGTCTACCGGCACCACATGAACCACGTGCTCGGTGCGGTGGCTGCGGTTGCCCCGCCGCAGAACGCAAAGCAGCTGCTGGAGACCCTGGCCCGGATCTGGGCGGACAAGCCGGGCGGACGCACCCGCCAGATTCAGATTCAGTCGACTGCCGCCCTGCTGCGTTGGGCCGTTGCGGAGCGGCGGCTGGGCGAGGACTGGGAGCCGCCTCAGGATCTGGCGGTGTTCGTGGGCCGATCGCGTGCGGCGAAAGCGATCACGACGCCCCTGGAGGTGGAGCACATCCTGGCGTTGGTGCGGGCCATCCCGGATGCCCGCTGGCGCTTTGCCTTTCAGCTGATGGCGGCCTACGGACTGCGCCCGGAGGAGCTCCAACATCTGCAGATCCGCCAGGGTCGGCTCTGGTGCATGTATGAGAAGGTCGCCTCCCGCGGCAAGACCCGGCCAAGGGTGTTGCGCCCGCTGCCCTGTGATGACTGGGCAGACGGCTGGCGCCTGGAGGAACGCTTCCTAACCCAGGAGCTGCCGCCGATGCAGCCTGGTTTGGGCGGTGGCTACGTGGGCCATTACCTGATGAATCGACCGCTCTGGAAGGAGCTACGGCGTGAGTACGAGGCCAAGGGCGAGAAACTGGTGCCCTACTCCTGCCGGCATGGCTACGCCCACCGGGCCCACGTGATCTGCGACCTGCCGCCCAAGGTGGTGGCCGCTGCGATGGGTCACAGCGTTCAGACCCACCTGGCGGCTTACAGCCGCTGGTGCGGGGATGACGTCGTGGATGACGCCTTCGCCAAGGCGGAACAACGGCTGGGCCAGGGGATACGCGCTCAGAGCTCAGCGGCGTAGTGCCGCACGGCCTGCGAGAACCTGCACAACCCTTGCTCCTCCATGGTTGCCAGGTACTCCTCAACTGTCTTGGGCCGCTTCTTCAGGCTGGCCCGGTGCTGCCGCATCGCCATGCAGACCCGCTCGGCATCCAGGTTCAGCTGATCCACCAGAAACGGATCGGGATGGCAGGCGCCAATGCCGTAGCTCGCGAGGGCCTGCTCTGGGAAATCATCCAGGTTGAAGGTGAGGATCAGATCAGCTCCGCACTGGATGGCGGCGGCCAGAACATGGCGGTCATTCGGGTCCGGTAACTCCAGGGCTGGGATCAGGGGCTGATGGCCATCCACCAGCGCATCACGCACATGGGCATTCATCAGTGAGCGGGTGCGCTCCAGCTGCGCTCTGGAGAGATCAGGCCGGTTCCGCAGGACGGCGTTGATCCACTCCTCATGAATCTGGTCGCTCCAGCGGGCCCGGTAGAGATCCGTGAGCGCCAGGCGCATCAGCAGATCGCGTAGTGGAGCGGGATAGAGAACGCAGGCGTCGTAGACGACGGTGAAGCGATTCACCTCAGTAGCCCATGCCCAGCTCCTGGGCCTGGGCTGCCAGCTCATCGAGGGCCGCGGCTCGCTGCTGATCGATGGCGTGCTTGTAGGCCATCAGGTCGGTCAGGCGGATGCGCCGGTGGGTGCCGACCTTGCGGAAGGGGATCTCCCCTTGCTCCAGCCGTTCGATCAGGAAGGGCCGCGACACGTTCAGCAGATCAGCGGCCTGCTGGGTGGTCAGCTCGGCGTGCACCGGCACCAGCGTGACGGCATTGCCCTGGGCCATTTGCACCAGGATTCCCTGCAGCAACTCCAACACCGCGGCTGGGATGGGAACGGATGCGCGCTGGCCACCTTCCAGATCGAGGGAGAGGCTGGCTTGCCGCAGGCCATGGCTGGCCCGGAAGCCGGCGAGATCGCGCAAGCTCGCCCCTGCGGCCTCAGCCGCCTCAGCCGTGGGGATCACGGGCTCAATGGAGCTGGGGAGAGCGACGGCCATGGGCGGGAGGAACAGAAGGCCACTCGAACCATAATCGAAATAGTCGCAGCAACCGCAGCATCCGCAAGGGCATCGAGGCAGTGCGGGCGCTGCCTGCAGGGGCCCAGGCCTGCTCAGGTGGGCTGCATATCCATTGCGGCCATTGACCTCTACAAGTGCCGCCGGCTCCAGCCGGTGATCGTGGCCTCCACGTTCTCCAGATGCCACTGCAGGGGCCCACGGCCCTGGGTGCAGCCCCAGCGGCGGTAGTGCTTGCCTGGGGTTAGCACCCCCCGGAGCCGCAGCTGGCGGAGGGTTTCGCGGCTCATCCCCAGAGCAGCGCAGGCTTCTGCCGTCGTCACCCAGACACGGTGACGTCCGGATGGGGGTGGGGTCGTCTGGTTCTCCATCAGGCCACCTCCGAAAGCAGGACAACCGCGGCGGAATCCCTGCAGTGCCCACCGCCAAGGGGGTCAGCTGAAATGACACCCCTCTCGTCGGCGCTCACCTCAGTTAAGGCCTGGCGAGGATTGCCGATGTCCAGCACGTTGCAGACATCGGTGGCAGCCTGCTTATTGCCAGGGGTGTGAACTGAATTCACACCCTTCGAGCCGCAGGCTGGTGGGACACCCTCAGTTGAAATGAGGGTTCTTGATGAGGTCGAACCATCCTGAATGGGACTCAGGGAGGGCGTGGACCACGCCCTCAAGGTCGTCAGATTGTTCATCGGTCTGATAGCGGTGTGCCGGCATCGGTGCCAAAGATGGTGTTGGTGCCAGCCATCAGCCCCCTGTCAGCTGGGCGCGGAAGCGCTGGAGGGTCTCGATCAACCAGGAGCGGCGATAGCTCTTGACCTGGCGCGGTGCCCCATCCACAAACTGTTGGCGGCGAGGGGGTTCTTCTCCGAACTCGTCGCGGTATGCCCTGGCTACGAGCTTGCCGGCTGCGCAGAACTGGCTGCGCGGCAGCACTTGCTGGAACACCTCCAGCCAGGCATCCCCCAAGGTGAGCTCCTCGTCAGTCGGGGCGCCAGGCAGCAGGCCCGAGCTCGCGGTCAGCACGTTGCTGCGCACGATGTCCTTGAACAGGAGCTCGTCGCGTTCATCCAGGCCGCCGAGCCGCTCGAACACGACGATGCTGCGTTCCACCAGGTTGATCACCTCGGCTTCCCGAAGCCGGGGCGCAGTCGTTTCTATCGGTGCCGGCTGCGCCTGCTGGACGCTCTCCAGGAACCAGCCGTCCATCCACACCGCGAACGGTGCGCTGATCCAGCGGGCCAGATCGACCGCGACCTGGGGATGGACCCAGGTTCCGCCGCCCTGACCCTGGCGGGACTCGATCAGGTCAAACATCCGAATTTCGGAGGTTTCAGCCAGGGCATCGAGATAGGTCTGGCAGCGGTCGCTCTCCCGGTACTTCGACCATTGCTTGCCGTTGGCCCTGCACATGGCCGTGGCATTGACATAGCCGTCGGCGGTGCGCCGAGAAATCGGCGTGCCATTCCAGGAGCGGGAGACCAGAGCGGGGTGATCCATCGAGGCGAGAGCTGCAGCTGAATGGGATGACGTCGTCGTCTTGTTCATCGGTCTGAGTGCGGTGTGACGGGTGGGACTTCACCGGCATCAGTGCCGGCATCGGGGCGGAAGACGGTGTTGGTGCTGGTCATCTGCCGGGGCGGCACGGGCCCGGCGAGCACGAGCAGCAGGGTGCTGAGCTGAAACGCCAGCCCCAGCAGCACCAGGAGGCGCAGGGCGATGAGGCTGCTGGCCGTGACCGCGACGGTGGTTGGCCGGCGGGTGCGGCAGAACGCAGGCAGCTGAGGGCCGGGCAGGTGAGGGGGCCTGCCGCTCCAGGCCCCGGAGCTGATGCCCTGACGATCGAGCGGCATCAGAACAACTCCTCACCGTCGTCGGCAGCGCTCCAATCACCGGCACCACTGCCGGTGGTGGTGTAGCCATCGACCTCCTCAAAGCCATCGGTGGGATCGACTTGCTCGTAGGGCACGAACTCGACGACCTGAACGGCACGCGGCTGGAAGGTCATGCCGCAGCCGTTCTCCCCATCCCAGCTATAAATATCAAAGGCAATGATTACCTTGGAACCGTTGCCAATCGCTGCCCCATCCCAGGGCTGCTTCTTCGCGTCAACGATGCGAGGCCCCTCCGAAAGGGAACCGTCGCGGCGCTGGAACTGCGGTACCTTGAAGCGCACCACGGTGAGCTCACTCGGCTTCTCCTTGTCGGGCTTCCAGGGGAAGCCCTTCTCGGCACGGCGCTTGCGACTGCCGTGCAGGGCGATGAACTGATCCTCCATCGCCAGCAGGAAGGACTGGGCCTTCTCGTTGTTATTAGGCAGCAGCAGGTCGCATGTCCAGGCCTTAGGTTTGCTGCGATCAAGCTGATGCCTGGGATCAATAAGATGGGCCCAACGCGCTTCGGCGAGGGGCGTGCGGAAGATGTCTCTAGCCATGGGACGAATCGGTGGACGTTTGTTGTTGATCGAACGGGGGAAGGGGCGGCAGACCAAAGCGTTCGCGCAGCAGGTGATGCACCGCTCCGCTCGCCGAGAGGTTGCGGGCCTCCATCAGCTCGCGCACCCGCAGGTAGACGTCGGTGCGCACCTGGGTCTGGATGAAGTGCCGGCCGGCCTGGGAGCGGGGCTGCTCGCCGTAGCGGCGTGGCGGCCGGGGGCGATGGCTCTCGCTCATGGGCCTGGCTCCGCAGCAGGCTCGGGCTGCACCTGACCCTGCGCCTCTTCAAGGAAGAGCGCGATGAACTCGCTGTGCTGGCGCTGGGTGATGCGATCACCAATGGAGCGGGCATTGCGTGGCACCTGGAAGTGCTCGCGGAAGGCCTTGGTCAGCTCCTGGCGAGCGGCCTGGGACAGGTCGAGCACACGGCTGCGGACCTCGCTGACCTCCTCAGGGGTGAGGGGAGCCAGTGCTGGATCACCGTCTGCAGAAGTGCCGTCATCGCTGGAGTCAGCCAGGGGGACTGGCTCCTCAGCCGACGGACCTTCGACCAGCCGATCGAGGCAAGCCTGCTGCGTAGGATCCACATCAGACTCTTCAGCTATCTGCCCGTCTGGAACTGCATAGGGCTGTACAGCCCGAGCCGATGCGGACACAGGAATGCCCAGCAGCATCGCCAACATCAGGCCGGTGGTTTCGGCCAGATCGCTGGCCTCATCAGCCCAGGACTCGCTGCAGAGCTCGGCCCCGGCGACATGCATCACCGTGACCTGCAGCCGGGAGCGCCCTTGCTGCTCGCGCAGGTGAGCGGACCAGCCGATCCCGCGGCGGAAGGCGGGGCGGGCTGAGTGCACCACCTCCGCCAGATCGGCGGCGGCGATGGGGGGCACCTCGGCCTGAAAGCTGGCCAGGGCATGGGTGAGCTGTTGCTCGGGGGTGGCGTCGGCCGGTATGGCCGGCGGCGCCTCAATGTCGGCCTCTGGAGGCCTGAGGGGTGGAGCCATGACGGATCGGATCGGGCGGTTGCCCGCTGGCCCGGATCTTAGGGCTCTTTGCTGGAAGCCGCACTCACAGCGGCTGTTAATTCCTAGCAATCAGGCTGTGACTGGCTTCTTGCCTTTGCGGCCGCTGGGCTTCCCACCCTTTCTGCTGGCGGCCTCCCACTGGTCCAGCCAGCGCTTGGGCTGGTAGAGATCGCCCTCGATCCACAGCGGCGCCAGCTCCTCTGGCTTGTAGTCGCCGAAGCCCGTGAGCACGGCAAAGAAGCGCTTGCGGTGCTCTTCGCTGGCCTCGACCGCCAGGGAATTCAGGGCGTCGCTGGGCTCAAGGCCGCATTCATCGACAACCCGGCGCATCTGGTTGCGCCACTTGGCCGAGAGCTCCGTGGCTTTGCGCTGACCAACGGTCGGCGCGGGGGTGGTCTGGAACGCTTCCGGCACATCCCTGAGGCCGCAGTAGCAGGCCCAGAGCTCCAGCGGCGTCCAGGCCGGGCACTCGTCGTCACCCAGCGGGATGGCGTTCTCGAGCTTGTCCTTGATCGCCTGGCTCTTGACCGGTCCCCAGTCCTTCTCGGCGATGCGGCGGTTGAGCTCGCCCAGCTGCCAGAAGGCCTTCTGGCGCAGCTCGCCAGCCTTGCCCTGCTCGATCACCGAGAGGTTGCCGTAGGAGATCGCATCGAAGCCGGCCTCTTCCGCCCAGCTGCAGGCGGTGTACTGGGTCCAGCCGTTGGTTCTTCGCCAGTTCAGCAGCATCCGACCGAACGCTGCGCGGTTCTCCTCCTGGTGCTCAAGCAGCTCCGCGTAGGTGATGGCCACGTTCAGGATCCTGAATGGGATTTCCCGAACCATACGGCAAACTTGGCACTCCTAGTCACTTCCTGACACGTCCTGGCATATCAGGTCTGATCCTGTCCGAGCTTCTGCAGGATCTGCTTGGCAAGCTGCCCAGTGATCACCTTCCCTGTCTCTGCCTGCAATCTCAGAGCAAGGGTGTAGGGGTGCTCGCCTGGGTGGGCCTTGGTGAGACGCCTCAGCCGCTGCTGCAGTTCTGCCGGATCCATCAGTGTCCCAGCAGCACTTGCCTCGGGGTGCCAAGCAGCTGCTCGGCCTCCTCCACAGAGCGGCAGACCGCCGCCACGCCACCGAGCTGCTGCACGAGGCGCAGGAAAGCCTGCTGCTCCGGTCTGAGCACGCCCTGGGCTGTCTTGATCTCCAGGGCGACGAACTGGGCGAGCCGCTGGCCGACCAGCTCTGGCGTGATCTCCAGCGAGCGCAGGCCGATCAGGTCGCTGCTGCCCTTGCACAGCCCAAAGCGCACGAAGCGTCCCTGCTGGTCGACCAGGGCACCGGTGTTGTTGCGCCAGAGCCGCACCGCCCCGCGGCCGCAGGCCAGGCGGATGCGCTGCTGGATCTCGTGTTCGCTGGGGGAGGAGGCCATGCCTCCTGTTGCCGGGCGGGGCTACTCGTAGTGGCTCCAGAGCCGCAGCACCTTCACGATCTGCTCCTCCTCCAGCACCTGATACACGAGGCGGTGCTGGATGTTGATGCGCCTTGAGCAGGCCCCTCGCAGATCGCCGACCAGGGCCTCATAGGGAGGGGGCTGCTGATAGGGGTCGACGGCAAGGATGTCCAGCAGGACCTGAGCTTTCTGCTTGAGAGCAGGGGATGCGGAAGCGAGTTTGCGAGCGTCCTTCTGGGCCTGCTTGGTGAAGAGGACCGTCCAGCTCACCAGCCCGGTTCGGTGCTCAGTTCGGAGACATCGGTCGCCATCCCCTCGATGATCGATTCACGCATGCCAGGGATCGAGACCAGATGCAGGGTCTCCTGGATGGCGCGCCAGTCGTCCTGGGACAGCAGCACGGCGTTGCTGCGCTTGCCGGTGATCTGCACCGGCTCGTGGGACTGCCCCACCTCGTCGATCAGGGCGTAGAGCCGCTTGCGGGCTTCTGTGGCGGACACAGTGGTCATGACATGGCCTTCACCCGTACGTCAAAGCGTACCGCTCTTGGCCGTGTGGTGCTGCCTTGCCGCCCACACATGCCGGGCCCAGCCTGGTTTGTAGCCACGCTCCTGCTCGCGCTGCAGCAGCTGCTCGAAGGTGCGGCATCCGGCTGCAGGGTGCGTGCGCCGGGGCCTCTGCTGCTGCCTGGGTTTGGGCCGGTGGCGGGCGGCGCCCGTGACTTCAACCAGCTCGCCCTCCAGCTGCTGCAACCCGCGCCGCTGCTCATCGCGTTCCTCGGCGAGGAACAGGTGGCCGCAGTCAGGACACACCTGGGCGGCGCTGGGACAGCTGCAGAAGCAGACCGGGCAGTCCTTGATCGGGATCGAGACGCTTTCCCGCCGGCGCCGGCCGGCCAGGTTCCACTCGCGTTCATCCGTCGGCAGGCCATGACGATGGGCGTTGCCGACGTGATCGAGGATCACCGCCTCCTGTTTCCCCGGCGCGGGCCGCAGAGCCCGGCCGACCATCTGCAGATAGAGGCTCAGGGAAGCGGTGGGGCGCATCAGGATCGCGCCGCCGACTGAGGGGATGTCGGTGCCCTCAGAAACGATCATGCAGCTGCTGAGCACTTCCACCTCCCCAGTGCCGAGCCCGGCGATCAGGCGTTTGCGCTCCTCGGCCGGCGTGCCGCCGCTCACCGATGCGGCCCGGATTCCCGCAGCGCGGAAGGCACCGGCCATCTGCTCGGCGTGCTCGATGGTGCAGCAGAAACAGATGGCGGTGCCCGGATGCAGCCGGCGGCGGTAGTGCGACACCGCATCGCCAATGGCGGCCCGGTCCCCGTAGGCGCGTGCCGCCTGCTCCAGGTCGAACTCGCCCATCCGCCGGCGGAGTTTGCTGTTCCTGGCCCCTGGCCAGGAGAAGACCTTGGGCCTGGCCAGCCAGCCCTGCTCCACCAGCCAGGCCGCTGAGGGGCCGAGCACCAGGGCCTCGAAATAGCCGCCGGCCTCTACGCCCAGTCCCTTCCCGTCGAGGCGTTCCGGAGTGGCGGTCTTGCCGATCAGGTGGGCGCCAGGCCAGGCCTCGATGATCCGGCCCCAGACGTTGCCGGCGACCAGGTGGTGGGCCTCGTCCTGAATGATCAGATCCGGCGGCGGCAGCTGCCCCAGCCGCCGGGCCACGGTCTGCACCGAACCCACCGCCACCTGTCGGCCCTGCAGCCGGTGGCCGGGCGCGATCACATCTGGCTCAAGGCCCCAGGCCCGCACGGTGCCGCTCAGCTGCTCGATCAGTTCAGCCCGGTGGGCCAGCACCAGCACCCGCCGGCCCTTGCCGGCTGCGCCCTGGACGATGGCGCCGATGGTCTGGCCCTTGCCCGCACCAGTGGGCATGACGGCACAGACCCGGCGGTGGACCTTGAGGGCTGCGCGGAGGTCGGCCAGCAGCTGCTGCTGGTAGTCGCGCAGGACGATCGGGGCCATGGGCGAGACGGCAAGCTTTGCGCTGGGCATAGGAGCTCAGCAATGTCTAACTTATCAAGCCCTGCCGGGCGGGCTTAGGGTGTGCTCAGAACGTCAGACATCCATGGCCTCCTTTGCGCCGCCCCTGAGCGTCTCCATCACCGAGGCGCAGCTGGCTTGGCTTGACCAGCGCCGCTCCCACGGCACCCTCAGCCGCTCGGCGGTGCTGCGCCAGGTGATCGATGCCGCGATCGCGGCAGAGACGTGCGCCTCGGCCGTGCCAGGGCCTGTGTTGTCGGCAGCTGCTGAGCGTCGTTGAGCTGCAGCTACACCCATGACAACCGACGTGCTCACGGCGGCCTCAGGCCGCTGGCGGGAGATCCTCGAGGCGTTGGCGGGGCTACGCGCTGAGCAGCTCAGCAACCGCCACCAGCCCTGTCCGGCCTGCGGGGGGCGGGACCGCTTCCGCTTTGACGACCGGGACGGCAGCGGCTCCTGGTTCTGCAACCAGTGCGGCGGCAAGGACCACCTCGGTGGTGGTGGCACCGGCATCGACCTGCTGATGCGGGTGCGGCGCTGGAGTTTTCGCCAGGCCTACGAGGAGGTGGAGCGCCACCTGGGCCTGGAGCCAGGCGGGAGCGGGCGGCACCGGCCTCAGCCGGTGAGCACCGGCACCGGCAACGGTGGCAGGCCCTCTGCTGTCACCGGACTTCCCGGCCACGGCGGCCGGCCCTGGCGGCAACCCGAGCTCCCGCCCCCTGATGCCTCACCGCCGACCCTGGATCAGGGCGCCATCGCCCAGTGGTGCTACCGCGATGCGGCAGGCAACCAGCTGTTCTGGATTCAGCGCCTCTGCCTGGGCGGCAAGGGCCGCAAGGCCTTTCTGCATCGGGTGTGGCTCGATGGTGGCTGGCACCGGCCCAGCCGCCGCGATCCCTTCTCCTGCGAGTGGCCAGCACTGCGGCCGCTCTACGGCCTGCCTGGCCTGAGCGAACGGCCCAAGGCACCGGTGCTGGTGGTGGAGGGGGAGGGCACCGCCGATGCCGCCGCCAAGCTGTTTCCCGAGCACGTGGTGATCAGCTGGGCCAACGGCACCAACGCCATCGCCAAGGCCGACTGGCAGCCGCTGGCCCCACTGGGGCTGGCGGGGCGGGCGGTGACGCTCTGGCCCGATGCCGACGCGCCCGGCCGCAAGGCCATGGCGCGGCTTGCCGCTCTGTTGAGCGAGCAGGGATGCCGCGTGCAGCTGGTGGAACCACCGGCGGATCTGCCGCAGGGCTGGGACCTGGCCGATGCCGACTGGACGCCCCGGCAGGCCGCACGGCAGCTGTCGAAAGCAGCCCAGCCTTGGATGCCCTCAGAGACGGATGCCGCGGGCAGAAGTGATGGTGCTGCGCCACCGCCACCCCCTGCACCGGCATCACCCATGTCGGCAGCGCCCTTCCTCTGCCTGGGATTTGACGGCGACTCCTACTACTACCAACCGCACAACACCGGCCAGGTGATGCGCCTCTCGCGCAGCGCCCACACCGCCACCAACCTCGTTGCGCTCGCCTCCCTCAGCTACTGGGAGACGCTCTACCCCAGCAGAACCGGCATCAACTGGGCTGCTGCAGCCTCGGATCTGTTCGAGCAGCAGGCCAGCATCGGCGTCTATGACCCCGAGCGGGTGCGCGGCCGTGGCGCCTGGCTGGATGAGGGTCGCGTCATCTTTCACCTCGGCGATCGCCTCAACGTGGACGGCCGCCCCTGCTCCGTTCTGCAACCGCCAGCGTCCCGCTTCTTCTACGAGCAGGCACGCCACCTCGATGGCCCAGGCGATCTGCCCCTGCCCGATGCCGAGGCGATGCAGATCCGCTTCATTGCGGAGCGCTTCCGCTGGGAGATGCCCGCCTCCGCGCACTTCCTTCTCGGCTGGCTGGTGCTGGCCCCCGTCTGCGGCGCCCTGAACTGGCGGCCCCACATCTGGCTCACCGGTGGGGCCGGCACGGGAAAAGCCCAGCCTCACTCGGCCAGGGTTTTGACGCCTGCCGGATGGCGCCGCATGGGCGACATCGAGGTGGGAGACCTGGTCTCCACGCCTGACAATGGATTTGCAAGGGTGCGAGGTAAGTACCCGCAGGGCCTGCAGGCGACCTATCGGATCACCTTCGCCGACGGACGCTCGACTCGCGCCACCGCCGACCATCTTTGGAAAGTCCGCCTGAACCACGCCTGGCGCATCCGCACCACCGCGGAGATGATCGAGATCCTCGCCACCGGAACCCGGCAATCGCGCAGCCTGGCGGTGCCGCTCTGCCAGGCCATGACCGTTCGCAATGGTGGGGCTGCTTCTCTCCTGCCATTGCACCCCTACGCCCTCGGGGTCATGCTCGGCAATGGCTGCTTCTCCGCGTGCGGCGGCATCAATCTCACTGACTTCGATCAGGAGGTCGTCGATCGAGTTCGCCTGTGCCTTGAGGGGTCTCCCTTTTGCCTCTTTCACACAAACGTCGACGGCAGGTATCGCCTCGGTGACCTGTCGCGCTACGGCAAGCAGACCAGGCAGACGATCAAAGACCTGAGGCTTCTTGGCACCCACTCCCACACCAAATTCATCCCACGCGCCTATCTCGAGGCATCGATCGAGAACCGCGCTGAGCTGCTTAAGGGCCTGATGGACACCGACGGCACGGCTGATAAGACCGGCGGCATCAGCTTCTGTACCGTGTCCAAACAACTGCGTGACGATGTGCTCGAACTCGTTCGCTCTCTAGGCGGTATCGCCAAGGTCGGCACGAGACGCACCTCCTACACATACAACGGTGAAAAGCGCCAGGGCAGGACTGCTTTCAATATCAGCATTCGACTGCCTGATCCCACCATCGTCTTCTCGTTGCCGCGCAAGTTGGAGCGTGTGTCACCGACCCATCAGTACGCCGACTGCCTCTACCTCAACGTCGTCTCCATCGATCCCTGCGAGCCGGAAGAATGCTCCTGCATCGCCATCGACCACCCAGACCGTCTTTACGTGACGGACGACTTCGTGGTAACCCACAACACCACCATCCTCAAGTTGTTCCTCCGCCCTCTGCTGGGTGGCGTCGTCCAGTCCGCCACGGGCGGCACTACCGAGGCCGGCCTGCGCGGCACCCTCAAGTCCGATGCCATCCCGGTGGTTTTTGATGAGTTCGAACAGAACGAGCAGAAGGACAAGCTGATCGTTCAGAACGTGCTGGCCCTGGCCCGTATCGCCAGCTCAGAGGGCGGCAAGATCTACAAGGGCACCACCTCCGGCGGCGCGAACAGCTTCGAGATCCGCTCGATGTTCTGCGTCTCCTCCATCAATGTGTCGCTCATCCAGAAGGCCGACATCGATCGGTTCTGTGTGCTCGGCCTGCGCAAGGACCCGATGGACAAAAGCGAGTGGCTGGACTTCGAGCGCGAGATCGCAACAGTCGCCACGATCGACAACGGCAGGGCGCTGATCCATCGCACCCTGCAGCAGCTGCCCGTGATCATCGAGAACGCCCGCGTCCTGGCCCAGGCCCTCGGCCGTCGCTTTGGCCAGCGCTTCGGGGATCAGCACGGCACCCTGCTGGCCGGGGCCTGGAGCCTGGAGGCAGCAGGAGGCGGACACCTCAACCTGGTGATGGCGGATCAGTGGCTGGACCAGATGGACTGGCAGCACCAGCAGCCTGATCACACCGAGGCCGATGAGATCAAGTGCCGCGACACCATCCTCCAGCAGATCGTGCGGCACGACATTGGGGCCGAGGCCTCCTTCGGGGAGATGGTTCGCTGCGTCGCGTTGCAGGAGTCACTTGCCGGCACCCTCTGGGATCGGCTGGTGCCGGTGCTCGGCCGCTACGGCCTGCGGGTGTTCCGCGCTGGCCAGCCCCTGCCGGATGGAGAGCGCGCCGAGGGGCATTTCCTGGCGGTCGCCAACGCCAACGCCCAGCTTGACCACGTGCTCCGCAGTACCCCCTGGAGTGGTGGTGCTCACCGCTCCGCGCTCAGACGGATCGACGGGGCCTATCTCCCCAAGCGTGTGGTCCACTTCGCAGGGATCGGGACCAAACGCTGCGTCATGGTGCCCATTGATGCCGCCGACCTCGAAAACGTTTGATCCAACAGCCCTCCAACAGCGACTGTTGGACCGAGATCGATTGCGGCACAAGAGATCTGAGGAAATCTAACGATCTAACGCTTGTCCCAGCCGATACACCCCCATAGACACATAGTGCGTGTGCACCCGAGAGAGACCCCTTCTCATATCTATCTCTATTAAAATAGATGTTTGTTTGTTAGATGGGTGGTCAGACCGTAGTGGCGGCAAGGGTTTTCGATCTAACACTCGACCGTTAGATCGATGTTGGATCGTTGGATCCCGATTCCGCTTACCCTGCTGACATGTCGCATCACGACCTGCCCTTTGACTGCCTGGCCGTGGGCCAGCAGTTCGCCGTTGACCTGCCTCGTGAGCTGGTGATGCGGATGGCCAGGGCCTACATCCGAGAGAACCCCGGCACTGGCTTTGGCTTCATGCGAGAAGGCGGCCAAACCACTTGCACCCGGATGGCCTGAGCCCGTGGCCGTCCACTTCGCCACCACCTGGCTTGAGCCCATCCCCGGCCTCTGGCGGGACGAGGCGGCGCACCGGTACTGGCTCGGCGATCACCTATTCCCGGTGTCGATCACCGGTGTGCTGGCCCATGGACTGAGCGAGATCGCCAAGCGCTCGATCGAGGCCAAGCGACTGATCTGGCAGCCGCGTGGAACCACGGTGCATGCGGCTCTGGAGCACTACAGCCAGGCCCGCTTCCTGGTGGGCAGGAGCGCCAGCGATGCCCTGCTCGATACCGAGACTCTCCCCGGCCATCACCAGTACCGGGACTGGATCCTGCCGCTGCTGCAGTTGCCGCTCTGGGATGAGGTGCAGGTGATCGCCAGCGAGCGGCTCACCTGCTGCCTGGCCCGCAACGTGGCCGGGGCCTTCGATGGCGCCTACGTCTCACCGGCACTGAGCGAGCGGCGGGGACGCGATGTGCGGGTGCTCTACGACCTCAAGACCCTCTCGGCCCACGGCCGGGCCTATTCCACCGCCGCCCAGCTGGGGGGCTACATGGTGCTGGAGGCCGCCCAGGGGAACCACTACGAGCTGGGCCAGACGATCTGGAGCAAGCCCGGCGAGGCGTTCACCAGCACCTTCTACAGCCGTGAGCAGTGCCTGGCGGCCTGGGCCGCCGCCTGGAGCGGTTACTGCCTCGCCCACAGGCCCTTCTGAGCAGAGGGAGAGACCTGTTAGGAATTAACAGCCGTTGTGATTGCGGCTCTTAGGACAGAGCCCATACAGTGAAGCCCTGGCGGGCTCTGGTCTGCTGGCCTCCGAACGCCGTGCTCATGGTGATGCCTGCTGCCCCTGCTGAAGCCGCCCCTGCACCGTCAGACGCCATCGATGCGCTGCTCGATGCGATCACGGCCCTCAAGGCGCAGCAGAAGCAGCTGGAGCAGCAGCTCGAACCGCTGCTTGAGGCCCTCAGCGAGGCGATGGCGGCTGGCCAGCTGGATCCCTCTTTCTCCCATAACGACTGGGCCTTTGCACACAGCAGCGGGCGGCTGAGCTACGCGTTCCCGCCGGCGGTGCAGCAGATCGAGCAGCAGCTCAAGGCCGCCAAGGACGAGGCGATCCAGCAGGGGAGTGCGGCAGAGAAGCGCGGCAAGCCCTTCTGGACCATTCGCCCCCCAAAGAGCCAGGACCAACCGTTCTGAGCTGATGCCGCAAAGTGCCCACGCCCTGCCTCCAGCCGATCCGGTGGAGGAGCTGCGCGCTGCAGCCAGCGCGGAGGACGACAACGGCCAGCCGCTGTATGAGCCCACCGATCCGGCCCGGCCGATCGGTCATGCCAATCCACCGCGCCGCCCCAAGGGTGTGGCGGTTCATCGGCCCCCCAGGCCCTCGCGGCTGGAGGTGGAACGGCGGATTGCTCAGGCACAACTCTGGGTGGCTCAACGTCTACCTCTGGTGCAGATCATTGAAAATGCTCGTGAGAATTGGGGAATCCACAACACCCAGACGGTCAACCGCTACCTCAATCTTGCGCGTGAGCGCATGGTTCAGGAGCTGATCTCTGACCGGCGCCGACATCAGGCCGAGCAGATCTTTGCGCTGAACGACTGCGCCCGCCGGGCGATGGATGCGGGGCAGTTCAATGCCGCCGTTGGCGCATTCCGGGTGATCGCCGAGATCGGCGGCCTGCTCCGGGCCCCGATCAAGCCCCCCGAGGCGAAGAGCTGATGGGTCGTATCGCTGCGACGACCAGACCCAAGGCCACGGTGCCGAGCAATGGCGGCCTGCTGCTGGATCCCGCCACGGACCTGTGGGCCGACTGGGGACTGCTGGGTGTTCCGGATCCGGACCGGGCGACAACTACCCGCCAAGGCCTGCTATTTCGCGACTTCATCCGCTCGGCCTTCCCCAGCTTCCAGTTCCACCGGCTGTCCGAACTCCTGATCGACCTGCTCCAGCAGGTGGCCGATGGCCAGCTGACGCGGCTGATTGTCTGCACACCTCCGCGCCATGGAAAGGCCTGCAGTCACGACACGCCGGTGCCGACGCCCCAGGGCTGGCGGCGCCATGGCGAGCTCCAGCTCGGCGATCAGGTCTTTGGCTCCGATGGCAGGCCCACCCGCGTGCTGGCTCTCTCGCCGGAGACCTCCATGACCATGCGGGTCACCACCAGCCGCGGAGAGCAGATCTGGTGCCACCCTCAGCACGAGTGGACGGTCTGGAGCCGCAGGAGTCGCCGCTGGCAGACCCTGACGACAGCGGAGCTGGCCAGCCAGCCACTCCACAGCGGCGTGCTGGGGCAACGGGGCAGTCGCTTCCTGTTCCAGCTGCCCCATGCCGTACCCCTGCGCTACCCCCGGCAAGCCCTGCCGATGGATCCCTATGCCCTGGGCTACTGGCTGGGCAATGGCACCACCGGCATTCCCAGCGTCACCCACGATCGGCGCGACCTGGCACCGGTGGTCGCCATGGTGCGTGCCGGTTATGCGGTTTCCGCGGTCCACCACCACCGCGGCGAGGGCTATGAACGGGTGCAGCGCACCGCTCTGGCAGGTCTGCTCGCCAAGCGGGGTGTGCCTTGCCCCCTGCGCTGTGATCTGCAGTCCGCGGGGGTGCTGCGCCACAAACACATCCCCGAGGCCTACCTGCGCAGCGCGATCGAGCAGCGGCTGGGGTTGCTGGCGGGGCTGATCGACAGCGACGGACACGTCGACCCCAAGGGCCGGGTGCGTTTCGTGACGACCAGCTCCGATCTGGCGGCCGGAGTGCTGGATCTGGCGGAAGGACTGGGCTTTCGCCCCTACCGGATGGAGACGCCGGCAGGCACCAGCAGCAGCGGGGTGGTGGGCCGCCAGGCGGTGATCACCGTGGGATTTCAGCCCACGCTGCCGATCCCGACGCGCTTGCAGCGCAAGGCGATCAGCCGCCTGGCCCCGCAGCGGCGGGTGGCGATCACCCGAATCGACTGTGATCCCAGCTCGACCCACCGGGGCCGCTGCATTCAGGTCGATCGTGCCGATGGCCTCTACGTCGTGGGCCGCCAGCTGACGGTCACCCACAACAGCCAGCTGGTGTCACGGCTGTTCCCCGCCTACTGGGTGAGCCGGCACCCCGAACTGTTCTGCGCCATCGCCTCCTACTCGGGCGAGCTGGCCTATGCCCACAGCCGCGAGGCCCGCCACTACTACCGGATCACCGGCCACGCCCTCTCCAAGGACTCAGCGGCGGTGGGCAACTGGCTGACGCCCCAGCGGGGCGGCTGCATCGCCGCCGGCGTGAGGGGGCCATTCACGGGCAAGGGCTACAACCTCGGGATCATCGATGACCCCTACAAGGGGCCAGAAGACGCCAAGTCGGCGCTGCAGCGGGAGCGGCTGATCGACTGGCTCAAGAGCGTCTGGTTCACCAGGGCTGAACCGGGCCTGACGGCAGAGGGGGCGCTGCTACCGGCGGCCCAGGTGGTGGTGCAGACCCGCTGGGACCACCACGACATGACCGCCTGGCTGCTCGAACAAGAAGCCGAAGAAAACCCTGAGCACTGGACGGTGCTCAACCTGCCGGCCATCGCCGAGCCGGAGGCGATTTCGATGCAGATTCCGCATACCTGCACGAAAGTCCACGACTGGCGCCAGCCCGGCGAGCCGCTCTGCCCGGAACGGGTGCCGCTGGCGGTGCTGCAGCGCATCCGCACCCGCCTGGGCTCTTACTGGTGGAACGCCCTGTACCAGCAGCGGCCCAGCCCGGCGGAGGGTCTGCTGTTCCGCAAGGGCTGGATCCAGCCGCCGCTGCCGGTCGTCCCCGGCCAGCCCCGCCGCTATGCGCCCTTGGTGCTGAGCTGTGACCTGAGCTTCAAGGACGGCAAGGACAACGACGCCTGCGGCTTTGCCTTGCTGGGTCTGCTGGAGCCCCAGCGGCATCCGGCGGTGGAGGCGCGGCGGCAGGGCCTGGCGCTGGCCACGAACGCCAGTACCGCCCATCGCCCTGGCCAACAGGCCGCAGAGGGGGCTCATGCCCCTGATCCCTGGGCCGAACTGCAGATTGAAGCGCTCTGGGCCCACCGGCAGCGGCTCGATCTACCAGGGGTGATCAAGTTCCTGCTCGCCTCCCTGGCGTCGCTGGAGCGGCAGGGACTGCGACCCAACGCCGTGCTGATCGAGGACGCTGCCAACGGCCCTGCGGTCTGTCAGCTGCTCAGGCGCCAGGTGCCGGGGCTGATCGCCATCCCGCCCAAGGGCAGCAAGGCCTCCCGTGCCCATGCCGTGGCCCCGCTGGTGGAAGCCGGCCAGGTGCGCTTTGCCCGCAAGGCCGACTGCCTGGTCGAGGAGTTGCTGGCCTTCTCCCCTCGGGGCGGGGTGGACGACCAGGTGGATGCCTTCTGCCAGGGGGTGCTGTGGATCGAGGCCCAGTTCTGGCGGGGCCGGGGCTACGGCAGTTCGCCGGTGCCGATGGTGTTCAGCCGCTGAGCGATGACGGTCGCCATCGCCCGGCCACTACGGACTCCGGCCTGCCGCATCGCTGCAGCCGCCTTAGCTGGTCAGCTGGACCTGCCGCTGCGGCCGCCGGTGGTGGCGACGTGTCTGCCGCGGCCTCGCCGTGCTCAGCGCGCGCGACCCGCGCCGAGCCATCAGGCTGTTCAGCTGGTGATCGCCTTCCCGGCCAAGCCGCGGCGGCACCGGCCGGTGAACCCCCATGCCGCCGCCAATGCCCTTGCGCTGCAGCACCGCGACCTCGCCGCCACCGTGGCCGGCAACATCTCTCGCCGCACGGGGCACCCGAAAGAAGACCTGGAGCAGATCGCCATGCTCGGCATCATCCAGGCTGCTCGCCGCTACTCACCCGAGCGGGGTTCCTTTCGGCCCTATGCACGCACCTACGCCAATGGGGAGGTGTATCACTACCTCCGGGACAAGGGGTTCATGATTAAGGTGCCTGCTAGCTGGAGGGAGCTCTACGCACGTGGGCAAAAGCTACTCAGACTAGGTAATGCTGCAGCCGAAGTTCCTGGACAATTGGGCATCAGCACTGAACGATGGGCTCAGGTATGTCTTGCATGCAGCAGCAAAATTGTGGCACTCGACAATGGCATTTGCTAAGCGCTTTACAATCGATACGAGACTAATACAATTGCTAGGACCACGATATAGACTAAACCAAGGCAAATCAAGGGAGCCCGGTCAATACTTCTCAAAGCCCTCTGCTTGTAAGCTAGGAATACCGAAATAGATTAGTCAGCCAGCAATTGAGCTATAGCAGCGGGTACCAGCCTTGCGCTATCGGGATGGCTTCCAAAGATAACCCCCTGCCTTCTTCCGAGGCACCGACTGCCTACCCTGATCGAAAAGTTATCTACCCTTGTCAAGACAATATAGTAGGCATCTGCAGAAGGATCCCTGGGAGAATGCGCAATATTGGTTACGTCGGCACTCATTCGTATGAGGCGAGTGTGCTTCCCGACGTGCGATTCAAAGGTCTTTGATTTCTCGCAATGAATATCAAGAGATCTAATTGATGAAGCCCCCTGGACAAGCAAGGAAGTGATCCACTCTCTCTCGTCGCGCTTTTTGCCACTATTCCTTCGCAGACTAAAATACTGGAAAGGGTCTCCTTGGTAAGCATGCAATAGGTAGCGACCACTAGTTGATTCTTTTCCGGGGCTTGAGTCGGGAGGAAGAGCGCAAATTCTGACAATATCCTTCAGGAGCAAAAGAGTTGTAACAAGACCGGAAATACTTGGCTTGCCTTCTTGGTTGAGTCGGGAGTATTTTGCCTCCAGCCAGTTGTTCTGATAATATCCGTAGGAGGATAACTCGGGGGTAAATATCTTCATCGCGGCAAGGTCAAGATGAAGATCTGCCCTCCACTTTCGAGCGAAAGGATAATTGACTTCTTCTCTTAATGCAGCAACAGGATTTGGCACGTTCCTGGAATTCAACTCCTGCAGAACTGCCATGGAAAAAGCGGTAACAACAGTACCTTCATTCTGGTACTTTTTGAATGGCGCTCCAGTTAGAAACTCAGGAAGCGCCATGAATGCTTGCTCAATCAGCATTAGAGTAAAGCTGCAGGTCAGGATCACCGCTGACAAGCCAGCTCTCGCTCTGATCGTTTACTGCGTCGGGTAGGCAGGCAATAGGCGATGGCGAACTTTGTTTTCGATTCATCGTGATTTGCGCCCCAGTGCCTTGGCAGTCTCATTCCGGACTATGCGTCTTGCAACCCTCCCTGCAGATCACCGCCGACTGCTGGGCCCTGCTTGCCGCCCCTGACGGCAGCAGCCGCAAGGAGCACTACCTGCCCAAGGGTGAACGGGAACCGGAGACGGCCTACCGCAAGCGCCTGGACGCTGCTCGCCCCTCAGGCTTCTTCCGCGATGCCCTGCGCACCTACGCCGGCATGCTCAGCCGGGGCAGCTGGCTCAGCCTCCCGACCAGCCTGAGCTCGGTGCTCACCGACGTGGATGGCCGGGGCACGGACCTGGGCGTCTTCCTTGCCGCCGCCGACCTGCTGGTGCTTCGCGACGGCGCCGCCCTCGTGCTGGTGCTCCCTCCCGAGCACAGCTGGCCCAGCGAGGGCGACCGGCAGGAGGCTCTGCGCCGCGGCGATCGGCTTTCGCTGCCCCGGCTGCAGCTGGTGCCCAGGGCCAACTGCCTGAACTGGGAGCTGCCCGTCTCCTACGGCCTGCCTGGCCGGATCATTTGGCGCGAGCCGATCAACCAACCGATCAGTGCTGAGCCCCCCGGCAGTGAGGGGTCAGTCACCGAGCAGATCAACGCCCTGCTGGGCGATGCCGACGCCCCCGACCGCTGGCACTACCGGAGCCTGCAGCTGCTCACCACTGGTGACGCTGTCTCCGGCCTGCAGCTGGCCCACCACCCGATCTGCGCTGACCCCCAGACCACCAGCGGCTGGCGCTGCGAGGCACCGGCGACTACTACCTACGAGGGCATCAGCCGCCTGCCGGCCTGCTGGTACACCTCCGATGGTTCCGGCTTTGGCGAGGGGGACCTGCCGCACCTGGGTCTGGCGCACCAGTACCTCAATCACTTCCGCTGCAAGAGCGAATACGAGGAGCTGCTCTCTAGAACTGCCCTCCCTGTCGGCGTCCGCAAAGGGATGGTGGACGCCATGGGCAACAGCCAGGCCGGTCCGGTGGTGCTGGGTCCGAACACCTGCATGGACCTGCCCTCCGATGCCTCCTTTGAGTTCGTGGAGATCCGGGCGCGGTCTCTGGCGGAGCATCGGGCCTGGCTGCAGATCCTTGACGACACCATGCGCCGCGATGCCCTGATCCCCAGCCAGAACCGTGGTGCTGCCCGCACCGAGATGGAGATCAGCCTCACCGCGAGCCAGAGCTACGCGCTGCTGCAGGCGATGGCGATCCAGAAGGCCTCGCTGTTCTCCACCCTGCTGCAGCACTGGTGTGCCCTCACCGGCGAGCCACTTGACCCGGCCGCCGGTCTGCAGGTGACGGTGAGCCCGCTCACCCCGCCGATCCAGCCCCAGCCCCAGGTGAAGGAATGGATCGAGCTCTTCGACAAGGGCGTCATCTCCCGGGAGGAGCTCCGGCACCAGCTGGCCCTGGCGACGGCAAATGCGATCAGCAGCCCGACGCTGGATGACAGCCCAGCCACCAGGGCCGGGGACGGGAGCCGGTCCCCAGAGCCCAGAGCTGCCGAAAGCTCGGCGCCGGTGCCCCTCAGGCAAGAGGAGTCAGCCGCGCCTGCAGCCGCATGAGCCAGACCCCGACCGACTCGCCCTACCGCTGGCGTGCTGCTGACCTGGAGGGCATCCGCGTTGCCCTCTCGATTCCGGCCCAGATGGCCGCGATCCGCGCCATCAACGACGCCATGGCAGATCTCGAGCAGCTCTACCCCGATGCCATCCCCACAGCCCGCAGGGAGCTGGATGCCATTGCCGCCATCGAGACCGAGCTGGCGGGACTGGGCCCCGAGCAGCTACAGGCGCCCATCGAGACCCGCCGTAAGGCAGTGGCCGCGGACGCCTTGCCGGATGACGGGACGCTGCCGGTCAAGAAGGCGGACGTGATCGAGTACGACACCGAGTTGCTGCGGGAGGAGACGATCACTCGCTACGGCGTGGGTCTCTCGATCGAGCAGGCGTTGCGGCGCCAGCGGGGCAGCCATGCCCAGGCGCTGCTGCTGATGCTCCCCACCCTGGCGAACTGGAGCCGCGATCCCCAGTTGAGCGGCCAGGGCAGTGCCTTCACCGCACCCCTGGAGCGGGGCTGAGCCGTGACCAGCACTCCCGCCCCTGGGCCCTTGCCTCCGTCGGCGCTGCAGCCCTATGCCAATGCCCGCATCCTGCTGTTCTCCAACCAACTGCCGGGGGTGCTGGATTCAGCCCGCACGGGGAGGTTCCTGTTCGAGGGGTTCCTCAAGCGCCTGCGGGGAATCTCCAGCAAGGAGAACGCTCCGGGGCTCGATACCGGCGACTTCACCTACGAGGGCTACCTCACCCGTGGGGCAGTGCTGCCGCTGACCCCGTCCCAACCCTGGGACTGGCTGGCGGCGGCCATCAGTTGGAGCACCAGCGGCATCCGGCCCGTCTCAGCCACCACACCGGCACTGCTCACCCCGTGTTTCGGGGCGGTGTGGCTGGGGCCGCTCACGGAGCTGCGCACCCCAGGCCTGCTCCCTTCCCCCAGCCGCGGCCAGCTGGGGGCCTTCTCGGTGACCGAATTCGGCGGCCTCTATGGCGCCGGTGGAATCGGCTCCTTGACCCAGCCGCTGCTCGGCGAACGGATCCAGGCCGCGCTCAAACCCAACCGGGTGGCGGTGGTGGGCACCGGCGACAGCCTCAACGTGCTGGCCGAGCGCCACGGCACCACCGTGACCACCCTGCGCAGCCTCAACCCCACCATCACTGCCCGCCCATCCGACCAGCTGCCGCTGGGGAGCTGGCTGTTCATCCCCAAGCGCCGTGCTGCAGCCAACGCCGACAGCAGCACCACCAGCCTGCCGAGCGGCTTCTACACACCCGAGACCCTGGCCGCCTACCTGGGCGTGTCGCTCTCCACCATCTACAGCTGGAACTCCAGCGGCTATGGGCCTCCCTTCGTGAAGCTGGGCAACCTCGTCCGCTACACCTACGAGGACGTGGAGCTGTGGCTGGCCAGGCAGCTGGAGCTCTCGCGGGGCTGAGCGGAGCCGCTCTTGTCGCCTACTTCTTTGCCCCCTCGGTGTTGGTGCCGCTGCTGTTCTGGTGGCCGTTCAGGTGCTTCTCGCAGGCCATGGCCCCGCTGCCACCCAGCACCGCAGCAGTGAGCAACGCGATCGAGAGGAAGCGCTTCACGGGAGGGCAGGTATCTGAGGTTGACCGTAAGCAGCTCCTCGGCTTCCGGTCTTTGTCCGCTGCCGTCTCCTCACAGATCGATGGCTGGCAATAGCTGAGGAGCACAGCCCGGACGGGGTGCTCCTCCACGACAGCCGCGATGGGTCATGGCCACTGCCACTTCTGCTTCCCCCTCCAGCACCACCACCTCCAGCGGTCAGGGTGCTGACGACAATTACGCCGCAAATGGCCAGAGCACCGACAGTGGTGCCGATGGTCAGGGCACTGCCGATGCTTCGGCAGGCGATCCCCCCGCCCCGGCCACGGCTGCAGGCGCTGACACTGGTGGCGATGACCACCGCAGCTCCGAGCCTCTACGGGCCGAGCGGCGCAAGAGCAACCAGCTTGAAAAAGAGATCCGCACCCTGCGCCAGCAGCTGAACCGCTTCTCCGAGATCAACCCCGAGGAGTACGCCCGCCTGCAGGAGGCCGAACGGCAGAAGCAGATCCTCGAGCAGCAGATGGAGCTGCGCGAGCGGCAGATGGAGGAGGCCTCCGCTCAAAAGGTGGCCGCTGTTGCCGCTGAGCGCGATGAGGCCAAGCAGCAGATCCTCCAACTCCGCAAAGACCGCCTGCTGGAGCGCGCCTTCTCCCAGGCCGAGGGCCGCACCGGCGGTGACACCAGGGGCACGTTCTTTGACATCTTCAAGGGGCAGCTCGGCACGTGCTTCCGGCTCAGCACTGGCGGCGACGGCAAGGACGTGCTCGAACCGCTCGACTCCCAGGGCAAGCCCCTCCTCGGTGATGACGGCCGGCCGATGACGACGACCGAGTTCCTCGATCAGATGCGGGTGCACCCCGTCTACGGCTTCCTGTTTCAGCAGCGCGGCCCGGCTGGCATGCAGGCCGCCGGAGGCCTGACGGTGTCGGGCATCGGCAGCAACGGCGAGCCGATCAACCCTCAGGCGATGTCGGCCTCTGAGCTCTATCGGGCGTCCTTCGCGGTGAACGGCCGCGGGGCTCGTCGCTGAGACCAGTCGATGGCAAGGCGGCCCCGCAGCTTCTATGCCGGCCTTTCGTTCCGACCTCCGGAGCCGGTGGCGGCTGCAGCCCGTCGTGCCCTGGAGCGCCGGGCCCAGCAGCCTCCATCCAACCGGGGCATGACGCCTGTGGGGCTGGCGCGAGCCCGGCAGCTGCTCAACCGTCAGCAGTTATCACCGGCCACCATCGACCGGATGGTCAGCTACTTCGCTCGCCACGAGGTGGACAAGCAGGGCTCCAGCTGGGCTCAGTACGGCAAGGGCCGCCAGGCCTGGGATGGCTGGGGCGGTGAGCCCGGCCGCCGCTGGGCCACTGGTCTTGCCCGACGGATGGATGCTGCGGAGCAAGCAGCCCAGCGCTCAACCAAGCAACCCCGCCGCCGCTGACGCGCAACTGATTCAACCCCGCCAACGCCCGAACCTGGGAATACACAAGCGATCAATCAATCAACAATCAAAAAGGGAGAAACTGACGCGAAAAAAATTGCGAGATTTGCTCATAATTTGCGTTTCAAAATCAGCTCCCTGCAACTCCTTGCAGAAGCCTGCAGATCCCCGCAGAAAAACCCAAACTCGCGAGGGGTATTCCCCCTGTTTCCAGGAGCGGCGCAGGGTGCCTCGGAAATTTTTCAGGTTCTGGGAAATCCCTCGTCTCAGACCCTGCTGTCCTGGTCGGCTCCCGTGCCAGCCGCCTGATCGCCCGCCACCGGTGGTGGAGACAGGGAGCTCGTGCCACCATCTGTGGTGGCAGCGGACCCTGCGCTGATGACGGCCACCACCTTCAACGTCCAGAACCTGCGGGGCCAGTCCCTGCTGTTTCGCTGTCTGGAGACGGGCTTCGTGACCACGGCACCAGCACTCACCCGCTACCAGCAGGGCCGGGGAATCGACCCCAGCCGCCGCGAGTTGGTGGGTGAGCGACCCGAGCAGTGGTGCAGAAGTCGGCCGGTGACGATCTGCGAGCACTGCGGTGTGGCGATCAAGGGCAACCAGTGGACCGTCCGCCAACACCAGCAGAGCCAGCGCTGCAGAAGAGCGAGGACACCGCTGCCGGCTTGATGGACCATCCGCTCTGGCTTCTGGTGCCCTGGCTGGTCTTCGCTGTCGGCATGGGGCTCAAGGCCTGGAAGGTGACTCGGCTGATCAACCGTCAGATGCGCAGCAGCGCTTGGGGGATCGAGCGCTATCGGGTGGCGCTGGAGCGCAACTGGCAGCGGAATCAGTCGGTTCGCTGAGTCAGCTGAAAGCCCCGGGGGCCCGCAGGCCCGCCGGGGCAGGGGCCGCAGCCCCTGGCGGCTCACAGCACCGCCACGGTGCCAAGCCGCTTGGCCTGGAGCTTGCGGGCCAGCTGATGGGCCAGCTGGGCCGGAATGAAGCGGGGCTTTTTGACCGGCAGGCCGCGGCGGCCATAGAAGACCGTGATTCGCTCGGCATCATGCGCCTTGATCCCACCGGGATACACGAACACCGCCAGCTGACGGATCTCGCAGCGGGGGAAAGAGGAGGCCATCACGAAGGAGGCGAGGGACACCCGCGTCAGGCCCCGGCTGTAGCGACCTGGCAA
>Ga0247832_1001018_pt1 | contig 52821 bp, 48 predicted proteins | sample LaCruzMarch2015__10_FD_192407 | JGI IMG/M metagenome (GOLD analysis project Ga0247832, IMG submission 192407) | Freshwater microbial communities from meromictic Lake La Cruz, Castile-La Mancha, Spain - LaCruzMarch2015_4m | ecosystem: Environmental > Aquatic > Freshwater > Lake | place: Spain... | reverse complement strand
AAAACGCATTCCGTCCTTGGCCAGCGAGTCGATGCGTGGCGTCGGTGCACCCCGCGTGATGCCACCGCCGTAGGCACCAACCTCTCCGTATCCAAGATTGTCCGCGAGGATGAACACGATGTTTGGCCTGCCCGTTTCGGCGACGACGGGAGAAGAGAGCAACGCGATCATCGCAGCAGAAGCCATCACAATCGCCATACGGAGCGGCTTGATTGCGTGCATTGTCATCATGTGTGGGTGATCTCCGAAGTGAACTCAAGGGAACGAGCGGTCAATTCGGTCACCCATATGAAGACAACCGTAGGTATTGCTGACGAACTTCTCCTCCGTGCGAAAAGCGTTGCTTGACCCGCTGAACGGCTTGTTCATGTCTTCGCGACCGCCAACATGTGGTCTCTATGAAGCAGTTTTCTTCGCGGCTTGCCAAGCGGCTCACCGGCAGCAACCTCGGCCTGGTTGATTCTCTGCCAATCCTCCTGCGATACGACCGTCTTGTCAGTCAGCAAGTCTGTGATGTCTTCCCTGTTTTTTGGATTTCGCAAGTCCGATATCAACATCCCGACAACCGCTGCCGCATCAGACTTGTTGGTACCAATGACTCCTACTGGGCCACATTTGGCCCAGCCTACGACATACATATTGTCCCGTACACGACCGGCGATGCTTACTACCTTGCCGCTCTCATACGGCACACCATCAATCTCTTGAGCCTGATACCCGATAGCAGTAATGACAAGCCCACATTGAATCGTCACATCACCGTCCGGTGTCGAGAACACGACACCCTCAACGCGATCAGTACCAGTAATCTGCCGTGGAGTGTGGTGGAATAGAAACTCCAAGGACCGCTCGTGCCCGCCCTTCGAGGTTTCTTCGATCAGTCGCATCGCATCAAGATTGCTTCTTACATCCTTGTCAGCACCATCACCTGCGCGAATGACTGCTGCATCGATGTCACTTTTCTGCATCAAGACATCGGTGTGTTTCAGCCTGAGCAGTTCGCGGAGTTCCGGTGATGAAAAGGCAGCATGCTCCGGCCCACGCCGCGCGCTGACGAGTACCCTGCGAATGCCGCCCGCCTTCAAAGCGGTGAGCGCGTAATCGGCGGTATCTGTTCGTTCAAGTTCGGATGGCTCTTGGGCCAGCATGCGTGCCACATCGACAGCCACGTTGCCTGCACCAATCACGATCGCAGTATCGGTATCCAAAGGTATGTCGACGCTGGTAAAATCAAGATGCGCGTTGTACCACGGCACGAAGACTGCCGCAGAGAGAGAGCCACGCAGTTCTTCTCCAGGAATACCCAGGTGTTTTCCCAGCGCTGAGCCCGTGGCCACAATGACGGCATCGTATCGCTCTTGCAGCTGCGCGATCGTTACATCCCTTCCCAGTTCAACATTGGCAAGCAATCTGAAGTATTGATCGGCAGCGATCTTCTCAAACACTTTCGAGACGGTCTTGATCTTCTGATGATCGGGCGCCACGCCGCTCCGCACCAAACCCCAAGGAGTTGGAAGACGTTCGATCATGTCGATTTGAAATGAGCGATCAGCATCTGCAGCGTTCTGCAAGGCCTGAGCTGCAAAGTAGCCTGCAGGGCCCGCTCCAACGATCGCGACTTTGAACTGCAACACAGTTGCGCCCCTGAATCTCTTCCGGTTGACCCACTCTCGCTCAGCATATCTTGAGAACGTCGGTCAGCCCGTCCGCGAGCACGTGGTTGCGGACCGGCAGGCCTGATTCCACGGCATTCTAGCAATCAGCATCGCCATGCCGCAGGTATCAGTGAGGCCCGCAAAGACGAGGCCCGCGCCGACAAACCCAGCCAGTCCCGCTCCGATCTGCCGCCACATCGGATCCGGGCCGAAGGCCGCCAGAGCGGCGCCGGCGGCCACGAGTGCCCCAGCTGCAATCCGCACCTGCCGCTCGAGCGACATCACCTTTCTGCCCCGCACAACGGGCAGGCCGGCCGCTTCGCAGGCGGTCGTGCCCCCCGCGACGCTGACGACATCCGGCATGCCGGCGGCCACCATTTTCTCGCAGGCCTTCTGGCTGCGGCTGCCCGACTTGCAGACAAAGTAGACGGGACCAGCGCCGCCGATGGCGCGGATCTCCTGCGGGTCGAGTCTGTCCAGCGGCATGTTACGGGCGAAGTCGACGTGTACCTCGCCGTATTCAGCCGGTGTGCGGACGTCGATGAGCGTCAGGTTTTCGTCGCTGCGACGGAGATCGGCGAGCATCGATGGAACAATTGTGGCAACCATTGGGGCATCCTCTTCAAGAAGGCGGGAAAAAGGCGGGGAATCAGACACATTGAGGTGGCTAACGGCAAAGAGACAAAACTCGCTGCGAGGCGAACCAATCACGTTCAACAGAAGGGGCGTCGTGACTCATGGAATCGTCTGGAAAATCGTATGGAACGGTCGGGATATGACGATGCATTGTCGCGAGGTATGACGAAAACGGACGATGTGCGAGGGCTGCGGCAGACAAGGTCAGGCAGACACTCCGGCGCGGGCAGGCTTTCCGCCTCCGAACCGATCCTCGATACAGGCCATGATCTTCGCGAGGTGAGGTTCTGCGATCGCGTAGTAGGCACACCGTCCGTCCTTAGACATGCTCAAAAAACCGCACCGCTGCATGAGCCGCAGATGCTCAGAGGCCATGTGGCTGGGGATCTCGCAGGCTTCGGCCAGTTCGCCCACGGTGTAACGACCGCCGAGCAGCATCTGGACGATCCGCAGCCGGTGGGGGTGCGCGAGCGTCTTCAGGCATTCGGCGGCCTCGCCTAGCTTGGCGAGGCTTGTCAGCTTGGCGGCTCGGCGGCCGTTGCTCAACTGATCGACCACGACTCGAACCCTCTCACATAAAGATGCTCGATCTCCCAGTGCCACAATCATATCGTAATATCACGACACGTCAATAAATTATTTCGGGCGCCGCGCCGGCGGCGTGCCAGCAGGTCGGTGCCGGGTGGCCGGAATGGGGGTGTGCGGGGCCTGGGCAGATGGGGCGCGTCTGGCCGAGGTCCGCCTACCCCCTCGCCTGGGGCCAGAGTTCGTATGGCTGAATCGGGCCATATAAACCTGATTTTCAGGGGTCTTGGGCCTCCAGTTGTCGGCGGCCTGGGAACGTGGTATCTATTGGGAAGTCCGACTGACCTCGTCTGCACTCCAGTCCGTTCGGGAGCTTGGGTTTGTGCAAGTGGCGATGGTCGATCAGTCGAATTTTCCGTGATTTGAGCTCCCGAATCTCTGAGGTTCTTTTTTATGTCCCGGAAGATTTACGTGGGAAACCTGCCCTGGTCGACCACGTCTGCCGATCTTGAGGCGATGTTTTCCCCCCACGGTGCCGTGCGGGCAGCTGAGGTGATCTCCGATCGTGAGACCGGACGTTCACGCGGCTTTGGTTTTGTTGAAATGGAGACCGACGAGGGTCTGCAGGCCGCGATCGCGGCTCTGAACGGCCACGAGATCAACGGTCGTCCGCTGACGGTCAACGAGGCCCGTGAGCGTACTCCGCGTGCCGGCGGTGGCGGCGGCGGTGGCGGTGGCGGTGGACGCGGCGGCTACGGTGGTGGCGGCGGCGGTGGCGGCGGACGCGGCGGCTACGGTGGCGGCGGCGGCGGTGGTGGCCGCGGCGGCTACGGTGGTGGCGGCGATCGCTACTAGTACAAATTGCTGATACGCGCGGCACGGGAGCCGGAGTCTTGCGAGACCCGGCTCCCGTGAGCGTCTCTGGACAAAACTTTTCCTAGACCACAGACTGCTGTTTAGGTCACTGCGTAGATCACGGTCTGACGGTTCCGGTTCGACATATTTCTGTTCTCGATACTTGATTGAAGGAAGCTGATGAGCCCTCCCCCAGCCAGAGGCAAATTCGCGAAGACAGCCCGTAAAAAGGCCAAGCCTCGTTTGAAGGTCAAGCGACGCGACCCGATCTTCATCGACGGTGCCCGGCCCCGGCCGATGTTCGTTGATTACAAGGATCTCGAACTCCTGGGAAAGCTCGTCAATCGGCAGGCGAAGATTCTCGGCCGTCGGAAGAGCGGCTGCACGGCCGCCAGCCAGCATGCCGTGACTCGGGCCATCAAGCAGGCCAGATTCATGGCCCTGTTGCCTTACGTTGGCGAGTAAGCAGTTTGAGATTGGTAAGTAGCTAGGTTGACCCAGGCGGTGGATCGAACAGGTGAGCGGTCGTGAAACGCGAAGCCGCCGGTGAACGCCGAGATTCCGTGGGCCAGATCGCGTCGCTCAAGACACGCCGCCGGGTGGAATTTCGCGACACCGATGCCGCCGGCATCGTGCACTTTTCCGCCTTCTTCTTTTGGATGGAGTCGGCCGAGCACGAACTGCTCCGCTCGGCTGGCCTCCATGTGATCGACCGCCAGCCAGACGGCAGCGAATACAGCTGGCCCCGCGTCTCGGCCTCCTGCGACTACCGCTCCACCGCACGGTTCGGCGACGAACTGGACATCGCGGTGTTCGTAGCGGCCGTCGGCAGGTCGAGTGTCACGTATCGGTTTGTTTTCGAGCACGAAGGCCGGGCCGTCGCGGAGGGCCGGGTCGTGGCGGTGCGGTGCCTGATGCGGCCGGGGAGTCGGCTGGAATCGGTCGCGATCCCCTCTGACATCGTGGCCCGCCTGACCATGGCCGACGTGTCGCAGGTCGTGCCCCGTCCGGATTCGGCCTCCTGACTCGGAGAGACGTCGCCATGCTCGAGGTCGACCGCCTCTCGAAGTCTTTCAGCATGCCGGCCGGGGAACTCCGCGTGCTCGACCATGTGTCTTTCAGTCTGGCGCCTGGCGAACGCATGTCGATCATGGGGCCGAGCGGATCGGGCAAGAGCACGCTGCTGTCGATTCTCGGCGCGCTCGAGGAGCCGACCAGCGGCATGGTGCGTCTTGATGGCGATGATCCCTGCAGCATGACCGCGAACGAACGGGCTTCGTTTCGCAACCGCCGCATCGGCTTCGTGTTCCAGGAACACCACCTGCTCTCCGGCTGCACCGCGATTGATAATGTCGTGCTGCCCGCCCTCGCCAGAGGCGGCGTGAGCCGTGACATCGAGGTGCGTGCCCGGCGACTCTTGGAACGCGTCGGCCTCGGTGATCGCGGGAATGCATTGCCCGCGGAACTCTCCGGCGGCGAGCGGCAGCGGGTGGCGGTGGCGCGGGCCCTCGTGCTTTCGCCGCGTCTGTTGCTCGCCGACGAGCCGACCGGTCAACTCGACGCGCGTGCCGCCGCGACGGTCACCGACCTCCTCGTCGAACTGGTAGCCGAGACTGGTGGCATGCTGGTCGTCGTGACCCACGCCGAAGCGGTCGCCGCGCGGGTGGGGGCGATTCGCCATCTTGTCGACGGGCGGCTTGCGCCATGACCGCGTCCGGCGATTCTCGTCCAGCAGACGCCATCCCCGTGCGGTCGATCTGGGGCCTGACCTCTCGGCTGCTGCGGCACTGGTGGCCGCATCTCGTCGCATTGGCCGCTGCCTGCGGGATCGTGGCCACCACGATTGCCGGTAGCCTTGGGGTTGGTGATTCGCTCCAGCGGGGCCTGCGGCGGCTGGCACTGGCCCGCCTCGGCGGCATCCAGGCGGCGGTGCTGTCGGACGGCTTCTTTCGCGCGGGCCTGGCCGGCGAGACAGCGGCTCGTCTGAAGTCACCGGCCAACGCTGCCGGTGAAGTCGCTGACCGACTGGTGCCGGCGGTTGTCCCGGCGGTCGTCTTGGAGGTGTCGCTGCAGATCGCCGCCGCTGGTGATCGGGCCGGCACCACTGCCCAGGCGACGCTCCTGGCCTGCGACGCGGTTCCGGCGCTCGGTTTTGCGATGGCGACGGAGACCCCGCTTGCGGATACGGTGGCACTCAACCGTCCGCTTGCCGCTGCGCTTGGAGCGCGGCCGGGTGATCCGGTCGTGCTGCGGATCACGAAGGTGGGCGAAGTCCCCTCCGACAGCCCGCTGGGCCGGCGCACGGCCGAGACCTGGAGCCGGCGACTACGGGTTGCGGAGGTGCTCCCCGACGGGGGCGTTGGAGAATTCTCGCTGCGTCCCGCGCAGGTGACCGGTGGGCTGGCCGTCACTTCGTTGGCCACTGTCCAGGCAATCCTGCGGCGTGCCGACCCGCCTGCGAACACGCTGCTGGCCGTGACCGAACCGGCTGCTGGACCGGCTGCTGGACCGGCTGGCACATCGAGTCATGGCGGTCTTACGGTGCGCGACCCGCCCACGGCCAAGGACGGAGTCGATCGACTGCGCGGGGCGCTCAAGCCCGCGGCCGAAGACCTCGGCCTCGTCTTCGAGACGCCTGCCGGCAGCGGGGCATGGCGGCTCAGCTCCCGGCGACTGCTGCTCCCGGCCGAGGCCGACCGTGTCGCGGCAGAGGTGCTCGGCCCGCTGGGCGGTCGCCCGACGCTCGCCTTCCTGGCCAACACGCTGACACCGCTGGTTGAGGGCCGGCCGGGACCGGCGATGATCCCCTACTCGACCGTCGTCGGCATCGATGCCACCCACCACCCCGTCGGCGATCTCGTCGACGATCGTGGAAACCTGCTGGCCATGCCCGGGGCCGACGAGATCGTGATCGACCGGTGGATGGCCGACGACTTCACAGCCCAGGGGCTGCCGGTTGTGGTGGGCGATTCGATCGAAGTGCGGTATTTCATGCCAGAAACGCTTCACGGCCGGGTGGAGGAGGTGTCGGGCACCCTCCGCGTCAGCGGCATCGCCGCCATGCAGGGGGCCGCGGTCGCGCGGGATCTCGTTCCCGAGGTCGAGGGGATCACCGACGAGGCCTCGGTCGCCGACTGGAATCCCCCCTTCCCCTTCGATCGCAGCCGCATTCGCACAACGCCACCGCACGACGAGGACGATCGCTACTGGAAGCAGTACGGCCCGACGCCCAAGGCGTTTGTTTCGCTTGCCGTCGCCCGACGGCTGGCAGGCAGCAGGTTCGGAATCACGACCGCGTGGCATGTTCCCGTTGATGCCAAGCAGTCTCCAGACACGATCCGCGCGGCCATCGCAAGCGGGATCCGGGTGGAGGCCATGGGCATGCAGGTCGTGCCGCTGCGGGCGCAGGCGGAGGCGGCAGCCCGGGGATCGACCCCCTTCGGCAGCCTGTTCATCGCGCTTTCGAGCTTCGTCGTCATCTCGGGTCTCCTGCTTGAATGGCTGCTGTTCTCGCTGCTGGTCGCCGCCAAACGCCGCGACGTCGGCATGCTGGCTGCGATCGGTTGGCCGGCTGCGCGGGTGGCGTCATTGCTCTCCTGCGTGGGGGGTGTGGCGGCGTTGAGCGGAGTGGTGGTGGGAACACTTCTGGGGCCGCTCTGGGCCCGCGTGCTGCTGCAGTGGCTGGCCGGCGCATGGGAAACGGGTGTCGCGGTCGGGTCGAGTTCGGCATTCGCCGGCGGCGGCGGCGGTGGTGCGAGCGGTATGCATGGAATCGGCGGCCTTGGCGACTTCGCGAGAGCCACGCTCGCTGAGTCGCTGCTGCCGGCGGCTCTCTCGGCGGCGGTGTCGTTGGCAGCGGTCGCGGTCGCGGCCTGGCGGACTGCCCGCATCGAGCCGATCAGGCTCTTGAAGGGAGCCACTACCGGCCCGGCGGGAGGCCACGGCGAAAGGCGTCGAGCCGTCGATGGTCTGGCGATTCTCGGTCCGACAACCGCCCTTGGGCTGGCATGGTGGGCCCGTTTTGCCGATCCACAGGCAGCGGTGGGACTTTTTTTTGCGGCCGGTTTCGCAGCTTTGGCTGGGCTGTTGGCGGTCGTGCGGCTGCTGCTCGGTGGGCCGTCGCCTGCGAGGCGGCGGCCGCTCCGCACGCTGTCCGGCCTTGCCTGGCGCGGGCTCACCCACGGTCGATCGCGGGCATTTTCCGTGGCAGCGATCGTGGCCTGCGCCGAATTTCTGATCGTGGCGGTCTCGTCGTTCGCGCTCCAGCCGCCGCCACGGCCGCACGACCGCGCTGCTCCCACGGGCGGCTGGACTTTCTTGGCCGCATTCGGCAGCCCGACTGGCATCGATCCCGCCGATGCGGTCTCCCGGGAATCGCTCGGGCTCTCCGACGTCGATCGGGCGACGTTGGCGGACTGCACCATCGCCAGGATCAGATCGTCTTCCGGCGACGACGCGAGCTGTGTGAATCTCTATGCCCCATCGCAGCCGACCGTGCTCGGCGTGGGCGATGCGTTCATCGACCGGGGTGGATTCCGATTTCTTGAGCACGCACCGCTCACGGGCGAAGCGGTGGCGGCCGAGGGCTCCAAACCGATCAATCCGTGGCGGCTCCTGCACCGGGAAGAAACCACTGAAGCGTCGCGCGCCGGCAACCGGTCACCGCTCACCGCCCCGGAGAATCCGTCCCCACCGGTGGTGCCAGTCATCGTCGATCAGGCCACCGCGCAGTGGGCGCTGAAGCTGGGCGGAATTGCTTCTCGTTTCACGCTGCCGGTCGATCAGGGGGTCGCTGAATTCGAGATCGTGGGCCTCTTGGAGCCGGGCATTCTGCAGGGCTACCTGCTCGTGTCGGAACGCAACTTCGAGCGGTTGTTTCCGCGACGGTCGGGGTATTCGCTGGCCCTCATCGATGCGGGAGGCTCGCGCGATGCGGGAGGCTCGCTCGAGAACGTCGTCGCGGGCCGTGTGGCTCGGGCGGTCGCCGCGGCATGGGCGGATGCCGGCGTCACGGTCACTCCCACGCTCGACCGGCTCCGGAGTCTGCAGGCGGTTCAAAATACTTTTCTGGCAGGCTTTCAGGCCCTCGGCACGCTCGGCCTTGTGCTGGGTGCCGCGGGCGTCGCCGCCGTGCAGTTTCAGAGCGTGCTGGAACGCCTGGGTCTGCTCGGGCTGATGGCTGCAGTCGGCTTCACCCGGCAACGGCTGCGGCTGCTGGTAGTGCTGGAAACCCTGCTGATGGTGGTCTTGGGGCTGGCCGTCGGCACGCTCGCGGGCTGCCTGGCGCTGGTGCCGGCATTTTCGGCGGGCCGTGCGGGAGTGCCGGTCGGCTGGATCGGCTTCACATGGGGGCTCACGCTGGTTGCCGCGGTCGCGGCCGGCCTGGTGGCCGCCCAACGCGTGCTCCGGCTCGAGCCCGGAAAAGTGCTGGCGAGTGCCGACTGACCTGCGGGAAGCCCCGTACCGCGTTTGAGTGTTTTGCGGGTGGCAGGGTAGTGTCTGCCCCATGCATATCCTCGTTCTGTTACCAAGATGGGTGGGTGACCTCGTGATGAGCACGCCCATGCTCCGCGCGGTCCGCGGTCATTTTGGTCCCGCGACCCGCATCACAGGCGTCCTCAAACCGATGTTTGCGGAGCTGCTCGAAGGCACCCCATGGCTCGATCGGATGGTCTTCTACGACCGGCACAGCCGCGATCGGAGCCGGGGCTTCCGGGCGGTTGCGAGGCAACTCCGCGACGATCCGGCCGACGTGGCGCTCATCGTCCCCAACTCGCTCTCGTCGGCGGCACTTGCCTGGGCCGGTGGTGCTCGGCGACGGGTTGGATATGCACTCCATGGCCGCCGGTGGCTGCTCACCGATCCGCTGGCCGCCCCGCGGGCCGCGGCCAAGAGAGGCGGTCTGGCGAATTGGTTTCGGATCGAACCCGCATCCCCCGCAGGCCATGCCATGGACATTGCCGTGCGGATCGGTGTGCCCCGGCAACCGTTGGCATTGGAACTGGCAACCACGCCCGCCGATGAGATGCTCGCCGACGCCGTACTGTCGCGGCTGTTTCCCGGAACGGCAGCGGGAGCTGGCGGGCCTCTGATCGTGCTGAACGACAACGGGGCCTACGGTCCTTCCAAGGCCTGGGGCACCGACCGATGTGCGGCCCTTGCAAAGCTGGCGATCGAGCGACTACCCGGAGCGCGGGTGCTGGTGCACTGTGGTCCCGGAGACCGCGAGGAGGCCCGTGGGATCGTGCGGCTCGCGGAGCATCCGGCAGTCCAGAGTCTGGCCGACGAGCCAAAACTCCCGTTCGGCCTTTCCAAAGCGGTGCTGCGACGGGCGAATGTGTTCGTGACCTCGGACAGTGGCCCGCGGCACATCGCCGCGGCTTTCGGCACGCCCACGGTCGTGCTGCTCGGGCCGATGGATCCCCGGCTGAGCCGTTCCGACCAGCCCAACCTCGTGGAAATGCGACTCGACCTCCCCTGCTCCCCCTGCGGCAGGCGGTCCTGTCCGCTCGAACATCACGATTGCATGCGACTTCTTACGGTGAACGACGTGGGGAGTAGGATGTTCGAGTTGTTGAACACCGCCCGCACGGCGAAGGCCTGAGACCGCTAGCCTGAGACCCCCGATTTTTTGGAGAACGCCTGATGTTTCAGTTTCTGGGAATGCTCGCCGCCATCGCGTTGACCGCCTTCTGCTGGGGCATGTACGGTCCCGTCCTGCATTTCGGCCGCGAGGCGATGCAGTCGAACCTGCGGCCGTTCATGTGCGTCGGGCTGGCCTATTTCGTGATCGCCGTGATCGTGCCGCTCGTGCTGCTCGCCCGCGGGGAGAGGGGCGGTTGGACGGGCAAGGGCGTGCTCTGGAGCCTTCTGGCCGGCACGGCGGGATCGCTCGGCGCCCTGGGCGTGATTCTTGCGCTCGGCTTCGGGGGCAAGCCGATCTACGTGATGCCGCTGGTGTTCGGCGGCGCGCCGGTGGTCAACACGCTCCTCACCGCGTTCATGAACCGTTCGTTCAATCAGCTCAAGGCGCCGTTTCTGGCGGGCCTGATCCTCGTCATCACCGGGGCCGTGACTGTTCTGGTCTTCAAGCCGCAACCGCAGCCAAAGGCCCAAGCCCAAACCCAAACTTCGGCGCATTCACAGGAGGCCGCCAAGGCCCCCGCTGCGTCGGCTGATACCGCGGCTGAGGCGACGCCGATCGACGCCGTGCGGGCCGAGGCTGCCGGGCCGGCGCCGGTCGAGAAGCGGGCCGAACGATTTTTGGAGATTCTCCTGTCGATCGCGATTGCGATGTTCTCATGGGGTGCCTACGGGCCTGTGCTGCATCGGGGGCAGGCTGCCATGGGAGGGAGCCGGCTGCGGCCGCTGATCTGCATCGGCGCCGCCTACTTTCTGATCGCTGTGCTCGTGCCCATGGCGTTGCTCGTGCCCATGGGCGACACCGGCAATTGGCACCTGGGCGGCACGCTCTGGAGCCTCGGGGCAGGTTCGCTCGGTGCGCTTGGTGCCCTGGGCACGATCCTCGCCTTCGCCTGCGGCGGCAAGCCGTTCACGGTGATGCCGGTCGTGTTTGGGTTGGCACCGGTCATCAACACGCTCACGACGCTGGGCTTGGCCCACACGCCCACGACGGCGATCAGTCCACTGTTTCTGGCCGGCTTGCTCGTGGTGGCGGTCGGGGCCGCAACGGTGCTCGTGTTCGGCCCCCGCGGTCACGCCCCCGCGGCCGCCAAGTAGCGGGCGGCTGGCCGAGCAGAGGGCGGGCGTAGCAGACGGCGGGCGTAGCAGACGGCTGGCGTAGTGGCGTTCACGTGCCGCGGGTGTGGCCAAACCACTCGATGTGGAAGCGGTGCGCGAGCCGGATGCCGAGGCGGCGGCACTCCGGAAGCAGCCAGGCCGTGGTCCGCGAGAGCTCCCGAGCGCCCCTGCCCTGCGGCATGAACAGCACCCGGCCGCGATCCACTCCCGCTGGCCGCGCGGCCGCCAGATCGCCAATCCATGCCGACGCCTCCTGGAGATCCGCGGGCGAATCGATCACGAATTTGAGCTGGTAGTCGCCGCCGGCCATCAGCATCAAAATCACGTCGTCGCGGCGGCGGGTGTTTTCGTGGCGGGCCCTCCAGTCACCAGGGGTGTCGGACGGTGGTGCCGACGAAGCCAGCTTCGGACTGATGGACATGAGGTCGGCAGGGGCGTCGAGAAACACCGTGCCCGCCGTCTCGATCGTGACATGCATGCCGTCGCCGCGAAGCAGGCGGCAGAGCTCCGCCACATCGGCCACGAGCAGCGGTTCGCCGCCGGTGATCACCACGTGCCGCTGTCGGAGTGCCGCCACGTGAGCAGCGACCTCTGCCACCGTCTGCTGTTCGCCCGCCGGCTCCCACGACGTGAAGGGGGTGTCGCACCAGTGGCAGCGGAGGTTGCAGCCGCTCGTGCGCACAAATGCGGTCGGCGTGCCGGCGAGCATGCCCTCGCCCTGAAGTGATGCATAGATCTCGGCGATGCGCATGGAGGGAGCCGTCGGCGTCAGGGGCATGCCCGGGGGTCGGTCGCGCCGGCGGCGGCAAAGCCGTCGGCGCGGAGGAGGCAGGAATCGCAGCGGCGGCACGGGCGGCCGTTGCTGTCGGGATCGTAGCAGCTGGTGGTGAGCCCGTAGTCGACACCGAGCGAAAGCCCAAGACGGATGATCGCCTCCTTCGAGAGCGTGGCCAGGGGGGCGAGTAGTTCGCTCGCCCGCCCCTCGACGCCCGCCTTCGTGCCGAGCCTTGCGACGGATTGAAACGCCGCGAGAAATTCCGGGCGGCAGTCGGGGTAGCCGCTGTAGTCGATCGCATTGACGCCGAGAACGATTCCCTCGGCCGAGCGGGATTCGGCCATGGCCAGAGCGAGGCTGAGAAACACTGTGTTGCGGGCGGGCACGTAGGTGACGGGAATGCCGTGGCCGATCTCTTCAGCAGAGCGACCCTTGGGGATCGGTGCGGCCGGGTCGACCAGCGCGCTGCCACCGAAGGCGGCCAGATCGATCCGCAGCACGACGTGATCCTCGATGCCGAGGGCGCGGGCCACGGCCCGCGCGGCATCGAGTTCGCAGCGGTGCCGCTGGCCGTAGTCGATCGAGAGGGCCGAGAGCCGATACCCGGCGGCCTTGGCCCATGCCGCAGCGGTGGCTGAGTCGAGCCCTCCCGACAGGAGCACGACGGCCGATTTTGTGCGGGGGTCGGCGGTGTCTGCGGCCGGAGCTTTCGCAGCTGACGAATTCATGGCACACTCTCTCTCACTATGACCAACACGAGCAGCAGCACTCCATTCGCGCAGCCATCCCGCGACCAGTTGGAAGTCTTTCCCAACCAGTCTCCCGGCCGCGACTACAGCATCGAGATCGTTTGCCCCGAGTTCACGTCGGTCTGCCCGAAAACGGGGCAGCCCGATTTCGGCACGCTGACATTCCGCTACGTGCCAGAGGCGTTGATCGTGGAACTCAAGAGCCTGAAATTCTACCTGCAGTCATTCCGCAACGAAGGCATCTTTTACGAGAACGTGACCAACCGGATTTTCGACGATCTGGTGGCCGTCCTGAAGCCGCGGCGGATGACCCTCGTGGCCCACTTCACGCCCCGGGGTGGGATTTCGTCGCGAATCGTCGTGTCGCACCCCTCGGGCGAGCACCTGCCGCCAGTGGCGTAAGCCTGACGGCTGCCCTTTGCTTTTGCGGCCGTGCGGATGCACAATTCCCAACCGAGAGTCCTGCACGACCTCCGCTTCAAGCCTTCTTTGCCCCCGTCCCCCCCCGAGGCACAGCCCATGGCCCGCCCTGCCCAGTCCTCCCGTGTGCTGCTTTCCGCGCTCGCCGACGAGTCGGCATTTCATCTCACGGCCGTCGAGCAGTTCACAGCGCTGGCTGCCATCGGCCTTGAGTATTACAGCCTTCGGTTCATCGACGTGGGCAAAGGCGTGAAAAACGTCATGAAGCTCTCGTTGGCGGAGATTCAGAAACTCCGCCACCTCGAGGATCAATACGGACTGAATGTCGCGTCGATCGCCTCACCGATCGGTAAGGTCAAGCTGGTCGACAAGCCCGACGGCACGAAGAACGCCTACGTGCCCTTCAAGCAGTATCTCGCGAAGGACGTGGCGAAGGCCTGTGAACTGGCCCACGCCTTCGAGACCAAGCTCATCCGAGGCTTCTCCTTTTATCCACCCAAGGGGGCCAAGCCGGCAGAGCATGTGGAGGAGGCGGCGGACCGCATCGGGCAGATCGCCGAGGCCTGCCACCGGTCTGACCTCACCTTCGGACTCGAGGTCGAGGCCAACCTCGTCGGGCAGACGGGCGAACTGCTCGCCGAGATTCACCGCCGCGTGAACCATCCGGGCCTCGTGCTTGTGTTCGACGCCGCCAACCTCGTCGTGCAGGGATTTTCCACGGCACAGGTCTACTCCCAGTGGGAGGCGATGAAGCCGGGCTTGGGCTGGGTGCACATCAAGGACTACCGCAAGGTTTCGGGCAAGGCCCGTGGCAAGCATGTCGACGAGCATATGCTCGACAACTTCGTGCCTGCGGACCGGGGCGTGGGGGGCCACGAGCGGATCCTTGCCGACCTCAAGACCATGCTGCCCGCGCTGACGAAGAAGCTGGAACGCCGGGGAATTCCCGGCGTGTTTCTCGATCTGGAACCGCATGTGCGGGGCGGCGGCCAGTTTGGCGGTACCAGCGGGCCCGACGGCATGGGGATCGCGCTGCGGTCGCTGTGCGGGGTGCTCGACCAGGTAAAGGTCGCCTACCATCTTCGCGATTTTGATGATCTGCTTGCGGCCCGCGGCCTGTAGTTGCAGCCCGCGGTTGACAGCCCCCTTGCCCGCCGTCGGCCGCCAATTGGAGGATGCCTGCATGAGCACCACGACCGAGCCGGGCAGCTACTTCATCGCCAACTATCCGCCCTTTTCGCGGTGGCACGCGGCGGCCGTGCCGGCCGTGCTGGCGGCCTTCGGAGCTGAGCCGCGGACCGAGCCGGCCGCTCCGGATCTCGGGCTCTATCTCCACATTCCGTTCTGCCGCAAGCGTTGCAAATTCTGCTACTTCCGTGTCTACACCGACGTCGCGGCGGCGGATGTTGAACGGTATTCCGTGGCACTCGCCCGTGAGGCCGCGCTGGCCGCGGCCGAGCCTGCCGTCCGCGGTCGGCCGCTTCGCTACGTCTACTTCGGCGGGGGCACGCCGTCGTTTCTGAGCGTGAAACAACTGGAACGGCTGATCGCCGGCCTGCATGCGAGCTTCGGCTGGCAGGATGCGGAGGAGGTGACGTTCGAGTGCGAGCCCGGCACGCTGTCCGAACCCAAGGTGCAGGCCCTCAAGGCGCTCGGCATGACGCGGATTTCGCTCGGCGTCGAGAACTTCGCCGATGCGGTTCTGGAGGCCAACGGCCGGGCCCACCTCTCCGCCGAGATCCTCAGGGCCTGGGATTGGATCAAGGCCGCCGGCTTCCCCAACACCAACGTCGACCTGATCGCGGGGATGGTTGGCGACACGTTCGACTCGTGGCAGCGCACGGTCGACACGACGCTGTCGCTCGAACCAGACAGCATCACGATCTACCAGATGGAATTACCGCTCAACACCGTGTTTGTCCGCGACGCGCGGGACGGCGGAGGCCAGACGCCCGTGGCCGACTGGCCGACGAAGCGGGAGTGGGTCGATTGGGCATTTGATCGCTGCCTCGACCGCGGCTACTCCATTTCAAGCGGCTATACGCTCGTCCGCGATCCTGCCCGCGTGCATTTCCATTACCGGGACATGCTCTGGGAGGGGAGCGATCTGGTGGCGCTCGGCGTGGCCAGCTTCGGCCATATTTCCGGCGTGCACTACCAGAACGCAACCCAGTGGGACGACTACCTTGCAGCAGTCGAGGCCGGGCGGCTCCCCCTCTCTCGCGGCCTCGCGGCGACTCCACGGGAACTGCTGATTCGTGAACTTGTGCTCGGGCTCAAGCGGGGCCATCTCGACACGGGCCGGCTGGCTGGAAAGTTCGGGATCAACCCTTTGACGGAATGGGCGGAGCAGTGGCAGCGGCTCCGGGCGGAAGGGTATCTCGAGGAGATCGTGACCAGCCCGGTGCTGTCCCGCCGCGGTTTGCTGGAAATTGACGCGCTTTTGCCCCGGTTTTTTGACGCCTGAGGCCGATCAAGGCGTGCGGGCGTTATGTTTCCGGCGCCGGTGCGGTTTTTCCAGTGGAGAATCGACCGCCGGCCGCCGGCCGGGGATTTCCGCCCCGGTTTCTCCGTTTTAATATTTCGTCCCAGCATCGCAGCCAGCCCTCGGCTTGCAACTTGCACCGACCTTTCGTTCATTTCCCGTCCTCGCGAGGCAGTTTGTGTACGAAGCTCAGACGGCAGTCAACATATTGGCGCCGGGGCAGGCTCCCTCCCAGCCATCGGTTCGGACCGGATCGGCAGCATTGCCCCTGGCACACCAGTGCCCCGAATCAAAGCAACTCCGCGAGCGGCTTCGCGCGATGGCATCGGACCTCGTTTCCTCGTGGGGCATTCGGGCGGTCGGCGATTCAAGCGGGCCGGCGAGCATTCCGGCCGGGGGCCGTGTTCCAGCTGATATCAAGACGGCAGCGGGACTGAGAGCGTGCGCTGAAAATCTGGTGAAGCGGGCGTCGGCCAGTCCGGAGCACGTGGGGTGGACGATGGTAACGGTCGTCTCCGAATACTGGCGGACGCGTCTGGCGTCGGCCCCGTCCGGCAGGCGGTTGCTGCTCCTTCCGGATTGCTCGGTCGCAGCCAGAAATGCTGCCGACAGTTTGTCTGAAGCCACATCTACACCTCGCGTCTGCGGCCCGAGTTGCGGCATTGCGACGATCTGGGCGGCAGCACGAGACAGCGGTTGGGTCGTCGAACCGGTGGGACGGGCGGTCGCGGGCATCGGATCGCTGCTCACCGGACAGTACGACGGCGTGCTAGGTGTTGCAAAATTGGGCGATCTCGAAAAGGCGTTCGCGATGATTCCGGCCTTTTCCCTGCCGGTGGCGGCGGTGCCCTTCAAGCCGTGCCCGACTGATTCTCAAGCAGGTTGTGCGGAGGCATTGGCTGCAAGCGCGATCGACGTCGAGTGGGTGCTCGGCCTGGTCGGTGTCGCCGGCGGCGGTGCAGCACCGGTGGGTGACTATCTGCCTCTGCTGCGGGAATCCGCGGAAATGTTTACCGCAGGCAATCTTCTGGCCTTGTCCGAACGGCTGGGACTCGGATCGGTCTTCGGGCCGGCTCCTGGGACTTCTGTGGGGCCGAGCGGAGCATTGAGTGTGGCGTCGAGCGTGGGCCCCCTCGATGCGACGGCCTGCATGGCCGGTGATTTCCTGACCCGCGGCGGAAAGTTTCTCCGGCCGTTCATCTGCCTCGCAGCCCACGATGCCCTTCAAGAGGATCAAGGGCAACCTCGTAGAGAGCTGGTGAGAGAGTCGGTGAAGGCGGCATCTGTCGCCATCGAAATCTTTCACAAAGCGTCGCTCGTGCACGATGACATCGAAGACGGCGACCTCATGCGGTACGGTCGGCCGACCGTGCACGTCGACCACGGTATTCCTGCGGCGATCAACGCCGGTGATTACCTGCTCGGCCTTGGCTACCGTGTCGTGTCGGGATTGCCCGGCGTCGAGGCCACCACGCTCCGCGACTTAGTCGCGATTCTTGCCGATGCCCACGTGCGATTGGCGCAGGGACAGGGGGCAGAACTCTGGTGGCGGAACGGCTGTGACAAGCGGCTGACTCCCGGGGAGGCGCTGAAAATCTACGGATTGAAAACCTCGCCGGCGTTCGAGGCGGCTGTCGCGATGGGTATTCGGCTGGCCGGTGTCCAGCCAGCCGACGCGGGCCGCATCGGTAGCTACTCGCTTCATGTCGGCACAGGGTTTCAGGTGCTTAACGACCTCAAGGACTGGAGCGGTGATCTGGAGAACAACCGGCGGGCGGCGGGTGATCTGCTGGGCGGCCGTCCCACGGTGATGTGGGCCCTCGCGCTCGAGCGATTGGACCAGGAAGACGCCGAGAGCTTGCTTTGCCTGGCGAGGTCTGCCGGCCGTGCCGACGCGGATGAGGAAACGATCGGGGCCGCCATAGCCGAGGCCCGAAGGCTCTATGCCAAGGCCGGCGTCTTTGAAAGGGCGGCAGACATCGTCGCCGAACAGCGGGCTCTCGCGGCGGCGGCTGCGGCAAGCTGCCGCTGGCGTCGGCTGCGGGATGTCCTTGAATTCCTGCTCGATCTCGCAGTGCCGGAACTCGCTGCCTCGCAGTGTCAGGCCTGAGGCTTGCGGCGTACCTCGCCTGCGGTTGAAAATCTGTCTGTCCCAAGAATCGGGTCAGCAGATCTTCGTTCGACAGCCGCAGTGGCATCGCCATGGAATCCGAATACGACCGTCATGATGCCGTGGCACGGGCGACTGCCCTGGTAGGGTTGTTCTGCAGCCCGACAGAGTTTGGCGAGATTCGGAATGTCGGGGCGGAGCAGGTTCCGCAACCATCACGCACCTTGCTCGACCATCGCAGCCACATGACCGTGGCCATGGAGCGGTTTTACGGCTGTGATGTCTGCCTCAGGGTCGTGGCCACGAAGGCTGACGGCGGTGACGATTCCCCGTCCAATGGCTGGTATGCCAGGGAAATACTCCTCGAAACCCCAGCTGGCGTGGTCGTCCAGCACGGCATTGTGCGGATCAACCTGGCGAGTCTTGACGAGGCAACCGCGGTGGAAATCCGCAGAGCCCAGCGTCCGCTGGGGCGGATTCTCATCGCGGCGGGAATGCTCCGCGACGTGCATGGCGTGCAGTTGCTGGAGGTGTTGCCCGGGCCGCACCTCCGACAGCTCTTCCTGGCAGACAAATCTGCGGCCGCGGCCCCGGTCTATGGCCGCGTGGCCAACATCCAACTCAACGGCCTACCCGCTGTTGAGCTGCTTGAAATCGTGGCTCCCGGTCCGTAGCCAACAGACGCTCCTCGCCAGCCCGCCCGTCCACCAGCCAGCCTGTCAGCCCTCCGCGGAAATTTTTTGGGTTACTTCGGGGGCAATGCCCAAGGTCTTGCGCAGAAGGCGTTTGCGTCGAATGCGTCGATCTTGACTCAATGCGCAAGATGCCGCTAGAGTTGAGGGCGTGGCAAGGATGGTAAGCCTGGTGGATGCAAGAGAGATGGAATTCTCTTCTCTGCCTTTCGCGGCTCTCGCCTTCCACCACAGCGGTCACTTGAGAGGTCACTTTGAGGACTGATTCCGTGATCAAGCGGTATCTGTCCCAGATCAAGGCCGAGAAGAATTGCTGTGAAATGCGACGGATTGCGGGCGTTACGGCAACAAGGAAGCCTAGGGGCTTGAGGCTGACTCTCCGGACGAGAGAAGACTCCATTCCCCGTTTTGACTAGCTGTGCCACGGCTAGGGAGAGGGTGCTAAGGCAGATGCAGAAAACTGTGTACACAACCGGCGAGGCCGCCAAGATTTGCAAAGTGAGTCAGCAGACGATCATTCGCTGCTTCGACTCCGGACAGTTGAAGGGATTCCGTGTTCCGGGCAGCCGGTTCCGTCGGATTCCCCGTGACCAACTGTTTCTCTTCATGCGGGACAACGGGATCCCCACCGACGCGCTGGAAAGTGGTCGGCGGAAGATTCTCGTCGTCGATGACGATCAGGATCTCGTCGAACTGATCACCGACGTGCTGGAGCGGGACGGACGCTTTGAGACACGGAGCGTGAACAACGGCTTCGACGCCGGCATGATGGTCAAGGACTACCGTCCGGATCTGATCGTGCTCGACGTCATGCTGCCAGACATCAACGGTAAGGAAGTCTGCCAGCGTGTGCGAAGCGACTCCACCATGGACGAGGTGCGGATCATCTGTATCTCGGGCATGTGCGAGCCCGACAAGATCGAAGATCTAAAGGCCTCCGGTGCCAACGAGTTTCTGCAGAAGCCCTTCGAGGCGGAAGTGCTCGTTGACCGGATCTGCAGCCTTCTCGATATCGAATCGGTGGCGGCAGGTTCTTGAGGCACCGATCTCAATCACCACTGCCAAGTCTCTGACTTGTTTTGTTGACTTGAATCGTCGCCTTGAATTGTCACTGATTCTGAATTCTTCATGGCGGCAGCGCCGGCAGAGTGCCGGCGCTGCCGTCCTGTTTGGCATCCCGGGAAAGTGCACTCCATCGGAGCATGCCCAGTGAGCCAGATTGAACGGTTTGGAAGTCCCGCTGACTCGGGAATGGCTCCCGGCTCTGTTCGCGAAGGGAATGCGGTGGCCTGGCTTGCGTGCGATGTTGAGGGGATGCCTTTTCACGCGGTCGGTTTGACCTCGGAAAGCTGCCTGATCTTGGCGAACGCCGTCCTGGCGTCGACGGCCAGCTGCGGCCAGCCATCTGGGCAGGCGTTGTCGATGATCGAACGGCTCACGCTCGCCGCCGGACGCGTGGCCTCAGTGGCCGTCTGGCTGGCATCGAGGCCGGAAGTTTCCCCTCAGCTCTCTGCCGGTGCCCCGAGCGTCTCCACTGCCCCGAGCGTCGCCACTGCCCCGAGCGTCTCCACTGCCCCGAGCGTCTCCACTGCCCCGAGCGACGCCCAACTGCTCTTTCAGCTGGCTGCGTCGCTCGTTTTGCCTGGCGAGGAGCGATCGCCCGCGGGATCGGGTGAAAGCCCCGCCATGCCCGAGGCCACCGTGCTGCACGAGACAGTGCGGCTCGCCTTGGCGCACGCCGAACTCCAGGAACAGTTTGACAACGCTGTGGCGGAGGCCCGCCTGGAGGCCATGCGGGAACTGGCCTATGGCGCCGGGCACGAAATCAACAACCCGCTCGCCAACATCGCCACGCGAGCGCAGGCGCTTCTGCTTGACGAGGCAGATCCGGAACGCCGCCGCCGGCTCTCCACGATCGTGGATCAGTCGTTTCGGGCCCGCGACATGATCGGCGGCCTGATGCTCTTCGCGCGGCCGCCGAAGCCGCGGCGGGAGCCGGTGGACGTGGGAAAGATCGTCGCCAGCACGATCGAAGCCGTGCGCGGGCAGGTCGCCACCCGCGGGGTGCGGCTCGAATACAGCCCCCTGCCGGCGCCGCTGGATATTTTCGTCGATCGCCTGCAGATCGAGGAGGCGATCCGGGTGGTGCTGGTCAACGCACTCGAGGCGGTGGCTGCAGGCGGACGGGTGGTGCTCGAGGTGATCCGCCGTCCTGCTGGAACTGCGGGCTGGTGCGAGGTGGCCGTCGCCGACGACGGTCGCGGCATGTCTTTCGACACGGCGAGGCGGGCATTTGATCCTTTTTTCAGTGGACGCGAGGCCGGTCGGGGAGCGGGACTTGGGCTCTCCAAGGCATGGAGGCTGATCGAATTGAATGGCGGCAGCATTCTGCTCGCCTCCAGACCCGGGCAGGGAACACGCGTGACCATCCGACTCCCGGAGGCCTCGGCCGCCGTGGACTAGTGCCACGTCGGCAGGGGCATGACGCGCGTCATAAATCACCCATCTTTCCCCGGCGGTCGGCCGTGGCCGGGCTTGCCGTTGTCCGACTGCGTTTCTGGCTGGGGGCGTAGGGGGTTTCGCGCTTGTCGATGTTCTCGTTGTTCTCTATTCTCCCCCAACGTGCTTGCCGGGTTCGCGGTGATGGATCGCTGCGTCAAGCGTGCAGCAAGGATGGTTTCATGATCTTCACCGGACCCCGAATGAATGCAGGCGGTGCCACGCTCGACATCGAAGCCCCCGCGAAAGGCCCCGAAGTTGCGAGAACAGCGGCCGGCGAAATGTTTCAGACGGCCGCGGTGAATTCCCGCGTGACGGCCGCGAAATCTGGGCAGCAACAGTCTTTCGAGCGGACACCCACCCTGGCCGCGGCCATCGACGCCACGGCCTCGTGGCTGGTGGCGCGGCAGGCCCCGGATGGGCACTGGCGTGGTGCGCTCGAGGGTGACACGATTCTGGAAAGTGAATACATCCTCATCCTCGCCTGGGCCAATCGGCTCGACCGGGCGGAGGTGGCCGGTGCCGCCCAGCGGCTGCTCAACGAGCAGTTGCCGGGGGGTGGTTGGGCCATCTATCCCGGTGGTCCCGTGGATGTCAGTGCCAGCGTCAAGGCCTATCTGGCGCTCAAGATCATCGGCCACGATCAGCATGCTGAGCCCCTCTGCCGTGCCCGACATGCCATTGAGCAGGCGGGAGGGCCCTGGGCCGTCAACAGCTTCACAAAGTTTTACCTGGCGTTGCTCGGACAGATGTCGTACGCGGACTGCCCCGCCGTGCCACCCGAAATGGTGCTCCTGCCCGACTGGTTTCCGGTGAATCTTCACAGGGTCTCAGCCTGGTCCCGCACCATGATCGTGCCTCTGTCGCTGATCTGGGCCTTCAAGCCGGTCCGTGAGTTGGCTGCCCATCAGGGAATCGCTGAATTGCTGACATCGCAGGCGGCCCGAAGTGGCCCCCCTGCCGTCGGTGGCAACGGTGGCTGGGCCAGATTTTTCCGAGGCGTCGACTGGCTGTTGAAAGCGACCGATGCTGCTGGAGTGCGGCCATTCCGCAGCCGTGCGGTGGCGGCGTGCCGTCGGTGGATGCTCGAGCGGTTTGATGGAAGCGACGGCCTGGGGGCGATCTTTCCGCCCATCGTCTGGAGCATCGTGGCACTGCGGGCGATGGGCTGCGACGACGACTCGGCCGAGGTCCAGGAGTGTTGGCATCAGTTGGACCGTCTTGTGGAACGCGAACCGGATGGCACCACCCGGCTCGAGCCCTGCCGTTCCCCGGTCTGGGATACCGCGATCTCACTGCGTGCGTTGGCCGATACCGTGGCAGCCGGGCGGCAGCTCCACAGCCGGGGTCTGGATGGCGTGATGCAGACCGAGCCCGCCGTTACCGACCCGCTCGCGGCCGCGGTCGACTGGCTTCTCGAGCGTGAAATCCGTGGGGCTGGCGACTGGACCCATGCGGTAGCTGCGGTGCCCCCGTCTGGCTGGTGCTTTCAGTATGCAAACCGCTTCTATCCCGATGTCGACGATACCGCGATGGTGTTGATCGCCCTGTCGACGTGGCGGGACGCGGTCTCAGAATCTCGACCGACCGGCGCGCACGTGGCCAAGCGGCTCGGGGCCGTGCAGTCGGCGATCTTACGGGCCGTTCTCTGGCTTGAGTCGATGCAAAATTCCGACGGTGGCTGGGCCGCGTTCGATCGTGACAACAATCTCGAACTGCTCTGCAGGGTGCCGTTCGCCGATCACAACGCGATGATCGATCCCAGTTCGCCCGATCTTGCCGGCCGCGTTCTCGAGGCCTTTGGCAAGCTTGGCCTGCGGACCGGCCATCCCGGTGTCGACCGCGCCATTGCCTACCTGCGGCTCAGCCAGCAGCCCGACGGCAGCTGGTTTGGTCGTTGGGGAGTGAACTATGTCTACGGCACCTGGCAGGCGATCGAAGGCCTGCGGGCGGTTGGCCTCCCGGCAGACGACGCCGCGGTCTCCGCCGGGGCCGACTGGCTCGTCCGGCACCAGCAGCCCTGCGGCGGCTGGGGTGAGACGCCCGCAAGCTACGTCAATCCGGCCCTTGCAGGCCAGGGTACGCCGACGGCCTCGCAGACCGCATGGGCCGTGGCCGGGCTCGTGGCCGCCGGCCGGCATGAGGCGAGTCACACCCGCCGTGGCGTGCAGTGGCTGACCTCGCGGCAGTCTGCCGACGGGGCCTGGGAGGAGTCAGAGTTCACCGGCACCGGCTTTCCAAAGGTGTTCTACCTTCGTTATCACTACTACCCCATCTATTTTCCACTCATGGCATTGGCGAGGTTTTCGCAGGCCGGGGCCTGCGGCCGGAGTGGCTCGGAGCGTGTCGCATGAGTGTTCCCGTTGGACAGATGATGGCCGTGCTGAAACACGTGGCCGTGCAGCGGTTGCGGGGCAATGCCCGGTATCCACTCGTGTTGATGCTCGAGCCCCTTTTTCGCTGCAACCTTGCCTGTGGCGGCTGTGGCAAGATCCAGCATCCCACGGAGGTGCTGCGGTCGCATCTCACCCCCGAGCAATGTTTGAGCGCGGTGGACGAATGCGGTGCGCCGATCGTGTCGATTCCAGGCGGCGAGCCGCTCCTGCATCCGCAGATAGAGCAGATCGTGGCGGGCATCGTGGCCCGCAAAAAATACCTCTATCTGTGCACCAACGCGCTCAAGCTCGAGGAGATGCTGCCGCACTTCTCCCCTTCCCCCTACCTCGCTTTTTCGGTGCATCTCGACGGCCCGCGGGAGGAGCACGACCACGCCGTCTGCCGCGAGGGTGTCTACGACCTCGCCGTGTCGGCGATCCGCGCCGCCCGCAAGGCGGGCTTCCGCGTGACCACCAACTCGACACTCTTCGCTTCTGCCGATCCCGCCCGCTACCGGGCTTTTTTTGACGAAGTGATGTCGCTCGGTGTCGAAGGGATGATGATCTCTCCCGGCTATTCCTATGCGAAGGCGCCCGATCAGGAACACTTTCTGCCCCGGGAGCGGAGCCAGTCCCTCTTTCGGCGCATCCTGGCTGATGCCCCACGGCGGTGGAAGTTCAATCAGTCACCGGTGTTTCTGGAGTTTCTGAAGGGTGGCTGGGATTTGGAGTGCAGACCATGGGGCACGCCCACCTACAACCTGTTCGGCTGGCAGCGGCCCTGCTACCTGCTCGACGAGGGCTTCACGAAGACCTATCGCGAGATGATGGAACAGACCGACTGGGACGCCTACGGTCGTGCCAGCGGCAACGCCAAGTGCCAGGACTGCATGGTGCACTGCGGCTACGAACCTGCCGCTGTCGAGGCCACGTTCGGCTCGCTGCGCGGACTCCTGGGCACGGCGAGGCTGATGCTGCTCGGTCCGCCGCGGACGCGGCCTGCCGGCGATGAGTCGCTCAGTCCCCTGCCCGCCCCGGGATTGCAGCTGCAGCCCAACGGGTTGCCCTCGCTGCCGATCCTCGACCGCGTGGCGTGACACTACAGTCCGCGTTCGCGGGCGACTCGCGCGGCGTCGAGGGCCGCACCCCGGGCGCCGGCCGTATCGCCGTTGGGTATCACGTGGATCGGGATTCCCGCCTGCTCCTCGCGTTGCGTCGGCATGCCCTCGCGGATCTCGTCGAGAAACCACGACCGGAACTCTGCCGACGTCTCCACCGCGCCCCCACCCACCACCAGTGCGTCGGGATCGAACACGTTGATCATCTCGTCGAAAAAGAGACCGAGCGCCCGCGCCTGCACGCGGAAGATCTGGCGGCAGAGATCGTCGCCCCGTTCCGCGAGCCCGCGAACCCGCTTTGCAGCGTCTGCGATATCGTGTGATTTGGTGAGTTCATGGTCGGGGTGCCTCGCCAGGAAAAAGGGAAGCAGGGTGCGGCGGATGGCTGTCAGCGAGCAGAGCGACTCCAGGTCGCCGGTCCGACCGCAGTTGCACGCTGGAATGATCCCCTCGATGTCGGAAATCTGTCCGTATGGAATCAGCACATGCCCCAATTCGCCGCCGAAGCCGTTCCGGCCGGTGATGACCTTCCCGGCGGTGACCACCCCGCCGCCGAGGCCCGTGCCGATGATCGCGGAGACGCTCGTCGCCGTGTTCTCCGACCCGAAGATGGCGACATGGCCCCAGAGGGCTGCGGCGTTGCCGTCGTTGAGGTAGGTCACCGGCCGGCCGAGCCGCCGCTCGAGGCCAGCCCGGATGTCGTAGCCCGCCCACTCCGCGTGCACGAAGTTCGTCGAGCCTCGTTTGCTGAGCACGCCCCCGGCACTCGCGGGGCCGGGGGTGTCGAGGCCGATGGCCACGACGTTCTCCACGCGGATGCCTACCTGCTCGGCGGCGATTGCCAGGCCGTCTGCAATCTGGCCGAGGCAGACGTCGGGCCCCTCGACGCTGCGGGCCGGATGCTCGCACAGACCCTCGATCAGAAACTGACCCCGCTGGTCAAGAAAGGTGTAATTGATCGCCGTGCCACCCAGATCGACGCCTGCGACGACCTTGACCGATTTTGCTGTGATTGTCACGCGATCCTGCCTCTCCCTGCACTCGATGATCAGGCCGGAGTCGTTCCGGCCAGTTCCCGCTTGATGCGGGCAAGAATCGCCCGCAGGCCACGCGACCGCAGGATTCCCAGCACGTCGGCGAGCCCCATTCGCTCCAGCATATCGTCGGGGAGCGTGGCCGCCTCCGCCACCGGCCGTCCGTTGACCGCGTCGGCCAGGATCGCCACGAATCCCTTCACGGTCGGGGCCTCAGGCGCCACCTCGGCGGTGAGCCTGGCGGTGCCATCCGTCACCTCCGGCCAGAGGAACACGGGCGTCTGGCACTCGTGCACACGCCGGTCCTCAGCGGTCTTGCGGGCATGATACTCGGGCGGCAACGGCGGCAAGCCGGCAGCGTAATCGAGCAACAGTTCAAGCTTCTCGCGGCCGTCCAAATCGGCGAATTCGCCGATGATCGCGCCCAGTCGTTCGTTGACGCCGTTCATGCGGTTGGATGGGAAGGGGCGGCGCCCTTCACGATCGGCACTCCCACGCAGTTGCCCCACTCCAGCCATGAGCCGTCGTAGTTCTTCACGTTTCCGAAGCCGAGCAGATACGTGAGCACGAACCAGGTCAGACTCGACCGCTCGCCAATCCGGCAATAGGCAATCGTGGGAGAGCGACGCTTCATTTTCAGCTCGCGGATGTAGAGTTTCTCGAGTTCTTTGGCCGACTTGAACGTGCCGTCCTCGTTGCAATTCATCGGCCACGGCACGTTATTGGCACCGGGGATGTGACCGCCACGGATGGCACCCTCGTTGGGGTAGTCAGGCATGTGCATACGCTCGCCTCGGTATTCCTCGGGCGACCGCACGTCGAGCAGTTGCTTGCCCGCCCGCTGGTGCTTGAGTACCTCGTCGCGGAGGGCCCGGATCGAGTTGTCCTGCTCGGACGCCTTGTAGTGGGCGTGCGGGTAGCTGACCCGATCATTCGACCAGGCGCGGCCGTCGAGTTCCCACCGCTTTCGGCCGCCGTCCATCACCCGGCAGTCCTTGTGGCCGTAGAGCTTAAACACCCAGAAGGCGTAGCAGGCCCACCAGTTGTTCTTGTCGCCGTAGAAGACGACCGTCGTGTCGTTGGAGATGCCACGTTCGGCACAGAGTTTCTCAAAGGCGGCCCGGTCGATGTAATCCCGCACGACCTGATTCTGCAGATCGACCTGCCAGTCGATTTCGACGGCGCCGGGGATGTGGCCCTGCGTGTAGAGCGCCCTGTCCTCGTCTGATTCGACGATTCGTACCTGCGGGTCGGTCAGATGGTCTGCGACCCAGGCGGTGGAGACGAGGACGTCAAGGTGTGCGTAGTCGGGCATGGCCCAGGGCTCCTTCACTGCATGGCTCTTCAAAAACAACGGTGAATGGTAGTCCATCGCCATCCGGGCTGCAACGAGGCGACGTGGTGCCGCGGGTGCGCTCGAGACACTTTCTTGCCGCCCAGCCCACGCCCTCGTTGAAGCGAGTCGTCTCCTGTAAGATGAGAGTTCGGAATGACTCTCGCCGGGGCCTCGTCCCCTGCCCCACGCCACTTCGAATGCCAGCCACTCTCACGGAGCGAACCGCCTACCGATGGGTCCCGCCTTCATCTTCCAGATCACCGATCTGACCAAGAAATTCGGCCAGCGCGAGCTGCTCAAGAACGTCAACCTCGCCTTCTATCCAGGGGCGAAGATCGGTCTGCTGGGCCGCAACGGCGCCGGCAAGAGCACGCTCATGAAGATCATGGCCGGGCTCGATAAGGAATATGACGGCGAGACCCGCCTCGCCGACGGCTACACCGTCGGCTACCTCCGACAGGAGCCGCAACTCGACCCCGAGAAGACCGTGTTCGAAAACGTGATGGACGCGGTCGATCATTCCCGTGCCGTGCTGCGGCGATTCGAGGAGATCAATACCCGGCTGGGCGAACCGCTCGACGACGCCGAGATGGAGAAACTCCTTGCCGAGCAGGCGACGGTGCAGGACGAGATCGACGTCAAGAATCTCTGGGATCTCGACCGGCAGGTGGAGATCGCCATGGACGCGATGAATCTGCCTCCCGCCGACTGGGCCGTCACAAACCTCTCTGGCGGCGAGCGGCGTCGCGTGGCTCTCTGCAAGCTGCTGCTCGAGAAGCCCGACCTGCTCCTGCTCGACGAGCCGACGAACCATCTCGATGCCGAGAGCGTGGACTGGCTTGAGCGGCATCTCGCCGAATACACCGGCACCGTGGTGGCCGTGACCCACGACCGCTACTTCCTCGACAACGTCGCCAAGTGGATCCTCGAGGTCGATCACGGCCGGGGTATTCCCTTCGAGGGCAACTACACATCGTGGCTGCAGCAGAAGAAGGCCCGCCTGGAACTGGAGGAAAAGCAGGCGAGCACCCGTCAGAAAACGCTCGACAAGGAACTCGAGTGGATTCGGATGTCACCCAAGGCACGACAGGCGAAGAGCAAGGCGCGCGTGGCCTCCTATGAAAAGCTGGCCGCAGAGCAGGCCGCAGTGCGGGATTCGGAGATCGAGATCTTCATTCCCGCCAGCCGCTCGCTCGGCGACCAGGTGATCGACGTGGAGAACATCTCGAAGGCGTTTGGCGACAAGCTGCTCTTCGAAAACCTTTCGTTCCGGCTGCCGCCGGGCGGCATCGTGGGCATCATCGGTCCCAACGGTGCCGGCAAGACGACGCTCTTCAGGATGCTCGTGGGTCAGGAAAAGCCCGACAGCGGCACGATCAAGGTGGGCGCCACGGTCGACGTCGGCTACGTCGATCAAAACCGCGACGCCCTCGACGCCGACAAGACGGTGTTCGAGGAGATTTCGGGCGGTCACGATACGATCGAACTGGGCAAGCGGACGGTGAACTCTCGCAGCTATGTGGCGAAGTTCAACTTCATGGGCCCCGACCAGCAGAAAAAAGTCGGCACGCTCTCCGGCGGCGAACGCAACCGCGTGCATCTGGCGAAGCTGCTCCGAGGTGGCGCAAATCTGCTGCTACTCGACGAGCCGACGAACGATCTCGACGTCGACACGCTGCGGTCGCTCGAAGAGGGCATTTCGAGCTTCGCCGGTTCGGTCGTCGTGATCACCCACGACCGGTGGTTTCTCGACCGGCTCGCCACGCACATCATCGCCTTCGAGGGGGATGGCTACGTGCACGTCTGCGAGGGCAACTTCGAGGTCTACGAGCGGAGCCGCAAGGAGCGGCAGGGTGTCGCCGCCGACGAACCGCACCGCTTCCGCCACAAGAAGCTCACGCACTGAATGGACCGCCCGCAGGGCCATCCATGGCCCCTGCGGGCTTTTGCATTCGCAGGCACGGCTGAGGTGTGCCTCGAATGCGTCGGCCGACCTCGTGGAGGCCTGACGCGTAAGCCGCAGCAGGCCCACTCTTTATTCAAGGCCTCTCCTTCGTGGTCCGGTTCGTGATGAGCAGGCCGAATAGATCGCGGGTCTTGATCGCGGTATACCCGCGTGATGAGGCGGACTCGCGATACAATCGGTCGGTGTGGTTCGCGCAAGGTCGCGAGCCGCTGATCGCAACCGTTCTCCGGCAGAAATACCGCCGAGCCTAAAAGACTGTACAGGCGTTCCTTTTTTTGTTACACTTTTGTCTCTGGGATGGGTTTGCCCAAGCTCCATGGCTCGAGACCATAGGTGATCCGATGACATTTACCGCCGTCTACATGCCTGTGCCCGAAGGCTACATCGGGTTTGTTGAGGAGATTCCAGGCGCCAACAGCCAAGGCGAGACGCTTGATGAGGTTCGCGAGAACCTGCGCGAAGCCGTCCAGCTGGTTCTTGAAGCCAATCGGGAATTGGCGGAGCAAGCGTTGGTGGGCAAGGATGTTGAAAGAGAGCCTTTTGAGCTTGCTTCCTGATGAAGCGACTCGACTTGGTTCGCCATATTGAGGCAAACGGTTGTGCTTTCCTACGGGAAGGTGGCAGGCACACGGTGTACTTCAACCCGACCTCGCGAAAAGTGTCCACGATTCCGCGGCATCGCGAAATCAACGACTTCATGGCAAAGAAGATCTGTCGTGAACTGGAGATCGCGGAGCCCGGAAAGGAAAAGAAGTTGGACCAGGGAGAACAAAGCGACGCAGCGGACTCGCGATAAAATCAGGCGGCGTGGTCCGCCTAAGGTCGCGAGCCGCTGATCGCCCGCGTTCGATTACAGAGCGGTTTGTCCCAAGAATCAGGAATGAGATGCTGTTGCCAAACTGCGGAGCCGTTGTGACCGCGGTGCTCGGCTGCCTCGGCCTGCTATTCCCGAGTGCCGTGGGCCGCGTTCTTGGCCTCGAGCCGGATAAACCGCTTGGTATTTCCGAGTTTCGTGCGACCTACGGCGGGTTTTTTCTGTGCTTGGGGATTGGGTGCTTGTTCGCTCAGTCCGTACCCGTATTCACGGTTGTTGGAGCGGCTTGGTGCGCGGCTGCTTTGGCTCGGATCGTGTCTTTTGTCGTTGATGGCAGCCGGACGAGGCATAATCTTGCCGGAGTTGGATTCGAGGCGTGTATTGGGCTGGCAATGCTGGCCGCGCAGTTCTAACGGCGGCAAAGCTGCTAGAACCGAGCGATCGAACGGACGCTCGATAGCCGCCGCTGATTGCCGGCTTTACGGTCGGGAGTGACACAATCGTGAGATCGGGTGCCGTGGGAATCTTGGAGCGTGTGGCAATGGGTATGCCGTCATTGCTCGAATCTCGGGAGAACATGCGAACCATATCTCTTCTGGCGATCTCGTTCCTGTCGTTCCTGCCATGCGCGGCTCATGCAAGCGAGTCGGGTCCTCGTGAACTCGTCTCGCAGGTGCTGGAGACGGCTGGCGGCGAGGAGAAGCTTTTAAAGCTGTTTCGACTGCGAGAGCGACTGCTGGTCACGAAGACGCCAGCCGAGCCGGTGACGCAGGACGAGAAGGGGAATCGCACGTCAGTCGTGGAGGTCTCTGGCGACTGGTGGATCGGCAAAGCAAAGCGTGACAAGGACAAGGTGCGAGTGCTCTGCTGGGCTTGGAGCCTCCGCCTTCTGCTCGACCCGCAGGCCACGATTCAATCGTGTCACGGCATCACGGTGAACGGCACACCTGCGTTCGGCCTGAGAGTGACCGAGTCGATCAAGGTGCCGATCGATCTGTTCTTCGACGCGGAATCGAGGCGTCTTGTCGCGATCGACTACGACGATACGCGGCACGTATTCAGCGAGTGGAAGCAAACCGCCGATGGGCACCAATACCCGTCGCACGTCGTCGGCTTCCGCTTCACGAATCGTGATGCCGGGACACTCGCGAGCAGCCAGTGGTATCAGACCGACATTCTCGAGCTGACACCGCTGGACGAGCTGCCGATCGAGCTCAAGCGATAGCGTCGAATCACGGCACGCGGGCAGGAGCGTGCGAATGGCGTGCAGTCAAACGCGATGCCGACACAATCGCTGACGCTCCGGGCTTGTATGAACGTTCCCATACAAGCCCTCGGCCGAAGCCTCACGCCATCGGCAGTTGCACGGCCGCCGCAGCGGCGCGGATCTCTTTCGGAAGCGGGAAATAGACGTCCTCTTCGCGGATCGTCCGCTCCTCCACGGTGGCCTCGAAGCGATGCTTCAGCCACGCCACGCAGTCTTGCACGACGCTCTCAGGGGCACTGGCGCCGGCCGTGATCACCACCGTCTCGGTGCCCGTGAACCATCCCGGGTCGATCTCGTTGGCGCCGTCGATCAAGTGGGCTGCGATGCCTCGCTCGCAGGCCAGTTCGGCGAGCCGCTGGCTGTTCGAGCTGTTTTGGCTGCCCAGCACCAGCACGTGATCAGCGCCGTCTGAAAGCAGGCGGACAGCCTCCTGCCGGTTTTGCGTCGCATAACAGATGTCGTCCTTGGGGGGGCCCACGATCTGCGGGAATCGGTCCTTGAGCCGGTTGATGATCCGCGAAGCGTCGTCCACCGAGAGCGTCGTCTGCGTGAGATAGGCGAGGCGTTCGTCCGGGCCGAAGCTGAGAGCGTCGACCTCATCTGTCGTCTCCACGAGCGTAAAGGCGTCGGGTGCCTGCCCCATGGTGCCGATCACCTCGTCATGCCCCTCGTGGCCAATCAGCATGATGCGATAGCCGGCCTTGGCATATTTGATCGCCTCCAGATGCACCTTCGTCACGAGCGGGCAGGTCGCATCGATGGCCCGCAGTCGCCGTTCAGCCGCGACGCGACGCACTTCGGGGGCCACGCCGTGGGCGGAAAAGAGCAGAACGCCCCCCTCCGGAACCTCCTCCACCGCGTTGACGAACACCGCCCCCTCGCGGACAAACCGGTCCACCACATGCTTGTTGTGGACGATCTCATGGAACACGTAGAGGGGGGTGCCATAGAGTCGAATGGCCGTTTCGAGCGTGTCGATGGCCATGTTGACGCCGGCACAGAAGCCGCGCGGGCTGGCGAGCAGAATCTTCATCGCGTTGGTTCCGGGAGAGGCGGCGGGAAGCGTGGCTGGGGCAAAAACAGATCAACAGGCTATGGTAATGGGGGTGATTCAGACCTGCCAGTGAAGAACAGCCCCACCTCCGTGTAGACCGCGTAACATCGCCGGTACCGATGTCCGTGCAACCACCGCAACCCGCCCAACGCGACCCGACGCCGTGGCAGATTACGCCCACCCCCGTGGACGGCGACCTCGCCGTCGCTGAGGCCTTCTGCCGCGATGTTGCCAGCCGGCACTACGAGAATTTCACCGTTGCCACCCGGCTCGTGCCGCCCAGGCTGCGGCAGCACCTGGCCAACGTCTATGCCTATGCCCGGTGGAGTGACGATCTGGCCGACGAGGCGGCGAGCCCCACGGAGGCCGCCCGCGACCTGGCCGCCTGGCGGCAGGGATTGGCGGCGTGTTTCGCGGGCCGGCCCGGGCATCCTGTCTACGTGGCGCTCGCCGACACCGTGCGTCAGACAGGCCTGACGATCGCGCCGTTTGCCCACCTGCTCGATGCGTTCGAGGAAGATCGGGCGTTCGACGCAGCCGGCGTGGCGGTGCGGTATGCCGACCGCAACGAGCTCGTCGCCTACTGCCGCCGCTCCGCCGATCCCGTGGGCCGAATCGTGCTCGCGCTTGAAGGGTGCCGCGACGCGGCGATGGTCGCCCTGTCTGATTGCATCTGCACGGGCCTGCAACTGGTCAACTTCTGGCAGGATGTGCGACGCGATCGCCTGGCGGGCCGCGTCTATCTGCCCCGCGACGACATGCGTCGGCACGGCGTCGAGGAAACGATGCTCGATGCCCCGCGGGCTGCGTTGCCGCTCAAGCAGTTGCTGCGCGAGGAGGTCTCCTGGGCGCGGGAGTATTTCGATGCGGGGGCACCGCTCGCGGGTGTTGCTCCGCCGGCGCTTCGCCCTGCGATCGGGATGTTTCTGGCCGGCGGTCGGGCGGTGGCCGACGCGATTGAACGGGCTGGGTTCGATACGCTCCTGCGGAGGCCGACGGTTGGAAAGTGGACAAAGTTGCGGCTGGCCGCGCGGGCCTGGTGGAGTCTGCAGACCGCGACAGACGGTTTCTCGGGTGGCCGCCCATGAGCACGCTCGCCGCAGACCATCGGGCATGCGCCGCGGTGATGGAGGGGGCGGGCTCGAGCTTTGCCCTGCCAATTCGCCTGCTGCCCACGGCCAAACGCCGCGGCACCACCGCACTCTACGCGTTCTGCCGTCGGGCCGACGATATTGTCGACGACGGTGCAAGCCCCGCCGCAGCCCGGCAGGTACTGGCAGACTTCGAGGCAGATCTCACCCTCGCTCTCGCGGGCGGCCAATCATCCGATCCGGTGATCAGGGCCGTCGTCGATACGGTTCGCCGATTTGCCGTTCCCGACCGGTATCTCCACGCCATCATCGATGGCGTGCGGATGGATCTGGAACAGACCACGTTCGACACGGCGGCCCAACTCGAGGAATACTGCAGCCGTGTGGCCAGCGCCGTGGGCCTGGCGGCCATTCACATCTGGGGCTTTCGAAACCCTCCGCAGGCGTTGCCCGCCGCCCATGCCTGCGGGCTCGCCTTTCAGTGGACAAACATTCTCCGCGACATTCCCGAGGACCTCGCCCGCGGCCGGATCTACCTCCCCCTGGAGGATTTTCATGCGTGCGACTGCAGTCCTGATGACCTGCGCGGCGGCCGGATCGGTGCTGGGTTCGAGCCATTGGCGAGGCTGAACATCGCCCGCGTGAGAGACTCCTACCGGCAGGCGGCACGGCTCGATCGGCTGCTCTCCACAGACGGTCGCATCGTGTTTCGCGCGATGTATGGTGTCTACTCCTCGTTGTTCAGCCATGTTCAACGGGCTGGTACGACGATCTTTACCGACCGTGTGCGTCCCGGCCGATTCCGTCTTGCTGGCGGGGCAGTCAAGACGCTCCTCCTCGGTCCACGGGCCCCTCGGCTGCCCCGCGCGTTTGGCTTCGGCGGCTTGGGAGGTTCTGCCCGGTCATCACTGTCACCACGGGAACCTGTCCTCCATGAATGACCTGCTCTCGCCCGTGCCGTTTTCGAACGCTCGCGCCGACTCCGGGCCGACCGGTCGGCCGCTCGTTGTCGTCGTGGGCGGCGGTCTGGCCGGTCTCGCCGCGGCGGCGTCGCTCTCGTCGGTGGATGTGCGCGTGACGGTTGTGGAGGCCCGTCGTCGCGTCGGTGGTCGGGCAGCTTCGTTCGAGGATCCGGTGACGGGTGGCCTGGTCGATGCCTGCCAGCATGTGGCGATGGGCTGCTGCACGAATTTCCTCGATCTCTGCCGGCAGGCCGGCCTGGCGGACGCCCTGCGCCGGGATCGGACGCTGTGGTTCATTGGTCCGGATGGGGAACGTGCTGCCTGCACGCCCTCGCGGCTGCTCCCGGCGCCGATGCACCTCACACCATTGCTCGTGGGCATGCGGCACTTTTCGTTTCGCGAGAAGTTCTCCCTCGGACTGGGCATGCTCCGACTGGCGCGGTATCGCGAGTCAACCGGCGGTGAGGCCGGTGGCACGGCACTGGAGTGGCTCGAGGCGGCGGGCCAGCCTGAGCGGGTGATCAGGCTCTTCTGGCAGCCGGTGCTGGAAAGCGCGCTTGGTGAATCGATCGATCTCGTGAGCACAACCGCGGCGCGGAAGGTGGTTGTGGATGCGTTTCTCGCCCATCGCGACGCGGCCGATCTGTTTGTGCCCACGGAGCCGCTCGGCAGCCTCTTTGGCGATCGGCTCGTGGCGTGGCTCGAGAGCCGCGGAGTCGGGGTGGAGAGAGGGCGGAACGTGACCTCGATCGAACGAGACGCACTCGGTCGGGCTGTCGGCGTGCTCCATGGCGATGGCCGCACGGCCTGCGACGCCGCCATCGTGGCTCTGCCGTGGCGACAGGCGTCGCGGGTTGTGCCTGATCTCGTGCCGGCGGCGGATGAGAGGTTTGCGGGTTCACCGATCACGGCGGTGCATCTTTGGTTCGACCGCGACTGCATCGATCTTCCCCATGCGGTGCTCGTGGGCCGTGTCTCGCAGTGGGTGTTTCGCCCGGATGCGGCCGAAGGGCGGCAGCCGGGCTACTGTCAGGTGGTGATCAGCGCATCCCGCGGATTGCTCGGCGGTGACCGCGACGCGTTGCTTGCCACCGTGGTGGCGGAACTTCGCGAGACGTTTCCAGCGGCCCGCGATGCCGTGCTCCTGGAGGCGCGGGTGGTCACCGATCCCACCGCCGTGCTTTCGGTGCGGCCGGGCGTGGATGCCTTCCGGCCGGCAGCCGAGACGGCCGTGCCAAATCTCTTTCTGGCCGGTGACTGGACCGCCACCGGCTGGCCGTCCACGATGGAGGGCGCCGTGCGGAGTGGCCGGTTGGCGGCCATCGCCGCGGGCCGCCAGTTGGGCAGGCCGATCGCTCCGCTCACGGCCGATCTGGCGAAGAACCCGGTCGTCCGTCTGCTGACGGGGTAGCGGCAAGACCCTCCAGAAACGTCTCAATGGCACGGGCCAGCGTGCGGCCGTCGACGACGGCGTGTTCCCAGAGCCGCCACATGTCGACCGCGGCCCGGGGCCGGCGACCGATGGCACCGAGCGCCGCCCCCAGCCGCCGCATGCCCGACTGGGGCTGAACGAGCGCCGCGATCTCCCGCGGCAGTTCCTGCGAGGAATCGTCCGATATCACTCGGATCGATACACACGCGAGCCCGGCGGCCTGCGCGACCGTCGCCACCGCATAGGTCTCCATGTCGACGAGGCTCGCACCGCTTGCTACGGCGAGTTCCCGTTTGGCTGCCGCCGTGGCGACGACATGATCGACGCTGACGATCGCCAGATCGCTGCTCGGGATGCCAGCGGACGGGCCGATGGGGGACGGGCCGATGGGAGCCGCGGGAAGGCTCCCCTGCCCTGTCGCAATGCACACAATGGGTGGACCGCCCGTGCGGGTCAGGGCCTGCCGCGGCGAGACGGCCGTGCCGCGGACGAGCGTGGGATCGAGACCACCGGCGAAGCCCGCCGAGAGGATCAACCGTGGCCGATGGCCGTCGATCAGCAGCCTCGTTGCCCGTTGGGCGGCTTCGGCCCCCGCGCCTGCCACGCACCAGGCCACCCGCCGGCCAGCGACAGTGCCCTCAGAAAAAAGAAGACCGGCCGCAGAGAGTTCCACGGTCTCCTGGGCCAGGGCTGCGAAGGCATCGGCTTCGATGGCCATGGCGAACACGATCCCCACCGTCGAGGCGGCCTGCTTCGGTGGTGCTGGAGTGTTTGGCATCAAGAGAAAAACGGCCGCCGTGCCGGCCACGCATCAGGCCACCAGTCAGTCACGCGGACAGGCCGCCGGATCGAGTTATTCACGGAGATTTTTGAACTCCGGCGGCGGCGGGCATGCGGGGTTCACCCACTGGATCACCACCGCCCAGCCGGCGCTCTCGACGTCGTGCTGCAGATAGCCATGAATGGGCCGCACGATCTGCCAGCCATCTTTGAGATGGGCCGATAACACGGGGTCGATGCGGCCGCCGGAAGCTATCTCGCGAACATATTCGTCAGCGGGCATAACGCCCGCACAGGCGCCGTATCCCGGTAGTCGGCTCGCTCCGACCATCCGCCAGAGATTCTCCTCGATCACCAGATCGCGGGTGGCGTCGGTCAGGGCGTGAGCCAGCCCGTGGTGCTGATGCTGGGGGCTCACGAACACGTCGGCCCCATAGAGCGTGGGGCCCTTGGGATCGTGGTCCGCGAAGGATCCATGCGCTGTCAGCACGTCCCACGAGTCGTCGACGTGGTAGTCGGCCATGCGAAGCCGCAGGGTAAAGTGCACGCCCACTGCGTTCCCGGTCGGCATATGCTCGGCCACGAACTGCCCCTGCGGGTACACGGCCCGGTGATCGGCCAGTTCCTCGGCCGTGTAGGGCGTGTCGTGCGGATAGACGACCCGGCAGATGTCGCTGATGGCGGCATAATCGGCCGGAGTCATGAGCCTGATACGGTAGTCGCTTGGCAGCGCCATGGTCGAAGTCCCGACGCGGGGTCGGTTCACTGGTAAAACCTGCAGGGAAGGATAGGTCGGCCAATGGCACTTCGGCAAGCGTCGGTCGAGTGGGGCGGAGCATGAGGAGCAACAGCCGGGGCTGGATGCTGAACCATGCCCCCCTGCCGAGCCTTTCCCCGTTTGAGCGATTCGCCTCGACTCAGTGCGTGATCGAACGGCTGCACTTTGTAGGAACGGACCGCGACAGGGAATCGATGGGGCTCCCCACCCAACCGGGCCCTGGCTTGGGCGAACTCCCCAACTGGCGTGACGGCGCACCGTGACGGTGCTAGAGTAGCCCTTATGATCGCTTCCTATCTTTTCCACGGGTTGCGGGCGATCGAACGTGCCTGCCCGCCACCCGTTCTCGCGGCACTCTTGTGGCCAGGGCTGGCGACTCTGGGCATCGTGCAGGCCTGCGGCTCGATGGGATGGCAGTATCGACAGCGCATGGCACGGGGTCACGGCGTGAGGCCGGGCCTATGGGAGTCGTGGCGGCAGGCGGTCGATCGACTTTCCATGCGACTTGTTTGCCTTTGGCCCGAGCGGTTTCTGGTCAACCCCTGGCGTAGTCGCTTGTCGATAACGGGCTTGGAAGCAGTACGGAACCGCCTCACCGCCGGAACGCCGGTGGTATTCGCCGTGCTTCATTTCGGCGAATTGATCCTGCTGCACTTAGTTCTTCGGGCCCATGGCATTCCGGTGGCCAGCCTCACCGCCTCCCGCGATCGAGGCTTTCGCGACCATACCGACGCCGTCGCGGAGGTGGCCGGCGGCCTCCGCGGAGTGCCGCGTCGATTCATGGCGGACACTGGCCTGCGACGAGCCTACTGCTTTATGCGGTCTGGAGGCTGCCTCTTAATCGCCTGCGATCTCTCCTCAAAGCACTCCGTTGACATTCCAACAGATCTCGGCACCGTGCGACTGGCGACCGGAGCGTTCCAAATGGCCGGCATGGCGGGAGCTTGTGTCGTACCCGCGATTCTCTGGCAGGAACGCCGCTGGCGATTCGGCCTCGCGTTCGGCTCCCCCCTCGATCCACCCGATGGCAGCAGTGACGCGGTCAAGCGGATCGCCGAAGCCTGTGTCACCCACTGGGTTCCAGTGATCAAGCGGTATCCAGAGCAGTACACCTATCTTGATCACCGAATCTGGACGCCGGCACTCAGGTCAGGTGAAACGCCCACGGCTTGATCGCCGCGGTTCGCCCACCGCATCGATCAGTTCAAAGGATACCTCAGGAAGGCATTTGCGCTCCCCCGCGATGGCAGACTCGGATCAATCTGCAGCCCATCGGGCACGCCGAGCCGCAGAAGCGCACGACGCACCTGGTGGAACATCACAATCGACAATTGCATGCCGCTGCACACGTGCGTTCCGGCGCCGAATGGAACGGCCGACTGGCGGGTGAATGGGCACCCCGTCGCCGAGCCAAGGAAACAGTAGACGACGTCCCCGGGCGACACGTCCTCCGCGCCTATCGTGGCGGCCTCGATGCACCGTCGCATCACGAAATTGACTGGCACGATGGCGTAGGCATCGACCATCGCGAGCCGCTCACGGATCGCTTCCGGTGACTCACCGACGGCTCCTCCTGCCAGCCAGGCGTCGATCAGTTGCGTTGTCACGGCGTGCAGTGGCTGCACGCCCATGGTCAGCAGCGACAGCACGGCTGTTGCTGTGGTTTCGTCCTCGTATTCAAGCCCGACCGCCAGGCAGCATGTGGCGATCGCATCGTCACAGCGAGCCAGCGCCGACAGCGTGGGGAACGGGTTGAAGAATTCGATAGCCAGTAGTTCGTCTCGTGGCAACGACACCGTGCGACCAAGACACGTGGAGCACGAGATCGCGAGGAGCATGGCCACGACGTCGCCAGCGATCAGGGCGGCCGAGGTACCGGGGCGGGCGAGACCGTCCTCAACAACCGCACCGATTGCAGCGGGTGGCAAGTCCTTCACCACGCCCATGCAACCGTCGATCATGGTGTCGACAAGGGCTCGACGCCGTACGTGCTCCGGGCCGTCCACCATGATCGGGCTCAACTCGCAGAACCGCCTGATCCACCGGGTCTTTTCCGGTCTGACGGCGGTCAGGATTCTGTCGAGGAAGTTCAACGTCTCATACCGTGGCGAATCCAGGACGGCACGTGAAAGGGCGGCGTCGACGACGATGACAACGGAGTGCCCGGAGCCGCCGCATCGGAGCGCCGGGGTGGGCAACGCCGGGAACGATGTCGCGGCTCTGCCGGCCGTGACCGAGCGAATCGCTTGAAGAATTTCGAGGTAATCCATGGCCCGCGAGCATTCTCCTCGGATCACCAGCGTGCCTGCGGGTGCATTGTGCGTCAGCCGTTCGACCGGGCCACCAGTGTTTCCACAAACGCAATGACGTCCGCCACGGTCGTGCCCGCGTGCGCGAAGTCATCCTCGACTCGAATACCGCACCGCTCCTCGATAACGTCGAGCCACTCCATCAGATCGAGCGAGTCCAGCCCCGTGTCGGCCAGGCGTGCTTCAAGGAGGACTCCCCCTGGGGGTGCCTTACCACCCAGTTCGGCGAGAGAATCCAGTACGATACGTTGAACATTTGATTGCATGGCCAAGTCGTCGGACATATGTGAATGGTGGTGGAAGAGGATAGCCCGCCCAATGGCACGTCCGCAACCGTTTCCGAGCTGTTGAGTGGCTCGTGAGCCGCGTGCCCCGTCTCGCAAGTCCTACGAAGCGGTTCCCGGAACGCCCGCCTTCCCCCTGTGGTGTGGCGTTTTTCTGGCGTCGACGCAGAGTCTCTTCGAGACCGGCCGCCGGAGCAGGCTGTTCACGGAGAGTCTGTGCACTGGGTGCATGAGGGCCTGATGAGTGCGTGGAGGACCGCCAGCGGGTTCCACCAGCATACGCCCGAGCCGTGGCCGCAGTCGCAGGATTCCTCCGGCAGCATCGTGACCGTGTACTTCGGCACCCTCACCACCTGCTCCTCGCTAACAGCCTTGTAGAGTCTTTTCTTGATGAACGCGTCGCCGTCTGGCGGCCTGTGGCGGCATTCAACCGGGCCGGTACAGAAGCATTCGGCGGCCCGGTGGCCGGCAGGCTCGCAGTGCAGGGAATACGTTGTTTTTCGCGTCTGCTTCTCACCCCACGAGGAGGAGCAGGCGGGAACGCACCCCTCGCATACGGCCCCACCTGTGCAAGCCCCATCGGTGCTGGCTTGATCGGTGCAAGCCTCATCGGTACAGCTGAAGGAGGGCTGTCGGCTTCTCCTGATGTCATCGGCCCGAGGCCCGGCAAGACAGACAGCAAGAGAGAGCATCGCCAGCCGAGCTGAAGAGACATGTCGCATGGGAGTTCTCCGCGGTCGAATCCTGAAGGCGAGCAACGGGTCTAGAAGTCGAAGGCCAGTCGCGTTCCGAAGCCATTGATGAAGCCGCTGCCGTTGTAGCTTGTGCCGAGCGTGCCGTCCTTGTTCCACGGCGTGCTCGCATACTCGCGATGCGTCAGGTCGTAATTCAAGTAGACACGGGCGTTGGGATTGAGCAGCCAGTTGAGACCGAGCGTGATGCCGTTCAAGACACCGCCATTCACCTCGCCGTCGTTGAGACAGAGATAGTTGTAGCGGGCCGCCACCTGCCAGGCGCCTTCGCTGATCTTCCACCGGTTGCGGCGGGCGGTGCGGTCGCGCAACGCGTAGAAGTTGTTGTGGGGGACGGGGCGGTCAAAGCGGTATTCGATCTTCGAGTAGGTGCGGCTCTCGCCGGTGAGAAAATAGAGCACCTCGGCGTAGCCGGACTGGTAGTAGACGGTGCCGACGTTGGTGCCGGGTTTGGGCTGGAAGCCATTGGTCGTGACCGGGCCCGCATCGGTCGTGCTGGCGTTGTAGAGCCACGACCCGAAGTATTCCGACTGGAACGACCACGGGCCGTTGTTACCCACGAATTCAAGGCCGATCATGTTCTGCCACGTGCCCTGCAAGAGCCCCGTGTCGGCGTAGATTGCGTTGAGCGGACCGGGCGGACCATTACGGATGCTGCCGCGGCTGCGGAAGCGTACGGCGCGGATTTCGTCACCGTTCGGCAGGCCCGTTGTTTTGTCAAACGAGGTGTATTGCCGTCGCGGTTCCATCGTGCGTCCTGAGACGGCCAGATGCAGCAGCTTGCGGCCCTCGTCCTCGAAAACCGGCAGGAAGACGAGCCGGCCCACCGTCATGCTGCCGCCCGACGAATTGGAAAACCCGAAGGGGTTTGAGGTGTTCTTGAACTCGCCGACCTGCCAGCCGATGTCTCCTTCCGCGTTGCTGTTCATGATCTGGATGCCCGGAACGAAGCCGTTGTTGAACGGGCCTTCGAAGGCGTCCTGGGCAAACGACCGCTCCATGAAGTTGAGCCAGCGGCTGCTCGTGAGATGCTCGTAGCCGTAGGGATCCTTCTGGTTTCCGACCCGCACGGTTCCCAGGATCGGAATCTCGCGGATCTGCATCCAGAGGTCGGTGACGGCCGTCAGCGGTCCGGAATCCCGTTCCGTCGGGTAGGTCTCGTTGTTGACGTTGATCTGGTTGACGAAGTCGTATTCGCAGGCCCAGTCATACATCTCATACATCCGACCCTCGATGCGGAACCGGGCTCGCCGTAGATTCACGGTGTCGGCGAGATCAGGGTCGAGCCCACCCTCGTTGGGCGGTTTGTTCGGGCCTGGCCCGGCCGAGAATGCCGAGGCGTCGACCTGCGTGCGTCCGCCGATCTTGACGCGGAAGTCCTTGTTCGCCGATTCGGCATCGAAGGAGTCGTTCCACTTCGATGTGAAGGCGGTGTCGGTGCCGACCTCGTAGGGCTCCTTTGGAGCCGCGTTCTTGTCTTTCCAATCCTGTTCTTTTCCACCGGGCTCTTTCCCAACCTGCTCTTTGCCAACCTGGTGAGCGGCCTGTGCCCCGGCATCCTTTGGCGGCGGGAGCTGCTCGACGGCAGAAGCATTCTTCTTTTCCAGATCGTGTAACCGGCTCTCGAGTTCTGCGATCCGCTGCCGTTCGGCCGACAGCGCCTGCGAGACCTCGTCAAAGGATCCGAGCCTCTCGGCCACGCTGGGAAGATCGAGCGGGACCCCATCCGGCACATCGGCGGTCACGAGGAACGGGTCGGCGGCGAGTGCCACAGGAACCGCTGCCAGCAGAACAGCCCAGATGAGGATTCCCAGTCGTGTGGGACGCCGCCAACAGCTACGGTCGCCCGCCCCCGACAGGCGGGCAGGTGGGCACCCATGAGCGGCAGTAGTTTCCCAGACAGCCATATCGGAAAAATCGTCATGGTCGCCGTGCGACTTTATGACGATTTCAGCGACTCTGCCGATGGTTGGGCTGCGGGAGCACTTTCACGGCTGACTGGGCAGGGCAGGTTGTCTGCGGCCTTCTGCGGTGGGCAATCGCGTTGCCGCTGCCGCCCGCGACAACGGCAGCCGCACCGTGAAGGTCGTGCCCCGCCCGGCGGTGCTCACCACGGCAATGCTGCCCCCGTGTCGTTCAACGATCGAGCGGCAGATGGCGAGTCCAAGCCCGCCGCCCCTGGCAGCCTCACCGTGGCTCCGTGAGGCGTCGGCCTTGTAAAACCGATCGAACACGCGGCCGAGATGGTCGGCGTCGATACCGCAGCCTGTATCTGCCACGGTGACCACGGCCTCTCTGCCGGTCTCATCGGCGGCGACTGCCACCGTCACCCTGCCCCCGTCTTCGGTGAAGCGGACGGCGTTATCGAGCAGGTTGCCGAATACCTGCCTGATTTGGGAGGCATCGCCGTCGGTAAGCACCGCGGTCGCCGCAGGCTCGAGAGTGAGCCCCACCGACTGTTCCTCGGCCGCCCCACCGAACATGGCGACCGTCTGCCTGGCAACGGCGGTCAGATCGACGAGCCCATACGGCCGCGTTCGGGAATCGTCACCCGTCTCGGCAAGCAGCAAAAGATCATTGGCGAGCTTCGACAAGTGACGGGATTCCTCCAGCACTTCCGACAGGGTTTCCCGGTAGTCATCGGCAGTGCGGTCCTGCGAGATCGCCACCTCCAGTGAGCTCTGCATCGCTGCCAGAGGGCCGCGGAGTTCGTGGGCGGCATCGGCGACAAATTGCTGCTGACGTGCCACGTGGCCAGCCACCTGATCCAGCAGGCGGTTAATCGTGAGCGAGAGGCGATCGAGCTCGTCCTGCGTGCCACGGACCTCCAGCCGGTCGCCGAGCCGGGTGGGTTTGAGCTGCTCGGCCGTACGGAGAATCTCGGCCACCGGCCTCGTGGCCTGGCCCGCCAGCCAGTATCCCGCCAGGGGCGTCAGGAGTGAGAGCCCCGCGGCCACGGGCAAAAGCAGCCTGGCGAGCATGTTGATGTCGTCGTCCAGGAAGGCCGTGGCCATGCCAATCCGGACATGGTAGGGCTCGTCGCCCGGGTCGGTAATTCGACGCCTCACAAAACGAAAGCCGTTCACCTGCACGAGGGCCTCGACCTTGTCGCGGGCCACAGGACAGGCCACGACCTCGCCGGGACAGCTGTCGCTCTTCCAGATCGTGTTCCCCTCGTCGGTGAGGAGTTGCGTGAACCAGCCCCGTTCCTCGTGGCCTGTGGCCTTGCGTCGCAGTTCGTCGACGACGGCGTCGATGTTGGGATAGAGGTCACGCAGTGCGATCGCGACTTCGTTCACCTCGCCACGAAGCACCGCGTCGGCCTCGCGGTAGAGAGCAGCCTTGGCGCCGATCCGCACCGCCAAGAGGGAGAAGAGCGTCACCAGCAGGACGACAGCGGTGTTCCAGATCGTGAGGCGAACACGAAGCGTGGCCCACGGAATTCGTTCAAGCAGACGCGAGGGCATAGCCACGGCCTCGGATCGTGCGGATGAGTGAGTCGGAGCGGCCCTTGTCGAGCTTGCCCCGCAGGCGATTGATGTGCACCTCGATCACATTTGTCGGGCCGTCCCAATCGAAACCCCAGACATGCTCGCAGAGCATTTTTCGGGTGACGACCTGGCCGTTGAAACGCATCAGGAGCTCGAGCATGCTGAATTCGGTGGGCGTCAGTTCGATCGTGCGGCCGGCCAAGGTCAGCCGCTTCGTGGCGAGGCTCAAGTGCAGGTCGCCGGCTTCCAGTTCCATGGCCGGCTTGTGGGCTGTGCGACGGTGCACCGCCTCGATCCGGGCGAGCAGTTCGTCGACCGCAAAGGGCTTGACGAGGTAATCGTCGGCGCCAGCGTCGAATCCCGCAAGTTTTTCAGCCACCGTGCCCCGGGCCGTGAGCACAATCACGGGCGTCCGGATGCCCGCCTGGCGGGCGGTTCGCAGCACATCCATGCCGCTCGCTTTGGGCAGCATCATGTCGAGCACCACGAGGTCGCTCGACAAGAGTGTCTTGTCGCGGATGGCCGACTCACCGTCGGCCACCCACGTGCACTGATGGCCCGCCTCACGCACCGCAGTGGCGACGGCCTTGGCGATCACAGGATCATCTTCGACGATCGAAACGTGCATGACGCTATCCACGGTGGCTGATTCCTGCCGATCACACGCTTACGGTCACGAAAGCATGACGGCACCTCGACACCCACATGGATATCGTACCATCCGGCGGTACAGCTGGGCCCCTCCGGCTGAAAAGTTCCTGGAGATGGCTTGCCTGTTCTGGAGATCGCATGCGGCATGACTGATCGCGAACACGAAGAGCTCAGTCGCACGACGACGGCCGCTGCGGTGGCGGCGGTTCCCCGCGGGAATGCGGCGGGATTCGTACGGTATCTTCCGCGGGATGCGACGGCTGGATTACTCGTCTTTCTGATCGCCCTCCCCCTGTGCCTCGGGATCTCTGTTGCGTCCGGCTTCCCGCCGATCGCGGGCGTTTTCACGGCCGTTGTCGGCGGCCTGCTCACGACCTTCATCAGTAATTCGGAGCTGACGATCAAGGGGCCGGCGGCAGGGATGATCGTGATTGTGCTGGGGGCGATGCACGCGTTTGGGTATACGGCTGGCCGTGACCTGGACGCTGACATGACCGCCTACCGGATGACGCTGGCCGTCGGGTTTGTCGCCGGCGTCGTGCAGCTACTTTTCGGGCTGCTGCGGGCGGGCGTGCTCGGCGACTTCTTTCCGACGGCCGTGGTGCACGGGATGCTCGCGGCGATCGGCGTGATCATCGTGCTCAAACAGTTGCCGGTGGCTCTCGGGGAGAAGGCGGCGTCTGAGCCACTGCAGATCATCCGAGAACTGCCGGAGACGATCGCGGGCCTGAATCCTGAAATCGCCTGCATCGGGGCCTTGAGCCTGCTTGTGCTCTTTGCGTGGCCCGCTGTTCGGGGCCGTCTCGGTCTGCGATGGCTGAAGGGCATTCCCGGCCAGTTGGTCGTGCTGCTCGTGGCTGTGCCGCTCGGGATGTTCTTCGGGCTGGATCATGACCATACCTACGACTTTGCCGGCCACGCGTATCCGTTGGGGCCGTCTTTTCTCGTGAACGTTCCCCGCAATCTCCTGGCGGCGGTCACGGCCCCCGATTTTTCCGTGTTCACGTCGTCAGCGACGCGGGCCGCCGGCGTGCTGTGGGTGGTGATGTTTGCGCTGGTGGGGAGCCTCGAGTCGTTGCTCAGCGCCAAGGCGATCGACATGGTCGATCCCTGGCGACGGAAGACAAAGCTCGACTTGGATCTGGTCGCCGTGGGTATCGCCAACGTGGCGGCGGCATCGATTGGAGGCCTGCCGATGATCTCGGAGATCGTGCGGAGCAAGGCCAATGTCGATAATGGTGCCTGCACGCGATTCGCCGATCTCTGGCACGGACTGTTGCTGCTCGCCTTCGTCGCCCTCGCGCCGGGCCTGGTCTGCACGATTCCGCTGTCGGCCCTGGCAGCGATGCTCGTCTATACCGGCTGCCGACTGGCGTCACCGGGCGAATTCATCAGCGTCTACAAGATCGGCCGCGAGCAGTTGGTGATCTTTGCTTTCACGCTCGTGGGCGTGCTGACAACAGATCTTCTCATCGGCGTGCTGATCGGAATCGCAGTCAAGTTTGCCATCCACTTTCTCAACGGCCTGCCTGTCCGGACGATGTTCAAGCCCTTTCTCGAGGTGACCGTGCTGGATGAAAGCACGGTGCAGGTCGACGCCCTGGGGTCTGCCGTGTTTTCGAACTGGATTCCCTTTCGCCGGCAGCTCCGCCAGCTCGGGCTCGATCAGCAGAACAGCATCATCGTCAATCTCGAAGGCACGAAGCTCGTCGATCACAGCGTGATGGAGGGACTGCATCAGCTGCAAAGCGACTTCGTACGGGCGGGGCTCACGCTCGACATCGTGGGGTTGGACTCGCATCACGCGCTGTCGAAGCACCCTTTTGCAACCCGCCGCCGGCGGGCCTGATACGGCTCGCACATGATCCTCGCGCGTTCCCCGAACAGGGAATCGCATCGCTCACGCTCCCCATACAAGCCCCCGGCGTAAGCCGGGGGATCGGCAGCAAGGAATCCCGTCGCTTACGCTCAGGGCTTGTATGCCCCTGCCCATCCAAGCCCCTCGCCATCCCGCCACGCGGTCATTCCCACTCGATCGTGGCCGGCGGCTTCGACGAGACGTCATAGACGACGCGATTGATGCCGCGGACCTCGTTGATCACCCGCGTGGAAATTCTCGCCAACACGTCGTAGGGCAGGTGGCTCCAGTCGGCGGTCATGAAGTCTTCGGTCTCGACAGCCCGAACGGCCAGCACGTCGTCGTAGGTCCGGGCATCGCCCATCACGCCCACGCTCTGGACCGGCAGCAGCACCGCGAATGCCTGCGAGATCTTTCGCATCAGTCCCGCCCGCTCGATCTCCTCCAGCACGATCGCGTCGGCATCGCGGAGGGTGACCAGTCGGGGCTTTGTCACCTCGCCCAGGCAGCGTACGGCCAGGCCGGGCCCCGGAAACGGGTGCCGCCAGACGATCCGTTCGGGAAGGCCCAGTTGCAGGCCGAGGGCCCGGACCTCGTCCTTGAAGAGGTCCCGCAGCGGTTCGATCAGTTCAAACTCCAGATCGTCGGGCAGCCCGCCCACGTTGTGGTGGAGTTTGATCGTGGCGGCGGGGCCATCGGGGGCGGCGCCACTCTCGATCACGTCGGGATAGAGCGTGCCCTGCGCGAGGAACTTCGCCCCGCTGATTTTGGCGGCCTCGGCGGAAAAACACTCGACGAAGGCCTTGCCGATCCGCTTCCGCTTCTCCTGCGGCTCGGTAATGCCGGCCAGCACGTCGAGGAATTTCTGCTCCGCCGGTACGACGTGCAGGTCGGTCTTGAAATGGGTTTGGAACTCGTCGATGACCGCAGCGGCCTCGTTTTTCCGCAACAGCCCGTTGTCGACGAGAATGCAGGAGAGTTGCTTGCCGATCGCCCGCGAGAGCAAGGCGGCCACGACGGCTGAATCAACGCCGCCTGAGAGGCCACAGATGACACGGTCGTGGCCCACCCGCCGCTGCAAATCGGCAATCACGCTCTGGGCAAAATCCTCAAGCCGCCAGGAGCCGGAACAGCCACAGGCCGCGGTAAGAAAGTTTTTGAGTATCGTTCCACCGGCGGGCGTGTGCGTCACCTCCGGATGAAATTGCAGTCCATAGACAGGCAGAGAGTTGTGCCGCACGGCTGCCAATGGGCAGGTGGCCGTCCTCGCCAGCGGTCGAAAATCGGCGGAGACCTGGTCGACCTGATCACCATGGCTCATCCAGACTTCGGTCTGGGCCGGCACGCCACGAAAGATCGTGTCGGACTCGAGCACTTCGCAGGTGGCGCGGCCGTATTCGCGTGCCTGTGCGCGGCCGACATGGCCGCCCAGGGCATCGCAGGCCAGCTGCATGCCGTAGCAGATTCCGAGCACCGGGATGCCGAGCCGGAAGATGCCGGGATCGCACCGCGGGGCTTTGGTTTCGTACACACTCGACGGGCCACCGGAGAGAATGATTCCCTTGGGAGCCAGTTCTCTGATGCGATCGGCCGACACATCGTGGCGGACGATCTCGCAGTAGACATGCTGCTCGCGGACGCGGCGGGCGATGAGTTGGGCGTATTGCGAGCCGAAGTCGAGTACCAGCACCCGCTCTGCCTGCTGGGAGGTGGCGGCCGAAACGGGCTTCGGTGTGGTGCTGGAGGCGGGGGACGCTGGCATGGCTCGCTCGGAGGATTCGGGGCGGAAAAGCCCGTCAGTATAGAGAGACTCTGCCGGATACAAACACCGCCCGCATCCGTTGCCGGTTTTCGGGCGGCTCGAGTGGGCGGCTTCGGCTGCTCCGGCGGCTTCGGCTGCTATAGTCTGGCAGTCGGAGCCCGAACGGCAGATTCTGAAAGGCAGATTTCGAAAGGCAGGTTTGACACGGCAGTGGACCACGTAGCTCCCCGTTGCGTCTCTGCAGGTCTGCCCCTGCTTCCCTCCCTCGCAGGCACACCACCATGCTGATGCTGCTCACGAATGACGACGGAATTTTCGCACCCGGCCTCGCCGCCCTGGAGCGGGCCCTGCGGCGACTTGGGGACGTGAGCGTGGTGGCGCCGTCCACCGAGCAGAGTGGAGTGGGGCATGCGATCACGTTTCTCACCCCCCTCACGGCCAAGGAGGTCTTTGACGGTTCGCGGCGTCGGGGCTGGGCGGTCGACGGCAGTCCGGCCGACGCGGTCAAACTCGGGATCTCGGAATTCTGTCCGCGGCGGCCCGATCTCGTGGTCAGCGGTATCAACAGCGGACTGAATGCCGGCATCAACGTGCTCTACTCCGGTACCGTGGCTGCAGCGATCGAAGGAGCTTTTTTCGGAATCACGAGCATCGCGGTGTCGCTTGAATGGAATGAGCACGCCGACTACGACCGGGCCGCCGCAATCGCCACAGATGTGCTGTCTGGCCTGCTTGCCCGTCGCCCGCCCGCCGGCAGCCTCTACAACATCAACATTCCGACACGGGCCCTGCACGGATCACCACAGCTGCGGGTCGTGCCGATGAGCATCTCTCGTTACGGCGAGGCCTTCGAGCGGCGGGTCGATCCCCGTGGCCGCTCCTATTACTGGGCCACCAACGAGCCGCCGCCACCGCCTTCACCACTGGATTCGGATGTCACCGCGCTCGCTGCCGGCCATGTGACGCTCACGCCACTCGACTACGACCTCACGCACCGCGGCAGCCTCGATGCACTCGCCGATGGGCCATGGCAGATCTCGCCGGCTTCCGGCTGATCATTCATTGCCGGCCGGCGGCTTGTCAGGCTGAACCGGCGGCTTGTCAGGCTTAGCCGGCGGCTTGTCAGGCTTAGCCGGCGGCTTGTCAGGCTTAGCCGGCGGCTTGTCAGGCTGAATCGACCCAAGTCCGTCGAGCGGACTCGGTCCGGCGGGCTCTTGGTCTGGAGACGGTTTCTTTCGCGTGGGTGGAGCCCCCGGCTGAGGCTTTGTCGAACTCGTCTTTGGCGACCCGGTCCTCGGCTTTGTCGATCCGGTTTTCTTACCGAGCGGAGGCCTTTCAATGGGAAACGCTACGTTGTCGTCGACTGCTTCAACGGCCTCGCTCGCGTCGTCGACCTGAGTGGTGTCGGCTGAGCCACCGAGGAGCAGCCAGCCGGCGACTACCAGAATGCAGGTCAGCAGCAACGCGGCTGCCAGCCAGACCGCGAGCGGTAGGCCACCATATCGACGCGAAAGCCACCCAGGGATGGCGAAACGGGCCTGAACGGCCGCAACTCGTGCGGTCGTTGGTGCCGGTGGCCGCAGGCTTTCGGCACCGCCACGCTTGCCCGCAGCCGCTGCCGTATTCGTGTTGATGAAGACGCCGCCGGGGGACATGGCCGGGGCCGCGGGCTTGGACGAAACGGTTGGGAGGCGGCCGGTGGACCCCGATCCGCTCGACGGTGGCGGTGTGAATGCAAGTGACTGGAGGTCGACCGCCACCTGTGGCTGCGGTCGAGCATCCGCCCCAGAACGCGATCCGGGCGCAGGCACCGCCGCACCGCTGCCGAAGCCGCCGATAGCACTGTTGCCCACGCCGCTGGCACTGCTGCCCACGCCGCTCGTACCGGAACCAATAGCATGAGTACCGGAGCCACTGGCACTCCTGCCGGTGCCGCTACCGGTGTTGCTGGTGCCGCTACCGGTGTCGCCCGAAAGTCGGCCAGTTTCGCCGCCAGTCGTGCCTTTGGCGGTTCGTCGCAGCGAGGGCCGCTGAGGGGGTTCTGCCCGCTGTCTCCCGGTTGTTCCTGCCGTCGTGGCCAGCCATGCGGTCAGCGAGTCGGCTATTTCCTGAGCCGACTGTTGCCGGGCATCGGGATTTTTCTCCATCATGCGGAAGTAAATCTCTGCGATGGCCGGAGGGACGTCTGTCCTGGCATCGAGCAGGTTCGGGGGAGGGTCGGTCATGTGCCCGCGGATGCGTTCGCCCAGCGAGCCTTTGGCGAAAGGAGCCTTTCCGACGAGCAGGTAATAGAGCGTGCATCCCAGCGAATAGATGTCCGACCGACCGTCAGCCTTGTGGCTGTCGCGAGCCTGTTCAGGGGCGAGGTAATCTGCGGTGCCCAGCACTTTTTCGTCGTGTGCCTTCGTCAAGGAGGCATCCTGATCATCGCTGGCCAGGGCCAGGCCGAGATCGAGGATTCGCACGTGGCCCCGCTTGTCGATCATCAGGTTGGCGGGCTTGATGTCGCGGTGCACGAGCCCCTCGTCATGGGCATGCTGGAGGCCGAGGGCTGCCTGACGGATGCAGTCGGCGGCATCGCGGACCGAGAGCGGCCCATCCTGCTTGACCCGGGCATGCAGGTCGGTGCCGTCGATGTATTCCATCACGATGAAGTGGATCGTCCCGGATGTATCGAGGTCGTAGGCTCGCGCTATGTGGGGATGGCTGAGCCTGGCGGACGCCTGTGCCTCGCGCTCAAAGCGGGCAAGGTAGGAGGTCTGCTCGACCCTCTTCACGGGCAGCACCTTAATGGCCACCTTGTTGTGGAGGGTCGTGTGTTCGGCGAGGTAGACACTGCTCATGCCACCCGCGCCGAGCAGCCGCAAGAGCTTGTATTTGCCGAGCACAAACCCCTTGTGGCGTCCCTTGCGCAGCTGCTCGAGCTGCCATGCCGTCAGAAGGCTGCGGTCGATGAGTGTCTGGATGCAGTCTTCCGGAACGGGGCCGGTCATGTCTTTCCATGGCGCAACAGCCTCGTCGAGCTTCCCTGCGTCGACCAGGCCGCTGGACCGCGCGACGCGGAGGAAGTCTTCAAGTGTCTGGGTCGACGCGGATGTGGGGTCAGGCATGCGGGATCAGGTCCAGGGTCAGGTCCAGGGGGACGGTTTGGCCGGCAGGCGGCGTGAGTGGCTGGGAACGGCCCCGAACCGCAGGCAGAACAGCCTTGAATGGTCCGGCCGACCCGGTCTTGTATTCTAGTGGAGACATGGTGCTTTTGCTCTACACCCGCCGCGGCTGCCACCTCTGCGAGGCGGCCGAAGACATGCTGGCGGCCTGCGGGCCCGCGATCATCGCGGAACTCGTCGATGTCGACGCAGACCCTGCTACCCAGCAACGCTACGGAGACCGCGTGCCGGTGTTGACGGCCGATGGTGCTGTCGTGCTCGAGGGCCGGTTTGAAGAGGCGGCGGTAGCTGGTCTGCTGAACGGCCTGCTCACAGACCGAGCTTCAGCCCCCGGCGATCGAGGGCATCGACAAGGCCCGCGGCCGATGTGAAAATCTCGGCCTGCCAGCCCGCGGCTCGGGCGGCATCGACGTGGGCGGGAATGTCGTCGCAGAAGAAAATCCGCTCTGGCGACGTGCCGGCCCGTGCCGCCGCCAACCGGTAGATGTCGGGCTCCGGTTTGACCGCTCCCACCTCGTGGCTGAGGATGATTTCGCGAAAGTGACCGGGCAGAACCGAATACCGCTGCCCGAGCAGATGCTCCCAGTGCGGGCCGCACGTGTTTGAGAGGATGCCCAGGCCGCAGCCTGTACGCTCGAGTCCGGCGATCACCGGCAGCATCTCGATCTTCAGGGCAAACATGTCGCTGGCGGCGTGGGCCAGGGCGGCGGGAGTGGAGGTCGTGCCGGTCCGCTCGGAAAACTCGCCGTGAAACGCCGGCCAGTCGATCTCGCCGCGTTCGAGTTGATCGTGCAGGCCCCCCTGCATCATGACGGTGCGGATGGCCGCCACATCAGCCCCCGAGACTGCGGACATCTGCCGGAAAGCCCGGTCGCGGTCGAATGATACGATCACGTTCCCCAGATCGAGAAAAACGAATTCGGGACGCACTGGCTCCAGCACCTTTCACCTGCACCTTTCCATCAAGGGACGCGGAAACTATCTTCCATTAACCCGGCTTCCATCCACCCGGCTTCCATCAATCCGGCTTCCATCAATCCGGCCTGCACCCAACCCGGCCCGTACGAAACCCAGCCCGCACGAAACCCGGCCCGCACGAAACCCGGCCCGCACGAAACCCGGAGAAAACCGTCATGCCCAGCACGACCGCCACCAGCATTCTGAATCGTTACAGCTCCCGGATCACCCAGCCGCGTTCGCAGGGGGCCTCTCAGGCCATGCTTCTGGGCACCGGGCTCCAGCCGTCCGACCTCGACAAGCCGCAGGTTGGCATCGCCAGCATGTGGTACGAGGGCAATACCTGCAACATGCATCTCGACAAACTGGCGGCTCGGGTGCGGGAGGGCGTGACGGCGGCCGGGATGGTGGGGATGCGGTT
>Ga0247832_1001008_pt1 | contig 53112 bp, 48 predicted proteins | sample LaCruzMarch2015__10_FD_192407 | JGI IMG/M metagenome (GOLD analysis project Ga0247832, IMG submission 192407) | Freshwater microbial communities from meromictic Lake La Cruz, Castile-La Mancha, Spain - LaCruzMarch2015_4m | ecosystem: Environmental > Aquatic > Freshwater > Lake | place: Spain... | reverse complement strand
GTCGGCCTTCGCTACGCTCCGGCCTCCTCCGAGACTGCATTTATGCGGGAGTCAACTCGAATATGGGCCTCCGAATGAGAATTCCACTTTTGCTCCGTCTCAGTTCACTTTTGCTCCGGCCCCGACATGAAAATTGTGATCACCGGAGGGGCTGGGTTTATCGGCAGCCACATTGTGGAATCTTTCCAGGGACGCGCGGAGGTTGTAGTCTTTGACAACCTGCGGACCGGAAAGCTCGAGAACCTGCGCGGGCTCGAACACACGTTTGTCGAGGGCGATATCCAGGATGTCCCGGCCTTGCGCGAGGTGATGGGGGCGGCCGATTATGTCTTCCACCTGGCCGCACTGGTCAGCGTCCCGGAATCGATGGCCAAGGCGGAGGAATGCGTCCTCCTCAATGCCCTGGGGACGCTCAATGTCCTGCGCGCGGCGGCGGACGCCGGGGCCAGGAAGCTCGTCCTCGCCAGCTCGGCGGCGGTCTACGGCAACAACCCGGTGAGCCCGAAGGTCGAAACCATGCGGCCGGAGCCGCTCAGCCCGTACGCAGTTACCAAGCTGGACGGCGAGTTTTACTGCGGGATGTTTGCGCGGGAGGGATGGCTCGAAACCGCGGCCCTCCGGTTCTTCAACGTCTTCGGCCCGCGCCAGGACCCGGCCTCAGCCTATGCGGCCGCCGTCCCGATCTTCATCCGGCAGGCGCTCGCCGGCCAGCCGCTCACGATCCACGGCGACGGATCCCAAACGCGGGATTTTATCTTCGTCAAGGATATCGTCCGGGCGCTCGAATTCTGCGCGACGTCGCCGGGGGTGTCCGGCGTCTTCAACTGCGGCTACGGCGATGCCAACTCCATCAAATCCCTCACCGACCTCATCCTCAAAGAGATCGGCTCGACATCGGAGACCGTGCATGAGCCCTCGCGTCCCGGCGACGTGCAGCATTCCCGCGCCGACGTCTCGAAGCTCCTCCAGGCCGGCTGGGTTCCCCAATTCGGCCTCGCCACCGGCCTGGCTCAGACGATCGCAGCCTTCCGATAGAAGATGACGCCGTGGCATCGTCATCCTGCCGATGCGTTGATGCTGCGGTCATAGCCCTGAATCCATCACCTGCCGGTTCCTGACGGTGTTCCCGCTTGTGGGTTTGAGGGTTTTGCGCCACGGTCCTTGGTCTCATGACTAAAAAGTCCGGCTGTTTAATGATTGTTTTGTTTGCGGCGGTTTGCGGGAGCATGTTCCTGAATTTAATCTTGCTGGCGGCCCTCGGCACCGGTGGCTCTACCAGCATGGCCGGCGTACGGGTCCTCACGCCCAAAGTTTTTGAGGAGCGCATCCTGGTCGACGGGACGCATTCCTCCGCCAAGGTTGCGGTCATTCCGCTCGAGGGGGTCATTGCGTTCGGCGAGGCCGGAAGCCTGGGGGACGCGATGGTGGACGATCTCAAGACGGCCTTCGAGCAGGCGGCAAACGACAAGGACGTGAAGGCGGTCGTGCTCCAGGTCGACTCGCCCGGCGGCGAGATCACGGCCTCGGATGTCCTCTACGACGCGGTCTGCCGCCTGGCCCGCAGCAAGCCGGTGGTCGTTTACTTCAACTCCATCGGCGCCTCGGGTGCCTACTATGCGGCCTGCGGGGCAAACTGGATCATGTGCAACGACACCACGTTCACCGGAAGCATCGGCGTGATCATCTCGACGCTCAACTACCGCGACCTCTTCGGGAAGGTCGGCCTCCAGTCGGTTGTCTTTAAAAGCGGCAAGTTTAAGGACATGCTCAACGGCGGCCGCGAGATGAGCCCGGAGGAGCAGGAATACGTCCAGGGGCTCGTCATGCAGAGCTATGACCGGTTTGTCGGAATCGTCGCGCGATCGCGCAAGCTCGATGAAAAATCCCTTCGCGAAGGGCCTGCGGACGGGCGCATCCTGAGCGGGACCGACGCGTATGCGGTCAAGCTCGTCGACCAGCTCGGCTACATCGAGGACGCGTACGACAAGGCGGCGGAGATGGGTGACGCCAAGGGCGCGCAGGTCGTGCGCTATGAGCGCACGTACAGCTTGGCCCACTTTTTCCGGCTCTTCGGCGAGTCCCGCACTCAGGCCAAAATTGAGATCGACCTGCTCCCCCAAAGGGTCCAGCTGGCCCCCGGACGGATCTACCTGCTCCCATCGTTTTTTGCTCCCTGAGCTTGCAGTCCGGTTCAGCGCGGAATGGCATCCACTAGAGTTTTGGGATACTGCCCCTGCAGGGCAAAAGCACTTTTTTACCAATGACCCGGGGCGGCGCTTGCGCTTGCCCCGGGCTTTGGGATCAAGCCCCGTTGGGGCGGCTGAGCAGGCTCAGCGTGCGGCCCACTCGGCGCGGAGCCAGATTTTGATGCCGAGCCAGACCTGGCCGAGCACTTTCGGGGTGGGTTCAAAACCTTTGACGATCATCCGGTGGTCGAGGTTTTTTGTGCCGGATGTCCCCCGCGCCCGGCGCTTGAGCGCAATCGTCGTGAGCCGGCGGTTGGCGAAGGCCATAAATTTTCCGACTAGGCCATCCACCGGCCCGTCAAACGGAAACCGCTCGAACCCGCCCTTCGGGCAGATGAGAAGCTCCCGGACCGGACCGAAATAAAACCAGCCGATATCCATGAGGAAGGCCGCGTGCATCAGGTCGGCCTCGGCGAGGTAGTGGTACTTGTCCTTGTAGAGCGCCTGGAACCACGTGTGGTAGGAGCGCAGGAACCGGCTGTTCAGATCGGCATAGTCGCACGGTTCGCCCCGGTGCTCGCTGATGATCCGGCGCACCGCAGCCGAGACGGTGTACGAGCAGAAGTCGAGGCCCGCGCTGTAGAGGGGGTCCTGGAATCCCGCCGCATCGCCGACGATCTGCCATCCGGGCCCCGCGATCTCGCGGGAAAAGTACGGAAGCGCCGAGTACGCTTTGACGTCGCCGGCCACGACGGTTGCGGAGGAGAAAAGCTCTTTCCCGACCGGGTGGCCGAGCAGGTGGGAGTGAAGGCGCGCGGCGAGGGATTCGCCGGGAGGAAGCGTGAAGAGGCGCTGGTCGTAAACGATGCCGACGCTCGTGTCGCCACCTTTCAGCGGAATGATCCAGCACCACCAACCGTAGCCGACGAGGTGGTTCGTTGCCGCCGAGCGGCTCGCCTGGCAGGCGCGGGCAAACTCGGGGTGCCGGCCGCGCAACGAAGCACCGTCAAGGTCGCCGACTCCGCGGAACCTCGCCCAGACCGAGTTGGTCGGATGTTCGGGCAGGGGGGCGAGCAGGTTGTTCTTTCGGGCCAGGAGGGCGGCTCGCCCGCTCGCATCAACGATCCATCGCGCGGTCAGCGTGCGCGTCTCGCCATCCGCCTCGACCGCGAGCGTCTGCCGGTCGGCCGATGTCTCGACGGCCCCGACCTTCGCCGGCCGGACTAACGTGGCCCCAGCATCAACGGCCAGGTCCAGGATGTGCTGGTCAAGGACCTGCCGGTCGACCTGATACGATGGCATGCGGACCTGGTAAAATGTGCCGAGCTCGCTGCAGCGCTCGAACGGGGTTTCCCCGGCGGGTTTGTTCCCGTCCAGAACCGCGTCCCCGGCGCTGAACCAGAAGCGCAGGCCCTGCTTCGTGATGTGGTGGTGGGCGAGATGGTGCGTCAGCCCGAGGCGCTTGGTCAGGAACCCGCCGCTCACCTCGGTCGTCGCCTCCCCGACCTTGCGATCAAAATCCTCCGACCGCTCGATGATCGCCACGCTCAGGGCCGGAGCCTCCCGCCTCAGGAGCAGGGCGGTGGCCGCCCCCGAGAACGACCCCCCGACCACTATGACATCGTATTCCATCGCCCCAGAGGAGTAGTCGAGATCCCGGCACCTGGCAACCAGCGCGTTTTCCCGGCGGATTATCCGCTAGGGTGCATCGCCGAAAGTTGCACGCCTGTCAGGCGCAGGGCATCCGGGTTTGGAGTTCCGCGTTGACTCCCTCGCTCCCGCTCGTGTCGCCCCTGTGGGGTCTTGCTTCGCAAGATCTCCCCGGGCCGCTCCCACGGCCACGTGGTCAGGCGGCTGGCGAAGGGGGATGCAACCATAGAAAGCACCGCCTGAAGGCGGAACTCCAAACAAGCTCTCCCAAGGCGGAGCCGGCTTTTGCAACTTTCGGAGATGCGCCCTATCCGCTTTTCTTTTCCGCTTTTCTTTTTGCATCAGGGGGGGTAGCGTTGGAAATCATGAACTGGCTACTCATTGCCGGCGGCTCCTTTATCAGTGCCCTGGCCACCCCTCAGGAACCTCAGATGATCAACCACACGCTTCGTGGTGAGGTCGTGCTGGCAAGCGACGTTGTCTGCCGCAACCGCTGGGGAACCCCGATGATGCCGAATGGCATGGGCGGGTACAGCCTGATCGCCCCGATCAATCCGGAGTTTATTGCCCGCAGCCTGATTCAGCCGCCCAGGACCGGTGGACCGGTCTTCCGACCGGCGACGGTTTCCATTCTGGAAACGACGCCCGTGGTGGCCCAGTAAGGTGAGGCATTGATGAGCGGGACCTACCCGCGCGGGTCGTTCAACGCGCACTGGTTCAGCCTGTTCAACGCGGTTTCGTTCCAAATTATCCTGGGCGCACCGATCATCGTCTACGCGAAGAGCATCGGAGCCTCTTCGACCGTGCTGGGGATCATCGCCTCGTTCACCCCGCTCATGACGGTCTTCCAACTCCCCGCAGCCCAGTTTCTTGGGAGGTTTGGCTACAAGCAGTTCATCCTCACGGGGTGGAGCCTGCGAACGATCTTCATCTTTCTGATAACCCTTGTGCCGGTGATGGAATTCCTCGACGACACCTCCAAGCTCGCGGTCATCATGGCGTCGCTTTTTGTTTTTAATCTCCTGCGGGGCATCTCGTCTGCGGCCTGGATGCCATGGATCGCCGCCCTCATCCCCGAGGAGCGGCGCGGCCGGTTTCTCTCGCTCGACCAGATCTTCATCCACGTGGGCTCGCTGGTGGCGCTCGTGGCGTCCGCATTCGTCATGACCGGCCGCGTGGATCCCTGGGAATACGCCGCCGTCTTTGCCCTGAGCGCGACCGGCGCCACGATCAGCCTCTTCTGCATCCGCAAAATCCCGGAGGCGCAGGGGGACGGGGTCGTCATGCGGTCGTCGCAGTCGGTCCCCTGGCGGGAAATCCTTTCCTACTTGCCGTTCCGCGAGCTCCTGGTTTTTAACATCATCTTTATGGCGGTCATCGGAAGCCTCGGCGTTTTTACCGTCGAGTACCTTCGCGAGTTCCCGAAGTTTGACATCTCGCTCGTCCTCTATCTTTCCGGCGTCTCGTTCATCGGGGCGCTCGTGAGCCTGCCATTTATTGGAAAGCTGGTCGACGACGTGGGGAGCAAGCCGGTGATGGCCGGTGCGCTCGGGCTGTTCTCGCTGGTCATTTTCGGCTGGTTCCTCGTGGCGGCGGGGGTCGTGCCTTGCACGATGTGGGTCATCGCAGGACTGAACTTCGTCGCCGGCGTCGCCGGGGCAAACTTCAGCCTCGCCAACGTGCGCATCATCATGGCCACGATGCCGGAGATGGGGCGCAACCACTTTTTCGCGCTGTTCACCGTCATCACCAGCCTCGGCCTCGGGGCGGCCCCGATCATCTGGGGCGTCTCGCTTGACGTCCTGGGGACATTTGAGGTGGTGACCGGGGCCTTTCATTGGAAGCGTCACAGCATCTATTTTCTGGCGCTCTTTTTCCTCAACATCCTGGCGATGACATTTATCCGCCGCCTGCACGAGGCCCGCGGAACGGAGACGCCGAGCGTCGTCTACGGCCGGCTTCGTCGGGCCGGAAAAATCTGGCAGCGATAAGCCCGCAGACGGCTTTGATCCCTGGCAGGCAAAAAGTGACACGATACCTAAAACCGCCCTTTCTGTCGTTCAGGGAAATGTTACGGACACCGCCCGCGAGGCTCTGGACCTGCTCAATGACGCTTGCCTCGGCAATCCCATGCCCAGGACGACCGTTCTCCTTCCCCCCACTATTTTGGAACGGGAATCGACCAGGAGATTTCAAACACCCAAATCCAAACCTGGCTTCGTGGCATCCGGTTGGTGCCTTGCCATCTGGCTTCGCGGAGGTGCGGCAGGCCGATTGGTCGCAACCTTCCAAGGTGGGCGAGATCGCAAGCGAGCCGGTTGTCCGCCCGGCGGCGGTGGCGTCGTGGAATCTTGGCTTATGGATTCATGTTCCGACGTTTCCGATGACATTGATGCCCTTTATCCCGAATAGAGGCGCGGCGGCGAGGAAGTGTCGGTCGTTGGAATAGACTTCCTTGAACCCCTGTTCGGCGGCGCAGGCGAGGTGGAGGGCGTCCGCCGCACGGAGGAGGCTGCTGGCGGGAGCTTTCCAGAAACATCGTTCCAAGCGTTGTTGGATGCCATCCGTCAGGGGCAGCCAGTGGTAGAGACCGTCTTTCGAGTCATTAAGGAATTGATCAAGCGCCTGAAAGTAGGCGCTTTCCAGGATGCGTCCATCGCGGTAGGCGCGATGAAGCGCGGACACAATCTCAGCTTGGGCGTGCCAGGCACTTGCGACGACGAGCCCGCCGACAGCGATTTCGCGCACTGCTTCGAAGCCCTGATCGCGGAGGTAAAGCCGAGCCAGATAGGAGGTATCGAAATACGGTGGTTTAGCGGCCATCGCGGTCGTCTGAAATGAGGTCGGTGATGTCGCGGTCGCCCGGTTTAGGGTCAAAGACCCCGGCATTTTGCGCAGCGGCAAAGCCAGGGAGGAGCGTGCGATTTGCCCACGAAGGCTTGGCCGCTCGAAGCGTGGCAGAAGGAGTATCAAGCTCCCGCTCCAGAGAAGTAAGGACGATTTGCTTCAGAGTCTCGCCGCGCTCGATGGCGAGAAATTTGGCTTTTTTGTAAAGGATTTCCGGGATGTCGATCGTCGTTTTCATAGAGTTAACGATACATAAAGCTGCATTCCCGTCAATCCGCTTTCCCGTCTGCCTTGCCGGCTGGTTTCCAGTCATCCGATGAGCTTGATATCAGCCCCCGAGCAGGGGCGACTTCAATTTGAAAACTTTCTGCCATCGTCACATCTGGTCCTTCCCTCAGCGCAGGATTTGGATCTTCAGCAAGCTTACCTGCAGGCGGGCATTGTGACGGCCAAATGGGCCTCGGTAACTTCGAGTGGATGGGAAAGCGCGAGTTGTCGAGTGAAAAATGCTGCGATACCAGATGTGAAATATACTGCCTATCAATGACTTAGGCCATGTAGTGAGCGACCATCCCCCAAATTCCATGAGAGGTCATCCTCGCGGCCTGGAGATCGGTGTTTTTCAACTTGTGCCACGCCTCCATGCATTCTACGGTGTGTCTTGTGGGAGGGGCACCGCTGATTCGGCGGGTGGTCCATTCCGCAGCAGAGCTTCGCCGGCATAGCTCAGTGGTAGAGCAACGGTTTTGTAAACCGTCGGTCCTCGGTTCGAACCCGAGTGCCGGCTTTTCCGACGGCACTCGGGTTCGAACCGAGGTTTGACCGCCCGCGCGAAGCGCAGGACCGGAATTCGGCGAATCGGTCATGCCGGCTCTCAGAAAAAAAGCGACAACCGGCGGCAGCGCAAAACAGGGAGCAGAGTTTAGGCTAGCCGCCGTCTGGAGTGCTGCCTTGCTCCAAAAAGCGGACCCGGCGGTCGGCGCGGGGGATTCGGATCGTGAGAGTGAGCCCGCGGCCGGGGCTGCTCTCGAGAACAATTTCCCCGCCATGTGCGCGGACGATGCGCCGGACGATCAGGAGCCCGAGGCCGTTGCCGCCGGACTTCGTTGTAAAGTAAGGCTCGAAAATCCGGGAGATATGCTCGGGAGAAATCCCGCCTCCGGTATCGGCGAACGAGATGCTGACATGCGTCTCGTCGGAAAACGTCCGGATCCGCAGGATCCCGCCCGACTTCATCGCCTGGAACGCGTTTCGGCTGATGTTGTAGAACGCCTGCTTGATCTGGTCGCTATCCAGCTCGAGTGCGGGCAGGTTGGCGTCGAGATCGGTTTCGACCAGGATGTCGCGGTCCTGGATCTCGGCGGCCAGGAACGCGAGCGTCTCGGCGGCGATCGCATTAAAATCTGCCGGCCGCAGCTCGAGCGGCTGCGGTCGGATCGCGCGCAGGAACTGGGTGATGATATGGTCGAGACGGGCGACCTCCCCGCGGGCGACCGTCACCGATTCCTCGAGGCTGCCGCGGCTCCTGGCGGGAAGCTTCCGCAGCTGCCGCTGCATGAGCTGGAGGTGGATGTCGAGCGAGTTCAGCGGGTTGCCGATCTCGTGGGCGACCCCGGCGGCCAGGAGCGTGAGGGCGGAAAACCTCTCGCTCTCGATCGTCTCCTGCGTCGCGCGGCGGCTCTGCGTGATATCGCGCAGGATGATCGCCCCGCCCGCCATTTCGGGAGCAACGCCCTCGGAGGCATCGCTCATCAGGGGGACCACATAAAAATTCAAGAACCGGTGGTCCGGGTAAAAGACTTCGAGATCGCGGTTCACGACCTCGCCGCCCGGCCCGCGCAGCGCGTCCCAGTCGAGGCCTCGGACGACCTCGCCGAGCGGGCGCCCCAGGTTTTTTTCCGCCTCGATGCCGAACAGCCCGCAGGCGGCGCGGTTGAGGTAGATGATCCTTCCGCGAGGATCCGTGACGATGACCCCCTCGAGGATGGTGTTAAAAATTGTTTCGAGAAACCCTTTCTCTCTCGCGATCTCGACCAGGTAGCTTTGAACCTCGCCCGGCTGGACGAGTCGGATCCGCTCAATCAGCTTATCGAGAAATCCTTTGGTCATGGGGCCTTCCATTGGACCGCCTGGTCCTCGGCGGCAAACCGGACGAACCCGCGTCCGCCGGGACGCCCGTTTCCCGAGGCCCCCCAGCCGCCAAACGGAAGGGTCGATGGCGAAAATGTGGTCGGAAGATTCCCGTAGAGGTTGCCGACCGAAAGCCCGTCGCCCACCCGGCGGAACCTCGCCTCGTCGGATGTGAAGACGGACGCCGACAGCCCGAACCTCCAGGCCTCGTGGCGGCCGACCGCAGCCGCCTCGCCGGAAAACCTTTCGACGACGATGATCGGGACAAACGATTCCTGGGTGGCGAGCGGGGTCTCATCGATTTCTGGACCGGCAACCACAACGGCCGGCCGCACGTAATGCCCGCGCTTGCCGCAGGAAATGCCCTCGGCCCGCCCGCCCGGAAGAACCCACTCGCCGGCATCCAGGCCGGCCAGGGAGGTGTACCGGTCGGCCGCTGCGCTGCTCACCAGCGGGCCCAGCAAGGTGGCCGGATCCAGCGGATCCCCCGGAACATATCGGGCCAGCGAGGCGGGAAGCAGGGCCAGAAATTCCGCCGCCACAGAATCCTCCACCAGTACCCGCGAGGTCGCATTGCATCTCTGGCCGGAGGTCAGGCACGCACCATCAGCAACCGCCGCCGCGGCAGCCGCGAGGTCGGCATCGGCAAAAACCAGCACAGAATTTTTCCCGCCGAGCTCGAGCGCGAGCGCCTTCGAGTAGTCGGCTGCCAGGTCGCGAGCGAGCGCCGTGCCAGCCGGGACCGATCCGGTGAAGCAGACCGAGCGCACCGCCGGGTGCAGGGCCAGGCTTCGTCCGGTTTCCCCCCATCCGGGCACTGGCAGGAAAACGCCATCGGGCAATTCCGCCGCCATTTCGGCCGCGTAGGCAAGGCCGACGTTCACTGCCAGCGGAGACGGCTTAAAGAGCACCGGGTTGCCGGCCAGAAGATACGCCACCGCCGCACCGTGGCCGAGGTGGATCGGAAAATTGAACGGCGCAATCACGGCGGCCGGCCCGCGCGCGCGCCGCCGGATCGCGGCCGGATGCGGGCCGTCCACAACCGGCTCGTCGCGCAGGAATTTTTCGGCATCTGCAAAGGCCAGATCAAATTTGGCGATGGCGGCTCCGAGTTCGAGCCGCGCCTCCCGGATCGGTTTTCCTGTCTCCGTCGCAATGAGGGCAGAGAGGGATTCCGAGCGCGCCGCAAGCCGTTCCCGGCACGCTTGCAGCCTTGTCCATCGCTCCTCGAGCGTGGTCGCGCTCCATGCGGCAAATGCCCGCCGCGAGGCCTCGACTGCCCGCACCACGTCTCCGGTGTGCGCCTCGGGAAGCTCGATCGCCAAATCGCCGGGCGATCGGTTTCTCCACGTGACAGGATCTTGGGCCATTTCAGAAATATGCTGGAGATCCCGCAAAATCTCAATCCGCTTTCGGGACAGCCGCTTTCGGAGCGGGGCCCGACCGGAACGAGTCGATGATTTTTCCGTCCTCGTCGAAGACCTCGATGATCCGGTCCGGCCCGTCGAGCGTGACCAGCATCCCGTGGCGGACGCCGGCGGATTTTTCCAGGTACCACGAGTCGGCATGCGTCTCGCGCGGGGCGACCCCCCAGGCCCCGTCTCCCAGGAACACGATCCCTGAGGCGTCGACTTTTCCTTCCCGGATCGGATGCGTCCGCTTGAAGGCATGGTCGTGGTTCTCAAACGCCAGGCGCACCCCGTGCTTCTCAAACAGCGGCACCCAGTGCTCGCGGACCAGCGCCGAGACGTGCTCGTCGTACGGCCGCACCGACGGATAGGCAGGAACGTGGTAGACAGGAAAGACGTGCGGGCGGGCTGCGCGAGCCGAGAGCGTCTCATCCAGCCACCGCGCCTGCTCGCCTGCGATCGGGTTCGTGTGGTTCGAATCCAGGAGCACCAGGCTCAGGTCGCTTCCAAAATCGAGAACCCGGTAGCCGGGCTGGCCGGGCGAGGCGAACAGGTGGTAAAAATATGGAGCGACTTCGGCCCGGATCGCATCCGCCGACATCGGCGGGTCAGCCGCGCGAAGCGCCTTTGTCGGCTCGCCTGTTACGAACCCTCCGCGAACCTCATGATTGCCGATCGCGACGATCACCGGGATCGCCCGGCCCTCGCGGGTGACCATCGTCTTCTGGTACGCATCGAACCACTCGATCACGTTATTGACGCTCTTGGGATCCCCGTTTTCATATGCCAGGTCCCCGCCGAGAACGACAAAAGCCGGGTCTCGCGAGGCCGCCACCCGGTTCATCTTTTCGAGCCAGTCGGCCTGGTGCCGAGTGTCCCCGCCAATCGCAAACTTCAGCGGGCTCGCCAGCGTGGCGGGGATCGTCCGAAACGTCCGGACCTCGCCGTCCGCCCCAAACCGGAACTCATACGTGCTGCCAGGTTCAAGCCCGGCCAGTTCCTCCCGGAAGAGCCGCCGCTCGGCAAATGGAAATGTGCCCTCGGTTCCCTTTGCTTCAGACCACCCGGACGCCCCCAACTTCCGGAATTGAAGCGGAGGAGCCTCTCCGCCGGGGGCGACGTGCCAGTCGACGATCATCGTCGTGCGGGGATCGTTTTTCCATGTGAGAAAAAAACCGAGCGGCTCGGCGGCACCAAGGGGAACGCCCGGCAGGGCCAGAATAATCAGGAGGATCAGGCAGACACGGTGCATCTCCCCCATCATTTCCCATGCCGGGCCGCATCCGCCAACATAATTTAACATCGCACTTGAAAGACGTCGGAAGCGAATTACCTTTGCCGTTCAACGAAAATTACTCTTATGCCATTTGAACTTCCTGCCCTTCCGTACCCTGCCACCGCGCTGGAGCCGAGCATCGACGCCCGCACGATGGAGATCCATCATGACAAGCACCATGCGACCTACGTTACCAACCTGAACAAGGCGCTGGAGTCCGCTCCTGAGCTGGCCTCAAACTCCCTCGACGCCCTGATCGGCGACCTAGCCGCTGTCCCCGAGGGAATCCGCGGAGCTGTCCGCAACAACGGCGGCGGCCATTGGAACCACAGCTTCTTCTGGACCCTCATGGGCCCGGATGCCGGCGGAGCCCCGACGGGATCGCTCGCCGAGGCCATCAACACCACGTTCGGCAGCTTCGCCGAGTTCCAGGCAAAATTTGAGGCGGCCGGCCTCGCCCGCTTCGGAAGCGGCTGGGTCTGGCTCTCGGTCAAGGCCGACAAATCGCTCTGCATCTGCTCGACCCCGAACCAGGACAACCCGCTCATGAAGGGCGTCGCCGAGTGCCCGGGCACTCCGGTGATCGGATGCGATGTCTGGGAGCATGCGTATTACCTGAACTACCAGAACCGCCGCGCTGATTACCTTAAGGCCTGGTGGAATACCGTCTCCTGGACGGCGGCCCAAAAAAACTACGACGCGGCGCTCGCTTAAGACTTCTCGCAAGAAACGCCCGGTGCCATGGTGCCGGGCGTTTTCTTTTTTCACCCTATGGCACGCCTCAACTCGAACTACCTCAAACTCAAGGCCGGCTACCTTTTCCCCGAGATCAACCGCCGGGTCAAAGCGTTCACCGACGCGAACCCTGACGGTGCCGCGCGGCTGATCCGCTGCGGGATTGGGGACGTCACCGAGCCGCTGCCCGACGCCGTGCGGCGGGCGATGCACGCGGCGGTCGACGAGATGGGCGCGCGCGAATCGTTCCGGGGGTACGGGCCGGAGCAGGGGTATGAATTCCTGAGGGAGGCGATCGCGGAGAACGACTACCGCCAGCGCGGGATCGAAATCGCGAATGACGAGATCTTCGTCTCCGACGGCTCGAAGTGCGACTGCGGGAACATCCTCGACATCTTCGGCCACGACAACCGGATCGCTGTGATGGACCCGGTCTACCCGGTCTATGTGGATACGAATGTCATGGCCGGCCACACCGGGGCGGGCGATGAATCCGGCCTCTACGAGGGCCTCATCTACCTGCCCTGTACGGCCGAAAACGGCTTCGTCGCCGCCGTCCCGACCGAAGCGGCCGACCTTATCTACCTCTGCTACCCGAACAACCCGACCGGCACCACCGCCTCGCGCGAGCAGCTCACCGCCTGGGTCGCCTACGCGCTCGCCAACGATGCGGTCATCCTCTACGACGCCGCCTACGAGGCGTACATCCAGGACCCTGCGATCCCGCACTCGATCTACGAAATCCCGGGAGCGAAAAAATGCGCGATCGAATTCCGCAGCTTCTCAAAAAATGGCGGCTTCACCGGCACCCGCTGCGCATTCACCGTCGTGCCCAAAGACCTCGAGTGCTCGACGGATGGCGGCGAAAAGCGCCCGCTCCACCCGCTCTGGAACCGCCGGTTCAGCACGAAGTTCAACGGCGTGAGTTACGTGACCCAGCGCGGTGCCGAGGCCCTCTACTCGCCGGAAGGAAAATCCGAAGTGGCCGCTCTCATCGCCCACTACATGGGGAATGCCTCCATCCTCCTGCAAGCGGTCCGCGGCTGCGGGCTCGAGGGCTTCGGTGGCAGGAACGCCCCCTACATCTGGGTGCGCGGGCCGCGCGGCCTCACCAGCTGGCAGATCTTTGACAAGGTCCTCAGCGAGGCGAACGTCGTCGTCACTCCGGGAAGCGGGTTCGGCCCCGCAGGCGAGGGCTACTTCCGCATCTCCGCGTTCAACTCCCGAAGCAACGTCCAGGAAGTCGCCAGGCGACTCGGGGCGCTCGATTGGAAATAATTATACCTCCCCCGCCCGTGTCGCGGCCACGAACTCTGCGGCGGCGCGGCGGATCTCTGTGGCGACGTCGGCGCGGGCGCGGGCAAACCTTGGCTTAAACCACGGGAAGAGGCCGATGACGTCGTGGGCCACCAAAATCTGGCCGCCGCAATCCGGGCCGCTTCCGATCCCGATCGTCGGAATTTCGAGCTGTCGGGTGATTTCGGCGGCGATCGGGGAGTGGACGAGCTCGAGCACGAGGGCGCTGATTCCGACACGCTGAAGGGCGAGCGCATCGGCGATCAGGCGTTCTGCCTCGGCGTCCGTGCGCCCCTTGATCCGGTAGCCGCCCTCCTCGCGGACCCGCTGCGGGAGCATGCCGAGGTGCCCGACGACCTGAATCCCGGCGAGGAGGATCGCCTCCGCAATCCGAAGGCATTCCTGACCGCCCTCCATCTTGACCGCATCCGCGCCGGCCTCGATGAGGCGCGCGGAATTTTCTGCGGCCGCCTCCGGCGACGGGCAGCTGCCGGCAGGAAGGTCGGAGACGACCCAGGCGCGCGAGACCCCGCGCGCCACCGCGCGCGTGTGGTGGAGCATGTCTTCCATCCGGACCATCGTGGTGTCCGGGTAGCCCAGGACGACCATGCCCAGCGAATCGCCGACCAGCAGGACGTCCAGCCCGCTCTCGTCGAGCAGCCGGGCGGTCGGGTAGTCGTACGCGGTCAGGCATGCCAGCTTCTGGCCGGAGCGCTTGATCGCCAACAGCTCATTGAAAGATATTTTCATACGATGGGGAACGGGCCGACCACGGCCGATCCTGAGCCCTGGGCGGCACAGGTGTCGCGAAGATTATTTTTCATCCCCGGGAGAATCCGATCCGGGCAGATATCGGCGAGCGGCCTGAGAACAAACAAGCGCTCCGCGATCCGGGGGTGGGGGAGGGTCAGCCGATCGCACGTTAGCGAAATCGCATCGCAATACAGGAGGTCGAGGTCGATCGTGCGCGGGGCGTGGAAGCCGTGCTGCGCCGGACGCCCGAGCTTTGCCTCGATTGCCTGGAGCGCGTCCAGCACCTCAAGCGGGGCCAGCGATGTGGAGAGCTCAATCGCAGCATTCCAAAACGCGGGCGATCCCTCCGGGCAATCGACCGGATCGGTTTCATAAACCCGGGAGCAGAGGAACGGTCCGGGGCCCTCGTGCAGGGGCAGGAGGTGCTGGCGAGCCGCCGCGAGGAGGCGGCCTCGATCTCCGAGATTTGAACCGAGAGCGACGCCCGTTCGCATGGCGACGCCTCAGTGCAGCCCCAGGACGTCCTGCATGTCGTAGAGGCCGGCTGGCTGGCCGATCGCCCACTTGGCTGCGCGCAGGGCACCCTTCGCAAACGTATCCCGGCTCGAGGCCTTGTGCGTCAGTTCGACGCGCTCACCGGTATTGGCAAAGATGACCGTGTGGTCGCCGACCACGTCGCCACCCCGGATCGCATGCATCCCGATCTCGGTTTTTGTGCGCGCCCCGGGCATCCCCTCGCGGCCGTGCCTCACATCCCGGTCATACGAGAGCCCGCGCTCCTCCGCCAAAATCTCGGCGAGCCGTCGGGCGGTTCCGCTCGGTGAGTCCTTTTTAAGCCGGTGGTGGATCTCGACAACCTCCAGATCAAAATCCGGGCCAAGAATCTGCGCCGCCCTGCGCGTGAGCCAGAACAGCGCGTTCACGCCGACGCTATAGTTTGGCGCAAAGACCACCGGGATCGTCTTGGCTGCTGCCTCGATCCGGGAGCGGTCGGCATCCGTGTGCCCGGTCGTGCCGATGACCAGCGTCTTCCCGGCCGCCGCACACGCCTCCGCGACACCGGCAGTCGCCGGGGCATGGGTGAAATCGATGGCCGCATCGCAGCCCGCGAGCGCGGCAGCAAAATCATCGCCGGCATCGACCTCGGACGAGACTTCCAGATCCGCATCCTCGGCCGCGCAGGCCACAAGCGCCCGCCCCATGCGGCCCTTTGACCCGTTGATCAGGAGACGGATCATTTCAAACCCTCCAGAACGGCGGCGATCCGCGCGCAGTTCGCCGCCGACATCCCGCAGAGCGGAAGCCGGACGTCCGGCGCGATCTTCCCGCGCAGCGAAAGCGCGTACTTCACCGGAACCGGGTTCGGCTCGATGAAGAGGTCCTTGAACAGGGGATAAAACTTCTGGTGGACCTCCAGCGCCGCCCGCGTGTCGCCATCGCGCCAGAGCTGGACCATCCGGGAGACCCCCGCCGGAAAGACGTTCGAGGCCACGCTGATCACCCCGACCGCACCCACGGATAAAAACGGGAGCGTCAGCGAGTCGTCGCCGGACAAAATCTCCAAGCCGGCCGGCAGCGCGGCGCGGAGCTGGTTGACCCGCTCGACCGACCCTCCCGCCTCCTTGATCGCCCGGATATTTGCGCAATCCGCAGCGAGCCGCACGACCGTCTCCACCCCGATCTCGATCCCGCACCTCCCGGGGATGCTGTAGAGGATGATCGGAATTTTTACGGATTCCGCAATCGCCCGGAAGTGCCGGTAGAGCCCTTCCTGGGAGGGCTTGTTGTAATAAGGGGCGACGATAAGGGCCGCATCTGCACCGAGTCGCTCCGCATCCCTCGTCAGCGCGACCGCCTCGGACGTCGCGTTCGACCCGGTCCCGGCGATCACCAGGCATCGCCCGCGCGCCGCCTCGACCGCGACGCGGATCACCGCGCTGTGCTCCTCGTGGTCCAGCGTCGGCGATTCCCCGGTCGTCCCCGCCGGCACGATCCCGGTCACGCCGCCCGCGACCTGCTCCTCAATCAGCCCGCGAAAGGCCTCCTCATCAAATCCCCCGTCGCGAAACGGCGTCACAAGCGCCGTGTGTGTTCCTGCAAATGACATCATGCCAACACCCCTACAATGAAACCCGCTCCCACGGAAACAAAATCCCATGCCCCGCCCGGCTGAGGGGGCATCGCCGAAAATTTCCAAAACGAGCTCCGCCTCGAGGAAGCGTGTTTGGAGTTCCGCCTTTAGGCGGCTGGCGAGTGAGGAGGCAGCCGAAAAAGCCACCGCCTAAAGGCGGAACTCCGAACTTTGAAGCCCTTTGACCGACCGACGTGCAACTTCCGGAGGTGCGTCCCCCGGCTGAAGCGCCATCCGGGGGACGCCTACAGCATCTTGATCGTCAGGGGAAATGTGTAGGGCTCGCCGTTGCTGGCTTTGATCGTGCCGAGGATCACGAAGACGATCCACGCGATGCCCACGGCAAACGGGAGGACGATCGGGATAACCAGGCAGGAGCCGACCGCTGCGATGACGACGGAGGCGACCATCCAGATGGTCCAGGAGATCTGGAAGTTCAGCACGTTCCGGCCGGCGGCGTCGATCGCCGGGCTCTCCGGCTTTTTGACGAGCCAGATGATGAGCGGCCCGAGGATGTGGCCGATCGACGGAACGACGAAGCCGGCGAGGGCGCTGATGTTCAAAAAGACGATCCACTGCTGCTCGGTGATGCCGCCGCTGGCCGCTGGCGGCTGCCCGACCGGCTGCCCGACCGGCTGCCCGACCGGCTGCCCGACCGGAGGGATCGGCGGCGGGGTGGAAGGGGTGGGCTCGGCCGGCAAGGACGATTGAGGATTCGGGTCTTCAGGCGAAGGGGTGGTCGGTGATTCCATGCGCGATACAAAGCACAAATCGTGCCGGAAGGGAAGGGGGATCGGTGCCGCCTCGCGATGCGGCTCAGGCCTGGATGATGTGGTTGCGGATCGCGTAGCGCACGAGCTCTCCGATCGAGTGCAGGCCGAGCTTGCGCATGACTGCGGCCCGGTGGGTCTCGGCGGTTTTGACGCTGATCCCAAGGGCTGCGGCGACCTCCTTGTTGCTGCGCCCCTCGGCGAGGAGCTGGATGATCTCGCGCTCGCGCGAGGTCGGCTTGGACGTGTCGTCCTGCGGGGCGTGCGGCATGTCCTTCTTTTGGAAGCTTTCAAAGAGGACCTCAGAGATCTGCGAGCTGAAGTAGTGGCGGCCCTGGAGCACGCTTTCGATGGCCGTGAGGAGGTGGCGGCCGGCATCCGACTTCAGCACGTACCCGTGCGCCCCGGCATGGAAAACCTCGTAGACCAGCCGCTCCGCATCGTGGACGGTGAAGATCAGGATCTTTGTGTCCGGGGAGGATTTGAGGATCTGCCGGGCCGCCTCGATGCCGTTGAGCTCGGGCATGCTGATGTCGAGGATCGCGACATCCGGCTGGAGCTCGGTGCAGAGGCGGACCGCCTCGCGCCCGGTGATCGCCTCGGCGCAGCACTCGTAACCGGGCGCGCTCGCAATCAGGTTGCGCACCCCCTGGCGCACGATCTCGTGGTCGTCAGCAATCAGGATTTTTTTTGGCATCATTTCCATGGCAGGGGATTTTGACCGAGAGGCTGACCCCGTAGGGCGACGAGCGAATGTCGATCGCTCCGCCGATGTGGGCAAGCCTTTCCCGCATGCTGGCGAAGCCGACGCCCTTGCCGGCCGGCGGGTGGGCCGGATCCTCCGACGGAATCCCGTTGCCATTATCGCGGATTTCGAGCCGCACGGCGCCGGCGTTTGCCTTGAGGCTGATCCAGGCCCGGGTGGCTCCCGAGTGGCGGTAGATATTGCTGGTGGCCTCCTGCACGATCCGGAAAATCGTGGTCTCGACCTCGGGCTCCAGCCGAGGGAAGCCGGGCATAATATCCGGGAAGATCTGGATTTCGGTGCGCTTTGTGTAGCCCTCGGAGAACCATTCCAGGGCGAACGGCAGGCCGACCTCGTCGAGCAGCGGAGGGTGGAGGAGGTAGGAGATCGTGCGCAGCTCCATGCAGCAGTCGCGCGCGATCTGGCGGGTCTCGGCCACGATCCTCTGGAGGTACTCGTCGCCGGCCAGCGGCTCGAGCAGGCTCATGTTCATCTCCAGGGCCGAGAGGCTCTGGGCGGTCGAGTCGTGCAGCTCGCGGGCGATCTTGCGGCGCTCGTCATCCTGGAGACGCATCAGGCGGTTGGAGAGCGTGCGCAGCTGCATCTCGGAGGTCTGGAGGCGCTGCTGGGCCTGGACCTGAGAGGTGATGTCGGCCGCGACCCACTGGCCGCCCGCGCAGCTGCCATCGGGAAGAAAGTTTGCCCGGAGGGTGCTCCGGAACCACTGGGCCGAGCCGTCCTGATCCAGGATCTGGTGGTTGAAGGTTTCCAGCTGTTGAGCGGGATCCAGCGATCCGAACTTTTTCGAGAGCAGGTCGAAGGTGGCCGCCGGGAGGCAGCGCTGGAGGAGGCCGCCCTGCGGAGAGAACGTCCTCTGAAAAATTCCGTTGGAAAAGCTGAGCTCGAAGCCCGGCGTAAACCGGCAGATGATCTCGTTCTGGTCCTCGACGACCGCGCGGTACGACGACTGGGCGCGGTCGAGCTGGTGGGCGAGGTCCTCGATCCGTCGGGCCAGCGTCGCCAGCTCATCGCTTCCGGCAAAGCTGATGCGCAGGGGGAGGGAATCTTTCTCCTGCTCGACCTTTTTGGTCAGGTCGCGGATCCGCGCCAGGATCGTCCGGTCGAGAAGGATCCACATGACGAGGAAGAGGGTCCCTCCCGCGAGCGTGAGCACGGTGAGGAAGACCTGGACCGCCTGGAGGCCTTCCGCGTAGAGCGGGCGGGGCTGGGCGAGCTTCATCTGGCCGATGGGGATGCCGTTGATTCCGCGGATCAGGATATGGCCGACCAGTTCGTTCGGGCCGGCGACCCTCACAAAAAAGTCGTTGCGCGCGAGCATCGTCAGCAGGGGTTCGTCGCTTTCCCCGCTGACCTGGGCTGCCCGGAGGGGGGCAAACGAGATGCGCGCCCCGAACATCCCCTCCAAAAACGCGAGGGAATCGCGGTCAAAAATCCGTCCGCCGGCGACGACCTCTCCCTTGTCGGCCTGCTGACAGACGATTGCCGTGAGCGCATTTCCCAGCAGGACGAATCCTGCTGCGGGGAGCCGCCGACCGGAGCCCGACCCGACCCAGCGGGTCCAGGGGGTGGAGGAGGTAAAAACGTCCTGGGCCTCGGAATTGCGAAACGTGGTGGCGCGGATGCGGCCCGACGCGCCGGCGAGCGAGATGAAGTCGAGCTGCATGGCAGCGAGGGCCCCGCTGTCCGGCAGGGATTGCGGGCCGGCCTTGTTCCTCAGCAGCCAGTCCGTGGTCGCAATCTCCAAAGGGCGGGTCTCGCGCGAAAGCATGAGGTTGAAGCGCTGGAGGGTGCCGATCATCTCCTGGCGCTCGGTCTCCTGAAACTCCCGGAGGATGATCTCGCTGGTGAGCACAACGACCGACACGCCGAGGAGAAACGAGAAGGCGACAAAGAGGGTGAGAGCCTTCGAATAAACGCTCTGCGCCGGCAGCTGAAGGACCTTGGTCACCAGCCCGGTCCGCCTCCGACCGCCGAGCGCATCCGGGCTTCTGGCCATGCGGGTCAGTGCGGGGATGCGGCCGCCTCCGGCTTCTTCGACGGCAGGATCACCTTGCTCAGGTTGAAGATCGGGCCGTAGATCGCGTACACCAGGCCGCCGACAATCAGCCCCAGCATCACCAGCACGATCGGCTCCAAAATTTTGTCGATCTGGTTGGCGATGATATCGAGCTCCTCCTCGTAGTCGGTGGCGATCTCATCGAGCATCTCGTTGACCCCGCCAGTCTCGCCGGCCATCTGGACGACCGCCGCGATCGTCCGGCCATCCGGCCCGAGCCGGTGGGATTCCATGAGGAAGCTTTCCGGGAGCGAGAGCCCGTCGGCGATGTGGTCTTTGACGGCGAAGTAGAACCGCTCGTACTCGACGTGGTTCGATGCCTTTGCGGCGATCTCCAGCGCGGTCGAGATGCGGACGTTCGCGTGCAGCAGGAGCGCCAGCGTGCGGAAGCTGACCATGGCCGCCGTCTTTTTGATGATGTTCCCGATGGTCGGCAGATGGCTCACCGCGATCTGGACCGGAGGCTTTCGGTAGAGCTTCGGCCAGTATTTGAAGAACACGACGACGGCTATGATCGGCACAGCGGCGAGGTAGGGCTGCTTCAGCATGATATCGGAAAACCCCATCAGAATCTTGGTCGGGAGGGGAAGCTGGGCGTTCATCGCAATGTACAGCTTCGAGATGGCGGGGATCAGCGTGAAGGCCATGATGATGACCACAAGGATTGCCAGGATGAGGACGATCGCCGGGTAGATGAGGCCGGACTTGAGCTTGCGGAGAATGCGGGCCGCCTTGCCGCGGCCCTGGGCGATCTGCTTGAAGACCGCGTGGATCTGGCCGGATTCCTCGCCGGCGTGGATCAGCGCGACGACGTCCTCGGTGAAAAGGTCGGGGTGCATCGCAAAGCAGTCGCTCATCTTGTCCCCCGCGAGGATCCGGTGCGAGATCTCGGCCACAGCGCCGCGGTAGCGCGGGGACTTCAGGCGCGCCGCCATGAGCTCCAGGCTCTTGATCGTCGAGATGTTCCGCTCCAGGCATCGGGCCATGCCGCCAAACAGGGTCACCGCCTCGTCGAGGTTCGGCTTTTTTCCGGTTGCGCGCTGCAGCACCTCGTCCATCCCGGTGATGTCGGTGACGAGCGCCGTCTCGTTCGGGGCCTTGCCAGCCCCCAAAACGGCCTTCGTGTCATCATCGGTGTCCACGATGATCTCGGTGGACTTCGCAGTGTAGATGTTGGTGAGGACGACTTTTTTCAGCATGTCCGGGGCATGATCGTGCAGATCATGCGCAGGATCCCCAGGTTCGCGCGATGATAATTTTTGCTAACGGCGCTCCCTCAGAGTCGGGCGGGCGCGCCGCGAGCCCCCCATGCCATCGGCCGGCATGGCCCTGCAGCCGCCAGGGGAAGCGGTGCTGGTTGCGCACGCGCAGTTCAGGCAGCACCTCGGAAAATCCCCTCACCAGTGCCTCATTCTCCAGCGGATGCGCGCCGCCCGGCACAAGCTGGTGACGACCGGCGAGCCGATCAAGGCGATCGCGCAGGATGTCGGGTACGCCAACACGGAGAATTTTTGCAGGGCCTTCAGGAAACATTGCGGCCTCACCGCCGCAGCCTACCGGCGGAAGTTTATTCCCTATGGTTAGCAGTTAATCACAGGTTTCCTTCGAACCCCGCCTCCGATGTTAATTCCATCAGGGAAACGCACACCGACGGGTCCAACGGCCACACTTGGAGCGACGGGATGGCGGATGCGGGGCGCCTCACCGGCGACGCACGGGTGATGGACGGGGCCCTCGAACTCGGCGAGCACCTCACGCGGGCGTTTCCCCCCGGCAAAGAAATCTCGTAGGACATACGAGAGCTGCGTGCCTCCGCTGCCGGACTGAAGGTTCCAGCTTCGAACTTCGCGTGGCCATGGCCGGCTGATCCGAGACGTAGGTCCGACCACATTCCTTTGAAGCACAAATACCTTTTGTTACTTCATGGGATAAGGGCTTCTACCACTCGGCCCTCACATGCGGATAGTCGAGGAGCTTTCGATCCGTGGTGAGCAGGAGGCTGTTCTCCTTGCGGGCAGTGGCAGCCAGGATTCGATCTGCCGGATCGGTATGAAAAGTTCCCGGCAAGCACCAGGCTTCCTCCACGATTTCAAGCGTCATCGGCAGGGTATCCCAGCCGTTTCGCTTGAGCGCTTCACGCAACCACAGGCGCCAATGCATCGGAAGTTCGATCCTCCCCCGTTCTTGTAAGCAGGCCAGCTCGGCTGCCGAAATCGGAGAAATGGCAACTCGTTCCGCCTTTTCGAGGAGGGCTCGCGTGGAGGGCCTTACACAGGGATCATCCAAACTCAGAAAGAGAATCGCGCAGGTGTCGAGCAACACATTCATTTCATCATATCCCATTCCGTCTCGGGCAGAACCGGCTCGGTGAGGTCCGAATGAATGCATGCTCCAGTCCCTTTAGCCCAACCAATCACGGTGCGGTGTTTGCCCTGGGAAGCCGGGTCTGGGGCAACCGATGTGATTTTGGCCACCGGCAGGTTCCGCCTGCAGATCAGCACCGTCTCTCCTTGCTCAACCTGATCCACCACACTGGAAAAATGTGTTTTTGCCTCACTGACATTCAGCGTCTTCATAGTCGTATATTGGATCAACAAGTTGGTCGTGTCAATGGGTCGAAACCCGAGAGATAAGTGTCGGCGGCGGGGAGGAGGTCATCTTTTGACGTAATCCAGAAGGCGGTCAATCGAACTTGAGGCGACGTGCAGTCGGGTATCTGAAGAAGAGTAGTAAATGAGGATCGAGCCGTCTCTTCTGGGAACCCAACCGTTGCTGAAAACAACATTCGAGACATCTCCGGTGCGTTCTTTATCGAACGGAGCAATGAAGTAGCCCTGCGGCGCCGGTGCGCGGGCGCGGGGGAATATCTTCACGTTTGAAATCCGGCGGGGATGCGATATGGTGGGCAGCTATGTCACACCGCTTCGAAACGCTCTCCCTCCATGCCGGGCAGGTCCCCGATCCGACGACCGGGTCGCGCGCGGTCCCGATCTACCAGACGACGTCGTACGTTTTTAAAAGCACTGAACACGCGGCAAACCTTTTTGCGCTGAAAGAATTCGGGAACATCTACACGCGGATCATGAATCCGACGACCGACGTCTTCGAGCAGCGGATGGCGGCGCTGGAGGGCGGCACCGGCGCGCTGGCGGTGGCGTCAGGATCGGCGGCGACGACATTTGCCCTGCTCGGGATCACACAGGTCGGTGACGAGGTCGTGGCGGCAAACAACCTCTACGGGGGAACATACCAGCTGTTCCACCACACGTTTCCGAAGCTCGGACGCAAGGTCATCTTTGTGGACTCGAAGGACCCGGAGGCATTCCAGAAGGCGATCACCCCGAGGACGCGCGCGATCTATTGCGAGACGATTGGCAACCCGAAGCTCGACGTCCCGGATTTTGAGGCGCTCGCCCGGATCGCGCACGAGGCCGGGATCCCACTGGTGGTCGACAACACCGTCGGGGTCGGCCTGGTCAAGCCGATCGACCACGGTGCGGATATCGTCGTCCTCTCGGCCACGAAATATGTCGGCGGGCATGGGACATCGATCGGCGGAGTGATCGTGGACTCCGGCAAGTTTGCCTGGAACAACGGGCTTTTCCCGGAGTTTACCGAGCCCGATCCCAGCTACCATGGGCTCGTTTTTTGGGATGCCTTGGGCAACGTTCCCGGCATGGGCAACGTGGCCTTCATCCTGAAGGTTCGCGTCCAGCTCCTCCGTGACATCGGAGCGGCGCTGAGCCCGTTCAATTCGTTCCAGTTCCTCCAGGGGCTCGAGACGCTGCCGCTGCGGATCCAGAAACATTCGGAAAATGCGCTCGCGGTCGCCAGGCATCTTCAAAACCATCCGAAGGTTGCCTGGGTGACGTATCCCGGGCTGCCGGACCACCCGAACCACGCGATGGCGGCAAAGTACCTGCGCGGCGGCTTTGGCGGGATCGTCGGCTTCGGAATCCGCGGCGGGATGGAGGCGGGGAAAGCGTTCATCAACTCGGTGGAGCTGTTCTCCCACCTTGCCAACATCGGCGACGCCAAAAGCCTGGTTATCCACCCGGCCTCGACGACGCACCAGCAGCTCACTCCGGCGGAGCAGGAATCGACCGGCGTCACCGCCGACTACATCCGGCTTTCCGTCGGCATCGAAAACATCGCCGACATCCTTGCGGACCTCGACCAGGCGCTGAATGCCGCCCCGTAAATCCCATTCCCCCGGGCGGGTTGCCACCCGTTTTTTTGACCACAAGGGTCCGGCGTTCCCGCTTCGCTGCGGCGCGGTTCTCGACGGGTTCACGCTGGCGTACGAGACGTACGGAAAGCTGAACCGCGACCGCTCGAATGCGATCCTCGTCTTCCATGCGATGACCGGCAGCCAGCATGCCGCCGGGACCAACCCGGATGTTCCGGGGCTCGACGGCCGCTGGACCGGGGAGCTCCACGAGGGCTGGTGGAGCGAATTTATCGGGCCGGGAAAAGCCCTCGATACGGATCGCTTTTTTGTGGTCTGCGCCAACTACCTCGGCGGCTGCTACGGATCGACCGGCCCGGCCTCGCGGCGCGGTCGGAAGCGCTGGGGAGCGGATTTTCCCGTGATCCGGATGGCGGACATCGTGGACTCGCAGATCAAGCTGCTCGACCACCTCAAAATCCAGACCTTGCATGCGGCGGTTGGGGCCTCGATCGGCGGATACCTCTGCCTGAGCCTGGCGACCCGCCATCCGGAGCGCGTCAGGATCCTGGTCCCGATGGCCTCCGGCCCGGAGACAACCGTGCTCCAGCGGCTCATGAATTTTGAGCAAATCACTGCGATCGAGCTGGATCCGGCGTTCCGGGGAGGCGGATATGATCCCAAGCATCCGCCGCGCGACGGGCTCGCCGCCGCCCGGCGGATCGCGCACAAAACCTTCGTCTCGCTCGAGGATCTGCACGCCCGCGCCCGCGGGGATGTGCGCGAGCAGGAGTCCCCGTTCGGATGGTACGAGATGAACCACCCGGTCGAATCCTACCTCCTCCACCAGGGGCTCAAATTTGTGAGCCGGTTTGATGCGAATACGTACCTTCGGATCCTCGATGCCTGGCAGTGGTTCGACCTCGTCGCGGAGGCGGAAGCCGATGGTTTTGAAGACGTCTTCGCGCGCTGCAAAGACCACCGGTTCCTCGTCTTCAGCATCGACAGCGACGTCTCGTTCCCACCGCACGAACAGGGAAGGCTCGTGAAGATGCTCGAGCACCAGCACGTGCCGGTGACATGGATCACCGTGCACTCCGGAAAAGGCCACGACTCGTTTCTTCTCGAGCCCCACCTCTTCACCCCCCACATCCGCCAGATCCTGGGGTAGCATAGGCCGCCTTACAGAGCGCACGTTAAGCGAGTGATTTTCGATTGATTATTGTTGAGTTCAAAATTCAACAATCGGGCGTCATCAATCTGCGGTAATGGAATAAAATACACAATCCGCTTGGCGGCTTGCGCTGGAAGACCGCCCGGGATTCAGCTCAGTGTGGGCGGTCGATCTCCTCGCGCAGGGCCTTCCAGTGCTCGTCGAGATACCAATTTTCGACCTTCGTGCGAGCCCAAGGAGTTTTGCGCAGAAAGGTCAGACTCGATTTGATGCCCGGATCGTTTTGGAAGCAGCGGATCGGGATGCGCCGCCCCATCACCTCCCAGCCGTATTTCTCCACCAGGAAATTTAATATTTTTTCCAGCGTGACGCCATGAAGCGGGTCGCGGGGGTGAGAAGCTGGATCTGGCATGAGGTGGCTCCGGCCTCGGAATAGCAGGGCAAGCTCCGGGCCAGAACTGTCCATTATGTGGGAATGCCGGACTCCGTGCAAATGGCAAGTGGCGGTCAGCAGCGGGTTTACGGTTGGGTCAGCAGGCGGAAGTCGCCGCTTTTATCCCGGAAAAACCCTTTCAGGAGGACCGGGGCATCTTCGTCGTCGATGCGGGTGGAGAGGCCGAGCTCTTCGTGGCTCCAGCCGTGTGCCAACAGGCGGCCGCGCTTGTCGATGACCTGCTCGGCCGGCTTCGTGAGCGCGGCATATTCGGCATCGCTCAGCCTGAGGGCGTCGAGGTCCTTTTTGTTGTAGAGCGAGATCCACCAGGCGCCGAAGGCGTCCTCCGCATCGGGCGGCGTCGCCTCGAACGTGATGTCCCCGGCAGTTGCCTTTGATCCCTTGAGGTCGAGCCCGTAGAGCGCGGCGATTTCGGCACGCGTCGTCAGGAAGCCGGCCAGGTACGAGCGGAGCATGCTGCGCAGCTTGGCGCTCGATTTTCTTGACCCGTAGATCCCGAGCTCGACCCCGCAAGGGTCGTTCGGATCGCCGTAAATGTTCATCTCGATGTCCCGGTTCACCCGGAACGATTTGTACGGGACATTTTTAAATTCGCCGCCGGTGATCGTGGTGGCCGGGATCTCGACAAACGATTTGATCTCGTCGTGCGTCCGCAGGTCGTTGGCGATGACCCGCCAGGACGGGAGGTCGCCCCTGCGATGCACGTCCGTGAAGAGAATGTCGATGTCCGCCTCATCCCGGATCCGCACGATCTCGCTCTTCGGGTAAACCTTCTCGCCAAATTCTTCCTGGAGGAGCACCGCGTCGACCGAGTTTTTGATGATCAGTCCTTTGACCGTGCGACCGTCTTTGAGCACGATCGTATCCGGGGCTTTGAACCGGTCCTCCTGGGCGGGGAGGGGAGCCGCGAGGAGGGCCGTGCTGAGAAGGAGGACGAGGGCTCGGGAGTTCATGATTGAAGCGTGCCCGCCGCAGGTGTAAAACGCAAGCCGATGCATATGAGATCCCCACTGATTTTTCCGCTCCTGGCCGTCCTCGTTGTCTCCGGGTGCGTGATGCCCCCGAAGCCGTATGCAAAACCTGCGGGGCAGACGAAGCCGCTGCAAACCGGAAAATTCTGGTGGGGGACATCGACGGCGAGCTTTCAAAATGAGGATCGCGGGCTTGCGAAGGAATCTCCGCACTACTTCAAAACCGACTGGGACGTCTTCGCCGACGAGGGCCACATCCCGCCTCGCGGCGAGGAGGCGACATTTTCGTGGACGCACTTCGACAAGGATGTTGCCGCCCTCAAAAAGCTTGGCGTCAACCACTACCGGTTCGGCGTCGAGTGGGGACGGGTCGAACCGAAGCCGGGCGTCTTCAATGAGGCCGCTATCGCCCAGTACGTACGCATGGCAAAAACCCTTCGCGCCAACGGGATCGAACCGATCGTCACGCTCTGGCACTTCACGTTCCCGGACTGGCTCTACGACTCAAAAAACAAGGCGCGGTCAAATTTCCTGAACCCCGCCGTCGAGCCCGCCTGGAAAGAATATGTGACCCGGATGGCGACCGCACTGGCTCCGTATGTGCAGACGTACGTCCCGCAGAACGAGCCGAACGGCGACCTTTACATCGGGTACTTCGGCGGCCACTGGCCCCCCGGGCTGCTCCTGACCCCGGGCTCGCTCAAGAAGGCCCACAACGTCGCGGTGAACATGTACCGCGATGCCGCCGCCATCGTGCGGACAAAACGCCCGGACGCGATCATCATGGGGATCTACTCGATCCCGAACTGGCGCCGGAACTTCCTCCAGGACCCGACCCAGTTTGTCTACAACATGATGATGCGCCAGAACTACGACCACCTCGACCGGGTCGCCGACACGACCGACATCATCGGCGTGAACTACTACTACTCACAGGACGCCTCGGTGGTCCGCTTCATCAAACGCCCAGCCGGCGAGCTGACCTCGAACTACACGCAAAACGGATGGGAGATCGACCCGGAGGGGCTCTACGCCACGCTGATGAATGTTAACAAGCGCTATGGGAAGCCGATCGTCATCTCGGAGAACGGGATCGGGACGCAGAGCGAACAGAAGAAGATCCGCTACTTCCGCGAGCATGTGAACCAGATGCGGCGCGCCATGAACGACGGGGTCGATATTCGCGGCTACTTCCCGTGGACGCTGATCGACAACTACGAGTGGGCGGAGGGATACGCTGCGAACTTCGGGCTCAGCCATCTTGACAGGAAGTCGATGACCCTGGTCATCGAGCCGTCGGGCGAGTGGCTGCGCAAATTTATCGCTGCGAACCCGGCTCCGTGATGAGGGCTGCTGACCTGCGTCACCCGGCCTAGCCGCTCGCCCGAAACAGCACGGATGGGGTCGTTGCCTACAAAAGCCGCCGCATAAATGCGGAACTCCAAACGTGCGATCTCCGCCTGTCAGACGTGCAGCTTTGCTGCTCAGGGGCTGGGGAGCGAAGGTCAGCCGCAGACCTCGCGGATGGCCTTGCTGAGGGCCTCCCCTGCGCTGGCGAGCTGGTCGCCGGTCGTGCAGAGCGGCGGCATCAGGACGAGGGTGTCGAGGACCGGCCGGGTCAGGAGCCCGTGCTGGCGGGCGGCTTCGCAGATGCGCCCGCCCGTGCGGGCCTGCCAGGGAAATCGCTCCCCTGCGGGATCGCGGACCTCGATGCCCGCGAGGAATCCGCACTGGCGGGTTTCAAATACCGACGGGATCTCCGAGAGGCCGTCCAGAATCTGCCGCATCCGCCGGATTTTTGGCTGGAGATTTTCCAGGACCGCCTCGTCGCGAAAAACGTCGAGGCTCGCGAGCGCGGCGGCGCAACCGAGCGCGTTTCCGGTGTAGCTGTGCCCGTAATAAAACGTTTTCTGCTCCTCAAATTCTCCGAGGAAGGCGGCGAAGATCCTGTCATTTGTCATCGTGGCGGCGAGCGGGAGGTATCCGCCGGTGAGGCCTTTGGCGAGGCAGAGGAAATCCGGGATGACGTCCTCCTGCTCGCAGGCGAACATCGTCCCGGTGCGGCCGAAGCCGGTGAGCACTTCGTCGAGAATAAGCAACGCCCCGGTCTCATCGCACTTTTTACGCAGGTCGGCCAGAAGCCCGCGCGGCCAGACCCGCATCCCGGCAGCTCCCTGGACGAGCGGCTCGATGACGACCGCCGCCATCTCGCCAGGGGGAAATTTCGCAAGCTGGTCGGGATGGGAAATCCTCGCGACCGGAAAGTGATGCCCGGCAAACCGTTCGTGGAAGGTGCCGATTCCTCCCAGGCTGGCTGCCCCGGCCGTGTCGCCATGGTAGGCGTGGTCAAAGGCCACAAACTTCGCGCGGCCCGGCTCGCCGGTGAGCTGCCAGAACTGGATTGCCATCTTCATGGCGGCCTCGATCGCGGTCGATCCGTCGTCGCTGAAAAAGACGCGGGTGAGCGTCCCCCCGGGGAAGAGCCCGCAGAGCCGTGCGGCGAGGTCCGCCGCCGGAGCGTTCGTCGATCCGAGAAACGAGACGTGGGCCACGCGGTCGAGCTGCTCCCGGATCGCGCGGGTGATCGCCGGATGGCGGTGACCGTGGATGTTTGTCCAGATCGACGAGTTGCCGTCCAGGTATTCACGCCCGCGGCTGTCGCGTAGCATCGCGCCCTCGCCCTCGACCAGGACGAGCGGCTCCTGTTCGCCCCACGATTTCATCTGGGTAAACGGATGCCAGCAGTGGGCCTGGTCGCTCGCCGCTAATCGCTCAGTGTTCCAAACAGTGCTCATCAGAAAGGAAATTATCTCAGGAATCGCATGGCGGAAAATCAATTCTCCCGTATCTTTGATCGCGTGAATTCCCAGCCCGTCCTCGTCCGGCTCGCCGCCTATTTTTTTGGCGTCGTGCTCCTGGCCTGCCTGATTTCCCCGCCGTTGTACTGGGCCGGGTCTGCCCTGGCCGAGCGCGGGATCCTGCCCTTTCTGGAGGGATTCCCGTTTCACCGCTATTTCAGCCGCTCGCTGCAGATCTGTGCCCTGGCGATGCTGTGGCCGGCGTTCCGGTGGGTCGGGGTCCGCCGGCTGGATGCGCTGGGGCTGGAGAAGAACCCGCTCCGCTGGCGCGATCTGGCGGCCGGGATCGCGGTCGCCCTGATTCCGGTGATCCTTCTCGGGATCGGCTACCTGGCGATGGACATCTACCGCTTCAAAAAGGAGCTGGCATTCAGCGGGCTGCTCCGGGTCTTCGCGGCCGCCTCGGCGGTCGCGGTGCTGGAGGAATTTCTTTTTCGGGGCGTCCTTCTCGGCCTCTGCCTGCGGGTCATGAGCCCGCTCCGGGCCGCCTTCCTCTCGTCGGCGGTTTTTGCCGTCGTGCATTTTATGCGGGTGGCGAAGCCGGCCGAGGCGGTTGAGGTGGGTTGGCTGAGCGGGCTTGCCCAGCTGCCCCAGGTTTTTTCCAGCGCGCCGCCCTGGCCGATCCTTGGCTGGGGGATCCTGTCGCTCGTCCTCGCGGGCCTGATCCTGGCTGCGGCCACACTCAGAACCCGATCCCTGTTTTTGGCCGTCGGCATCCATGCCGGCTGGATCCTCGGCCAGCAGGGGCTGCAGTGGGCGGCAAAGTTCCGGGTCAAGCCGCCCGATGCGCTGTTCCCCTGGCTGGGTCCGAACGTTGTCAGCGGGGCGGTTCCGACCGGCCTCGTCCCGGTCGCCGCGCTCCTGCTCACGGCCGGAGCCGTCCACCTCTACCTGCGCCATGCCCGCCGTCCTCGCCTCGGTTCTTGAGCCGCTGGGCACGCTGTTTTTTCCGCCCCACTGCGCGGGCTGCGGGTGCGCGCTGCCGGCAGGAAGCCCCCTGTGCTGCCGCTCCTGCGAGGCCAGTGTTACCCGGATCCACCCGCCCCGCTGCGAGGTCTGCTCGCAGCCGTACGACGGGGCGGTTCCAATATTCACCTGCCCAAACTGCCAGGACGAGCGGTTTTCCTTCGAGTGTGCGGTGGCCGTCGTGCGCAGCCGGGGGATTGTGCGCGAGATGATCCACCGGCTCAAATACGGCCGGGAGATGTGGCTGGCGCGTCCGCTGGCCTCGTGGATGCACGACGGCCTTTCCGACCCGAGGCTCCGGGGCGACCCGATCGACGCCCTCGTGCCGGTGCCCCTCCATCCGAGGCGCCTCCGGGAGCGGGAGTTCAACCAGTCCGAACTCCTCGCCGCCGGGCTGTCCCGGCTCTCCGGGATTCCGGTCCTGAATGCGCTCCGCCGGCTCCGCTACACAACCACCCAGACGAAGCTCGACAGGAAACATCGCAGGCAAAACTTGCGGGATGCCTTTATTCTGAGCAAGAATACTCGTGTGACGAATGGAAACCTCCTTCTGGTCGACGACGTGCTGACCACCGGATCAACGTTGGATGCCTGCGCGGCCGCGCTTCTCGAGGGCGGGGCGCGCTCGGTGCGCGCTCTCACGGCGGCGCGGGGATAAAAAACGAATATGGCCATCTTTAAAAAACCCATCCTCCGCCCGCGGGCTGCCAAGACACGTGAGATGCCCGAGGGTCTCTGGACAAAATGCCCGTCGTGCGGGGAGGTCATCCACAGCCTTGCGCTCACGGAAAACCTGTACGTCTGCCCGAAGTGCTCGCACCACTTCACGCTCGGCTCGCGCGAGCGGATCGAGAGCCTCGTCGATCCGGATTCTTTCCAGGAGATCGACGCCGCGCTCACCTCGGTCGACTCGCTCCAGTTCAAAGGGGTCGCCACGTACGCCGACCGCCTCAAAAGTTATAAGGAAAAAACCGGACTCGTCGACGCGATCACGACCGGCACCGCCACGATCGGCGGACACCCGCTTGGCCTCGGGGTCATGGATTTTAACTTTTTGGCGGCCACGATGGGGTCCGTCGTGGGCGAGAAGGTCACCCGGGTCATCGAGCTTTCCACCAAGCGCAAGATGCCGGTTGTGCTCGTCTGCGCCTCCGGGGGCGCGCGCATGTACGAGGGGATGCTCAGCCTCATGCAGATGGCCAAGACCAGCGGAGCCCTCGCCCTTCACGCCCAGGCGAACCTTCCGTACATCACGGTCCTGACGAACCCGACCACCGCCGGCGTGATGGCCAGCTTCGCCTCGCTCGGGGACATCATCATCGCCGAGCCCGCCAGCATGATCGGATTTGCCGGCCCGCGCGTGATCCGCGAAACCACGCACCAGACGCTCCCGTCGGATTTCCAAACCGCCGAGTTTCTCGAAAAGCGCGGGCTCATCGACATCATCGTCCACCGGGCGAAGATGCGCTCCACGCTGGCCGACCTGCTCGGCTACCTTTCGAAGAAGTGACGCCGGACGAGTCGCTGGCGTGGCTCGACGGCACCCAGCTCTTCGGGGTGAAGCTCGGGCTGGCCAACACCCGCCGGCTTCTGGAGGCGCTGGGCAACCCGCAGGCCGGAGGCCAGTTCCTCCATGTTGCGGGGACCAACGGCAAGGGTTCCGTCTGCGCGATGCTGGACGCCATCCTGCGGGCCGATGGCCGGCGCTGCGGGCTTTACACATCCCCCCATCTGGTCGACTTCCGTGAGCGCATCCGGGTCGATGGGCAGATGGTTTTGGCCGAGGCCCTCGCCGCCACGCTCACCCGGATCCGCAGCGCCTGCGAGGGGTGGGACCACTGCCCGACCTTCTTCGAAATTGCGACCGTGGCCGCCCTCGATCACTTCCGCCGCGAGGGCTGCGAGATTGTCGTCCTCGAGACAGGGATGGGCGGGCGCCTCGATGCGACAAACGTCGTCGATCCGCTGGTCTCTGTGATCACCCCGATCGCCCGCGACCACGCCGAGTGGCTGGGAAGCACGCTGGGCGAAATCGCCGCCGAAAAGGCGGGGATCATCAAGCCAGGGGCTCCGGTCGTTTCTGCGGTCCAACACCCCGAGGCGGCGGCCGTCATCGCGGACCGGGCGAAGGCATGCGGAAGCCCGCTCACCATCGCCGGGGCTCCGTACCCCGGCCGGGTTGCGCTTTCCGGGGCGCACCAAAAGGAAAATGCGGCGGCCGCCGTCGCGAGCATTCGGGCCGCCGGGCTGGCGGTTTCGGAATCATCGATCAGCCGTGGCCTCGCGGGCGTCACCTGGCCGGCCCGGTTCCAGCGGGTCGCAGGGAAGTTCCTCATCGATGGCGCCCACAACCCGCACTCGGCCCGGAGCCTGCTGGCCACCTGGCGGGAAAATTTTGGCGACTGCAAGACGACCGTTGTCTTTGGCGCGCTGCGCGACAAGGAAGTTGCCGAGATGCTCGCCGCCCTCTCGCCGCTGGCCGCCGCATTCCGGTTTGTCCCGGTCGCCAACCCTCGCGGTGCCAACCCGCACGATTTCCCCTCCCTCACCCGGATCCCTTCGCAGGTTTTCGAATCTCTGCCGGATGCCCTCGGCTCGCTTCCCTCAGCTGACGCTCCCGCAATCATCACCGGATCGCTCTTCCTCGCCGGCGAGGCGCTCGCATGGCTCGGCGCATGAATTTGGGCAGCAAAAAACCCCGCAGGCATTGGCACCTGCGGGGCTCTTGATTTGCTATGACGGAATTAGAGCCGCGAGATGAGGAGCTCGCGCTGGAAAATGAGCTCCTTCGGAAGCTCGCTGTAGAGCTTGATGAAGAGCTCGTCCTGCATGACGAGTTCGCGGTGCCACTCGCTGGTATCGATCTTCATCACCTCGGCGAATTTTTCTTCGGTGATGTCCTTCTCGATGCCGCGAAGGTCGATGTCCTTATACTCGGGGACCCAGCCGATCGAGGTCTCGACGGCGTGCATCCCGACCTGGCAGCGCTCGACGATCCACTTGAGGACGCGCGTGTTGTCGCCGAATCCCGGCCACATGAATTTGCCCTCCGCGTTCTTGCGGAACCAGTTCACGTGGAAAATGCGCGGCAGGTATTTGACCTCGTGGCGCATCTCGAGCCAGTGGGCGAAGTAATCGCCCATGTTGTACCCGCAGAACGGGAGCATCGCCATCGGATCGCGGCGGACCTGGCCGACTGTGCCGGCGGCGGCGGCGGTCATTTCGGAGCCGACCGTGGCGCCGAGATAGACCCCGTGGACCCAGTTGAACGACTGGAAGATGAGCGGCATCGTCGTCGCGCGGCGACCGCCGAACACCATCGCGCTCACGGGAACGCCGGCGGGATTTTCCCAGTCGGGATCAATGATCGGACAGTTGCGGGCCGGAGCGGCAAAGCGGCTGTTCGGATGGCTGGAGAGGACCGGCTTGCCATCGGCGTCCTTGGTCTCGGGCGTCCAGTCTTTGCCCTTCCAGTCGATGAGGTGCTTGGGCTTCTCCTTGGTCATGCCTTCCCACCAGACATCCCCGTCGTCGGTCAGCGCGACGTTCGTGAAGATCGTGTCGCATTTGATCGAATCCATTGCCATCGGATTGCTGTCGTAGGCGGTGCCCGGCGCAACGCCGAAGAACCCGGCCTCCGGGTTGATCGCGCGCAGATGGCCGTCCGGGCCCGGCTTGATCCAGGCGATATCGTCGCCCACACAGGAAACTTCCCAGCCCTCATCCTTCATCTGCTTCGGCGGGATGAGCATCGCAAAGTTGGTCTTGCCGCAGGCGCTCGGGAAGGCGGCCGTGACGTAGGTCTTGTTGCCGTTCGGGTCCTTGACCCCGAGGATCAACATGTGCTCTGCCATCCAGCCCTCATCGCGGGCCATCGCCGAGGCGATGCGCAGCGCGAAGCACTTTTTGCCGAGGAGGGCGTTTCCGCCGTAGCCCGAGCCAAAGCTCATGATCAGGCGATCCTCAGGGAAATGGGTGATGTAGGTGTTCTCGGGATTGCACGGCCAGGCGACATCCTTCGCGCCGGCCGCGATCGGCATGCCGACCGAGTGGAGGCACTTGACGAAGCTGCCGGTCTTCTCGATCTGCTCGTAGACGGCCTTGCCCATGCGGGTCATGATGCGCATGCTGGCTACGACATACGCGCTGTCGGAGAGCTCGATGCCATACTGGGCGATCGGCGAACCGATGGGTCCCATGCTGAACGGAATGACGTAGAGCGTGCGGCCCTTCATGCAGCCCTTGTAGAGGCCGTTCATCTTCGCCTTCATGACCTCGGGGGCCTCCCAGTTGTTCGTTGGGCCGGCATCCTTCTTCGCCTTCGAGCAGATGAACGTGCGTTCCTCGACGCGGGCGACATCGCGGACGTCGCTGCGCACGAGAATGCAGTTCGGGCGGAGCTTTTCGTTGAGCCAGAGCGCCGCGCCGGAGGCGACGAGCAGATCGCGCATGTGCTTGTCTTCCGCCTCCGAGCCGTCGCACCAAAAAATGGCGTCCGGTGTGGTGAGGGCGGCGATTTCCTCGACCCAGGCGACGATCGAGGTGATGGTGGGTTTGCTGGTTCCTAGTGTGGTTGGATTACTCATGAATTTGGTATTAGCTGAACTTATATTGACAGGATGTGCGGGGCTGGCAAGGAAAACGAGTTCCAACTTGTGAGAATTTTTTACGGCGGCTATCCTTCCATCGATATGTCTGGTGATCGAAGCTTTGGAAACACGTCTCCCTGGACATGGGTGGGCTCGGTTCCGATCTACGCCAGCACGGTCCTGGCGGCGGTTCATGCGGTGGCGATGGTGGCGACGGCGCTGGCGATGGCGGCCGGTGCCGAGTGGCTGCTGCAGGCGCTGAGCTTTTCGAGCGCCGGGGTGCGCGGCGGGGCGGTCTGGCAGTTCGTGACCTATGCCTTTGTGCATCCGCCCAACATCTGGTTCCTCCTCGAGATCTACCTGCTGGTGGTTTTTGGGAAGCAGATCGAGCAGTTCCTCGGGCGGGATTCTTTTCTCGCCACCTACGCGGTCCTTCTTCTTCTGCCGCCGTTGGCGCTGACGCTGGCGTCGTTTGCCGGGATCCCCTCGATCTACGCGGGATCCGGCGCCCTCCATTTTTCCGTCTTCATCGCGTTTGCCACGCTTTATCCGTCCGCCGAAATGCTTTTCGGGATTGCCGCGAAGTGGGTGGCGGTCGCCCTCGTTGCGGTGAGCGGGCTGCAGTCGCTCGCCGCCCGCGACCTGGTCGGGCTGACCGTGCTCGCGATCGACGCCGGGGCCGCATTTCTTCTTGTCCGCTGGCTCCGGGCCGGCGGCGGGCTGCCGGATTGGCGCGCCCTCCTGCCCGCCCGGCGGGCCCCGAAATTGACGATCGTCCGGGAGGAAAAATCCGTGCCGGTCGATGAGATCCTCGAGAAGATTTCGCGTCGGGGGATCGGCAGCCTGAGCGCCCGCGAGCGGGCGCTGCTGGAGGCGGCGCGCAAGGAACTGCTTCAAAACGAAAAAAACAAAAACCATGCCTGACGACGATACTCCGCCCGCACCGACCACGCTTCCTCCGGCGAGCCTGACCGACCCGTGTTATGTAAACGCGATGGTCCACTTCTACCGGGGCGAGCTCGGGCGGATCATGATCTGGCGGCAGCGGCTCGACGTGACGACGACGTGGGCGATCACGACGACGACCACGATCATCGGGGCCGCGTTCACGTTCCGCGAGCTCCCGCACATCATCTTCTTTTTTAATCTGGCGCTCGTCTGGATCATGCTCTGGATCGAGTCCCGGCGGTACCGGTTTTACGATGCCTTTCGCGGGCGGGTGCGGATGCTGGAGTCGCACTTCCTGGTCCCGATGGTCTCGAGGAACGGGAAGATCCTGGACGGCGAGTGGCGCAAGCTGGTCTGCGAGGACCTGATCATGCCGTCGTTTAAGATCGGCAAGCTCGAGGCGCTCGGGCGGCGGCTCAAGCGGAACTACGCGTTCATCTTTGCGATCATCATGGTCGCATGGACGATGAAGATCCTGGTCCACGCGCCGGTCCCGATCCATTCGTTCGGGGCATTTTATCGCGCGATGGCGGTGCAGGAGCTTCCGTCCTGGATGGCAGCCACGATCTATTTCGGGACGATCATCGCGATCACGTCGCTCACGTTTTTTGTGGCGAGGACATCGAGCGAGGAGGTCGGCGAGTTCGGGGTCGGCCAGGGGTCGCTGTGGAGGATCTGATGGACGGCGGGGCGATGGAGAGGTTGCGCGAGATCGTGGCGAGGCTGCGCGCGCCCGGCGGGTGTCCGTGGGACCGCGAGCAGACGCATGCGAGCCTGCGCGGGGCGCTGATCGAGGAGTGTTACGAGGTGGTCGAGGCGATCGAGAAATCCGACGACGCGAACCTTCGCGAGGAGTTAGGCGACCTCCTCCTGCACATCGTTATGCATTCCCAGATGGCCGCCGAGCGGTCCGCATTTTCGCTCGAGGAGGTTGCCGCCGAGGTTTGCGAAAAGATGATCCGCCGCCATCCGCACGTCTTCGGCGACAAGCTGGCCTCGGATTCGGAAGGGGTCCTGCGGCAGTGGGAGGAGATCAAGCGGGAGGAGAAAAAGGAGAGGGCGGGCGTGCTGGACGGGCTGCCCGCTTCGATGCCCGCGCTGCTGCGCGCGCAGAACGCCCAGAAGAAAGCCGGCCGGGTCGGATTCGACTGGCCGGATGCCGAGCCGGTTTTTGAAAAGCTCGCCGAGGAGGTCGCCGAGGTGCGGGAGGCGCTGGCCGAGGGCGACCGGAGGGCGATCGAGAACGAGGTCGGGGACATCCTGTTTACGGCGGTGAACCTGGCCCGGAAGCTCGGCGTCGATGCGGAGACCTCGCTCACCGCAGCCACGAACCGGTTCATCCGCCGGTTCGGGGCGGTCGAGCGGGAGCTCGGCGACCGGAAGATGAAGGACACCCCGCTCGAGGAGCTCGACCGGATCTGGGATCGGATCAAACATCCATGAAATTTTCTGTACTGAACCCTGGCGGTCGCGATCGCGACCAGTCGTTTTCTGATGGACCCGGCGCTCCGGGCGCGGCGGGACATCCGCCGGTCAACTACCATGCTTACGCCGCCTGCCTGCGCGGTGCATTTTTGCGGGACGAGCGGTCGATCGGCGGCGGATCGGTTCTCGTGCTTCTGCGCAAGCGGAACCTGCGCCGCGCGCTGGCTGCGGTGAAGGCCCTGCGGCAGCGCGGGTGCAAGGTCTTTGTCTCCTGCAAAGAATCCGGGAGCCACCAGGTGGCCGACCTGCTCGGCGATGTCACCCGATGGGAGCTTTTTCAGGAGATCTGCGCGGCTGCGGACGGCGCGCTCGCGAGCGCCCCGGAGCTCGTGCCCGTTTACCTGGCCGCCGGTGCTCCGCGCGCGGAGTTTGTTCCGACCCCGTACCCTTTGGATTTCCCCGCATGGGATTTCCGGCAGCCGCTGGAAAAGCGGCGCGGGATTTTTGTCGGGACCCGCGAGTTTGGGACGCCGTCGCGGAACCACCTCGCGGCGGTCGTGCTCGCCGATCAAATCTCTCGCGAGCTCTCATGCCCGCTGGCTATCGTGAACACCGAGGGCCGCCAAGGCGGGATGATCCTGAAAAGCCTGCGCAAAAAAAATCCTCTACTTTTCCTGATCGAGGCCCCGGCCCCGTATCCCGACTACCTGCAGGTGATGGCCCTCCACCGGATCGTCTGGCAGCTCGACTCCAGCGCGGTCCCCGGCCAGGTGGCCGGCGACGCCCTGCTCTGCCGGATGCCGTGTCTCGGCGGCAACGGGGCGATCGAACGGGTGGCCTTTCCCGGGTTTGCCGGCCTGTCGCGCTCGGAGCTTGCCGTCCACGCCCGCACGCTGCTCACCGACGATGCCGCCTGGCAGGAGTGCGTGCGTGAAATGGAAGTGGTTGCTGCCCGCGACCTGGCGTTCCAGCCGATCGCCGCTCGGCTCGAAAAACTTCTGGATTGACGCCGCAGGACCGGGCGCAAAGGATATCGCCTTGCAGGGGAGCCCTGATGGGCTGAGAGTTCCGGACCAACCCGGAAGACCCTTGGAACCTGATCCGGCTCACACCGGCGGAGGGAGCACATGAAACACGATTTACGACCTCAGTTCAGAATCGCCCGGCCGGGCGCTCGTCCGGCCGCTCCCTCGGCTCTCCGCAGATAATTTATGATTGCACCTCAAGAAGCCTTCGAACCGCACAGCAGCGAGCAGCTCCCGAACTCCACCCGCGTCTACGTCACCGGCTCCCTCCACCCGGACGTCCAGGTCCCGATGCGGGAGATCGCGCTGGCACCGACAAAACGATTTGACGGAACCCTGGAGGAAAACGAACCGGTTCGGGTTTACGATGCGAGCGGGCCATGGGGCGACCCGGACTTTGACGGCGACGTCGAGCAGGGGCTGCCGGCGATGCGCGCGAGCTGGATCCGCCGCCGCGGCGATGTCGAAGAGTATTCCGGCCGTGACATCCGGCCGCAGGACAACGGCTATCTCAGCGCCAGCCATGCGCAGCAGGCCTCGGAGCGCCGCGGCGGGCTGTCGCCGCTTGCAGCTCCCGAAAACGCCCGACGCCTCCCGCTCCGCGCGAGCGCCGGACATCCGGTCACCCAGCTCTGGTATGCCCGGCAGGGGATCATCACTCCCGAGATGGAATTCATCGCGATCCGCGAGAACATGCGCCGGGCGAAGATCGCGGACATGGCGGCGGATATCGTCCGCAACGACCTCGACAAGCAGCACGTCGGGAGCGCCCAGGCGCAAAACGAATATACGCCGGGGATCTTCCGCCGGTTCCCGCAGCGGATCCCGAACGAGATCACGCCCGAGTTTGTGTGCGCCGAGGTCGCCGCCGGCCGCGCGATCATCCCGGCAAACATCAACCACCCGGAGCTCGAGCCGATGATCATCGGCCGGAACTTCCTCGTTAAAATCAACGCAAACATCGGGAACAGCGCGGTCGCATCGTCGATCGAGGAGGAGGTCGAAAAGATGCGGTGGGCCACGAAGTGGGGAGCCGACACCGTCATGGACCTGTCGACCGGAAAAAACATCCACGCCACGCGCGAGTGGATCCTGCGCAATGCGCCGGTCCCGATCGGCACGGTCCCGATCTACCAGGCGCTCGAAAAGGTCAACGGCAAAGCCGAGGACCTCACGTGGGAAATCTTCCGCGACACCCTCATCGAGCAGGCCGAGCAGGGGGTCGACTATTTTACGATCCATGCCGGCGTCCTCCTCCGATTCGTCCCGATGACCGCGACCCGGATGACCGGGATCGTCTCGCGCGGGGGCAGTATCATGGCCAAGTGGTGCCTCTCGCATCACCAGGAAAATTTCCTCTACACCCACTGGGACGACATCTGCGACATCATGGCCGCGTACGACGTGAGCTTTTCAATCGGCGACGGCCTGCGTCCGGGCTCTGTGGCGGACGCCAACGATCTGGCGCAGTTCGGCGAGCTTGAGGTCCAGGGCGAGTTGACCCAGCGCGCGTGGGCGAAGGGGGTGCAGGTGATGAACGAGGGCCCCGGCCATGTCCCGATGCACATGATCGAGGAAAATATGGCGAAGCAGCTCGAGTGGTGCCACGAGGCGCCGTTCTACACGCTCGGGCCGCTGACGACCGACATCGCTCCCGGCTACGACCACATCACGTCGGGCATCGGAGCCGCGATGATCGGATGGTACGGCTGCGCGATGCTCTGCTACGTCACGCCCAAGGAGCACCTTGGTCTGCCGGACAAGCAGGATGTGAAGGAGGGGGTCATCACGTACAAGCTGGCCGCCCATGCCGCCGACCTCGCCAAGGGCCACCCCGGTGCCCAGTACCGCGACAACGCGCTCAGCAAGGCCCGCTTCGAGTTCCGTTGGGAAGACCAGTTTAACCTCGGCCTCGACCCCGAGCGCGCCCGCGAATTTCACGACGAGACGCTCCCTCAGGAGGGAGCCAAGTCGGCCCACTTCTGCAGCATGTGCGGCCCGCACTTCTGCTCGATGAAGATCACCGAGGACGTCCGGAAGTATGCCGCCGAGCAGGCCATCTCCGAGCAGGACGCACTCCGGCGCGGTCTGGAAGAAAAATCGAAGGAGTTTGTCGAAAAGGGCGCCGAGGTCTACGAGCGGGCATAGGTCCCACAAGTCCTATAAGGACTCATAAGACCGCAACCGCTTTTCCTCAGCCGCGCGCCATGCGCCTCAGCAGGGCGTCGGCCATGTCGGCCGGGGTCGAGGCGACCTCGATGCCTGCGGCCTGGAGCGCCTCGATCTTTCCGGCGGCCGTGCCCTTGCCACCGCTGACGATCGCTCCGGCGTGGCCCATGCGGCGTCCGGGAGGTGCTGTCGCCCCGGCGATGAAGGCGGCCACCGGCTTCGTGCCGTGGATCCCAAGCCACGCGGCGGCCTCCTCCTCGGCCGTGCCGCCGATCTCGCCGATCATGATGATCGCCTCGGTCTGCGGGTCCGCGCTGAACATTTTGACGACGTCGAGGTGGGAGGTCCCGTTGATCGGATCGCCGCCGATCCCGACGCACGTCGATTGACCGTGCCCGCGGCTCGAAAGCTGCCAGACCGCCTCGTACGTGAGCGTCCCCGAGCGCGAGACGACCCCGACTTTTCCGGGCTTGTGAATGTACCCGGGCATGATCCCAATTTTGCATTGTCCGGGGGTGATGATGCCCGGGCAGTTCGGCCCGATCAGCCGGCTCGTGCTCCCCTTCATGCCCGCGCGGACGCGCATCATGTCCATGACCGGGATCCCCTCAGTGATGCAGATGACCAGCTCGATGCCGGCATCGACCGCCTCCATGATCGAGTCCGCCGCGAACTCCGCAGGCACGAAGATCATCGTGGCATTGCAGCCGGTCTCCCGGCGGGCTTCGAGCACGGTGTCGAACACCGGGATCTTGTCCTCAAAAAGTTCTCCGCCGCGCGCTGGGGTGACCCCGGCGACGACGTTTGTTCCGTACTCCATGCATTGGCGGGCGTGGAAGCCGCCGGCTTTGCCGGTGATGCCCTGCACGAGCAGGCGGGTATGTTTGTCAACGAGGATGGCCATAGGATAAGATGTGGATTGCTTCGATGGGTTAGGCAGCCAGGGCGGCGGCGGCGACGACTTTTTCGGCGGCGTCCGCGATGTCGGACCCCGACTGGAGCGGGAGCCCGGACTCGCTGAGCAGCTTGCGGCCGGCGTCGACGTTGGTGCCTTCGAGGCGGACGACGAGCGGGACCGGCAGGTTGACTGCCTTGACCGCATTAATGATCCCCTGGGCGATGACGTCGCACTTCATGATGCCGCCGAAGATGTTGACCAGGATCGCTTTGACCCGCTTGTCGGAGACGAGGATTTTGAACGCCTCGGTGACCTGCTGCTCGGTCGCTCCGCCGCCGACGTCAAGGAAGTTTGCGGGCTCGCCGCCCTTGTGCTTGATGATGTCCATCGTGGCCATGGCGAGTCCTGCCCCGTTGACGAGGCAGGCGATGTTTCCATCGAGGCCGATGTAGCTGAGATTCGACTTCGAGGCCTCGACCTCGCGCGGGTCCTCCTCCTCCAGGTCGCGGTACGCGACGATCTCGGGGTGGCGGTAGAGCGCGTTGTCGTCAAAATTGAATTTCGCATCGAGGGCGAGGACCTCGCCTCCTTTTGTGATGACGAGCGGATTCACCTCGACCATCGAGCAGTCGCAGCGGATGAACAATTTGTACAGGCTCGCAAAAAGTTTGCAGGCGAGACGCATCTCGCTCGACGGGATGTGGAGGAGCTTCGCCAGCTTGCGGGTCTGGTACGGAAGCAGCCCGAGAAGCGGGTCGACCGGCAGGCGCACGATTTTTTCCGGCGTGTGGGCCGCGACGGTTTCGATGTCCACCCCGCCTTCGGTGCTCGCGACGATCACAGGAGCGGACGTCACGCGGTCGATGAGGATCGCAAAGTAGAGCTCGCGCTCGATCTCGACCGACTTCGAGACGAGAACTTTCCGGACCACCCGCCCCTGCGGGCCGGTCTGGTGCGTGACCAGCGTCTGGTTCAGCATCTTTTCCGCGATATCCCGCGCCTGGCTGGCGGTCTTGCAGAGGTGGACGCCGCCCTGAAACCCGTTCAGGAACGTCCCCTTGCCGCGCCCTCCGGCATGGACCTGGGCTTTGACGACCAGGTTGTTTGTGGACAGCGAGCGGGCCACCTTCTCGGCCTCCTCAGGTGTGGAGGCAACCCCGCCCGGGGTGTTGGCAACGCCGAATTTGTCGAGGAGTTCTTTGGCTTGGTATTCGTGGATGTTCATCGGTGATCCGCCGATATAACCAAGCCAACCGCCCGCCTGCCAATGGAAAGTTCGAAATTCCTCAGAATCCGGCGAGGCTGCCCGGAGCGAGGACCCAGCGCGCGTAGGAGGGATCGACCGCCTCGGGCTTCAGGAAAACCAATTCGGGCACGTTCTTCAAGCGGGGAGGGGAGCTGGCTGGCGGACGATCCAGCCGCCGCCGACCACGCGGTCGCCATCGTAGAAGACCGTCGCCTGGCCGGGGGTGATCGCGCGCTGGGGTTCGTCGAGGCGGACGCGGGCGCGTCCGCCTGGCAGCGGCTCGACCGATCCGGCGGTCCCGGGGTGGGCGTAGCGGATTTTGGCTGTGATCCGCTGAGGGGAGGCGGGTTCGCCGGCATGCCAGTTGACCCGGTCTACCTCGAACTCGCTGCGCACGAGATCCTCCTCGTCGCCGACGATGACCCGGGACGTCTCGGGGTCGATATCGACGACGTAGCGGGGTTTCGGCGATCCGCCGGGGAGGCCCTTGCGCTGCCCGATCGTGAACATTTCGATCCCCTCGTGATCGCCAAGAAAATTCCCCTGCGTGTCGTAGAGGCCGCCGCGATGAAACGCCTGCTCGCCGAGATGCCCGCGCAGGAATGCCTTGTAGTCGTTGCCTGGAACGAAGCAGATCTCCTGGCTGTCCACCTTGTCGGCGACCTTGAGCCCGAGCCCGCGTGCGATCTCCCGGATCTCCGGCTTGCTCATCGCGCCCAGCGGGGCTAGCGCATGGGCGAGCTGGTCCTGGCTCAGGCTGAAAAGAAAATACGACTGGTCCTTGCGCGGGTCGGCTCCCTTGCGAAGGACCGCCCGGTCGCCGTGGTGCTCGATGATCGCGTAGTGGCCGGTTGCGATGAAGTCGGCGCCGAGCGCGCGCGCCTTCGTGCGAAGGTTGCCGAACTTCAGGTGCTCGTTACACATCACGCACGGGTTCGGGGTCCGGCCGGCCCGGTACTCGCTCGCAAAGTAGTCGATGACCACCTTTTCAAAGTTGTCCGACTCATCGACCACGTAGTGGGGGACGCCTAGCTTGTGGGCGACCCCCCGCGCGTCCGCGATGGCCGACGGCCCGCAGCATTTGTCCTCCGCCCGCGAGATGCAATCCTGCGGCCACACCTTCATCGTGATGCCGATCACATCCCAGCCGTCGCGCTTGAGCATCCACGCTGCCACGCTGGAGTCCACCCCCCCGCTCATGCCGACCAGCACCCGCCGTCCATTTCCGTTCATCGCGCGTACTATAGGGAGAGTTGTGGCTACGTCAAAATCTCCCGCGCGGGCGGGAGGAATGGGAGGAATGGGGGCGCCTGCGGCCGGGCATTTGGATTTGTCGGGCGCTGTAGCCCGGGCGCCAGTGAAGAAAATCTGAAACATCCGGCTTGCGCCGGGCGTAACCTGTAGAATGGACGTCGCGCTCATTTTCCCGAACCAGCTATTCTGGCCGCACCCGGCGATCGCTCCGGGGCGCAGCATTTTCCTCGTCGAGGATCCCCTGTTTTTTGGTGGTGACGCTCGCTGGCCCGCCAACATGCACCGCCAAAAATTGCTCCTGCATCGCGCGTCGATGCAGGCCTTTGCCGTCCGGGTGCGGCAGGAGGGGGTGAAGGTGGAGATTCTCACGGCCCAGGGGCCGGGGGCAACCACCGGGCGGATTTTGGAGGCGGGCGTTCCGCGCTCGGCATCCGCCCTGCACTGGGTCGATCCCGTCGACGATGTCCTCTCCGGGCGGCTCAAAAAGTTTTCTGAATCCCGCAACCTCCCTGCTCACGTTTACGAGACCCCGCAGTTTCTGACGCCGCCCGCATTTTTGGATGAATGTTTTGGCGGGGCCAGGAAGCCCTTCATGGCGCGCTTTTACGAGCGGCAGCGGCGGCGCATGAATATCCTTGTTTCTGACGACGGCGAACCGCTTGGCGGTCAATGGTCCTTTGATTCGGATAACCGCAAGCGACTGCCCCGCGATGTTGTCGTTCCCGCTGTTCCGGCAGTCCGCCAGGACTTTCCGTCCCTGGCCGGAGGTGTCGTCGCAGACTTCCCGGGCTCGCTTGGGCAGGAGGTCCCGTTCGGCTATCCGGTGACACACGAGGCGGCGGAGAAATGGCTGGATGAGTTTCTCAAAATCCGCCTCGGAGGATTCGGGGCCTACGAGGACGCGATCTCCGTGCGGCACACGGTCCTGTTCCACTCCGTGCTCACCCCGGCGCTGAACATTGGGCTTCTCACGCCCGAGCAGGTCGTGAATAAAACGCTCGCCTACGCATCGAGCCGTAGGGTCCCCCTGAATTCGCTGGAGGGATTTCTCCGCCAGATCATCGGATGGAGGGAGTTCGTGCGCGCCATGTACGAGAGGTACGGACGCCGCATGCGAACTACGAATTTTTGGGGATTTGAGCGGCGGATGCCACGCGCCTTTTATGACGCGACCACCGGGATCGAACCTGTCGACCATGTCATCCGCGGCGTTCTGGCCACCGGGTACTGCCACCACATCGAGCGGCTCATGGTGCTCGGAAACTTCCTCCTCCTCTGCCGGGTCCACCCGGATGACGTCTACCTTTGGTTCATGGAGATGTTCATCGATTCCTACGACTGGGTGATGGTCCCGAATGTCTATGGGATGTCGCAGTATGCGGATGGCGGCATCTTCACCACGAAGCCGTACATCTCGGGCTCAAACTACGTCCTGAAGATGTCGGATTTCCGCCGCGGGCCGTGGTGCGAGATCTGGGATGCCCTCTTCTGGACGTTTGTGGCCGACCAGAGGGACTTTTTTCTACGCAACCCGCGCCTGGCCATGATGGCCCGGCTCTCCGACAAGCGCGGCGAAGCGATGGCGGGGCCCCGCCGGGTGGCAGAGAAGTTCCTGGCCAAACTTGAGATGACTTGAGGCCGTTCCTGCCTCCCCCGCCTCACCTCCGGCGGATTTTGCCCGGAAAGTTGGCGCGGGACTGTCATACAAAATCCTCCTTCACGATCAGGCGCTTTTCTCCGGCGCGGAGCGTGATCTGGCATGTTTTGCCGCCATACTCAAAATCCTGTTTTGCTGGACGCCGCGCCATCACGACCGCTTGGACAAGCTGCCCTTGCGACCAATGGATCGAAACCTCGCTGCCGCCGCGCGCGAGCAGTCCCCGCACGCTTCCCTCCGGCCATGCAGCCGGCAGCGCAGGGAGAAGTCTCACCACGCCGTCGTGGCTCTGGAGGAGCATTTCACAAACCGCTGCCGTGAATCCGAAGTTGGCATCAATTTGGAATGGCGGGCAGGCGGCGAACAGGTTCGGATACACCCCGCCGACATTCACGTTGCCGTCGCCGCCCGGATCGCCCCCCTCATTTTCCCGCTCGGCTGGCTGAAGAAGCGCCACGAGGCCGTTGTGCGCTTTTTCGGGCCGTCCGAGCCTGGCGAATAGCGCAGCTTTCCAAGCCTGGGACCAGCCGGTGCCCCCCGTCCCGCGAAGTTCCAGCGATCGTATGGCCGCCTTTTCAAGCAGCGGGGTCGCCGCGTGGATTTGCGAGCCGGGAAAAACTCCGAACAGGTGGGAAACATGACGGTGATGATCCTCCGCCCGATCCCAATCTTCGGACCATTCCTGCAACTGCCCGAGCTTTCCAATCTGGAACGGAAGCAGCCGGCCAGCGGCTGCGAGGAGGGTGGAGGAAAAGCCATCGTCGGCGCAGATCATTGCCGCCTGCCGGGTCGCAGAGAACAACTCGCGAAGAATGGAGAGGTCCATTGTCGATCCGGCGCTCACACTGCCAATCTTCCCGCCAGGGGTTACAAAATCGTTTTCGGGCGAGGTGGATACCGGTGTTACCAACCTCGCATTGTCATCCTCGACCAACCAGCCGAGATAAAACTCGCAGGCACCTTTCATCAGTGGGTACGCACGTTCGCGTAAGAAACTCTCGTCGCCGGAAAACAGAAAGTGCTCCCAAAGGTGGCAGCAGAGCCATCCGCTGCCCATCGGCCAATAAGCTGTGCGGGCGATGTTATCCACGGGATCGGTTTTGCGCCAAACGTCGGTGTTGTGATGGAGTACCCAACCGGGCAGTCCATAGCTTTTTTCCGCGGTGATCCGACCGTTCCGAGCGCATTCCTCGATGAGTTGAAAAAGCGGTTCGCTGCACTCCGGCAGGTTGGCCGGACCGGTCGGCCAGTAGTTCATCTCGAGGTTGATGTTCGTCGTGTAGGCCGACGCCCATGGCGGCGTGATTTCTTCGTTCCAAATGCCCTGAAGGTTTGCGGGATGATGGCACGAAGGATGGCTCGAGGCGATGAGGAGATAGCGGCCAAAATGGAACAGCGATTCCGTCAGGCGCAGCTCGCACGCCGGGTTGCCCCTCCAGTCACTGGTCTTCTTGGAATCCGCCGGGGCCGCGAGCGAGAGTTGGACCCGGCCGAACAGCCGGCGGTGCTCGCAGGTATGGCGCTCGCACATTTCTTCATAGCCGCAATTCCGGATTCCCTCCAGTGCGGCGGCGACCACCCGCTTCGGATCCTGATCCGCCGGGGCATCGAAATCGACATAACTGCTGGAAGCGGCCAAGACGATGACTGCTTCGGTGGCTCCGGAAATATTGAGCAGATTACCCTTGGCGCTAACGTTCCCTCCGCCACGAAGTTGTACCTGGAGCCCGGCATGGTATTCCAATCCAACGGGGTATCCCTCGATCGCGTATGCGAGCGGTTGCGCGCCGGGTCGCAAGTTGCCCTCCCTGTCGTACGCCTCCGGGTATTTCCCCTGATCCCCATGGGCCTCGATCCATTCCCAGCTTCGCCTCAGGCAAAGAGCAGGAAGGTGCCCGCTCATCTCTAATGCCAAATCCGAAGCGATGGTCTCAGCCGGATGGGGCGAGGAAAGGCGAGCTTGAAAATTCAGTCGCCCCGGTTCCCGGACACGAAGCCTGACCACGATAACCCCTTGCGCTACGCTCGCAAAATACTCGCGTTGATGGAGGCATCCGTCCGTGTCTGTGAACTCGACGCGCACGATTCCGGAGTCCATCTCCAATGTCCTCCGGTAGTCCAAGTAGTTCCCAGCTCCCTGAAACTCCAAAAGCAGGTCACCGAGCGGTTGATAGCACTCCTGGCCACGCCCGAGAAAATGACGGCTGACTTCCCGGTCCGCTTCCTCGAAATCCCTGCGGCGAAGCAACTCCTGCACTTGAGCCAACCGGCCGCGCACATCCGGCTGCCCCTGTGGCAGCGGGCGCCCCGCATAAAGCGATTCTTCGTTCAATGCGATGCGGTCAACGGGAGGTCCGCCAAACACCATAGCCCCCAGCCGCCCATTGCCGAGCGGCCATGCCTCGGTCCAAAGCCCCGCCGGCACTTCCGCACTGAGCTCGAAAGGTTTCCTGTCTCCGGGATCCTGCGGGCATGAGATTGCGTCCTGTGCCATCATTAGGAAATTTCTGGAGTCAACGGTTTCCCCGCCTCCGGGGGGCGATAGTCTTTTGGTCCCCCAAGTCGCAGGAACTGGTTGTAGACGCCGAGCAGCGCTGCGAGACCAAGCACGGCCAGAACGCCACCGATGACAAACGTCAGGCGATAGTTCTGCCCGCTGGCATCCAGAATGGCTCCCACCGACGGAGGCAGGAGCACCCCTACGCCCGCCTGGACAAGCATCGCCGCCGAGGCGAACTGGGCGAATTTTAATCTCGGGTAGAGGCGCTGGCCGACCGATGCCATCGCGGTGAAATAGAAGCCCGAGATGATGTTGTGTGCCAGAAATGCGATGCCGAACCCGCGGACGTCCGTCCCCCAGACCGTCCCGCCTATAGCCACAAGCACATAGGCCGCCATGGCGCCGATCCCTAGCCGGAGCGGATGAAAGCGGTCGGCCAAAGCGCCAATAAAGTAGGCGAGAACCATGGAGACCGCGTAGGCGACCGTCACATACTGACCATACGTCGTCATGCTCATTCCCAGGCTCTTGGCATAGAAAACATTGAAGGCGTTGATCGGCTGAAATGAGAACACACACAGGATGGTTCCTACAAAGATCCAGAGATAGAACGGCGTTGTGAAGCATTCACGGAAGTAGGCTTGCACCTGCGCCCATCGCCCGGCCTGCCCCGCGTCATCGATCGGCTCGGGTGGGGGATATTCCCCTTCCTTGACATTCAGGCACATCGCTGTGAACCCGATGCCGTAAAAAAGCCCGGTACCTAAAAAGACCCAGAAGTAGTGCTCCTCCGCGTGTCCCACGATAAACGTGTTAAAAAGCATCCCGTCGATCAAGCTGACCATCCGGAACATTCCGAAGAACCTGCCGATGACCGCCTGGGGGACGACGTCGTTGATCAGCCCGCCGACAACCGAGTTCGCCATGATCGAGAAAACCTCGAAGATGAACCAGAATGAGGCAAAGGCTCCGAGGACACAGGATCCCAGCCCGGGTGAGCCCTCGCCGAGCCATGCGTGCAGCCAGGCGCCGATCGCGGGAGCGAAGGCCAGCCCCGCCATGGAGACCACGACAAAGGGCAGGGGGACCAGCAGGAAGGGAATCCGCCGCCCCCAGCGCCCCCGGTGGCGGTCGGAGCGGACGGAGATGATCGGACCAAGAATCATCCCGATCGCACTTGGAACCGATCCAATGAGGAGCCCTGCAAAAAAGTTGCTTGCCTCGAACTTCTTTAAAACCAGCTGAGCCGTAACGGTGACCGAGCGTTCCTTGAGCTGCCATGCAAAATCACCGAAAAGCAGCCAGCAGAAGAGGACGGCCAGCCCGGCCCCGGTGTAGACGAGCGTTCCCGCCCGCCAGGTTTTCCGGGTGCCGGCGGGGACCGGGTCGGCAGCTGACGACTCCCTTCCCGGGGGGGCGGGGGTGTCCATCAGGCGAGGAGCGGCAGCAGTTCCTGACTTACTTGATGGGCCAACGGGCGGTTTGAGATAAACCGGACCAGTTCATCTGCCATCCACTTCCCCATCATTTCAATTTCCTTGCTCATACTGCCTGAAATATGCGGGGTCATCACCACGTTGGGAAGCCGGAACAGAGGCGATCCGGGATCCGGGGGTTCCGGGTCGGCCACATCCAGGACAGCGGTGAGATCGGGCCGCAGCTCCAGGATGCTGCAGAGGTCGCGCTCCGCAATGACTCCGCCGCGCGAGGTGTTGATGAGCGTGCTCCGGGGCTTCATCATGCCGAGCAACCTTGCGTCGATCATGCCTCGCGTTTCCGCAAGAAGGGGCGCATGGATTGATATAACATCGGAAAGCCGGAAAACCGTTTCGAGTGAAACCATGTCCACACCAAGATCCCTGACGCTCTCCTGTTCGACATTAGGATCGAATGCAATCATGTTGCAGTTCAGGTGCGAGAGCCTCTCAGCCGTCTGGCGGCCGGTGGCGCCCAAAGAAACCAACCCGATGGTGGAGTGATATGTCCCTGCCACCGGGATCGTCCGGCTCCACATGCGGCTCTCCCGCAGGGTGCGGGAATAGGCCCAGAACTGCTTAAGGCTCAGAACGATCACCGCGGCGGCATACTCGGCCACAGGCTGAGCATTCGCCATCCTCGCGCTGCAGATCAGAATCCCTCTCTCATACGCCTCCCCGGTCGCGAAGCATTTCACGGAACCTGCCGCATAGAAGACCGCCTTCAGATTCGTTGCCGTCGCCAGAAAATCCGGCGTCAGGGGGGGCATCCCCCACGTGGACATGATCACCTCGGCCCGGCCGAGGCGCTCAGCGTGCGCCTCCCACTCGGTACCTGGAATGTCGGGACCCAGGATTCTGACGTGCGCAGAGATTCCAGCCCGGAGAGCAGGCGGGTAAGCCGCCGCCAATCGGGCGGGGATTCCCATAAAAACGGCGTCTAGCGGAGAGTGAAAGTCCATTTATGAAATTGTTCGACCAGGTGCGGGAATCCCGATCCGGGAGAAGGGCTCAGCCTCAGGCTTCATTGCTTGCCCCCTATGTCTCCACTCGCGGTCATGCCTTCAACATTGGCAGAGCGGGTGGAGAATCCATTGACAAATCAACAATATGAACAAAAATCAGACGGCGTGATCGTCTGGCACTCCTTAGAAACAAATTCACCCAAAATGCAGCCCGTCACGATGGCGCAGATCGCCAAGAAGCTCCAGGTCGACCAGTCCACGGTGTCCCTTGCTCTGCGCAACAGCCCGAGGCTCTCGCAGGCGACGAAGGATCGCATCCAGAAGGCGGCAGCGGCACTTGGCTACAAGCCGAACCCGTTTGTCTCCGCGCTCATGCGCATGAGGAGAGGCCGCGCGAAAAATCCGGGCGTCCCCGTTGTCGCCTGGATTTCGAACTGGGATCAGGCGGACTCCTGGATGCAGGTGCCCTACTTCCGGGCGGTTTATCACGGGGCGGCAGATCGATTCAGCGAAAACGGATTCCGCCTGGAGCACTTCTGGCTGGATCCGAAATCCAATACCCCCGCCAGGCTCAGCTCGATTCTTTGGAATCGCGGAATCACGGGGATGATCCTAGCCCCGGTTCCGAACAATAGGCCGGACGCCAGCATGGATTGGGAAAAGTTTTCGGCGCTGACGATCGGGCGAAGCATTCATTCGCCGGACCTCGACCGCGTGGACAGTGCGCACTACGATGCGATCACGGTTGCGCTCAAGTGCTGCAAAGAACTTGGATACGGGCGCATCGGACTCGCCATCGACGACGTCAGCCTGGCGCGCTTCGACCAGCGCTTCCTGGCGAGCTACCTGGTGAACAGCCCTCTGCTCAAATCCGGAAAGCACTTGGAGATTTTCCGCACGTCGGTCGAGACGAAGGCCGGAGTCAAGGCCTTTCAGGCATGGTTCCGGCGCGAGCGCCCGGAGGTCATCATCACGCTTTCGAAGCAAACCGCCGAGATTCAGCGAGCCGCGCTGCAGGACGCAAAGGCCAAGGTTCCGGAAGATGTCGGACTTGTCATCCTCAGCTGCCATGCGGTTGACGACCCGTTCAGCGGGATCTACCAGTTTCCCGAGCTGATCGGTGCCCAGGCGGCTGATTTGCTTGTCCGCAAGATGCTGCGCAACGAGTGCGGTATCCCCAAACATCCGCTGACATTCACGATCAATGGCATCTGGAATCCGGGGACGACGACACGGCGCGTGTCCTAAGGGAACTTTTTGGTGCTGAGGACCCGGAACTTGTAGATCGCATCCAAGCTGCCCGATGTGGTTGCGTAGTCCACCAGCCTGGGGTCGGCGGGGTCAATGAAACGTTCGATCATGGCGGAGCCACGATATTCGCCGAGGATTTTGTCTTTGGATTCATCCCACTGGGCCGGGTCGGTGCTTTTCGATTTGCGGAGTGCCTGCACGCGCATGTGGACCGTGTAAACGTTCGAGCGGGTGGTGAGCTTGGCGTAGAGGTTGGTGTAAGGGCGCTCCCTGGCATTGTCGCCGGTCGGCAGCGCACTATCCCAGATCACCCCGCTGAGGTAGTCGTTCAACGACTCATTCTCGCGGACGAGGTGCAGCTCACAGATCTCCGTTGCCGAACGGAAGATGTCCGGGTTCCCATTAAACCGAGCGTCGTAAGCCCCCGTTCCATTAAACCGGTCGTCCGCCTGCTTGAGCGTTTCGACCATGTCGATCGGGCGGCGCAGCTTGTCGAAGGGCGCCTGGCCGTCGAAGAGTTTGCCCCAGTCCGAGCTGACCTGCGCGTCCTGAGACTTGGAGTCGTTCGGATAGAGGTCGTCGTTGGTGTGCTCCCTCCAAAGTTTGTAAATCTTTGAGCCGGAATTTGGCAGCACGAGCGGCTGCTCAGACTTAAAAGCGCCGTAGAGTGCCGTTGCCCGGCGAATGTAGTTGAAGGGAGCGATCTGGTAATTCAGGTTCACCTTGCCCGCCGTCGAAAAGGGTTCGCTGATCGCATAGGGTTCAATCACAGGCATCCAAAACAAATCCATGATCAGGTGGTCCCGCGGCGACTGCGCCCCCGGATGGATTCCGCTCTGGGTCAGCTCGCTGCTCGGGGCATGTGGGCGGAAGAGCAGCGTCTCCCAGGGCCGGTTGCGCTTCACGCCCGTCGGAAGCGAGCCAAACATCCCGGCGGACGGCACCAGACGGCTGGGCGAAAACAAATTTTCCTTGGCCGTGTCGATGTCAAAGTCCCAGCCAAAATACGGAAAGGTTGTGCTGGCGGACGAAATGTTTCCTTCGTCCGGTTTGTTGATGTACGCCCCGTCGCTCACGTAGCCGAACCCGTTGTCAAAGTCGTTCCAGTGATTAT
>Ga0247832_1001006_pt1 | contig 53210 bp, 43 predicted proteins | sample LaCruzMarch2015__10_FD_192407 | JGI IMG/M metagenome (GOLD analysis project Ga0247832, IMG submission 192407) | Freshwater microbial communities from meromictic Lake La Cruz, Castile-La Mancha, Spain - LaCruzMarch2015_4m | ecosystem: Environmental > Aquatic > Freshwater > Lake | place: Spain... | reverse complement strand
ATGTCACCCATTCTCCTGGCTCAAAAGTGCTTAGATAAGACCTTCGATCTTGCTCTCTCTTTTTTCCTCAATTTGTCAAAGAACTGGGCCACTTTTTTTTCCTAAAAAAGTGTACGCCTAGAAAATATACCACTCCACCGAAGATGGGGTGTCAAACGTTTACTTTTTTTCTTCATTCTTCGGGTAAGCCCGCCAGGTGTAGCTTTTGTGCACAATTTTCCAGGCGCCCTGGTATTTTACCAAAAGAAAATAGTCGGTGAAAATTCTCCAGTTGGGTACCACTATTTCCGCTTTGGCAATAGCGGCATCTTTTTCATAGTCTATCGAAATAATCCGTCCAATCCGGTTGGATTTTTCTCCTGCTTTTACATTCGCGATGTATTTTTCTCCAGAACGAATGAGCAAACTGTCCTTGTCGGTTACTGCATATAAATTAAAGTCAGGATGAAAGGCTTTTTTCAATCGCTCCGGTTCGCCATTCGCCGTGCCTTCAATATAATCCATTAAGGTTTCAGAAATCTGCTCGAATTCTGATTTGCTATTTTGAGTTTGGGCTTTTCCATTCAGTCCCGCGATGAGCAACAAACCAAGTATCAAAAATTTATTTGATTTCATTTTATGGCCATTTTTTAGTTTCCGTCTCTAAGAAAAGCCTCATTCTTGAAATCTTCAATGGGTTTGTTGATTTTAACACAACATTAATTCTTCACCAATAAAAATGGGGCTTGCTTGACTTCCAATTTTCGACGAGTTCGAGTTTTTGACCACTCGGTAAAAGAGCATCAAAACAGGCAAAGTGAGCAGACCTAAAAGGGAAGAAATGGTCGCTGGTATTTGAATCATTTTGATCTTTAATTATGCGGCTTCAGTTTTTTAAGATCATCCTCCAATTCTTTTAGGTTTTGCTCCTTATCTAAAATTTTTTGGGCAAGCTTGTACTTTTCGTACTCCTCACCCGATTTCTGCAAAGCCATTTCGTGGCTAATTTTGCCTGCATGAGTGAGCAATTCCCGGCCATTGAGTTGTAGAATGGCGTCCAAACGAGCAATCCAATCCTTCATGTACATAGGAGTACGCTGCTGCGCCATAGTTTCGGCGAAGGCAAGGTACTGTTCTACCAAAAGCCCCAGTAGTTTGATTTCATCTTCACTCAGGTAATTTTTGGCCGTGCTTACTTCCGACTTTTTTATGGAGTTACTATCCTGCTTGTCATAGGACTGCATGCCCAACCAAGGTAAGGTAGCATCTACCCTGCGGTACACCAACTCGGCTGCCGTTTGCTGGCTGATGGCCCAAAGCAGTTTGTTTTGGATCACTTTGAAAAATTCAACGGTTTGCTCGTCTTTGGGGTCGTAGTCGATACTGGTGGTGTAAATGTCTTTGATTTTCTGATAAAAAAAACGCTCCGAGAGGCGGATTTCGCGAATGCGCTCTTGCAGTTCGCTGAAATAATTCATCGAAGTACCCGACTTGAAGCGCTCGTCATTCAGAGCAAAACCTTTAATGATGTACTCCTTCAGCCGTTGGGTGGCCCAAATGCGGAATTGGGTGCCTTGAGGAGATTTTACGCGATAGCCGACGGAGATGATGACGTCGAGGTTGTAGTGCTGGGTATCATAGTTTTTACCGTCAGTGGCAGTTATCCGGAAATTCCGGACAACTGAATTTTCTTCCAGTTCGCCTTCTTTGAAGATATTGCCGATGTGTTCAGAAATCGTTCGTTTGTCTTTTCCAAAAAGCTGCGCCATTTGTGACTGTGTAAGCCACACTGTTTCATCCTCCAGCCGAACATCGATTTTGATGTGGCCGTTTTGGTTTTGATAGATTAGGATTTCGCTGGTGTTCATTTGGTATGCTTGACTTTAGGTATTTCAGCTATGAAGCATGCTAAAGCAAAGATAATATGTTTTGAAAAATAAAATGAATTAATTTTTTGTTTTTAATGCGTGGTTATTTGTAGCAGTAGCGAAAAGCAATTTAAGCAATGGAAGGCAATTGGTAGCCTCCCAGGCAGGGTCGATTGGTTCTGATTTGAACCCCGAAGGGGTGACAGTATTATAGCAGAATAACCGTATTTATTTTATTAAGAGAAACCCTGAAGGAGTGGCATTATAAAATAAAACGGCGAGAGTACGGTCAAATAGTGTCACCCCTTCGGGGTTCAAATACATCCTCATGCCATTTTTCCTATAATACTGTCACCCCTTCGGGGTTAAAAACTGTGCTCAATTTAGAACCAATCTCCCCTGCCTCCCAGGGGTTGGGGGTTGGTAAGTACACGTAAAACATCGCATTGCAACAACAATTTTAATGCGTTTGCCCTGCTCAATTCCTAACCCATCGACAACACCTTTTCCTTACGTTCCCCAATCTGTTGCCGCCACATCGCGTAGTACAGGCCCTTTTCGGACAGCAATTCCTCATGAGAACCCGTCTCTACGATGTCCCCTTTCTCCAACACATAGATGCGGTCGGCGTGCAGGATGGTGCTGAGGCGGTGGGCGATGAGCAGGGTAATCTGGCGGCCTTCGGCGCTGATTTCCCGGATGGTATCGGTGATTTCCTCCTCGGTAAGGGAATCGAGGGCGGAGGTGGCTTCGTCAAAGAGCAGCAGTTTGGGGATGCGCAGCAGGGCGCGGGCGATCGAGATGCGCTGTTTTTCCCCACCAGAGAGTTTAAGGCCGCCTTCGCCGATGGTGGTGTCGAGGCCATTTTCGGCACGGGCCAGCAGGGTGTTGCAGGAGGCTTTGGTCAATGCCTGTTGCAGGTCAGCTTCGGTAGCAGTAGGGTTCACGAAGAGCAGGTTTTCCCGGATGGTGCCAGAGAAAAGTTGGGTATCCTGGGTGACGAAGCCGATTTGGCGGCGCAAGTCATCAAAGTGGATCGATTGCTCATCGAGCCCGTTGTAGAGGATGCTGCCGCTCTGCGGGCGGTACAGGCCAACCAGAAGTTTCATCAAGGTGGTTTTGCCGCTGCCACTTGGACCTACAAAGGCAATGGTTTCGCCCGTTTTTACCTGAAAACTGATGTCGTTTAGTGCGTGTTGTTGCGCCGATTGGTGCCGGAAACCCACGTGTCGGAACTCCAGATTTTCGATGTCGCCGAGGTGTTTGGGGTGCAGGGGTTCGGGCTCGGGTTGCTTTTGCATCAGGGTTTCAAAGTTGTTGAGCGATGCTTCTGCCTCCCGGTAACTGAGGATGATGTTGCCAATTTCTTGCAAGGGACCAAAAATGAAAAACGAAAAAATCTGCATGGTTACGATTTCGCCTGGATTCAATCGCCCCTTGAATACCAGCCACATCAGCATAAACATAATCAATTGCCGCAGGGTGTTGACAAAGGTGCCCTGCACAAAGCTGATGCTGCGGATGCGCTTCACTTTGGTGAGTTCCAGCTTGAGGATGTTGAAGGTATTTTTGTTGAGGCGCTCGACTTCCTGTTCGGTCAGGCCGAGGCTTTTCATCAGTTCAATGTTGCGCAGCGACTCGGTGGTAGCACCCGCCAGGGAGGTGGTTTGTTTCACAATGATCTTCTGGATGGCCTTCACTTTTTTGCTCAGCAGGTTGGACACCCAGGTGAGCAGAAAAATGCCGCCAAAGTAGATGACGGGCAAGCTCCAGTGTTTGTTGAAAGCATATACCGCCACGAATACAATGCCCACGAGGACCGGAAACAACACATTGATGAAAGTGGAAATAAACTTCTCCGTATCGGTGCGCACCTTTTGGAGGATGCCCAAGGTCTCGCCACTGCGCTGGTCTTCAAACTCCTGATAAGGCAATCTCATGGCGTGCTGCAACCCATCGGTGAAAATGGTGGCCCCAAATTTCTGGGTGATGAGGTTGAGGAAATAATCCTGAAATGCCTTGGCGATGCGACTCACCATGGCTACTGAAATGGAACCTATGACCAGCCAAAACAGGCCATAAAGCATGATGTTTTTCCCGGCTTTGTCTACAACATTCTCCCAAATGAACAGAAAGCGTTGCCAACTGTAGGCACCTGGCGGCGTGGGTGACACCTGGTGGTTGGAAGCCAGCGTAACCAACTTTCCAAAAATGATGGGGTCAATCAGGGAAAATCCGATGTTGATGCTGGCCAGTAGCAATACCAGTAAAACGAGCCAACGATAGGGTACGAAGTAGCGGAAAAGTAATTTCATGTTGAGGATGCTGCGCCCGAATGTTGGGTAGGCTGCCAACACTCAGTGAGGTGTTCAAGTTGGTGAAAAGAAGATAAACATCCTTGAGGGTGCTCTGGTTTCACATGGAAGGCTGGAAATGTCAAATAATTACTCAACTTGAGTCGTATACAGCTTCGCTGCTTTGATTTTCCACCACCTGAGGCCTGTCAATTACCCACAAATCTGTAAATCAAATTTGTATTTGAAATTCAGGCATTAGAACCGTTAAAGGCTGGTACAATTGATTCTAAGAAAAGCTGAAAGTAAAAGTTTAGCACCTCGCCTTCGGCGACGCGGCAAAACAAATTTGTGGCTTTTTTTTAAGAATAAGCACTCCGCCGAAGGTGGGTGCTAAACTTTTACAGCTGAAAACCAATATCAAATATGTTGAACAAATTTTTAGCTTCCGAAAATCTAATCGCGTAGCGATGGTGCAATTGTAGCGGCGGGTGTCAACCCGCCGATCAGATGGTACCTATTTTCAAAGGAGTGCCGTAGGTACGCCCCATTTTGAAGCAAAGAATATCGTACCTACGGCACTCTAATTTTATATTGCGCTGTAAACGGCGGGTTGACACCCGCCGCTACAATTGTGTCATCGCTACGCGATTTGTCGTTGCAGTTTGACCATTGTGATTTGATCCAATCTCCTCTACCTTTAAATCCGGATATAAAATAACAGATTCGCATTCATTGTGCGGATTTGTGGGTAATCAACAGGTCTAAGGTGGTCAAAAACCACAGAAACGGAGCCCCTTACTTCGTCACCTTCACGTTATCCAAACGGAAAGTCGTCGTATTGGTGGTTTTGTCGCCCTTCAACTGGAAGCCGATGAAAATATTTCCGCTGTAGCCACTCACATCGATGCTGCCCGATTGCACCCAATCGTAGTTGGCATCCGCGGCACCTGGCATTTTGAAAGTCAGTTTTTTCCAGGTTGCGTTCCCGATGTCGGTGCCGTTGAAGTCCGTTGACAAATAAATCGTCAGTCCATCGTGCTTGTAAAATGCCTGGGCACTTTCAAAGGTCAATGTTTTGGCATCTGCCCCTTTGATCCCGGGGGTGATCAACCACATTTCGTTTTCAGCATCTGCACTTTGGAAAGCCGTTGCTTCGGCAAAAGCGTTGCCTGAAAAAGTTTTGGTCAACCAGGTACGCGTACCTTTTACCGCTTTGTTTACCCAGCCAGAGATTGCCACTGCCGCGTTGGCTGTACCGCTGGTAAAGGATTCATCCAGCAGGTTATTGGTATTGACCACTCCACCACCAGTGACGCTTACGTCATTCAGGTTGCGCATGATCAACTGGGTAGTGTTGAATTGAGACACCACCGCTACCAGATCAAGTGTTTTGCCTACTGGCAATGCTGAACCAGAAAACGTAGCCTGGCTGCGGGTAAACACCACAGCCTGGCCCGTAGAATCGGTCAGAGTTTTGGATCCGCTGTAAGTACCCGCTGCACTGAAACTGCCTTTGACGACTTTAACCAGCGTAGACTCCCATTTTTCCAAATTGGCTACAATCTGTGCTGCACTGGCCACCCTTGGTGTTGGCAATACACCTGTGCCGATCAATTTGGCCAAAGAGTTGTCAATGTTGTTGACTTGCAATAAGCCGTTGAATTCAGAAAGCTCCTGACCCGAAACGGTCACTTCTATTTCCTGACCCAGGTTGAAGCTATGGTCGCTTTTAAAGCGCACTACCACGCCCGCATCACCCTGCTGGATCACCACGTTGCGCGGATCGGTATTGACGGCGCTTTTATCAGAAATCACCACGCCCTTGATCTTGCGATCGGCGGGGATGCTCAGGGTAGTGCCTTTGTGCAAAGCCCGCAATTCGGTAATGCTGATCGGTGTTCCGCTGCCCCCAACGGGTACAGTTCCGGCACAACGCACTTTGGTGAGCGCCACATCGGTCAAATCGCGGATGGTAAATTGTTTGGTGGAACCAAAAACGGTGTATACCCCCGTCACTGAACCATTCTTGCCAGGCGTTTTGGCGTCAGCAAAATCAGCAAAACCACTGCTGCGCACGATGATGGCGCCTCCGCTGCAATCTTGCAGGTTGCGGTTGACCGAGAGCAGGTTTTTGGCATCGGCCCAGGTCTGGTTGGTATCGGCTGGCGCAAATTCTACATTGTCCAATTTGATCAGGGTATTGACGTGCGTCGCATTCAGATCCTTGATGGTCAATACTGCTGGCGTTACCGTTTGGCCTTTGGCCGTAGCCACGATGTATTTGGGAATAAGCAGTTCTTCGATGCCATCGGTCTCGCTGCCGTTCAATTGGTGTACGCCATTGTAATCGCCGATGTACAGGTCTTTGCATTTGATGGCAATTTTGGTGCCGATAGGAAAGTTGTTGTACAAGTTGGTGGCGTTGATGCGCACAGAAATACCGCCAGTGGCATCCTGGATCACGATGCTTTTGAAGAAGTTGCCAGAGCGGTCATCGGCAATCACTACGCCTTCGATGATCAGATCAGTGGTGATCTTGGAAGCAGTTTTGCCCAGGGTATGCAGTTTTTTCACTGCATCAATGGTGCTATTGGCGGCCAGTTTGGGAAGGTCTCCCACTGGTGGTTCATCAAATTTTTGATCTACACAAGCTGACATTCCCAAACCAAGGAACAACAACATGGCAAAATAAAGAGAATACTTTTTCATAAGGTTGGAATTGGATATAAAAGGTGATTTCATTGGATTAAAGTCGGATGGCCAGGCTCACATAGTAGTTGCGGCCAAAACTGTAGAAATAGTTGCTCGGGAATTTATTCACGTCTTTTCCTTCGTAGTCAAAACGGTATTGCTCGAATCCTCCGGTAATGAAATCCTGTTTGTCCAGGATGTTGTTTACCCCCACGTTCAGGTACAAAAAGATGTCGTCGATTTTCCAGGATTTACCCCCAAAAAAGTCCAGGGTCATGGCTGAAGGTGCGCGTTCTTGCTCGATGATTTGTTTCCAAAGCACAGAGCCTGGTTCAACCACCTGGTCAATGAAATCAGGATTGCTCACGTAGGATACCGCCGAGGTAGTCCGGCGTTCTGGGTTGACATCAATGTAGATGTTGTCGAAGTAGTTCAGGTTGATGTTGACAAACCAGAACTTGGGAGAATTGTAGCTCAAGCCAATGGTTCCAGCTGTTTGCGGCATATTCGGAACGTAAAAACCCTTCAAATAGGACACGTCTTCGCGGAGCTTTTCAGCCGCGTTGTCCAGGTACACGCTGATGGATGGCCGAGCGGTATAGAGGTATTGCCCCAAAGCCGCTGCACTGCTTATTTTCCAGCCCGGAGAAAAAGCCCACTCCAAGCCCAGTTCCAAACCCGCATTGCGCGTTGCAATGCCCGACATGACATAATTGACGAACCCGCCAGAAGTGCTTCCATCCGGGTTGCTCACCGCATTGTCGAGGTAAAAACTGGTCACGCGATTCTGATTGCTTAATTGGGTGTAATAGCCAATCACCCGCCCTTTCAAATAGGGCGATTTGAGGATGTAGCCCCCTTCGATGGTCTGGATCTTTTCATTGGTCAAACCTGGTACTACCTGATCTCGGGTACGTGGAGAGACAAAGGTATTGCGCATGATCGGAGCCTGGCTGTAATAACCACCGTTCAAAAGCAGGTAGTTTCGCCCGTCAATTTTATAGGTAAAGCCCGCTTTGCTGCCCCAATCCAGGAAGTTTTGGTGTTCGGAATCCCCTTTGGAATTGTCGGGAAATTTGCCATTCGCCAAAAATCCGGTACGCCAAAAAGACACTCCGGCTGCTGAGCCCCCAACAAAGAAATCGAATTTTGGGAAATACAATTCCAACTGAGCCCAAGAACCAATGCGTTGGTGTTTGATGCCATAATCATAACCAAAACGATCCCCTTTTTTGACAATGCGGTTGGGGATTTCGATGTTGTTTTGGTAAAATTCGTCACTGCCGCTGAGGTCAGAAAATTCGGCAAACTTGTCGATGTCGAGGTAGAAATCTCCACCCAACAAATCGTTGAGTACCTTAAAATTTTTGCCTTCCTGGTATTGGTAACTCAATCCACCCGAGATGCGCAGGGTGTTGCCAATTGAGCTCTCGAAATTGCTGTTGGCCGAAAGCAAATTGCGGTCAAAACGGCGTTCCTCTACTACGTATTGAGAGCGATTTCCGGTGACCGTATTGCCAGCGATCCCATTTGCGTTGGCTACAGTTACGGCATTGCTGCGATTGACCTGGTAAAAATTGTCCCAATCAATTTGGCGCAGGTTTTCATTTTCACGCAGTAGTTTTTCTACTTCTGCCCCTTGATCATTTTGGATGTAACTGGGCAATTTGCGGTAATAATTGGGCCGGGGGTCACGGGCATTGTACCAGTCAAGAGCGGTTGTTCCATTTCGACCAATTTGGTAGCCGACGGCAGTCGTCAAGCGGGTGGTGTTGTTGATTTGCCAATCGTGACGCAATACCCCCATCGGTTGGCTGGTGTTTTGAACCCGGGCGTTGCGTTTTTCACCCTGCTGATACCCCCAGTTGGGGTTGTAGTAATTGGTGCCAGCTAAATCGTACATTTCGGCGGTAGCTGCGGCAGTTCGCCCTCTTTTTACAGGTGATCCCAGTATGGTAAGCCCAATAGAATGTTGGTCATTCAACTTTTTTTCCACCCCTAGGAAATAGGCGTAAGCGTCGTAAAAGGTGCCGGGTACATATCCTTCCTGTGCCCAACGACGAGATGCTGAAACGGAAAAAGCCCAGCCATTGGCCAATAATCCCGAGCTGTAAGTGGCCATTACCCGATTGTTGTAAGCCCGATTTGAGGCGGCATAAGATACCCGCAACTGTTCTCTTTGACGAGAAGCCCGGACATCCAATGAACTAATGCCTCCGATGCCTCCAAACCCGAATGGATTGGCAGCCAAGCCAACGGTATTGGTGCGGCTGCGGACTACGTCGTTGAGGCCACTCCACAGGTTCCAGCCAGGAAAACCACTTTCCAGGTCATTCATTTGCACACCATTGAAGTATACATCGTTGTGCTGGCCGTCATAACCCCTGATTCGGAAGTTGGCCGAACTAAAGTTAAAAGAAGTGGCGCTGATGAATACATCATTGGATGCAGTGAGCAAACCCGATACGTTTTGCTCGCCTTCATTGTCGAGTTCAGATACAGACAAGGTCACTACAGGCACAAATTCTTCAGAACTAAGTCCATCTTTCCCTTCACTTGAACTCAGTTTGATGGTGCCGAGGCTAACCCTGCTGCGGCCTTTGGGGTTGATGGTGACTTGAGTTTCCTGAAATCCGGTTTTAAAAATGGAGAGAACAACCTCGGAAGATTGTCCCAAATTGGCCTTGAAATTGATGTTGCCTTCATCATCACTAAAAAAGGTAAGGGTAGGAAGACGGATTTCTACGCCAGCAATCCCTCGGCCAGTAACCGCATCAAGTACTTGGCCGCTGATTTCTACTTCCTGGGCAAAAATGCCCAACGGGAGTAAAAACAGGATAAACTGCGTGAACATGCATTTGATTCTAATGAGCATATTGAACATTATTTGTTTGCGAAATTGTCTCAAATAAAAAGCGAAATTGCTGAATTTACTGATTAAATGGTGTGTGAATCAAATTGTTAACCTTTATTTTACATACCACTACAACTTTTTATCCCGATCTGCGTTTCCTTTGCAAATCAAATCAAACGACAAAACTCATGAGGAACGCAGTGGGCTTTCAAGGTATTTTATCCACCCTGATTATTATTTTGGTCGGCTTGCATTCACTTTTCGGGCAAGACCAATACCGCATTGCTGCCATTGGGTTTTACAACCTTGAAAACTTGTTTGATCTGGAAAACGACACCACGATCAACGACGAAGATTTTTTGCCCACCGGTTCCTACCTCTGGGATGCTGAGAAGTACAAGGAAAAAATGAACCACATGGGGCGGGTGATTTCCGAATTGGCCGTGGAAAAGACGCCGGATGGAGTGTCCATTCTTGGCGTTGCAGAGGTGGAAAACCGCAAAGTACTGGAAGACCTGGTCAAAGAACCCCAGATCGCCAGCCGCAATTACCAGATTGTGCATTACGATTCTCCCGATGAACGGGGCATTGATGTGGGCTTGTTGTACAATCCCAAATATTTTAAAGTGACTGCCAGCAAAAAACTGCCCGTTATCATTTATGGTGAAGACAAGGAGCGCAATTTCACCCGCGATGTCTTGCTAGTCAGTGGCATTTTTGATGGCGAACCCCTGCACATTCTGGTTAACCACTGGCCATCTCGCAGTGGTGGCGAAAAAGTTTCTGATCCCTGGCGGGTAGCTGCAGCGATGGTCTGCAAAAAAGCCTGTGATTCCCTGCTGTTGGACAATCCCAATGCCAAGTATGCCATCATGGGTGACCTCAACGACGATCCGGTGAATACAAGTGTAAAAATGGTGTTGCGCGGAAAAAAAGACAAAGAAGAAGTGAAAAAAGGGGACACCTTCAATCCCAGCTATGCTTTGTACAAAAAAGGACTCGGCACTTTGGCCTACCGGGATGCCTGGAGTTTGTTTGATCAAATTATCTTGTCTCCGGCCTGGATTTCGCCGGAAGTGGCTGGCTATCAATTTTTTCAATTCCGGGTGCACAATCCGAGCTACATGACCCAGCAAAGCGGGCAATTCAAAGGCTACCCACTCCGAACTTACGTAGGAACAACTTATACTGCTGGCTACAGCGATCATTTTCCTACCTATATATACATGTTGAAGAAAATTTAGGGCAGGAAAGATTGTGTTGGTTTTTTGTAACACAGATAAGTGATGATGAATTAGCAGATCATTCAACCCTAACCGATTAAATTAGACTTATGAAATCCCGACTTTTGATCCCAAAACAGGTGATGAGTATTTTTATAGCGTTGATAACTATCTTACCGCTTTTTGCACTGACACCGAAAAAATCCATTCCAATAACAGTTGCCAAAATGGGCAAGGATTCTCTAGGTTGTGCCGATTCCACCTTCCAACTTATGCCAATTTGTAGCAAAGGACTTTCAACAGTTTTGTTGCCAGACACCAATAGTTCTGCCCAATTTACCCTTCACGCAGCCGATTTTGTGGCTTCACCCATATTTTTCTGCTATGGACAAGGCCCAGATACCTTAAATGGAATGAAACTGATTACCCAATATTCCATCAATAGGATAGGGGAGAGGGTCAGGCAAAATAAATCAACTTTAAATTTAACCTGCGCGGATGCAGGAAAAGTGATTTTGATTGAATTACATGCTTGGGATACCAGAGGCAAAGACAGCTATTGTGTAACTTATGTAGAAGTTCAGGATTTGAAAAGATATTGTGTATCTGAACCTTTAGTCGGTTACATTACCGGAACAGTTGAAACAGAGGAATATAGCCCTGTTCAAGGAATAAAAATGGACATACGTTTGGATTCACTTCCATATCAATTTGCAACTACCAATATAAACGGTGCTTACTCTTTTGTTGGTCTCCCAAGAGGCAAAAGTGTATTGCTTGAGCCAAAATTAGATAAAAATCCCCTCAATGGAGTGTCGACTTTTGATCTGCTCCTGATTCAAAAACACATCCTGGGCATTCAAGTCTTGAACAGTCCATATAAAATGATTGCTGCGGATGTCAACAATTCAAAATCAATTTCTACCGCAGACTTGATCCAGTTGCGCAAATTGATCTTGAACCTGAATTCAAATTTTCCAAACAATACTTCCTGGCGCTTTGTGCATGCAGCCTTTAAATTTCCAAAACCGGAAAACCCATGGGCTACCCAATTTGCAGAATCAATTTTTGTGAAGGAATTCAATGGAGGCCTCCTAGGAAATTTTATTGCCATAAAAATAGGGGACATAAATTCCAGTGCAAAGGTAGACGGAGCCTCAAGTAATGAGTAGTCTACCCCCCAGCTACCTCTTCGTCTTTATATTCAACAGCAAAGAAACAATGTGCGAATAGGTATTCTCCTGCGCGGCCAAATCGGTATAAGCATAGTCAATTTGTAAGGCAGAAACCTTGATGCCTACTCCAATTCCCGGCCTGGGCGAAAGCACACTTTTGCCAGCAAAAGAAGTCTCTTTTTGAAACTGGTTCATGCCCACCCGCAGAAAAACCGTTTGGTTGAGGTCGGCTTCAATGCCCACTGCGGGATCAATGCTGAACGGATTCGCGGATAGGAGCGTGTTGCGTTTGCCATCGGTGCTGACAATGAAATCAAGCTCTGGGGTGATCCCGATTTTTTTGAATTGAAACCGTTGCGCCACGCCCAAAATCAATTGAGGTTTGGTGATTTCCAGGCTGTTGATCGGAATTTCGTTATTGGTCAATTCCAGGGTCTGTTTTTCATCGGCAGTAAAGTTGAAGGTCCAGGCGTTAAAAGTAGTAGTAATGTCTTTGGCCATTGCGCCAAAGCGAAAATTCCCTCGGCGGTATTGTACCCCTCCATCCAGGCCAAATCCCCAGGAGTTGGCAAATGGCCCAATCCGGCGGTGGATAACTTTGACATTGCCCCCCCAAAACCATTGCCCACTCTCTTTCTTTTGGCTTTTTTGGGCATAAGAAAGCAGCATAGCGTAATCCGCAGCAGAAAAATTGCGCAGGTTGTCAAAATTGATCGTCCCGTCACTTTCATACAAAGTCAGGGTATTGGGGATCTCATCCACGCCAAAGCGGATAAAAGATACCGCAAGTCTGCGTTTGTTATTGTTGGAAGGCAGCAAAACGCCCAGGTAGTCAAACTTGCCTACCCCTGCAAACCATTCGGCGTGCATGGCCCCAATTTGCAGTTCATTACCACCATCGTGAGCCGCCAATCCGGCAGGATTCCAGACCCCTGCGGTGACATCATTGGTTTGAGCAACAACTGCATTGCCCAAAGCCTGAGCGCGGGCGCCAACCCCAATCGATAAAAATTCGTTGCTGTATTTTTGCGCCTGCGCCAAAAATCCAACGCCAATAAAAACAATGCTTATAGAAAAACGCAATATTCTCATGTAATGATGTTTAAATCCTGCTTCACTCATTAATCTACCCCCGCTAAAAACTTCACGCTCCACTATAATGATCGTCTTCGACCTCTATTTGTTGTTTTGCAGCTTCCGTTATTTTTTCTTCTACCCCTTGAATTCTTTTGTTGATGACAATGCTGGCATTGAGTTCAAAACCAATCAAAATGGACAACACGTTCAATTGAATCCAGAGCATCAACACGATAATGGCGCCAATTGACCCATACAAACGGTTGTAGGTGTTGAACATGTCTACATAGAGCGAAAAAAGAACCGATGAAAGCAAGCAAAGAACCGACGCCAAAGCGGCACCGGGCGTGAAAAATTTAAACCTTCTCACCATCGCTGCACCCTGGTAAATCAGGGCAATCGAAACATAGTACAGGCTGATAATCACTACCCAGCGTACCAAATTGAGCAACTTTTCCATGACAAAGCTGAGATCCAACCAGTTGTTGATCATTTTCACAAAAGATTGCCCCAAAATCACCAGAACGACCGACGCGATCAGCAAGGCACTCAATTGGAAAGTCAATACAATGGCTACCCAGCGCATTTTCCAGGAATTCCATTTGTGAAAATCCTCGTAGGTTTTGTCAAAGGAACGCAACAAAGACAGGATGCCATTGGAACTGAAGTAAATGGCAGACAAAAAACCAATCGAAAGCAGTGCGATGCGCGGGTTATTGGTAATGTCTTCAATAAATCCAAACAATTGCTCCCCCGCATCACCGGGCATGATTTTCTGAATTTCACCTTGCAAGTAGTGGTCGAAGTTTTCACCTTCGGGCAAATAGTGTAAAAACGTCCGTTTCAACCAGGGAATCAACGTAAACAAGGCAATCAAGCTCGGGAAAAGCGATAAAAAGAAGCTATACGCGATGGAATTGGCCCGTATGAACAAATCGTAGCGCTGCGATTCAAGAATGAAAAAATTGACCACGTTGTAAATGGATACCCCGAAAAAACCGGGGAAGGATCGTTTTTGAGACCAGCTTACCAATTTGATCCAGAGGGGATGCCTCCAAAACCATTGCTCTACTTTACTAAAATCTGGCATTTTTATTTTCACGGCTCGAAAAAGGGTCTGAGTTTGTCAATCAAATTGTCGGGTGCAAAAATGGACTTGTTGCTCTTTTTGTCTACAAAGCACAACCGTACACTACCTCCGTTGATCAGTTTGTTTTTTTCGTTAAAAATTTCAACATGAAAGGTAATAAATTGATCTGGTAATCGACGCAATGTGGTGCGAATTGTCAACAATTCATCATAAAAAGCTGGCCTGACGTAGCGCATTTGCAAGGACAAAACGGGCATCATCACTCCTTGCTCTTCTTCCATTTCCTTGTAAGTCAAGCCCAAAGAGCGCAACATTTCCACCCTACCAATTTCGTAGTATTGGGCATAATTTCCATAATACAAATACCCCATTTGATCGGTTTCACCGTAGCGGACGCGCTTTTGAAAATCTGTAGTATACATATTCCAGGTTTTGGGTTTACGCCCGTTCCATTGGGCAGGTCATGCAATGCGATCCTCCGCGCGCTCTTGAAAGCTCATTTGAAGGCAAGGTGATGATGGTTTTTTCAATGGTTTCAGGATCAATTTCCCCCGCATGATAGGCTTTTAAAAAGTCTCGGGCGTGGATAATGGAATATCCAGCCTTTTGGAACGCGAGTTCAGTTACCGGGTTGCGGTCATAAGTTAGGGCAACCCCAGGTTTGAGCGCCACCAGATTGCACCCATCAGTCCATTGTTCTCTTTCCTGATAAGGGGAAATACCATCCCCGCTGTAGATGAATTTCATCTCGGGGTCAATTTTCGCGCGAATGAAATTGTGTACCGATGGATAGTACTCGTTGGGCCCATCCGCACGGTACAACTCAACCGTTGAGCTGATGCCGTCCACCACCAATGGTTTGTAGGCCACAATGTGGTGGTGATCAATCTGGGTAAAAACGGTATCCACGTGCATGAAAGATCGATCGTTGGGGATATTGATGAGCGCCACATTTTTGATTACCCCTTTTTCAAATAATACCTTTGTCAATGATTGGATGCCGTGCCGGGTGGTGCGCTCACTGCACCCAATCAGCAGATAGTCGGGACTCAAGATCATCATATCACCCCCTTCTATGGAAACATATTCCCCTTTTCGGGAAGGAGGAAATTTATCAATGTCGTTGAGATTGATCAACTTGTCTTCTTCAAAACGGGTTTTGAACAAGGGGTGATTCCCAAAAATGAAGCGCGTGAGGTGATTCTCCCGATGCCGGGCTTCTTTTGCTGCCTTGGTGATGATGACGTGGTCGTTGACAGCCACAGCAATGTCTCTGGTAAAAATAAAATTGGGAATTGGGTCAAAGAGAATGTAATCTTCGGGGGCATAATACCCACTAATCAAGACCTTGGTCAACTCTTCGGGAGGAAGTCCATTTAAAAATGCCAGCGCTGAACCAGGCAATTCTTCGTAATCGGCGATTTCGGTCAGAAAAGTGGCCCGATTGCCAGAATCTGCCAAAATGGATTCCAGCAGCAATTGCTCGGTTTCGTGTACGTTTTCAGTACCTACAAATGCGCGAAGCACTGCCGTAAACACATCATGCTCTTCCTGCATTTGGGGCAAAAAGACAATGTCATCAAAAAGTAGCTCCTCAGAGCGTTTGGGAGATACTCTTGCAATGCCATCATCCGGGCGGTGTACAATTACCCGTTGCAAACGGCCAATTTCATTGTTAACTTGCATACAGAATTGATTATGGGCTTTTTTAAATTCGATTTCAGGATTTTTTTGCGGTAAAAGTAATTCTTCCTTATTTTGTAGACAAAAATTTTAATTTGGTCGTATCATCGCAACCAACTCAATCCAGCAATCGTATTATGTCAAACGGATTCTTAAAAGACTTCAAAGCGCTCTTCATCGTGCCTGAAGAGGTGACGAAGCCAACAGTAACAACCACGGCCAAGTCAAGCACGCCTAGCACAACTACTGGCAACACTTCTGTACCTACACCAAAAGAGGTTGGTTCAGATGTTCCTTCGCCGGGCAAAGTGAATGATAAATTTCTCAATGTGTTGTTTACGGCCATTGAAAAAAGCAATCAGGAAGGATTTGATTACCTTGAGTTTCGAAACTCCTTGCATTCCCTGAAGGAAATGAACATGGACGAAATGACCCGATTCAAATCGGCGATGGCCATGGCCAAATCAATGGGCGCTTCTCTGCAAACCATTGTGGCTTCAGGTCAGTTTTATTTGCAGGTACTCAAAACCGAGCAAGGAAAGTTTGATGAGGCCATGAAAAACCAGCGCTCGCAGCAAATTGGCAACAAAGAGCAGCAAATGCAGGATTTTTCCAGTGCCATCAAAGCGAAGGAGGAAGAAATCAAAAAGATGCAACAGGAAATTGAGCAAACCAAGCAGAAATACCTGGAACTGGCACAACAGATCAAGGATGCCACCCTGCATATTGAATCGACCAAAAACGATTTTGTAGCTTCCTACGAATCATTAGCCGGCCAGATTCAAGGGGATTTGAACAAAATACAAGAATACATGAAATAGTTTGGTGACTGGATGTTTTTCCCACCAACCATAAATCGTTTTTTATGTCTGAACAATTGAAGCCTAAGTCATTCTGGAGTCGTCCGGAGGGAAAAACTGGCGCCATTTTTTTGATTGGCTTTGGAGTACTGGCCGTAATGGGTTTCATTACCCTTTTGCCCACTTTGCTCTTTTTAGCGCGCAATACCCTTACCTTGGCCGCAATGGTAATGGTATTGGTTGGCCTCCTTTATATGGTGTTGGACAACCGTACCCGCACCTTATTCTGGTACATGTACAAAAGTTTCATGCGCTGGTTGACCGGATTGTTTGTCCAAATTGATCCCATTGCCATTTTGAAAGGGTATGTAGACCATTTGCGGAAAAACCTGCACGACATGGAGCGTCAAATCAACCGCCTCCGGGGTCAAATGCATAAATTGAGGGAAATCATTCGCAACAACCAAAAGGAAATCAAAAGCAACCTGCAATTGGCCAGCGAAGCCAAGGAGAAAAAGGACGATGCTTCGATGATCTTGAAGACCCGCAAAGCCGGTCGCTTGCAGGAATCCAATGCACGGTTGGAAGATTTAGACCGAAAAATGGAAGTGATGTACCGCGTTTTGACCAAAATGCGGGAAAATTCATACATTCTGGCTGAAGACATCCAGGATCAGGTCATGGTCAAGGAACAAGAACAAAAAGCCATCCATGCCAGCAACAATGCCATGAAATCCGCGATGAGCATCATTAGTGGCGACCCGGATAAACGTGCCATGTTTGATGCAGCCATGGAAGCCATTACCGAAGATGTGGCCAACAAGGTAGGAGAGATGGAAAACTTCATGCAGATGTCTTCCAAATTCATGGAGTCGATCGACCTCCAGAATGGTGTCTTTGAAGAAGAAGGCTTGAAAATGTTGGAGAAATGGGAACAGGAAGGGGTTTCGCTGTTGTTGGGTGAGGAAAAAACCAATATTCTTACCTTGGCCAATGACGACAATCAAGTGTTGGATCTGAATGCACCAGTCAGAGAACCCATTCGCGAAACTGGCCACAAAAATCAGTACGATAGTTTCTTTGAACTCTAAGAAAGAATTAAAAATGAGCGATGAATGCAATTAAAACCTGCCATCGCTCATTTTTAAATTCAGCTACTCAACAATATCAATTGTTTAGTTTCATGGCAAAACTCAATCCCCCCGTTATGTACCAATCATTGTTTTCAGGGTCTCCAGAGCGAGAAATGCCATCCAGATAATCGTTGAAGACTGGATTCAAGCTGAAATCTGCTCCGATAATAAAGTTTTCGCCAAGCTCATACTTCACACCAAGACCCACGGGAATTGCCACCATAGCGGTTTTGCGGTTTCTTTCATCTTCAGCTATCCAGGCTGGATATTCGCCACCCAAGCTTTTATTGAAATTGGTTTTTGGATTGACCAACGCGACCCCTGCACCAACGAACAAGAAGGCATCAAAGTACCTGCGTGAACTGTTTTTCATCCGCCATTCGCCACGATTCAATAACTGAAATTCAGCATGTACGGCAAATTCAGTAAGCGGACTGGTAAAACTAAATCCCCGATCCACGCGGTCTGTACCGACCCAGGAAAGGTCGTTTCCAGATAATTGCCCGCGCAGAACGCTGAATCTCCAACTGAAGGATGGGGTATTGGCACGATAGAATACGCCATATGCTGCGCCAAATTCCCGAAAGTCGTAACTGCCTGTTTTGACAATGTCGCCAGCGTAATTGCATGTTCCAAGCAAAACGCCCATTTCATTGGGATGCTTAAAATTCTGCCCACTTAGGTTTTGTGTTGTCAGCACAAAGGAGAGTAAGGCTAGAATGCCAGAGTAGTAGTAATTTGTCATGAAAATGATTCTATAAGTAAATGAATGGAATGTCAATTTGATGGACACATCAAATTGATAAATTAGATGGAATGACTTAAAGATGGATCTATAAAATTTGCAGGAAAAAAATAATGCGTAAAAGGGAGCAATACGCAATGCAAAATTACATTTTCTTTGCACAAAATCAACACTAATTTATTTCTTTCTTGCGTTAATGGTGTCATGAAAAAATTGAATCTAATTGTCGCCATTCTTGGCTTGTTTACTTGTTCTGGTTTTGGCCAATCTTATAATACTGCGATTGGAATGCGGATTGGTACAGAATGGGGATTGACCGTGCGACAACGTGTGGTTAATAATTATGCTGCAGAATTGATTTTGCAATCCAGTTTGCAAAGAGCTGAAACACAACTTACTATTCTTGGAATCAGCCACAAGCCATTGATTTCTCGCCGGTTCAACTTTTTTTACGGCCTCGGATTTCACAAAGGCTGGGCAGATCAATTGGATGTCAATTATGAAGATCCTTTGGGGATGGATTTTATAGCCGGTTTGGAATTGACCATCGGCCGCCTCAATCTTTCCTACGATTACAAGCCCGCCATAAATTTCGTTGGAGGCGCAAGTACCTTTTACAGCCAAACGGGGATTAGTTTGCGCTATGTTGTAGGAAAAAGAGATAAATATTTTTGGGAACAAAAAGGCAAGAAAAAGCGTAATAGAGGAAAGGGTGGTTTGTTTGGGATCTTTAAATAAAATTTTTTTCCAAACAAACTTGACATTTTCCTCAATGGAATATTATCTTTGCCCTGCTTTAGAAATAAGGCTACCAACACGGTGATTGTAGCTCAGTTGGTTAGAGCACCAGATTGTGGTTCTGGGGGTCGCCGGTTCGAACCCGGTCATTCACCCTAACAACGGACTAATCATTTGAATATCAAATTGATTAGTCCGTTTTCTTTTAGAGGAGTACTATAATGCTAAGTTTAAAAGTAAAACTCCAATCAATCCTACAATACCCACAATGCTTTCCATCACCGTCCAGGTTCGGAAAGTTTGGCCAACTGTCAATCCAAAATACTCTTTAAACATCCAAAAACCGGTATCATTGACGTGAGATAGCATCAAACTACCCGCACCAATGGCCAACACCATCAGCTCTGGGGATGCCCCACTGCTGGCCATCATCGGTTGAATGATTCCGGCAGCAGTCAATCCAGCCACCGTTGCCGATCCCAGCGATACCCGGATTATGGTGGCAATCAACCAACCCAAAAACAAGGGGGAAAGGGATACGTTTTTCATCACTTCCGTCAATTGGTCTCCTATCCCGGATTGGATCAGCACTTCTTTAAATGCACCGCCCGCGCTGACAATCAGGAGGATGGTGGCAACACTTTCTATGGCAACCGAAGTTTTCTGCATGATTCCAGCAAAATTTTTGACCTGACCCAGCAGGGGAATGGCCAAAAATACTCCGATGAATAAGGACAGTCCTGGATCGCCAATAAAGTGCAAACCCTGTCGAAGCAGGTTGTCTTCTGGCAGTATTAAATCACCAATCGTAGCCACGGCCATCAAGACTACCGGAATGAGCGCAGCAATCAAACTGGGCCAAAAATCGGGTATCACTTCCTTGACGGAGTCACTTTCAGGAAATAATTTCTCTGAGGGCTTAATGTCCATTCCTTTCAAAAATCGGGGCAATACAATCCCCGAAAGAATGATTGCTGGAATTGCAACGATGACTCCGTATAGAATAACCAAGCCGACATTGGCACCAAACAAACTGGCAATACCAGATGGGGCAGGATGGGGGGGGAGGAATCCGTGCGTAACTGACAATGACGCAGCTACCGGAATTCCGACCTGGATCAGTGAAATGCCCGTTTTTCGGGCAATGCTGAATACCAATGGCAACAATAAAATGAATCCCGCATTGTAAAACATCACAATTCCAACCACAAAACCAGTCAGCGCCATGGCCCATTGCAAATGTTTGATCCCAAATGCATCGATTAATCCTTGACTGATGCGTTTGATGGCCCCGGTTTCAGACAAGATGATGGCCAATAGTGCGCCAAAGGCAATGATCATCGTGAGCGAACCCAGGGTATCTCCCATTCCTTTTTGGATGGCCTTGATCACATTGACAGGAGCCATTTGGGCAGAAAGTCCCGCCAAAATGGACACCAGTATCAGGGCAATAAACGCATTGAATTTGAAAACAGTAATCAGAACGATCAGCAATACGATTGCAGCGACCAGTACAATCAAAAGCATGGTGAGTAGGGTTTTAAGCAGGTTGTTTGTGGTGCATAATTGGAGATTTCTCAAATCCGGCCCCTGCACTACAACAAACCCAGATGTAGGAAAGAGGAAAAATAGACAATTCTTTTGAAATATCCCACCTTCTTCCCTTGCATTGATTTCTTTACCCTTTTAAAAGCACATCATTGGCCCATTCCTGCAAATTCCGGGTTTGCTTTTTGCTATAATTTCGATCGCCGAATAGTTTTACCCAGCGTATTCCTCGAACCGCATTGGTTAAAAAAACTTCCTCGGCCTGGCGCAAATCTGCTGGCCGAATTGGGCGTTCTTGAATGTTCCAACCCACTTGTGGTGCTTCGCGCAGCAAATATTTTCGGAAAACACCATCGATGCAACCTTCTACTAGTGGAGGGGTGATCATGACCCCATCGCGAACGATGAACAGATTGGAAGTAGCACTCTCGGCAAGTCGCTCGTGTTGATTCAGGATCAAACTATCGGCCAATTGGTGTTTGCGGGCAAAAATGGCACCCAACACATAGGGCAGACTATTGCAAGTCTTCAAATTGGCCAACAGTGAGCCAGCATGTACCTGAGCGATATTGCAAATGGCTACACTAAGGCCATCTTTATTCCAGGTGTATTCTTGTTCATCCAGCTTTTCAGCCTCAATTAAGAAATGGGCATCATTTGTTACAGGTGTGTAAAGGCCTCCATCTGCTCTGAAAACGGTAATGCGAATCCGGGCATTGGGCATTTTTTCGGTAAGCGCTTCTATTTGCTGCTTCCAAAACGCCAAATTCCAGTCCACTGAAGGCTTTATCTCCAAAGCAGCCATGCCTACGTGTAGCCGCTGCAGATGAAGTTGAAGCAGCGGAATTTTATGATTAAACTTTCGAATGCTTTCAAAAAGTCCATCACCATAATGAAAAGCGCGATTATTTGCACTGAGGCAGGCTTGATTGGCATCAATCAACCGGCCATTCAAATTTATGTTTTGCTTGCTCAATTGCACAGAGATTAAGATGCAAAATTAAAGAACGGTTTAATCTATTCTATGTTTTATCCTTTAAGTTTCTTCGCTTGTCGATAAATTCAGCGAACAGTGGCCTAATGCTTTATTTTTGAAGACAAATCTACTGAAGTGAAAAAGCAATTGTTCGATTTTGCCAAAAACACGTTAAAAAATAGCTTTATGACCGAACAAGACAACGAGCGTTCCAAACACGCTGAAACCATCATTCGAAACCACGTTCTTTGGTCGATGGGTGCTGGATTTATCCCGGTGGTTATCGCAGATGTATTTGCTGTAAGTGCCTTGCAGTTGGATATGATTCGCCAATTGGCCAGAGTATACAACATCGATTTCTCCGAAACTCAAGGCAAGGCCATCGTTACCTCTCTGACCAGCGCAACGTTGGCGCGCATCGCCGCGGGCAGTGTGGTCAAACTGATTCCCGTTGTTGGTACATTAGTCGGGGGCATTTCCAATTCCATTTTTGCCGGGGCTTCTACTTATGCCTTGGGCGAGGTGTTCAAAAGACATTTTGATACCGGAGGTACCTTTTTGGACTTTGATGTTTCTCGCTTAAGTAAAATCTACAATGAGAAATTTGAAAAAGGCAAGAAAGTAGCCGAGCAATGGAAAAAAGAGGAGACCATTCGCAAAAAACCAGCGGATGAAAGCAAGGATGCTCCTGAAGAGGTGGTGAGTGCTCCAGTTGCGGAAAAACCCGCAGCACAACCCAACGGGCAGGAAATTCTGGCTAAACTCAAAGAATTGGCCGATATGCGCGACAGTGGGATTCTTTCGGAAGAAGAATTCGCTACGATGAAAACGAAGCTCATCGGTATGTTTGGATAGTATGGGCTTCCAGTCGGGGCGCCCCTAGCGGTAGCCCATCTAGGGGTGCCAGACAGGGGCGCCCCGACTAGTATTATTGTATTGCGCCGACAATTTTTTTTTCTACCTTTGACCCAACCAAAAAAAGTAATGATCGCTCATGGGTTGGTTCAAACGATTGAAGGACGGTATTCAAACCGCCACCCGCAACAAGAAAGAAGCTCCTGAAGGGCTGTGGCACCAATGCATTCGCTGCAAAGAGGCCAGCACGATGAAAGAGATGCGGGAAAATTTTTACAAATGTCCAAAGTGCAATTACCACACCAGAATAGGTTCCTACGATTATTTTGATTTGCTGTACGACCATCAGGAATACGGTTTGCTGTTTGAGGAATTGCGCTCCAAGGACATGCTGCACTTTACGGATCTGAAGGCTTATCCAGATCGTTTGGTAGACGCCTACAAGAAAAATCGGGTAACCGATGCCATTACCGTTGGTGTAGGCAAAATCAATGACCTGCCGCTGGTGATTGCCGCCATGGATTTCAAATTCATCGGTGGATCGATGGGTTCGGTGGTCGGTGAGCGCATTTCCAAAGCCATTGATTTTTGTATCGAAGAGCAATTCCCCTTCATGATCATCTCCAAAACCGGAGGAGCAAGAATGATGGAGGCCGCCTTTTCCTTGATGCAGATGGCCAAAACTTCCGCTAAACTTACCCGTTTGGCCAAAGCCAGGCTTCCTTTTTTCTCGATGCTGACTGATCCTACCACGGGTGGCGTAACGGCCTCTTTCGCCATGTTGGGAGACATCAACTTTGCGGAACCAGAAGCTTTGATCGGTTTTGCCGGCCCAAGGGTCATCAAGGAAACCATCAAACGAGAATTGCCAGAAGACTTCCAAACTTCCGAATTTTTGCTGGAACACGGATTTCTGGATTTCATCGTAGATCGCAAAGATCTTAAAGACAAAATGTCGGAGCTGTTGCAACTGTTTGCCACAGTTCATGTATAAATTAAGCCAGGTATTTGAACTTTAGCTTCCCTATTGTAATTTATCATTGTCAGGATAGCCACAATTCAATACTATTGTGGCTATCTTTATTTAGTTCTTTTTCTTCCGATCAAATTTATCTTCAATGCGCGAATACATTTCCGAAATCGACCGTTGGTTGGCCAATGGCAAACCCTTTAGTACCGCTACGGTTATCAATACCTGGGGCAGTGCGCCTCGTCCAGTTGGCACCATGATGTTTGTTGGGCCTGAACTGGAGATGTTGGGCTCCGTATCCGGAGGCTGTGTAGAAGGTGTGGTGTTGAAAGAAGCCGATGAAACCAGCTCGGGAAGTACCATCAAAAACCTCAAGTTTGGCGTTTCAGACAATGACGCCTGGTCGGTCGGTTTGACCTGCGGGGGCACCATTGAAATCTTTTTGGAGCAATTTGTTGCCTTCGATTCCCCTGCTATTTGGGAGTCCTTGCGCACGAATCTTCTGGAGAATAAAAGCTGTGTGTTGGTCTCAAAATTATCAGGAGAAAAAGGACAGCATTTTCTGATCTATCCAGACGGCAGTAGCCTTGCCGAAACTCCATCCGAATTAATCACTCTGGCCCAGAAAGCTTACCAGGAACGCAAAAGTCAGAGCGCTGAAGTTTTGGGAGAAAAATGGTTTTTCCGGGTTTTCCCTAAAAAACACCAACTGTTTATCGTCGGTGCTGCCCATGCTGCCGCAGAACTGGTGCATTTGGCCAAATATTTTGACTTTGATACCATCGTCATCGACCCACGGGGCACTTTTGCACAGAATACCCATTTTCCGACTGCTCCCGATAAGCTGTACGAAGATTACCCTGCCGAAGTGCTACCTGAGTATGAACTGGACGAATACACTTTTGCAGTCATGATGGCCCACGATCCCAAAATTGATGATCAAGCCTTACACTTGTTGCTGCGCTCCAAAGTTGCTTACATCGGCGCATTATCCAGCAAGGGCTCCAACGAAAAGCGCCACGAACGCTTAATCGCTGCAGGATTTACCGAAGAAGAATTCAAGCGCATTCATGCCCCAGTGGGCATACACATTAAATCCAAAACTGCCCCAGAAATTGCGCTCAGCATTCTGGCACAAATGATTTTCGTGAAAAACCAGTTTTTATAAGGTTTTCTGTTTTGAGTTCACACACTAGAAAATGGTTCTTCCCTTCCATGAAGTGGCACGACTAAAGTTTGGATTATCAGCAAGGTTTTTTTTTCTTGTCAAAAATCTTGTATGAAATCGATTGGTTCTTTTTTAGGGGGAATTTTGTTTCTGCTTTTGTTCAACTTGCAATCACTATCCGCACAAAACGTATACGACAACGACCCCATGCAACGCCTGCCTTTGGGCATGAAACTCTCTGAATATGAGCCACATCTGCCAATTGGAGGGAAAGTAGATAAATCCAGGATCAGCCCACCAAACTGGTGGGTAGGTATGAAAGATCCCAATTTGCAATTGATGATCTACGACCAGAACATCAGCAAATGCGCCGTCAAAATCAATTATTCAGGCGTCAAGGTATTAAAAGTTCAACCGGGAGAAAATCCCAATTATCTTTTCATCGATCTTTTGATCAGCCCAACTGCCAAACCCGGAAAGTTCACGATTTCATTGTGTGAATCCTCGAAAACCTACGTCTATGAATTGCAGGCCAGAGAGAAAAACGCTTTAAAAAATCGTGGATTGAGTCCTGCCGACAACATGTACCTGATCATGCCAGATCGTTTTGCGAATGGCGACTCCAGCAACGACCGTTTTAATGACATGCGTTCCGATTTGTTGAATCGGGACAAGATTTACTTTCGCCACGGCGGTGACATCCAGGGTATCATCGATCACCTGGATTATCTTCAGGATCTTGGTATTACGGCAATATGGATCATGCCCTTGTTAGAGTCAGATCAACCTTACGAATCCTATCATGGGTACGCCCCAACCGATCATTATACCATCGACAAACGCTATGGTTCCAATGCCTTGTACAAGCAATTGGTTGAAAAAGCCCATGCCAAAGGCATCAAAGTGATCATGGATATTATTCAGAATCATGTGGGGGATCAGCATTGGACGATCAGAGATTTTCCTTTTAAAAACTGGATCAACCAGGAATGGCCTAGCTTGACGAAGTCCAATTACCGGGACGCCGTGTTGATTGATCCATACGCTTCCGAAACCGACCGCAATCGACTTGCCAACGGATGGTTTGATAGCCACATGCCAGACCTCAATCAGCGCAACCCCTATCTGGCCAACTACTTATTGTACAGCAACCTTTGGTGGATGGAGTATTCCGGCCATGATGCTTACCGCATTGATACTTATTTTTATCCAGATGAGCAATTTATGATCAATTGGGGCAAAAGGATGCAACTGGAATATCCGGGGTATACGTTCTTTGCCGAAACCTGGGTGCAAAGTACCTTGGCACAAGCCCAGTTTACAGCAGGAAATAAATTGACCAACACGCCGCGTTATTTGCCCGCAGTTACCGATTTTCAACTCAACTATGCACTATTGGAGGCCGCTCAAGGCCGTCAGGGTTGGACAGATGGGGCAAACCGCCTCTACCTAACCCTGAGCAATGATTTTTTGTACCAGGATGCCCACCGCAATGTCACATTTTTGGACAACCACGATGTAAGCCGGGCTTTGTCGGTATTTGGAGGTGACTGGCGGAAATACCATGCGGGATTGACTGCACTTTTGACCATTCGTGGTTTGCCATGCCTGTACTATGGAACTGAAATTGGCATCACTGGTTCTGGTGGTTCTTTTGGCGAAGCAGGGCGGAAAGATTTCATAGGTGGTTGGAAAGAAGACCCGGTCAATAAATTTACAGCTGCCGGACGTCAGGGCATGGAAGAAACCACTTATCAACTGCTGCGTAAGTTGTTGAATTACCGAAAAAATACTCCTGCGCTTCAAACGGGCAAAATGCGCCACTTTATTCCCGAAGATGGGGTGTATGTCTATTTCCGCTACGATGACACTAAACGGGTGATGATGCTCTGGAACACCACCGATAAACCCCAGGAACACAACCTGGCACGCTATGCAGAAATGCTGAAAGGATATCAGAATGGCCGGGACGTGCTCAAGGAGGAGACGGTGGATTTGAATGGCATCCGACTCGAACCTTTTTCATTGAGGGTCATTGAGTTGAAGTAGGGATAAGTGATACAATGGGAACGCGGAGGACGCAGATTGGGCGGATTTACGCGGATTTCTTTTGCCTTCGGCAAAAGTTTTTTAGCCACAAATTGGACACTTGTTCGTGTCTACGTTCGCTAGCGCAAACAAAGTTTGTGCTAGAATTTGTGAAAATTTGTGAAATTTGTGGCCAACACATCACGCCGAAGGCGGGATCAAAATCCGCGTAAATCCGCCCAATCCGCTGCATCCGCGTTCCCATCACGTCGCTTTTGTTTCCAAAAAACCATTCAATTTTGCGCATGAAACTGTATTTTGCACAGAAAAACATGAGCAATCGTTACCTCTGTTCTCTCCTTTTTTGCTTATTGCTTACAGGAATTGCCCTGCAAGCCCAGAACAAGAAGCCCGCCAAAGGCCAATCCAGCATTGATCAAAAACTAGCAGAATTGGGTATTGTACTCCCTGCTGTTTCTGCGCCCATTGCCAATTACGTCAACAGCGTACAAACCGGAAAACTAATCTTTTTGGCAGGAAAAGGCCCGAGTAAAGCAGATGGCACTTACATCGTGGGCAAAGTGGGAACCGATTTGACCATCGAACAAGGTTACGAAGCCGCCCAACTCACCGCCATCAATCAACTCGCTGCACTAAAAGCCGAAATCGGCAACCTGGATCGGGTAAAACGCATCGTGAAAGTATTGGGAATGGTCAATTGTGGCCCGGATTTTGGAGATCAACCCAAAGTCATCAACGGTTATTCCGATTTGATGGTCAAGGTATTTGGAGACAAAGGGAAACACGCCCGATCAGCAGTCGGCATGATTTCATTGCCAAAGAACATGGCAGTAGAAGTGGAAATGATTGTGGAAATTGAATAAAGTTGAAATGTTGAAGAGAAGTGCTAAAGTCAATTAGTTCGAAGACAAATTGTCTTGATTACTTAACAACTTTTATACTTCTTTTCAACATTTCAACCCTAAACATTTCAACTTATTTCAGTATCAGTTTCTTCGCAACGATCCCTTTATCGAATCGTACCTGCAAGACGTACGTACCCGCAGGCAATCCTCCGCGCAGCAGTTCAAAGCTATTCTCGCCAACGTTGGCATAGCCACGCACCATTTTCCCATCCAGGGAGTACAGTGCGATGTCTTGCATCTTGTGCTCTGCCGCCGACTGGATGTAAATCCGATCTGCAACCGGGTTTGGTCCGATTTTCAATTTCACCACATCTTCCTGAATGATGTCTTCAGTAGAAGTAGCCAAGTTCAATTGCAGGAAAGCCCGAGGAATAAAGACCGCCATCATCGTATCGATGTAAGCCATTGCTTTGGCTTTGCTCATGTTGGGGTTGGTCAACAAACCGTCAGCATGCAGTTTTTTCGCATCATAGTTTGTACCAAGGGCCAGGTTGGTACCTGCTACGACCAATTTCAAGGTCGTCGTATCCCACCATTCCCATGGTCCGGCCTCAATGCGGAAGTTTGGAGTCACAAGGGGGTACATGTTATTGGTAGAAAGGGTAGTTGCTTTTCCGGCTACACTGAAAGTGGGAAAAGGAAGTGGAGCATTGCTGATTGCCTTGTTTTTCTGATTGACAAAGCTGGCGTCATTGATGGCGGCAGCCATTTTATCATTCAGTTTGAAATTATTGGCGCGTTCAACTACAGAACGGGTACCAGATACACTTACTACAAATTCACGGGTAGTAGGTACAATTACCGCACCATCGCCAAACGGGGCAAATGGATCAGCAACAACGTGAAAACCAAGCAAGGCAGGTTCTCCAGCTTTGCCTTCCATCCAGCTTGAATCACCCATAGCACCACCCATGTTTACCGCCATGTTGAAGCTAGAGCTGTAACCCACGTGATTGGGGAGGTTAAGTGGTTTTGCTGTAGTACCAAATGGATTACCATTCAAGCTGGTATCTACATAAGCCGTCAACTTGTCGGTATCGATGAATTTCGTGATCTGGATTTCTTCTTTGAAACGATCCAGATAAGCAGCACCCAGGGCAATGTAGCCGCCAGTTCCTTGGCCCCAAAGAACGATGCGATTTGGGTCAATGCCATAAGGGTTGCTGTCTGCGGCTACCGTTTTACGAATAAAACGAATGGCCGCTCGACCGTCCTGAACGCCACGGTACGCTGCATTCAACAAGGTACCTGTACGGATGTTTTGTCCAGCTGGACCCGTTGCAGCGGGGTTCCAACCCTGACGGTAACTGGTTACGCAAACCACATAACCAAGGCCCGTCAAACGGCGCGCAAATTCTACGCATGAAGAGTCGTTGCGCGCGCCAGTAATCCCACCATTGATTAAAGGGGGCAAAAAGCTACCTGTATGGAAATAAATCACTACTGGCCGGCTTTTCTCAACATCCCCGGCAGGAGTGTAAATGTCCATTTTTAAATCTTCTGGAGCAATGGTAGGGTTGCGCAACACCGTGATATTGGTTGCGTAAGTAACATTCCTTTGAACGGTAAATCCAGTGAATACTTTGGTGCGGTATCGGCCAGCTTGAGCAGATAGGCTCACCGTTCCTACTAAAGCAATCAACAACAGCAGCAAAGTGTTGAGTTGTTTCATTTGAAAAAAGTTTTGAGTGTGTGAAATGAAATGACCAAAAATAAATTCAAGAGTTTATCTGCAATAACTGCCAATAAACTCTTGAACATAGGATTTTTTATTTTTTCTTCCAATCGTAAGTCAACGATAAATACACCATACGGCCAATTCGAGGGCCTCCATAGGTTTGGAAAGTAAAGTTGTTCAACAAATTGGAACCGCCTAGTTTGAAGGTGGTGTTGATCTTTTTTACTTGCCAATTCACCTGGGCATCCAGCATATCATAACTTGGAATACCCCCTGTAAACTGAGGTGATCCTTCAAAAATAAACCCATCAATCCACTTGTAATTGACATTGAACCCAAAATCAGGGAATTTTATGCCCAGGAATTTTACAGCCAAATCACGACCGGAAAAGCTGACATTGTACTTGTGTTTAGGCGTATTGAAAGCCGGGATAATTGGGTCGTCGCTTACGCTGTTGAGCTGGTTAAAAGAATAGTTTCCGCCCAGCACATAATTTTGCCCAAAATAATAACTGGTTCCGATAGAAAGGCCTTGGGTAGTTACCCGATCTTTGGCATTTGCTGCCACCCTGTAGGCTTGAGCGCGGGTGATCGAGTTGGTAAATGACTCAATGGTAGCATCTACACCAATATTGTACCCAATGAAATCATTGTAAAAACTGTAGTAGTAAGTGGCGTCAACATACAATTTGTCAAAAAAAGTATTGCGGTATCCGGCTTCAAGTGTCCTTACTTTTTCAGGGCGGATTGGTGCCACGTCGAAATAGGAAAGTTTGGTATTGTCCTTGGTATTCAAGTATTCACGCAAAGATTCAATGGTCAACAGGTTATTGAATCCATTTAGATTGCCGATCAAAATGGCCCGACCTACGTTGTAAAACAGGTATTGATCTGCGAGGGTAGGGTTGCGGATGGCAGAAGAAAACGAAAATCGGAAAACCTGATCGCGATCAGGAGTATACACCAAAGATGCGGCTGGTGAAAACAGGAAATCGAAATTTTTGTTTTTGTCCAAACGCATCGAACCGCTGATTTTCAGTCTTTTATCCAGTTCTATCGTGCCGCCACCGTAAATACCGTATTCATAGGTATTGATTTTGGTGTCTCCTGTATCCAACAAGATTGACCCCTTGGAATTGGGCGTGTACAAGCGATAGCTGGCGCCAACCAAAAGGTCGAGATCGGTTACTTTTCCTCCTTTTTCCGCTTTCACCAAATCATTGAAGTGGTATTCACCATTGGCGTGGTACAACGCGGAACGGTCATAAAAACGAGTACCACCTTCGCTGTATCCCAAGCGGCTAGTGATGCTGTTGAACTCTTTGTTGAATCGATCAGTACCGGGTTCGAAGAAATCCACCGATTGAAAGAGTGCATTTCCTTTGTCTACCTGAATTTGCGCCAAAGAGTGGTACAAAGCCAAAGAATCTTGAACTTTGGAGTTGCCTAAAAATGCATTTTGAGCAACTCGAAACTCATCCGGCTTTCCAATAAAATTGATGGGATTGGGGTAGCCCTCAATTTTTCTTACCCGAGGGTTAATACTGGTTTGCCAGAAATTGATGTAGTCAGAAGCCCACTTTACGTCTTCTTTGGCATTCTTCTGCAATTGCAAAGCCGTAAAATAGGGGTCGTAAGAATCTCCCGCATCTTCGTGGGTTGCATAAAAGCGCAGGAAGTACTTGTCGGTTTGCTTCAGTTCAATTTTGTGCTGAAAAAACTGAATGCCCCGCAAGCTGTAGCGGTTGTCGCCTTGATAAACTGTTGTACCTGTGCTGTAATTGGTACCCAAAACCAGCTCTGCAGATTTGTAATCCTTTGCAGGGTTGATGCGGAAATGCAGCGCAGTTGCCGCTTTCAGGTTTTCGGAATTGTAATTGACTACATCGATTTCCTTGTAGCCCTTGCGGTGAATAATCCCCATGCCTGGCAGCGAAAACGAATTGGTAAAGTCATTGGAAATCAGGTATTCATCACCATAGATGTTTACACCATCAAAACCTCCCGGGTTGTTCTTGCCGCTTGGAGTATCGTATACCGGATCGTAATTGTCTGCGACCCAGTCGTCGGCTCTAAATCCGGAGATGTTGAATTTGAAAGCAAAGAATTCTTTACCTGCTTTATTCTTAATGGCATCTGCCCAACGAATTCCCCCTTCAAATAAATTGCGCTGTCCACCTTTTATCTGCACGCTTAGGCCTTTGCTCAAAAACGGATTTTTGGTTTGCATGCTCACTACGCCGTTAAAAGCATTGGGCCCATAAAAAGCAGAAGAAGCCCCGATAATCAGGGTTACATTGTTGACATCCAACTCGGAAGCACCTAAGAAGTTGCCCAAAGAGAAGTTCAAACCAGGCGACTGATTGTCTACACCATCAATGATTTGCAAGGAACGCACCGGACTGGTACTGTTGAAGCCCCGCATGTTGATGATTTTGAACCCCAAACTGGCCGCGGTCAAATCCACTTCCTTCAAAGAACCCAAACCATCATAGAAATTTGCCGCAGGCGTTTCTGTAATGCCAATGGCATCCAGGGTTTCCATGGTCAAAGGTGATTGAACCTTCTTTTCGGAAATGCGCCGGCCTTTTACTTCAACCTGATCAATGGTGACGGCATCCTCGGAAAGATCTACGACAATTTTTTGACTGGGAGTGGTTACGTTAACTTCCTTATCGGTATACCCTACATAAGAAACCAGGATGGTGAAGGGGAGCTTTTGTTGAGTGGACAATTCAAATTTCCCTTCCAAATCTGCAACAACCCCTTCTGTGGTTCCTTTCAGAATCACCGTGGCATTTGCCAACCCTTCTTTATTGGTGGCATCTTTGATTTCTCCTCGAATGGTCGTTTGGGCATGGATGATGCACAAACAGGAGAAAAACAGAATGATGCTAAACATCAGCGACTTAGATAGATATTTCATGCTGAAAACCGATATAGTGAGCGAATAATATTCTAAATGCGGGCAAATTAGTGAATATTCGCTAGAAGTTAATCTTTTGTAATCTGAATTTTACCTACGAGTAAAGATACTGACAAATTTTTATTCCGAACTTGCCACATGTTATGAAATTTTTTTGTGTATTTGCCTTAAATCCGAGTGATTTCCCAAATTATTGCTTAGTGAAAATGAATGGCCGACAACCCAAAACCCAAAATCAGCGCCAACCATTTGCCAATCGAAAAATGATGACTGGAATGGGCATCATTTTCAAAGAGGATAGTAGAACCAATCTGCAACAAATTTCCGGTTACAATCGAAAGCAATATGGCCAAGGTGGAAGGGCTGCTGAGGAAAAACTGGGCCGAAAACGCTGCAATGGGTGCCATCAAGGCAAACAAGAGCAAAAAAATGGCACTTGAAAACCGATTAATGCCACTCATCAATAAAAAAGAAGTGAGTGCAAAAGCCGCTGGAATATTGTGCATCAGAATGCTCAAAAACAAGTGATGAAACTGACTATCGCTATTGCTTCCCTGTATGGAATGCATAAAAGATCGGTAACCTCCTAAGGGTAGCCCTTCAATTAAAGAATGAAGACACAACCCCAGCATAATGGAAAATGCCAGCCATCTCGGTCTTTGCTCATTTGCATGAATGTGGCCATGCTCAACACCTCCTGACCATTCTTCGAGTAGCATTTGCAATCCAAAACCCAACAACATCCACAATCCGGTGTACCGATCTCCTTTGGAAAATAAATCGGGGAGCAGTTGTACCAGCACTACCCCTAGAATAAAGGCACCGTTGAACAGCATGGTGTACCGCACCAGTTTGGGCTTTTTATTGCCCAGCGTAAATGCCAGTATTCCTCCAATAATTGGGGTTAAAAAAAGGAGCAAATATTCCCAGATGTACATTCAGAATTGTGCTTGATTTGGAAAGAAAAAGTCTTTGAAAAGGCGAAGGTACGTTTTTGCAACAATGTTGCCAATAATTAATCCTAAAAATGCCCCCATTAAAATATCCAGTGGATAATGTACCCCAACATACACTTGCCCCAAGGCGATGCTCGCCGCCCACAAATGCAATGGCCAACGAATGCGCCGATAATGCAAACCCAGTGTTAAACTCAAAAAAGCAGCTACCGCAAAATGATTGGCCGCATGCGATGAAGTGAAGCTATAGCCACTGCCACAATGCACCAAAAGCTGCACTTCATCCTTGATCTCAGGGTCATTGCAAGGCCGCAAACGATGCACCGCTGGCTTGATGACCTTGCTGCTAATCGTATCGGCCAGGCCTACGGACAAAGCCAGACCCAGAATCAGGTACAATCCAGCTTTTCGATATTTGTAACCCAAGAAAACGGCCAAAGCCAGGTAAAACGGAATCCAGGTCGATTTTTCGCGCCAGATGGGCATCAACCAATCCAGTACCGCATTGTGGGTGTGGCCATTGATGATTTCAAAAAGGTATTGATCAAAAGCGATGAGTTCTTCCATGAATATAAATTGTAGGCAAAAACGGATGGGGCAAATATAGGGTAAGATTAGAAGAAGTCCATCCTTGCCTGACAACAATGAAAAAACCGCAACTTATATTAACTTTGCATCAAATCTTAACCCAAATCCTATGGCACTTATCAAGTCAATTTCCGGCATTAGAGGCACCATCGGCGGATTGCCTGGACAAAACTTTACCCCCCAAGACATTGTAGAGTGTACCGCTGCTTTTGGTACCTGGTTGTTGCAAAAAGGCAATCCTGCCAAAGTTATCATCGGTCGGGATGCCCGAATTTCGGGCTCCATGGTTCGGGATTTGGTGGCCAGTACCCTCATTGCTTTGGGGATTGATGTCGTCGACCTTGGATTGTCCACTACGCCCACCGTTGAAATGGCGGTAACCTTTGCTGGTGCTGGTGCGGGCATCATCATCACCGCCAGCCACAATCCCAAAGAGTGGAACGCCTTGAAATTTCTCAACGAAAAAGGCGAATTCATCTCTGCTGCCGACGGAGAAGCTGTGCTGAACCTGATCGCCAATGGCGGCATCAGTTACCAACCCGTTGATCAACTGGGGAAAATTGAAATGGATGATGATTTTCTTGACAAACACATCCAAGCCATCATCGACATGCCAGAGGTAGAAGTAGACCTGGTGCGTGCGCGAGGTTTCAAAATTGTGCTTGATCCAGTCAACTCCTCAGGCGCACTGACGGTGCCTCAACTTTTGGAATACCTGGGCTGCGAGGTGATCACCATCAATGGGGAGCCCAATGGGCAGTTTGCACACAACCCTGAGCCACTTCCTGAACACTTGACCGCCCTATCTGCAACCATCCTGGAGCACCACGCCGACCTCGGCATTGCAGTAGATCCTGATGTAGACCGTCTGGCGCTGGTATGCGAAAATGGCGCCCCATTTGGCGAAGAATATACCCTGGTTGCTGTTGCAGATTACATCTTGCAGCATACTCCTGGTAATACGGTTTCCAACCTGTCTTCCTCCCGGGCTTTGAAGGATGTAACCCTCAAGCATGGTGGTCAATATTTTGCTGCCGCAGTTGGTGAAGTGAATGTTGTCGAAAAAATGAAAGCGGTTAGCGCGGTAATCGGAGGGGAAGGCAACGGTGGCATCATCGTTCCTCAATTGCACTATGGTCGGGATGCCCTGGTGGGAATTGCCCTGTTTTTGTCGTGGTTGGCCAAGTTTGATGGCAGCGCTTCTGCATTGCGGGCTACTTATCCCGATTATCAAATGGTGAAAGACAAAATTTCACTGCCCGAAGGACTGGATTTGGAAGGCATCCTGCAAAAACTGGAAGAAAAATACCAACACGAAGAGCACAGCATGATCGATGGATTGAAAATCGATTTTGCCGATAGTTGGCTGCACCTGCGCAAATCGAATACGGAACCGATTATTCGCATTTATGCAGAAGCACCCAGTCTGACCAAGGCTCAAGAACTGGTAGGAAAAATCAAAACCGAAGTAGTGGAACTCCTGTAACCAGATACCGACTACAGCAATAAAACCAAATAAACCATGACAAGCCAAACGATGGTCGCTTCGTTGGAAACCTATTTTCAGTCCTTTCGGAAAAACGTGATCGGGGCGAATCAAAAATTCATGACACCCTATGGCCTCCAAACCATAGTGTACGCCGATTGGACGGCCAGCGGGCGCCAGTACTTGCCCATTGAAGACATTTTAACCAATGAAATCGCCCCTTTTGTAGGCAACACCCATACCGAAACGACCATTACGGGCAGCACCATGACCCTGGCCTACCACCATGCAAAATCCATCATCAAATCCTACGTAGGTGCAGATGAATCTGATGTGTTGATTTCCTCCAACTCTGGTATGACCGGGGTGGTGAATAAATTTCAACGCATTTTGGGCTTGAAAGTCCACGAGCGCCACCAGCACCTGGTGCAATTGCCCGAAAACCAACGCCCTATTGTATTCATCAGCCACATGGAGCACCATTCCAACCAAACCAGCTGGTTGGAAACCCTGGTCGACGTTGAAGTGATTGCACCAACCGCTGATGGATTGGTGGATCTGGACAACCTGGAGGCCATGCTTCAACGCTACGCTCAACGGGAAACCAAAATCGCTGCGGTAACTTCTTGTTCCAATGTAACGGGCTTGTTTACGCCCTACCACGAAATCGCCGAAATCATGCACCGCCATGGGGGTTTGTGTTTCGTGGATTTCGCTTGTTCTGCCCCTTACATCGACATCGATATGCGCCCGGCCAATCCACTGCAACACCTGGATGCCATCTTTTTTTCGCCACACAAATTTTTGGGCGGCCCAGGTTCAACGGGGATTTTGATTTTTGATGCCAAATTGTACAAAAACCGCATTCCTGATAATCCTGGAGGCGGCACGGTTGATTGGACGAATCCTTGGGGTGGGCACAAATACATCGAAGAAATTGAAGCCCGCGAAGATGGCGGAACCCCCGCTTTTTTGCAAACCATGCGCGTCGCTTTTTGCATGCAACTCAAAGCTCAAATGGGGGTAACCAACATCCTGCAACGTGAACATGAATTGCTAGACCTCATTTGGGATCGCCTCGAAAACATTCCCAATCTGCACATTTTGGCGCATGGCCACCGCAATCGCCTGGGGGTAATCTCCTTTTACATCGATGGCCTGCACTACAACCTTGGCGTACGCATCCTCAACGATCGCTTCGGCATTCAAGTGCGAGGAGGCTGCTCCTGTGCGGGTACTTACGGCCATTACCTGCTGGAAGTTTCCCGCGAGCATTCCAATTCGATCACCGATAAAATCAATTTTGGAGACCTTTCCGAGAAACCAGGTTGGATCCGCATGTCGATCCACCCGGTGATGACGGATGCCGAAGTGCGCCACATCATGGATGCCATCACCGAATTGGCAGCAAACCATGAAACCTGGGGACGTGATTATTTGTACAATGTACACACCAACGAGTTTCATCACCACAATAACGATCACCAGGATGAAAAACTCGTTGAAGAGTGGTTCAGTAGATTGAGCTAGGATTTTACAATTGAGCAACCCCAATCCTTGAAAAACCAAAAGAATGCGCATTTATCTTGACAACGCTGCAACTACCCCCGTCGACGAACGGGTGATAGAAACCATGGTGGAGGCCCTGCGCCTTACCAACGGCAACCCTTCCTCCATTCACCAGGAAGGCAGAACCGCCAGAGCAGCAATCGAGCAAGCCCGCCGCCAGATTGCGCGGAGCCTGAATGCTTCTATCGGAGAAATCTTCTTTACCTCGGGGGGCACTGAGTCCAGCAACATGGCCCTCAAACGTGCGGTGCAAGACTTGGGCGTGCGCCGCATCATCAGCGCCCGCACCGAACACCATTGTGTGCTGCATTCTTTGGATGCCCTGGTCAAAGAACAAGGCATGGAAGTGGTTTTTGTGGATCAAAATAGCGATGGGCACATCCAATTGGAGCACCTGGAAGCATTGCTGCAGCAAAAAGGAACCCCAACCCTGGTTTCCCTGATGCACGCTAACAACGAGATTGGCACCTTGATGGACTTGGTAAAAGTTTCGGCCTTGTGTACCCAACATGACGCTTTGTTCCACACCGATACGGTGCAAACCATTGGATATTACCCCATTGATTTGTCCCATCTCAATATTGCTTTTTTGACCGGATCGGCGCACAAATTCCATGGCCCCAAAGGCATCGGGTTCATTTACATCAACAACAGCAATATTGTTCATCCGTACATCGACGGCGGCTCGCAAGAACGCAACATGCGGGGCGGAACCGAAAATATTTCCGGGATATTGGGCATGGCCAAGGCTCTGGAACTGGCCACTGCTGAAATGGAATCTCGCCAGGCTTACATCAAAGAATTGCGCGATTATTTTGCGGAGCAGTTGCAAACCCAATTTCCAGACCTCGAATTCAATGGCGATCCTTTTGGACAGGGGCATTACAAAATTCTGAGTGTAGGTTTTCCCCCGTCTCAACGTGCCGATCTCCTTTTGCTCAATTTGGACATCGCCGGGGTAGCCGCCTCTGGCGGTAGTGCATGTAGTTCTGGCGTAGATGTAGGCTCGCACGTTATGGATGCGCTTAAACACGGATCCCTGCGGCAGACCTTGCGCTTTTCTTTTTCGCATTTGAATACCCGCGAAGAAGTGGATCAGGTGCTGCTTAAGTTGAAGGAGATTTTAGGATGATCGGAAACAGTAATTTTGAATAACTCACATTACGCAGCTTAGTACTAATGCCTCCTTTTGGCAAAAGCAACGATTTTATTGATTTGGCTGCGCCAAATGTTTTGTAACCGCGACGACGCGACGGCGCGACGATTTATGTGCTTCGCACATCTCTGCGTCGTTTTACGTCGAACATTTGGCACAGCCAAATGAATCGTCGCGCCGTCGCGTCGTCGCGGTTATAAAAACAAGCAGCGAAGCTGCTTACTGAGTAATGTGAGTGAATGAATCAACTCATGCTCCAAGACCTTAAAGTCATCGAACTATCCACCGTACTCGCCGGGCCGGCAGTGGGTATGTTTTTTGCAGAATTGGGTGCTTCCGTGCTCAAAATTGAAAACAAAACCACCCATGGCGACGTCACCCGCAGCTGGAAATTGTCTATAGAAGACCCTTCCTGGGCCTATTCGGCCTATTATTGCAGCGTGAATTGGGGAAAGGAGATCTTGTTGATGGATTTGAGCCAGCCTGAAGAATTGGCCTGGGTGCTGGAGCAAATCAAAAGCGCCGATGTGGTGCTGGCCAACTTCAAACCCGAATCTGCTCAACGTCTGGGACTGGATTACGCCAGTTTGAAACCACTAAACCCTCGCTTGGTTTATGGGGAAATCACCGGATATGGCCCCAATGATGACCGCTCTGCATTTGATGTAGTACTGCAAGCCGAAGCCGGATTTTTGTACATGACTGGCGAAAAAGACGGCAATCCGGTTAAAATGCCAGTTGCCTTGATTGACCTTCTGGCCGCACATCAACTCAAAGAAGGCATCCTGCTGGCCTTGCTGCAACGCGCCCAAACCGGAAACGGGAGCAAAGTAAGCGTATCCTTGTATGCTGCGGCACTGGCATCCCTGGCCAATCAGGCCACCAACTGGCTGATCGCCCAAAAAATCCCCCAGCGGATGGGAACCTTGCACCCGAACATCGCTCCATACGGTGAACTCTTCGTTTGTCGAGATGGAGGACAAATCGTGCTGGCCATCGGCAACGACCGCCAATTTCAGCACATGTGCAAAGCGTTGCAACTCGATGAACTGGCTCAACATGCGGACTATATCCACAACAATCAACGGGTGCTCAACCGCAGTGCGTTGCAGGCACAACTGCAAGCTAAAATAGCACTACAAGACCGCGAACCCTTGTTGAAGCAATTCCATCAAATGGGCGTTCCGGCAGGCGGACTGCGCAACATGCAAGAGGTTTTTTCAGACCAACTTGCCCACGAAATGTTGCTGGATTGGGCCTTGCCGGATGGTACCGAAGTAAAGAGTGTACGCTCTGTAGCCTTTACCCTGGAACAATAATTGACTTGAGGCATGTTGATTATCAGTGAATTAAATGATGTTAAGCTAAATGACCAGCGGCAGCGCCGCCAAAACGTCTGTAGCATTTAATACCAAGTTATTAATTAAAGGTGCAGCGCACCGTAACCCCTTCTTGTTGCGGTGCGCTGCACCTTTAATCCAGGTAAACGCATAATAACTACAGACGTATTGGCGGCGCTGCCGCTGGTTGTTATGCCTGGAATTATTCAATCACTTGATAATCAACTCACCTCAAGTCTAATGACTTATTGCTGCAAATATTCAGCCGTTGTGAATACCGTTCCTACAACGATGTTCTTGTTTTTTCCGATCACAAACTCGCTCAAACCAACGTGCTTTTTGTTGCGCGGATTCCAATCATACGTATAGCCCAATTGGGTGAATGGATAGCGGTTGTACAGCGTTGAATCTGCAAATGACATGCGGGACTGTTCGTTTAACCAAAGGAGATTTTCGCAATCCGCATCTGCCGCGTTTTTCAGGTACAAATCACAAGCTCCGTCGGTCACTTCGGTATCAATACAGGGCCGAATCAGGTCTTGCGGGCGTACCCAAAACTCCACGAAAAACTTTTTGTCGGCATTGGGAGGCAAACCCAGCAATTGCTTCAGGCGCTTGTCTGGATCTCCCACTTTTTTTTGCGCAGCATACCAATTTTGCAAATCTGGCGCTACTGTCACCCAAATTGGATATTTTCCGGTATTGTAAAATCCAGAGCTCTGGTCGTTTTTGTAGTATTTGGTATCCGCTTTCCAGGAAGAAACCAGGACGTAGTCTTCGCCATTGATTTTTTTCCACTTCAAGCCGGGGGAATTGGCCACTACTTTGGTGAGGGCAGTACTGATTTTACTGACATTGGGCTGTGCCGCATCATTCAAAGCCTTGGTATACTGGTATTTGATGCCGCAAGAATTGGCCAATAAAACGAATGCAACGATAAAAACGGCATGAACAATTTGTCGATAGGTACGCATGGTGTTTGATATGGTGGGTTCAAATTATTGCAAAAATAAAAATGTTTCCCACCATATCAAAAATACATCACTCAGTCTTCTTTTGAATTTAATACCAGTTGATTCCAATCAAAAAGTTGAAAGAGGTTCCGTTTTGATTGCCTTCTGCAATTTTCATCGCCCCCCAATGTACCCGACTTTGGATATCAATGGCAAATTTGCGGGTACGAATAACTTCATAACCGGTGCTAAAGAGTGCGGCTGAACCAAAATAAAACTTGCGTTCAGTTTCCGTTTTGATGTCATAAAATGCAGGTGCATCCAGTCCGATTCCCACACCTCCAGAAATCCACCAACGGTTTTTGAGCCAGTATTGTACTGAAGGAACCATACCTTCAAAACCACGGCTTCTCGATCTGCCTTCGGCATTGAAGGTATACAGCGATCCTGGAAGGCACATTTCTACGGCAAATCTGGGCGAAAGCATCCAGCCAAATTTGAAGTTGGGAAAAGACATCGACACTTCATTGTGCGCAAGTCCATTGGAGTTGGAGAGCTGTAGGGCTCCTACTCCCGCAGCAGCACCAAAAAAAAAGCCTTCGCGGGTGAATTCATTTTCAGCATGGTCTTGAGCGGAAACAATGCTCAACAATCCAATAAAACAGCAGGTGAGGAATAAACGCATTTGTCAGGTGTTTAATAATGAACAATACCGCAAAATTCACCTGTATGTGTTGCAAAAAAGTTAACATAGGTTAAATAATCAAAAATGCAGACATTTTTTTAGTGCTGCCTACAGGATGCGCTTACAACTGGCTAATTTTCTTGCGAATTCTGCTCAAACTTTGAGTCGTAATGCCAAGATAGGAGGCTAGGTGCTTTTGAGGCGTTCGTTGTACCAGATTCGGTTCTATCTCTAAAAGATCGATATAACGTTGTTCTGCGGTTTTTAGCAATAGGTCGATTTGTTGTTGTTGCTTTTCCACAAAAGTACTTTCCGCTGAAATCAGGAAAAGGGTTTGCCCCATTGGCGTTTCCTTTAGTTTGTCGATGTTGTCTCTGGAAATGCGCAGCATCTCCGATTTTTCCAAGGCCATTGTTTCCAAAGGGGAAGGCATCTTGGTAATCAGAGACATGTAATCTGCAAAAAAGGTTTCTTCGTACATCAAGTCCAGGCATACATAGTTGATTTCTTTCCAAACGAAAACCCCGCCACTGCCTGAAAGGATAAAATACCCATACCGTTCCACCTGGCCATATGGCTTGATGATTTCATTTTTTTTGAATTGAACCACATCGCACAGACTGGCAAACTGTTCCCAGGCAGCGAGTGGAGCTTCAAAGTATCTGTCAAATGATTTTTTCAGGCGATTGGCAAGCATCAAAAAATCTTTCCAGGGTTCAAAATTCCCTCAGGATCCAGGGTGGCCTTCAAGGTTTTCATCAAGGCAATTTCAGTTGGATTTCGACTCAAATGCAACCATTCTTTTTTCTCCAAACCCACCCCGTGTTCAGCGGTGATAGAACCTCCAATGGCAGTCAATGGATTAAATACCAGCCTTTCAACCTCCATGCGGGTGGCGTGGTCGTTTTGCCCACAGCTTACGTACAAGTGCAGGTTGCCATCTCCCATGTGGCCAAAAACATAAAGGAATACCTCCGGCCAATGTTTTTGTAAGTCCGCGCGGATGGTGTCCACATAAGCCCCCATTTCTGCAATGGGTAAACTGACATCAAACAGAAAGATGGGGCGATGTACCGAAAAAATAAAATCCACTTGCTCGCGAATGCCCCAGAACCAATCCAGTTCTTGTTGGCTTTGGGCCAAACAGGCATCAGCGATCAGTCCACTTTCAAAAGCTTTTTCCAGCGTTTCCTGAAAAACTTTTTGGTCATTTTCAGGATGAAATCCCAGGGTTTCCAGCAACACATAATAAGCATGATCTTGGGGCAGGGGAGGAGCATGCCGGGAAGGAGGAGTCGTCATCAAACGGTAGTAATCCTGCCAGATCAGCTCGTAAGTCGTGAGGGCATTTCCCAGACTTTGTTTGGCCAAATTCAAAAATTCAGCAGCTTGCTCAAAGCTACTGAGGGCAAGGTATGCCGTGTTTTTGCTCAAGGATGCAGGTTCCAGTTTGAGTACGGCCTTGGTTACGATACCCAAAGTGCCTTCCGATCCGATGAACAGGTGCTTGAGGTCGTACCCCGCATTGTTTTTGAGCAAATGGTTCATGGAGGAGAGAATGGTGCCATCGGCCAAAACGACTTCCAGCCCCAACACCAGGTTGCGCATCACTCCGTACCGGATCGCTTGCAGTCCGCCGGCATTGGTGGCAATGTTTCCGCCAATCATACAGCTGCCTTTGGCGCCTAAGTCTAGCGGGAAAATCAAACCCAAGGGTTGCAGGTGATTCTGAAGTTGCTGCAAAACTACGCCAGCTTGCACCGTGGCAGTTCGATTGGCGGAATCAACTGATTCAATCGTGTTCAATCGCTCCAGGCTGAGGGCAATTTCGTGGGCCTGGGTATGGGTACTACCTACCACGTTGGTAGTGCCGCTGCGGGGCACAACTGCTTGTTTAGCAGCATTGCAGATTTTCAAGGCAATGGATACCTCTTCCGTATTTCGTGGCAAAACCAGCGCTTTACAATTCAAATTTTCTGCGCTGACCCAATTACTGGCCAACCGTTGTGCTGCCTGATCATGTGTCAAAACGCAATCTGAGCCCAAAGCTTCGGTTAATTGTTGAACGATATCCATGCATTGTCTAATTACCGGAAGAGGAAATACGCCAAAACCAAGGTAATGATGATGTTGAAAAATTGAGCCAATATAAATGCCCAAAATGGCTTGCGGAAACCATCCTTGAACAGATCAGAAAACTTTGTCTCCAGTCCAATGCTGGTAAAAGCAAGACCGAACCACAAGGTCTGGATGTTTTTCAAATGTCCTTTTACTTCTTTGACCGTATCAGGGGTAAGGATAAAGGAAAAAATCAGCGAAGCGACCAGAAAACCCAATACAAACTTGGGGAATCGATCCCAGATTATTTTTACGGTTGGCTTTTCAACGGCGATGCCATCTTCGGTCTTTTTGCCCGTCAATGTCCAATAAATGCTGATGAAAAAAGCGGCTACCCCAAGCAACACGTTTTGGGAAAACTTGACGATGGTACTTACTTCCAGCGCTTTTTCGCCCACCATCGAACCCGAAGCGACCACCGCACCAGAGGTGTCGATGGTGCCACCCAACCAGGCGCCGGTTACTTCCTGGGATAAGCCCAGGTAATTGGCAATCATCGGCATGAATATCATCATTGGAATGGCAACAATCAGTACCAGGGATACCACAAAAGAGAGCTTTTTGCTGTCGCCATTGATGGCACCTGCTGTGGCAATGGCCGCCGAAACCCCGCAGATTGACACGGCGCTGGAGAGCATAAACGCCAACTCTTCGTCAATTTTCCAGCGTTTGCAAACCCAGTATGAAAAATACCAAACACTGAGTACAACTACCAGAGACTGGATCAATCCCAGTGTTCCGTTTTTTAAAATATCGGTAAAAATGACGCTGCTACCCAGCAATACCAAACCTATCTTGACAAACAACTCCGTCGTCAAAGCTCCACTGAACCAGGCGGGTAAGTTGAACAGTTGGCGAATCAGCAAGCCCAGCAACAAACTAAAGATGACCGCTTCCAGGTTGAGCGCTTTCACCTGGGCATTGCCCGCCAGAACCTGCGCAAACAAAGTAAGCAAAAACAAGAGTGGAAACCCTTGCAGGAAGTAGCGCAACTTGCCGCCAGTCAGTACCACACCAAGCGCGCCACCCGCAAATACCAGCAAAAACTGGGCCGTAATCTTGCCTAGATTGCCTCCTGAAAATACCGCTCCAAACAGATCCGAGAAGGTCTTCCAGCCGTGTTCGGGCGCTGGCAATACGAACAAGCCAATGGCCAAAAAGATGATGATGAACCCAATGCATACCGAAGCCCAATCTTCATGCAGCAAAACGTGGGATTTTTGAGTAGAAACTTCCATTTTCAAACTAATCTAATAAAATTGATAGAAATTGTAGAAGATGATAAAGGCAGTCAAAAAAACTACCTTTATCATCTTTTATTTCCTTACTTGTCCTTAACTTCTTTCAGTTGCAAGGCCAGCAATTGCTTGTTTAAGCCAGGTAGCGCGCCAGAAATGGTGGCATCCAATTTGGTCAAATGCCCTTCCAGTTCCTTGCTCAATTCGGCAAAGACCTTGTACACTCCAGCCGTAGGTTTTGCATCTCCCGATTCCAGACTGCGGCGCACGGCAGAGATCCGGTTGCCCAATTTGATCGGAAAATTCAAGGGATCCTGGCTGCTACGGTTTTTGGTTTGGTACAGGTCTTCTTCGATGGCGGTGATTTTGGTATTCAAGTCTTTGGCGGCAGCCGTGAAAGTAGCGTCGGTGGTCTCTTTCATGCGGGCCTCGATTTGTTTGCGCAAAGCGCGAATGCGAATTACCGCTTCATTGCCAGCACTTTCTTTGTCCCGAATTTTCAGCGCCACGTCAAACTGTTCTTGCAAATCAGCTGCGGTAATGCCTTTCAGATTGGGGTTCAACCCGATTTGGAAAGGATAAGTCTGGGTGTATTTTCCTGCTGTAAACCGCACCTGGTATTTGCCCAATGGCGCCTTGGGGCCTGCTTGTGGTCGGGCACCCCAGAGGATCATGCCTTCAAACACGGTAGCTCCAGGGTAACGGAGGTTCCAGGAATAAGCATTCAAACCTGCATTGGTGGATGGCTTTCCTGGGCCACGGGACCAGGCAGGCCCTCCGTCGGCTTTGGCTGGCGCATTGTCGCCTTTGAATTTGTCAATCAGGGTTCCTTTTGCGTCCAAAATCTCTATCAACACTGAGTCTGCCTTTTCCTGCAAATAGTATTGAAACGTAGCCGTAGTAATGCCGCGAATGGCATCGGCGGGCTGAAACAACATGGCGGGTTGTTTGATGTTTTCGGGCGTCAATTGCCGGAAAGGCTGGATGTCGTCCAGAATCCAGAAGCCACGGCCATGTGTACCGAGTACCACGTCATTGTCTTTGATCACCAAATCCCTAATCGGGGTGTCGGGCAAATTGAGTTGCAGTGGCTGCCAGTGGTCGCCTGCATCAAAAGATACATATGCGCCATGCTCAGTGCCCAGAAACAACAGTCCTGGCCGAACGTGGTCTTCCCGAACCGAGCGTGCAAAATGCCCATTGGCAATACCCGTCACGATTTTGGTCCAGGTCTTGCCGTAATCTTTGGTGCGGAACACGTAAGGTTGGCGGTCGTCGACCTGGTAGCGGTATACCGCCACATAAGCCGTGCCAGGAGTATGACGCGATTCGTCAATGATGCTCACCACCGAGTGTTTGGGCAGGTCTTTGGGGGTGATGTCTTGCCAGGATTTGCCACCATCGCGGGTAATATTGATGCGGCCATCGTCTGATCCTGCCCAGATGGTGTTCACATCGTGATTGGAAGGAGCCAGAGAATACACCGTGGCGTAGATTTCCGGGCCATTCATGTCTTTGGTGATCTCGCCTCCGGTTGGCCCCAGTGTTTCTGGGTCAGCATAGGTGAGGTCGGGACTGATTTTTTCCCAGCTTTGCCCATCATCGGTGGTTTTCCACACGTGCTGCGAGCAAGTGAACAACATATTGGGATTCTTGGGAGAAAACACAATCGGATAAGTCCATTGCCAGCGTTCAGGCAAGGCACTGGAAGGTTCGCCCGAAAAAAAGCGCGGATACACCTGGATATCGCGGACTTGACCATTGCTGCGGTCGTAACGCGTCAGCAATGCCCCTTGACTGCCTGCGTAGAAAATGTCTTTGTTGACCGGATGCTGCGTGATGTAACCGCTTTCGCCGCCCCCCACTTCATAATACCAACCGTGATTGGGCCCACCAGCTTGCATGAAATCCCAGCCATCACTGGGAATGGCCAGCGTGCTGTTGTCTTGCTGGGCTCCGGCTACGTGGTAAGGCACATCACTGGTCACGGTGACGTGATAAAGCTGGGTAGTGCAATAATCCTGCTCCGTCCAGCTTTGGCCGCCATTGACGGAAACACTGCCCCCGCCGTCATCGGACACAATCATGCGCTGTGGGTTATTGGGGTCGATCCACAAGTCGTGGTAATCCCCATGTGGGCCAGTGATCTCTTTGTCAAAATTGACTCCACCATCGGTTGATTTGAAAAAATCTACGTTGAGGCAATACACGGTGTTTTTGTCAAAAGGATCGGCATAGATGCGCGAGTAGTAAAAAGCCCGTTGACGCAGTTTACGGTCTTCGTTGATTTTTTTCCAGGACCAGCCGCCGTCGTCAGAGCGGTATACCCCGCCATCGTTGGCTTCTACAATGGCCCAAAGGCGGTTGTTGTCGACCGGAGAAACGGTGATGCCGATTTTGCCGAGAGGTCCAGCTGGCATGCCTGGGTTTTTGCTGATTTCGATCCAAGAGTCACCGCCATCAACCGATTTCCAGAGTTTGCACTCAGGGCCACCGCCCCACATTTTCCAGGTTTTGCGGTACACTTGCCAGGTCGAGGCGTAAATGATTTTGGGATTGACGCGATCGATGATCAAGTCGGCACCCCCTGTTTTGGGACTGACGTACAAGACCTTTTTCCAGGTATTGCCGCCATCCATAGAACGGAACACTCCGCGCTCTTCATTGTCGCCATAAGGGTGCCCCAAGGCGCTGACGTACACGATGTCGGGATTGGTGGGGTGAACGCGTATTCTGGAGATGGCCTGGGTTTCTTTCAAACCGATGCTGCGCCAGGTTTTGCCCCCGTCGCTGGATTTGTACATGCCATCGCCCTGGGTGATGCTGCCGCGCAATTCGGTTTCGCCACCGCCGATGTACACAATGTCGGGATTGGTTTCGGCTACCGCCACTGCGCCAATGGAGGAGCAGGTGATTTGGCCATCGGTCACGGGAAACCATTCCTGGCCGCCATCGGTGGTTTTCCAGAGGCCACCACCCGTTGCGCCGAAGTAGTATTCATTGGGGCGTCCAGGGCTACCTGTACAGCCCAGCGAGCGACCGCCCCGGAGCGGGCCAATGTTGCGCCATTTGAATTTTTCGAAGTACTTTGCTTCGTAAGGATTGGTGAAGGCGGCAGGATTTTGTGCCTGCAAGGTGCTGAACAAGACCAGGTTCAGGAGGATAAAAAGCAGTTTTTTCATACTAAGTTGGTTAGGCGTTTACCCGGTGGATAATTGTCAAATCTAAAAATAAAAATTTAACAATTGAGCTAATTGGATTTACTTTTTGCTGGGAATTGATTGCCATTACATGCTTTTCATCCTTAAATCATACCGCTGTTCAAGTACCTTTCTACCAAAAGTATCCGATTCTTTTTCTTCGGTCAATTGAAACCCATAGCGCATGTACAAGGAAGCAGCAGCAGGCAATTCGTTGATTGTCCACAAATAGGCATGTTGGTAGCCCAATTCTTGAAGTGCAGCCATAAACAAGCCCATCAATTTTTTGCCCAATCCAAGTTGTCGATAGGGGGCTTCCAGGTAAAAATACCGGAGTTGAGCCGATTTTTCGCTGCGGTGCATCAGGAGGATGGCGCCGATGATTTGTTGATCGTGTTCACAAATCCAGATTTTGTCTTGCTTGGGATCGTAGGATTGATAAAATTCATGGGTAGCTGCCCCGAGATAAGATTCAAAGATGACCCCAAAACCATATTCTTCGGCATATATTCTAGCCTGCCGGTAACTGAGGTAGCTCAAATCTCCGGGTAGGAGCGTGGTGCGGATGTGGATGGAGGAAAGACCTAAATGCGTATCCATTGTAGAAATGTGGTAATTGAGTTGTTCAAATCAGTAATTTTTTGCGCCATACCAAGTTACACAATTTAGGAGAAACGAGTTAACAAAAATCATAGTTTTTACCTATGGAAAGATCATTATTATAAATGAAAATTGTCGGAAATTCGGTAGTATTTTTGAGCAAAATTGAAAAACAATCGCACAATGGATAACAGCAAAAGTACGAACGGCGAAGGGAAATGCCCTTTTTCAGGCGGCGTTCTAAAGCAGAGTGCTGGTGGTGGTACCAGAAACCGTGACTGGTGGCCCAATCAGTTGAATTTGAGTATCCTCCGTCAACATTCCTCCCTTTCTAATCCGATGGGTGAGGCGTTCAATTACGCAGAGGAATTCAATTCCTTAGACCTGGAAACCGTAAAAAAAGACATCGTCGAGCTGATGACCACCTCACAAGAATGGTGGCCAGCCGACTACGGTCACTATGGACCGTTTTTCATTCGTATGGCCTGGCACAGTGCAGGTACTTACCGCATCGCCGATGGCCGTGGTGGCGCGGGCACTGGAACCCAGCGTTTTGCACCCCTCAACAGCTGGCCGGACAACGGCAACCTTGACAAAGCACGTTTGCTGCTTTGGCCAATTAAAAAGAAATACGGCAAAAAGCTTTCCTGGGCAGACTTGATGATCCTCGCAGGCAACTGTGCACTGGAATCGATGGGTTTTGCTACTTTCGGTTTTGCCGGAGGACGTGAAGATGTTTGGGAACCTGAAGAAGACATCTATTGGGGATCGGAAACCGAGTGGTTGGACGACAAGCGCTATACTGGCGATCGCGAATTGGAAAACCCGCTTGGAGCAGTTCAGATGGGGCTTATCTATGTGAACCCAGAAGGTCCTAACGGAACGCCTGATCCACTTGCAGCAGCTCGCGACATCCGCGAAACTTTTGGCCGCATGGCCATGAATGACGAAGAAACCGTAGCGCTGATTGCTGGTGGACACACCTTTGGCAAAGCCCACGGCGCAGGAGATCCTGGCAAATATGTTGGTCGCGAACCAGCTGCTGCTGGCATCGAGGAGCAAAGCACGGGTTGGAAAAACACCTTTGGCACTGGCAATGCTGCCTATACCATCACCAGCGGACTTGAAGGCGCGTGGTCAGAAACGCCAACGCAATGGAGCAACAACTACTTCAAGAACTTGTTTGGGTTCGAGTGGGAATTGACCAAGAGCCCTGGGGGCGCTCATCAGTGGAAACCAAAAGATGGCGCTGCCGAAGGTACGGTGCCAGATGCCCACGACCCATCAAAACGCCACGCACCGATCATGTTTACCACGGATTTAGCCTTGCGCATGGATCCAATTTATGAGCCAATTTCAAGACGGTTTCACGAAAACCCAGATCAATTGGCTGACGCATTTGCCCGTGCCTGGTTCAAGTTGACACACCGCGATATGGGACCACGTGCTCGTTACCTCGGCCCTGAGGTACCCGCTGAGGTGTTGATCTGGCAAGACCCGATCCCAGCTGTTACGCATGAACTGATCGATGCTCAGGACATCGCTGCATTGAAAGTTCAAATTCTTGCTTCTGGCCTTACGGTGTCTCAACTGGTATCTACTGCTTGGGCTTCTGCTTCCACTTTCCGTGGTTCAGATAAGCGTGGTGGTGCAAACGGCGCCCGCATTCGCTTGGCACCTCAGAAGGATTGGGCAGTCAACAACCCAATTCAACTGGCGACAGTTTTGACTACGCTGGAAGGCATTCAAACCGCATTCAACAGCGCTCAAACTGGCGGTAAGGCAGTTTCACTTGCCGACTTAATCGTACTGGGTGGTTGCGCAGGTATCGAACAGGCTGCGAAAGATGCTGGTCATGCAGTGACCCTGCCTTTTGCCCCTGGCCGCAATGATACAGATCAAGCTCACACGGACGTTGATTCCTTTTGCGTACTAGAGCCCAATGCAGACGGATTCCGCAACTACCAGAAAGGACATTATGCCACCTCCGCTGAAGAAATGCTCATTGACAAGGCGCAACTCCTGACCCTGACCGCTCCTGAAATGACGGCGCTGGTTGGTGGTTTGCGGGTTTTGGACACCAATTTTGATCACGCTAAGCACGGTGTCTTCACCCAGACTCCAGGCGCACTGACCAACGATTTCTTCGTCAACCTCATCGATTTTGGTATCACCTGGAGCGCGACTTCAGATGCCCAGAATGTGTTTGAAGGTCGCGATCGTAAGACTGGTGCAATCAAGTGGACAGGTACTCGGGTTGACCTGATCTTTGGTTCCAACTCCGAGCTTCGTGCCATCGCTGAAGTATACGCATGCGATGACGCTAAAGAACGTTTCGTAAACGACTTTGTAGCGGCTTGGAACAAGGTGATGAACCTGGATCGCTTCGAATTGGCGTAAATTCAGACAGCCATCTGGCTGATGACATTTGTATAATGCAGAGAGGTGATCTGGTAACGGGTCACCTCTTTTTTTTATGCTTAAAAAATCAACCAACCATATCTTCAAACAGTGTCTGAAATGTTTTTTCCAAATCGGTACAGATGCCGGGGTGGGGGCGCGAGGTTTGAATCGATGCACTGCGCACTGCGGTAAGCCAGCGGAAGCGCTCGGCGGGGTCAAGTTGGGCAATGGGGCTGTTGTTTTTCTCTCCGGCTGCTATTTTACAAAAAGCCTCCAGGTTTTTTTGGATCTCTTCCAAATCTGCGTTTGGCTTCAGGGACAGGATTTTCTCTTCCCGAAGCTGATACTGCATCCGCACCAGTTTCTGCTTTTTACAGAATAAAATCACGCCAGCATTCACGAACTCTTCCCGTTCGACTACAGGGACAACCCTTACAATGGCGTACTCATACAAGTGTTTTGGCTGCATCTTGTACTTCTTTAATGAACTGCTTGGAAAAATTCAGCCTTTGGCTCAAGAATTGGAAATACACGTTCCTCAATTGATCCGGGGTTTCGTCTCGCAATTCCCAGTTGAGCCATTCGTCAGGGATCAATTGAACAATTTCCTGAAGTTTGTTTTCCGTGAGCAAGGCGCTGCAAATCCGGTCGGCCTCCTCCATCTGGGTGGCCTGTGACAGCAAAACATGGTTTTTCATGTACGGCATCGACGCAGATGGATTGGGGGCTATTCCATCCCAACTGTAATGAAAATAAAGCCCAGCGCCATGATCAATCAGCCACAACTCTTTGTTCCAGGACAGCATGTTGGTATTGCGGAATGACCGGTCTACATTGGTTATCAAGCCATCCAACCAGACAATTTTGGAGGCCAAAAGCGGATCAAGGGTGGTCACTGCTGGATCGTAGGTGAAGGAACCGGATAAAAAATGCAATCCAAGGTTTAAGCCCTCACTGGCTTTCAATAGATCCTGAATTTCTTCGTCTCCTTCGGTACGGCCAAAGTCCTCATCCAATTCAGCAAAAACCAGCTCGGGTACTTTGAGTCCCAGTGCCCTGGCAATCTCCCCGCCAAGTAGCTCGGCAATCAGCGTTTTTACGCCATGCCCACTGCCTTTGAATTTGACAACATAGATGAAACCATCATCGGCTTCTGCCAGTGCGGGCAATGAGCCTCCTTCCCGAAGGGGCTGCATGTAGCGGGTGACTGTGACGGTGCGCAGCATGTTCATTCTGTAAAGTAATTGGTAACGATTGGGGTAAAAGTAACCAATCTTGGCTCAACATACCACTCTTTTAGGTCGGAATAGTGTCTCGCTTGGCCAATTTTGATGCAATCACACTGACAATGAACAGCTGGATGGCGTGAAAAATCATCAAAGGGAGCAACATGATTCCCACTGATGGCAGGTGCTGAAATAAGATTTTGGAAAAAACGGTGCCGTGCACGAGTGATTTTTTGGAACCACAAAATTGCACCGTGATGCGGTCTTCTTGGCTAAAACCCAGTCGATCAGACAGGAATCCGGTCAGGTAAAATACCGCGTAAAACAAAACAGTTGTGGCCACCGAAATCAGCAATAAATCGACCACATCAACCGAACTGAACACATTTTTTTCAAAGGATTCCGCAAAGCTCTTGTAGATGATCAGTAAAATAATCGATCTGTCAAAGGAGGTCAGGTAGCTGCTGTATTCCCTGGCGAATTTTCCCCAATAAGGTTGTAAGGCCACGCCGAGGGCAACGGGCACCAGAATTTCAGTGATGAGTTTGATGTAAATGCTGCTTAGATTAAAATCAGTTGCGGTGTGCTGCATAAAAAGACCCATCCAAAGTGGAGTGATGACAATCCCGATCAATCCTGAAATACTTGCGTTGAAAATTGCTGCTGGAACATTGCCTTTGGCTATGTTTACCATGACCACCGATGACGAAACGGTAGACGGCAAAGCAGCCAGGAAGAGAAACGCCAGCCAAACCGTTTGCCCCTGTGCGGAGTGTACAAACGGGTAAAAAACGAGGATGATTAAGGGAAACACCAGGAAGGTGGAGAGTTGCACCAGGATATGCAACTTCCAATTGCTCAACCCGGTTTTGATTTGGGCCGGGCTTAATTTCAGTCCGTAGAAAAAGAAGATCAGTGAGATTCCGATGCTCCCGATCAGGTTGAGGGGAATTGGGCTTCCACTGCTTCCCCAACTCGGGAAAAGGTAAGCGAGTAAAACTACGCCAATGATGGCCAAGAGGAATTTGTCAATTTTCATTTTCAAAAGATCAATCGCTGCAAGATAAGGCTATTAACCAAGTTTGAGATGATTTGGCTTTTTTCCTTTAAGTAACTCATATTATACATTATAACCGCAGAGTTTCTAGGCGTACACTTTTTTAGGAAAAAAAAGTGGCCCAGTTCTTTGACAAATTGAGGAAAAAAGAGAGAGCAAGATCGAAGGTCTTATCTAAGCACTTTTGAGCCAGGAGAATGGGTGACA
>Ga0247832_1001000_pt1 | contig 53359 bp, 62 predicted proteins | sample LaCruzMarch2015__10_FD_192407 | JGI IMG/M metagenome (GOLD analysis project Ga0247832, IMG submission 192407) | Freshwater microbial communities from meromictic Lake La Cruz, Castile-La Mancha, Spain - LaCruzMarch2015_4m | ecosystem: Environmental > Aquatic > Freshwater > Lake | place: Spain... | reverse complement strand
TGCTACTGCCACCCCCGTGGCACTGACCGCACCTGCAATCGGTTGATAGTCAACAGCCCAGCTACGGCTGGGTAATACGGAATCCCAAAAGCTCCCTTGCATAAGGGGGCTTTTTTGTTGGCTGGGTACCCTCGACTCCATCAGTTCTGACCTGATGGTCGCAGCAGTCCCTGATCGCAATAGAAGCGGATCGTTTTTACGGAAACGCCCGAGTGGGCAGCTGCAGTGCGGCCGCTTGACTCTCCACCAAGGGGAGACCCCATCGTAGGAACACAGCCAACTTCCTACCCATGCGTTCCCTCGCTGCATCGCTATTGCTTGCTGGGATCTGGACCGCCCCGGCCCTGGCCCAGGGCGATCCCCACAAGCACCATCACCACCATCAGGCGGCCCCTGCTGCCGCTTCCCCCAGCCAGGCAGACGCCAGCCATAGCCATGACGTCGGCCCAGCCGGTGCCACCTACGACCTGCGCTGGCTCGACGCAATGGTGCAGCACCACACCGGCGCGCTGCGGATGAGTGAGTTTGTGTTCAACATCGGCCACCCCGGGGTGGGCGCCCTGGCCAACGGCATCTGGCGCGAGCAGGCCCGCGAGATCAAGGCGATGGCCCAGTGGCGCAAGGCCTGGTATCCAGACGCGCCGGTCTATCCCGTGGCCCTCAGGCCGGGCGGTGATCCCAACTCCATGAGCAGCCTGGAGCGCATGGGCGCTGCCCAGATCCAGGCGATGCAGATGATGGGCTCCACCCCCACCAAAGCCAACCGGTTGGGGTGGTTTCTGGAGGGGATGATCGCCCACCACGGCGGTGCCCTGCAGATGGCCCACGACGCCCTCAACAAGAGCAGCGATACCACCGTGCGCCGGCTAGCGAGTGATATCATAGTTGCCCAGCGCGCTGAAATCATCGAGGTGCGCCGCATGCTGCGCCTGGAGGGATTGATCAAGCCGGAGTACAGCCAATACGACGCACTCTTTCGCTTCTAACTCTTTTAATCTGACTCTTTTGATCTGATCGATTCACCTCTGATGGATCTCTTCTCCATGACTAGCCGCATGGCCCTGATCGCCCTGGCCCTGGCGGCATTACCACTTGCCAGCCAAGCCCACCCCAAAGGGCTGTACGACAATCAACAGCAAGCTGAGCAAAGGGCCAAGGAGCTCGGCTGCACAGGCACTCACCAGAACAGCGGTAAGTGGATGCCCTGCAGCAATGAGGCAACCCTGCACCAGCACCTGCGTCACCACTAAAACGCCATGCCTGTATTGCCTAAAACTCGCTGGCGTCAGCTGCACCGCTGGGTAGTGCCGATCGCGGCGGCACCACTACTGCTCACCGCCGCCACCGGCTCGCTCTACAGCCTGCTGCTCGAGCAGGGAATCGACGCCTTCTGGCTGCTCAAGATTCACTCCGGTCGCTTTGGCCCGCTGAATCTGCAGCCCTTTTACTCAGGGCTGCTGGGGCTGTTCACGCTTGTGGTCATTGGTTCCGGCTTGGCCCTGCTGATTTCAAGCCGCAGGGCTAGGGCCTGAGTGCTGGAAATCCACACGGACAACTTCGAGATAATCAGCCTGCAGCGCTATTATCCGGAGATTATTTTACTCGGCGATCAATATAATTCACTTGCTACATAACTGAGCTCAAGGGAGAAATATCAAGAGCAAGAATAGGAAAATCACGGGATATGGCTCTCCATCGAACTGGACATCACTAGCTTAAAGAGATAGCTCCGCGCCGACGGCAGGCCTCTTATGTCAAGCACACAATGAGCGCCCGTTCCCCCGGCCCAGCCGAGGGACCAGCCGTTTTGGTGGACGGCATGGAGCGGGAGCTGGCCCGGGAGCGCACCCTGCTGCGCCGCAAGGTCAGCGTTGCTGCCGTCCTCACCGTCCTGGTGATGGGCTCGAGCCTGCCCCACATGTTGGGGCTTCACAGCCTTCCGTTACTGCCTTTCTGGTTCACAAGCCCCTGGACCCAGCTGATCCTCACCACACCGGTGTTGTTCTGGTGCGGGCGTGACTTCTTCACCGGCGCCGTCTCGGCCTTCCGGCAGCACTTCGCCGACATGAACACCCTGGTCGCGGCCGGCACCGGCATCGCCTACCTCACCTCGCTGTTCACCACCCTGTTCCCCCAGGTGCTGATCGCGGAAGGCCTGCCCGCCGACGTCTACTACGAAACCGTGGCGGTGATCCTGACCCTGGTGCTGCTGGGCCGGCTGCTGGAGGCCAGGGCCCGTGGCCAAACCTCAGAAGCGATCCGGCGGCTGCTGCAGCTGCAGCCCCCCAGCGCCCGGGTGCTGCGGGATGGACAACCGGTTGAAGTTCCGGTGTCGATGGTGGTGGTCGGTGACCTGGTGCAGGTGCGGCCCGGCGAAAAGATCCCGGTGGATGGGGAGGTGAGCGAAGGCAGTTCCTGGGTGGAGGAGTCGATGCTCACCGGTGAACCCACGCCCGTGGCCAAGGCTGCCGGCGATGCCGTGATCGGCGCCTCGATGAACCGCAGCGGCAGTTTCACCTTCCGAGTCAGCCGGGTGGGGGCCGACACGGTGCTGGCCCAGATCGTGGAGCTGGTGCGCCAGGCCCAGAGCTCCCGCACCCAGGTGCAGCGCCTGGCCGATCAGGTGGTGGGCTGGTTCGTGCCGGTGGTGATCGCCCTGGCTATTGCCGCCTTTGTGGTCTGGTTCCTGATCAGCGGCAATCCCGTGCTGGCGATGCTGTTTCTGGTGAGTGTGCTGGTGATCGCCTGCCCTTGTGCCCTGGGCCTGGCCACCCCCACTTCGATCATGGTGGCCTCCGGCAAGGGGGCGGAGAACGGCCTGATCTTCCGCAGCGCCGAAGCCCTGGAAACGGCCGGCAAGCTGCGCACCATCGTGCTCGACAAGACCGGCACCCTCACCCGCGGCCAGCCGGAGGTGACCGATTTCGAGCGGCTGGCCGGTGGCGTGCTGCCGGCCGACACCCTGCTGGCCCTCACGGCAGCGCTTGAATCCCGCTCGGAGCATCCCCTGGCCGAAGCGATCACGACCTACGCCCGCAGCCAGTTGAAGGACAGTGAACTCCCGGCGGTGGAGGACTTTGAGGCAGTGGCTGGACGGGGTGTGCAGGGAGCGATCGGCGGCCAGCAGGTGCGGGTCGGCACCCCCCGCTGGTTTGATGAGCTCGGCATCAACACCGCATCCCTCAAGCCCCTGGTGGAGCGCCTGGAGGTTGCCGCCCGCAGCGTGGCGGTGGTGGTGGTGGATGGGCGGCTGGAGGGCTGCTTCGGCGTGGCCGATCCCCTCAAATCCAGTTCAGCGGCAGCGGTGGCTGGCCTGCGGCGTCTGGGCCTGCACGTGGTGATGCTCAGCGGCGATGCCCGCCGCACGGCCGAGGTGGTGGCCGCCCAGGTGGGGATCGAGCGGGTGATCGCCGAAGTGCGCCCCGCCGACAAGGCCTCGGTGATTCGCAAGCTGCAGGAGCAGGGAGAGGGCCCGGTGGCAATGGTGGGCGACGGCATCAACGACTCCCCCGCCCTGGCCCAGGCCGATGTAGGCATCGCCATGGGCACCGGCACCGATGTGGCGATCGCCGCCAGCGACATCACCCTGATCTCCGGCAACCTGGCCGGCGTGCCGGCAGCGATCGAGCTCAGCCGCGCCGCGATGGCCAACATCCGCCAAAACCTGTTCTTCGCCTTCGCTTACAACGTGGCCGGCATCCCGATCGCCGCTGGCCTGCTGTTTCCGCTCACCGGCTGGTTGCTGAACCCGATGATCGCTGGCGCCGCCATGGCCTTCAGCTCGGTGTCGGTGGTGAGCAATGCCCTGAGGCTGCGGAACTTCCGCCCTGCGCGCCTACCTCTTCCAACCACCTGATGCAGATCCTTGCTGCCGCAGCGCCCCTCTGGCGCACCATCGATCAACCCGTGGCCCTCAAAGGGCTGGTGGCCATAGTTGGCTTGCTTCTCATCGCCTGGCAGCTCTGGTGGTTCCTGGGTCGCCATGGCGGTGGCGTGGCAGCCCGCCAGAGCGAGGCAGGCTTGCAGGAGATCACCATCCTTGTGGATGGCGGCTATGCACCCTCAAGAATCAAGGTGAAGGCCGGCCAGCCGATGCGGCTTGCCTTTCATCGAGTCGATCCGAGCAGCTGCTTGGCCCAGGTGATCTTCCCCGACTTCCACAAAAGCCTCGATCTGCCCCTTGATGCCACTACCAGCCTGGAGTTGCCCCCCACAAAAGCCGGCGTCTATCCCTTCCACTGCGGCATGAACATGGTGCGCGGAGTGCTGGAAGTGGAGTGAGGGACGAGGGTGTCCCAGGTAGCTGGCTAAAAATTGAGACGAGCCAATTTGCGCTCACAGGCTGCCAACGCTGAAGAGCAACAGCCCTCGACAGATGGCCTGGGCAGGCAAAGCGAGCTTGGATGTTCCGCGGCACCAGGGTCCCGGTGGCTGCCCTGTTTGAAAACCTGGAAGACGGGGTCTCCATGACCAAATTCGTTGAGTGCTTCCCCGGTGCGCAGCTGGAGTAGGTCGGCTTTGTGCTGGAGCATGCATCCCGCATTACGCCAGCGGCCCTATCTAGATGAGGCGGTGCTGCTCAAGACCCGCAGCCGCCAGGTCTGCATGACCTGCCACTGGTTTAGGCACCACGTGGGAGTGAACTGCGTTCCTGCCAACTGCACCAGGGGCTGATCGCCCATGGCGAGCACCTGGGGAGCCGCTGCCCAGACTCCTTTGCGTTGACCTGTGCCTTGATATTGATCGTGCCCGCATTGCCCAAGCCCGTGACCACTGGATCCGTCAGCCCTGTGAGCCTCGCCGAGGCCTCCCGTTTCTGGTTCCAGCTGGGCTGGGTGAGCTTCGGCGGGCCGGCCGGGCAGATCGCCCTGTTGCAACGCGAGCTGGTGGACCAGCGCCGCTGGCTCTCGGAACGGCGCTACCTGCACGCCCTCAACTACTGCATGCTGCTGCCGGGGCCGGAGGCCATGCAGCTGGCCACCTACCTGGGCTGGCTGATGCACGGCGTGCCCGGCGGCCTGATCGCCGGGGGGCTGTTCATTATCCCCTCGGTGTTTGTGCTCACGGCCCTGGCCAGCGTCTATGCGCTCTGGGGTCAGCTGCCCCTGCTGGCCTCGGTGTTCGCCGTGCTCAAACCGGCGGTGCTGGCCATCGTGCTGATGGCCGCCTGGCGCATCGGCCGCCGCACCTTGCACACGCCCCTGCTTGTGGCCCTGGCGATTGCCGGTTTCTTGGCTCTGGCGGCGTTCAAGCTTCCCTATCCCGTGGTGGTGATCGCCGCTGGCCTGATCGGCCTTGGCGCCGCCCGTTGGCGGCCCAACCTGCTGGTGGCGAGCAAGCCCCACGGGGCTGGATCGAGCGACTCCAAGCAGGATCGGCCTGGCGCTCTTCACGACGATGACTCCGCCTCGCCGGACCATGCGCGCTTTTCAAAGCGGCGGTTGGCGGTGACGCTCCTGGTATGGGCCCTGGTAATGCTTGTGCCCCTGGCCGCTCTGGCGAGCTTGAGCGGCTGGAGCGGCACCCTGGCGCTGATGGCCCGCTTTTTCACGCGGGTGGCGCTGCTCAGCTTCGGCGGTGCCTATGCCGTGCTGCCCTACGTGGCACAAGGGGCGGTGGAGCAGTTCAACTGGCTCTCGGCCAGCCAGATGCTCGATGGCCTGGCCCTAGGCGAAACCACCCCGGGGCCACTGATCATGGTGGTGGCCTTCGTGGGCTTCATGGGCGGCTGGAATCAATCGATCGCAGCTGGCCTGAGCCCCTGGCCCCTGGCCCTGGCGGCGGTGCTGGTGACTGTGTGGTTCACCTTCCTGCCCTCCTTCGGTTTCATCCTGGCCGGGGCACCTCTGGTGGAAGCCACGCGCGGCGACCTGCGCTTCGGGGCGCCGCTGAGCGCCATCACCGCCGTCGTGGTGGGCGTGATCGCCAGCCTGGGGCTGTTTTTCGCCGGGCCGGTGCTCTGGTCCGGCGGCATTTTCAACCCTTGGGCGGCAGTGGTGGTGGCGTTGGCTTTATTTGCGCAGCTGCGGCTGCGCTGGAGCGTGCTGCAGGTGATCGGTGCTGCGGCGGCCAGCGGTGCAGTGCTGGCAGGGGTGGCAGCGCTATCAAGTTGATCGCCCGCACAGACAACAAAGCCCGGAGGGTTGGTCCCGGGCATTTGCTTGCTCAGCCGGCGGCGGGCGGAGTAGGGGTCGGGGTGCCAAAGGACTTGGCAGGCCAGGGGGGCACCGTGCTCCCGTTGCCGTTGCGCATGGCGTGGTAGCCGGGAGAGAGGATCTCAACGCCAGCGCCGGCGAATTGATCCTGGATGGCCCCCAGCAGATCTGAGAGGGTGCTGCGGTAGGTGTCCACATCCACCACATAGGCGCTGAGCTCGTAGCTGATGTGGAAGTCGTTCAGTGAGGTCTGGAGCACGAACGGGGGGAGCTCCTGGCTGATGCCTGCGGTGGCGCCAGCCGCATCCAGCATCAGCCGGTGAACCTGGCGCCAGGGCACGTCGTAGCCGATGGTGACGGTGGTGGCGATCACCACGGGCTGGGCGATCTCGCGACGGGCCAGGCTGTAATTGATAATCGAGGCCCCCAGCACGGTGGCGTTGGGGATGCTCACCACCTCGTTGCGGGGGGTGCGCAGGCGGGTCACAAGCAGGGCGGAGTCGTGAACGATGCCGACGGTGCCGTTGATGCTGACCCGGTCGCCCTCCTGGTAGGCCCGGGTGTAGGTGAGCATCAACCCCCCGATCAGGTTGGCGGCCACCGCACTGGAGCCCAGGGCCGCCAGCACGCCCACGAACAGGCCGGCACCCTGGAAGGCCTTGCTGTTGGCCCCTGGGATGTATGGGTAGGCGGCCACCACACCGAGCAGCAGGATGCCGATGCCCACCAGCCGGGCTGTGGGCCGGGACCATTCCGGATAAAACCAACTCAGGCGGAGGTTCCCTTTCTCCACCGCCCGGAACCAGGCGTTGCTCGCCCGCATCAGCAGCACGGCCAGACCCAGGATCACCGCCACGGAGATCAGGTCGGGGATGGCCCTCGAAACGGCCAGGGCACCGCTCACCACGAGGCCAGTGATCTGGCGCCGCAGGGTTTCGGAGAGGGCCTGGGTGGGGGGGAACAACCCCAGAAACAGGGGGATCGATAGGTAACTGACCAGCAGCAGCACGGCCCCGTGCACGATCCGGCGCAGGGGATCGAGGAGGCTGCGCTCCTGATCGGCGGTGAGCCACTGGTTACCCCCCACCTGCAGCCCCCGGATCCGGCGGTTGGCGGGGTCGTTGATCCAGCGCTCCAGGTGCCGGTTGAGGGCGATCTGACCTCGCAGCCACAGGATATAGAAACCCAGGGCGAGCAGGGCCAGCGCGCCCCCCCGCAACCAGTCCAAACGGCGGTGGGTTTGGCGGTGGCGCACGATCGCCGCGCGGATCTGCTCCAGGTAGCGCTGGGCCAGCTGCTGGCGGCTGAGCTGAAAGCGAGCCGCGTTGCGGTCATCCACTGAAAGGCGAGGCTCAAATATTTCTCCCCGCATCACGCCGATGGTGGTGTAAGGCGGGTCCTCTTGCAGGACGATCTGCTCAGGCTGGATCGAATAGTTGGCGGCCAGCTCGGCCAGCCGCTGGCTAGCCACCCTCGCCAACTGCGCTGGCGTCTGGGTGCCGGCGGCGACACGGATTTCAAGCACCCGGCGGCCATCCAGTTTGATGAAGGCCGGGCTAGGGGCGTCAGCAGCTCGGGTCAGGGGGGCCGCTACCAGCAACTGCGTCGCCAGCAGGGCGACCAGCAGGGGCAAAAGGAAGCGCGCCCATCTGGGGCGTGGGCGAAGGCCAAAGGGCTCTAAATGACCCACGATGCTTCTACTTGAACGTCAAAGGACCCTATCTTCTCCTTACTGATTGAGTTCCGATCACTTTGGGCCCCGAGCTGGCAAGGCTGCGCCATCTTCCTGGCTGCTCACCTGCCACCGGTCCAGTAAGAACGAATTGAAGCGATGGCCTGCCAGAGCAGCGAAAGGCTCAATGCAAATTCATTTCAGCAACCACTGCGAATGAAGGAACGGCTATGCGGTGGGGGATTAACAGTGCAGTCCCTAGGAGGCAACATAAAACCTCCATGGCGACCCCTTCTAGCCCAAAGATTAAGGACCTGTTTCAACAGCTCTAGGTCTTCGGTGACAGCCTGACGTCCCATGGCGATATCGGCGGACCAATGGGCGTTTGCTCTGCTCAGCATCCACGTGACGTGGAACCCAGAAACTGAACCAGGCGGCGATGATCGCCGTGGATGGGGCCTGAGCCAGCCGGAAGCCTGCAACTTTGTCATTTGTGAAGCTGTCGCTGCCAGTTGATGCGGATGCGGCTAAGCAATCGTCAGGCCACGACCTGGAATGATTGTGACAAGAGAAAAATCAGTACTGTGCTTTGGTGACTCGAATACTTGGGGATACATACCGCTCACTGCAGGTCGCCTTCTTCGCAGGGAACGCTGGCCCGGAGTTCTGCAAGAATCCCTAGAAGAGTCGTATTACGTTATTGAAGAGGGTCTCAATGGGAGGTCTACAGTTTTCGATGAACCATTTCGAGACGGTCGAAATGCTCGCAACACAATTCTGGCGGTTCTCGAAAGCCACGCGCCGCTTGATCTGTTAATAATAATGCTTGGCACCAATGATTTAAAGCACCATCTAAATGCATCGGCTCATGAATCAGCGAGGGGCATCAGCGCACTCTTGCAGATAGCTATTAATAGCGCCACCAGTATCGATAAGGGCTCACCAAAAATATTAGTGATTGCGCCACCAAGGTTTGGAAATATGTCCGAACTCATGGCCCATCATTTCAAAGATGCAATGGCTCGCTCCGCTGAGCTGCCTGCTCAATACGAGCAATCATGCACCCAATTCGACTGCAGCTTTATCGACTGCAATCAGGTGGTGACTGTGGCAGAGGATGGCATTCACCTGGATGCCCATGGCCATCGCAAGTTAGCCTTGGCTCTTGCGCCGATAGTGAAAGCCTTGATAGGCGATGCGGCATAACATGGCGATGCTTGTATCGATTGGTTTTTGCCATAGGGGCTCAAGCAAATGTTATAAGCATTCTTTTCACCGAGATAGCGCAGGATCAGCAAGCCAAACTCAGCTTCCGAAGCTCTCGAGCTGGAAATAGGAAGCTAAGGCATCAACGGCTGTTCAGGCACTAGCTACCTGATGAAAACCAACCCAACAGACAACCAGCCACACTTTTCCTAATGACGCCGCTGGTGTTGCTCCCTTTGCTTGGCACACAGTAGGCGCCAAAGCTGCAGCAACTCAAGCGGGCAACCTCCCACCTTGGGCAGCAGTTGAACCGGCCGCTTAGCCATCTGCGTCCAGGCCATCGTCAGTGCCAACGTTCTCCGCCTCGGGATGCGGAATACCGGGATGCGGAAGCGAGTCTATGGCGCACCGGGGTGTGGCGTGTGCCTCTTATTTCCGAGCTCAAGAGTTGCTAATCCAGGGACACAGCTATCTCGATGGAAGCGGGGACGTAGACGCCTGTGAAACCGAGCTCTGACAGTGGCATTTTGCAATATCGCGAAGCCGCATTGATGGTTGACACTGGAGCCCGTGGAGGCAAAGCCTTGCCTGCCGATGTAGTGGATTGACACAGCATGTGGGCTTGGTATATTCAGGGGACCACGCCAATATCAGATGATTACCGGATCCGACCTGCTCGCCAAGGTCAAGGAACTGGGCGATGTCTCCAAGTCAGAGCTCGTGCGTGAGTGCGGCTATGTGAGCACCAAAAAAGACGGCGGCGAGCGCCTCAACTTCACCGCTTTCTATGAGGCCCTGCTGGGCGCTAAGGGTGTAAGCCTCGGCACCGATACCGCCGGAAGGGGCAAGGGTGGGCGGAGCCTTAGCTATGTGGCAACTGTTCAGGGCAACGGCAATCTGCTGGTGGGCAAGGCCTATACAGCCGTGCTCGACCTACTGCCCGGCGATGAGTTCGAGATCAAGCTTGGCCGTAAGCAGATCAAGCTGATTCCCCTGGGCAGCGCAGATGAGGAGTGAACAGACACCACCCACGATCTCATGCGCTGTGAAAACCGGCACCCGTAAATAGGTGCCGGCATAACCGCCTGCAATCCCTTGGTGGGGATACAACCACAACGATTGGCGCAGCGGGGTGGTCGCGCAAAAGGCGACGTATCCGCTGGCCTTCGGCGGAACGCTCATCAATGGCCTTGCGGCGTTCATTGGCCAACCGGAACATCAACGTGGGCAAGACGTTGTAGGTGTGGACCGCCGTGGCCTCCTGAGAGAACAGGATCCGAGCCGTGGAAGGGAAAAACGGCTGAAGACCAGACCCGTAACCAACGCGGTCACGAACAACCCCAGCAAGGACTCGGCGGTGATGAGCAGATTGCTGTAAAGGCTTGTCGGAAACAATGCCCCCTAGCCGATCGAGCCCAAGGTATGGAGGCTGAAGAAAAAGATCCCCAAAGCTGGTAGCGGTTCCATCCACCCGTGCGATTCCCTGGGGATCGAGTACATAAAGACCCGCGACAAGCAGGCTGAGGAGCAGGTAGCCGGAGGCAACCAAGCCGAAAAAAAACTGGCCAGGGAACAGCCAGCAAAAGGTGATTGGGGTACCGCAAACGCCGGACCCAGTTCGCCGGATTCACGGCCGAAACGATGCCGCCGTGCTTCTGAAGCCGCTCCTGCCCTGGTATTGAAGGCTCTCCCTTGATCGGTCCCCGCGGTTTACAAGATCTGCGCCCGTGCCAACCCGCCCCACTCGGCTGGAGCGCACGAAATGAAAACTCAAGCCATAGCGTTCCAGAGCAGGCAACCAGCCCCCGGCTCTGGTGGGCAGGCACCTTTAGCCAGTTGTAGTCAATGCTCGCTAACGCAGCTGTAGTGCTCAGCGTTTCCGCGCAATTGTGCGAATTCTGGGTGATCTGGATCAAGGGCCTGCCACCACCAGCGCCCATCGGAGTAACTGGCAATCCCAGCATTATTGGTACGTGGTAATTGCAGACTCAGTTCGCGCCAGCGCAGCACCATGAAGGCTCCAGGCACTGTGTCGTCGTTGCTATTGGGGATATCTACAGCATCCACAGACCCGTTGAAGGCGATTGCATCCAGCGAGTCGCCCTCACAGAGGAAATGCTGCGCGGCGCCACTGCTGGCATATGCGCTTGGCGCCGTCAACAGCATCAACAGGCTCAGGGCAATGGCAACAATCTCTCTGCGCAATTTCCTTTCCCTTATGGCAGTCAGGTGCGATTCATTTTGGCAGTTAATGGGCGCATCGTCATCAGACGTCGGCATGGACCGGCTGGCAAAGGTCACGCCTCTCTAGCCAGAAGCCAGCACAAACAGAAAAAGATCCATTTTGGTGAATCAGTGAGCAGAAGTGGGATCCCCTTGTGGGCGCCTCGAAAATCAAGGGATTTGCCAGCCTCAGCAACCGTTGTATTTCAGTCAAGAAGGATTCCAGATAGGGCTGCCGATGTCACCATCACCTGGCTACAGGTGGGCCATGGCAGGACGTAAGCAGGCAGGTCAGTCACGTCACCAGCAGCGCGACTGGACTAGAAGACTGCACCACTAGCGACTAGTTTCAACCTTTAGGGGCCAGAATCCAACTTATGGAGCTCCATGCAGACCTCAGTCAACGGGCGGTGCTCGACACCAATGCTCTCAATTGGAACCAAACCCCTATGGCGGGGGTGGAGCGGCGCCTACTTGATCGCAATGGCGGCGAGGTTGCCAGGGCAACCTCGATCGTGCGCTATGCCCCAGGCAGCCACTTCGAGCGCCATCTTCATGGCGGCGGCGAAGAGATCCTCGTGCTGGAGGGCACTTTCTCAGATGAACAAGGCGACTACCCAGCCGGCACCTACCTGCGCAACCCCGCTGGCTCCAGCCATGCTCCATTCAGCGTGGCGGGCTGCACCATCCTGGTCAAGCTGCACCAGATGCACCCCGCAGATCAGCAGCAGCTGGTGATAAACACCCATAAAGAAGCCTGGCTTCCAGGTCTAGTCAGAGGGTTGGATGTGCTGCCGCTGCACGCCTTTGGCTCTGAACACCTAGCCCTAGTGCGATGGGCCCCGGGAACGGTGTTTCAGCCCCACAGCCATCCAGGTGGGGAGGAGATTCTGGTGCTAGCTGGCGTATTCAAGGACGAATACGGCACATATCTGGCTGGCAGTTGGCTGCGCAATCCGCCCGGCAGCGTGCACAGGCCATGGAGCGAAACCGGTTGTACGATCTGGGTTAAGACCGGCCACCTACCGGAGACTATGCCCCCGCAGAGCGCCCGGGTGCACGAATCAAAGCGGTGACGTCCTTCCTGCGACCGAGGCAGGCAAGCTGCACAACATTGCGGGCTTGATTGCTCACATTTCAATAGAGGTACTTGGCTAGAATGAAACTTGCAATACCGATACGGAAAATAAATTCAAATGAGCCCGTTTCCAGCCCTACCCCTTTGGCTTACATGGGCTTTACTTTCAGCAATTTTTGCTAGCGCTTCTGCCGTACTCGGCAAAGTAGGACTTGAAAACATTGAGGCCGACCTAGCCACCCTTATCCGCACAGTGGTCATATCAATATTCTTGCCGTTGCTAATCATTGCAACCGGCAAATGGAGCAATCCATTTGAACTGTCACAACAGACTTGGGTATTCATAACCCTATCCGGCATTGCCAGTGGCCTGTCTTCTTTCTGCTTTTTTAGGGCCTTGAAACAGGGAGATGCGTCATTAGTGGTGCCCATTGACCGCCTCAGCTTGCTGTTTGTCGCCCTTATCGGATTCGCCTTTCTTGGCGAACGCCCCTCAGCTACTGGCTGGACAGGACTATTGCTCATCGCCGGAGGAGGATTGCTGCTATCACTAGCCGAATAGATTCCAAAATAGATTATATTACTAGCCGCAGCCAATCGTATAAGCCGCCATACTACAAAAATTAAATTCATCATTTCCTGATGCCCAAATACGCTGGCAACATCAAAGCCCAAGAGAATGCGGCGCTACTCTTCAGCGCTACCCTCAACTTTTCCAAAGACATTACCCCATACATCGCCCTTGATATCCCCCCAAACACTTCCCTCAACATTGCCATTAACATTACCTAAAACATGGCGACCAACATTTGCGCCAACATCGCGTCCGACATATCCTTCTACACTTCCTTCAACGTCTCCATATATATCGCCGCGAACACTGCCCTGAATACTCCCGATAACATCGCCCCAGACATTTGCATTGACCTGCAGAATCCGAAGCTTGCCATCTACTAGGCCAAAAGTGACCAGCTTATTGATTTCCTCGATCTCAGACATTCTCTTAGATATCAAGTGAATAGTGAAGCATAGACCATAGAGAGGATTACTAAAACATTATTCACCGTGACTACGATCCCACTGCAGCGTCAGAGTAGGGTGCTCCACGCAAGCTATTACTAGCGGATGACCAACCAGTTCAGAAGAAACGCAGGCTGATATCAAGCTCCTTAGTAGGGGATAGCGCTCCACCATCGCTGCGTATTCAGGTGAATTGCGATAGGAGTGCTCCAGAAGCCGGTAGTCCTGATCTGGCTGCATCGCACCAGCGGGAGCGCCATACAGAATCGAAGAGGGCTCTGCCTTGTCCAGGTCTGCTTCAGGCTCGATGGGCCTGAAACCAAATTTTTCGGTTGTCATGGAAATACTGAGTGCGGGCGCTCGGGGTTGCTGCAGAGCGCTCCAATACAAACCTGGCGCAGCCGCAAGCCAATGGAGCCTGCTGTCAGCGGGATCAAACAGAAGCAGCTGCCTTGGTGGTTCAGCTGGAGGGCCATAAGCCTCATTTCTAGGCAGCCAATCCATAGGCCGCGCCATCAGCCGGATCATTTATTCCCAGCTCCAGGCGCCAATCGCTAATGGACCGCTCCCAGCCCTCCTCCCACCGGGCCGCCATCAAGCACTGGGCCTGATGGCCGATCGCCATGCCGTGAGCCACCGCCTGGGCTAGTTCCTCATAGCGCTCCAGCTGAAGGCGGAAGCTGGCTAGTTGGCCGGCGGTGGTAAGCAGCACATAGGCGGGAAAGCCGATTTGGGCGGCGGTGATGGCCAGCACGCCGCTTTCGCCTGCTGCTGAGGTACCAAAGCCAGCCACCACATGGTGGATGTCGTGGGTGGTGGCTACCCGTTGGGTGAGCCATTGGGCCTCGCTATCGATCGGGCGCGGCCGGAAAAATTCCGGGTCGTAGTTGAGCCTGCGGATCACCTCGGCGTAACTGCGGCCCAAGCTCCCCACTGGAAGCTGGATCAGCCGCTCGATGTCAGGCTGCAGCGGCGGATAGCGCTGCTCGAGCATTTCTGCTCCACCAGCCACCGCCTTAAAGCGCCTTATCGAATCGACCATCTGGGGACTATCGATCATGTTGTCGAGCAGATCGGCTATCGAGTTCAGATCGCCGCCACTGCGACCTATCGCGGCAAGCAGTTTGAGGTTGCTGGCCGCCCGCAGCAGCTCACCAAACCGCGACATAAACCAATCTCAACTTCCTCCAGTATGACTGATACTTTCCACCTTCACGAGCCAGTGGTGGAGCAGTGGACAAAAGGCTCAAGGATTCATACGAGCACGAACCTATCTATTATATTCAACATTCGAGATCATTCCATCTGGTGAGACGATAACCTCCGTTTCCAGAGTGGCCGCTTGGCGCTAAGTCGTCCGACCAGGAGGAACGCCAAGAGACTGGTAACGATATCCCCTAGAGCTGGACTTGTGGTGGCCTTAGCCATGATCCCTGAGGCGCTCAGGCTGGCTCCCACTCAATCTTCACCACATCTAACGGACCGCGGCCGCCGCGATTCAGCTCAGTGGCGGCTCGCAGGGCAGCTTCGTGGGTATGAAAAAGGAATGCATCAGAAGTGCTATCAACATCGACGAGTCGCTGATCCTCGCCGGCAATGGCCAGAAATGTGCCATCGCTAAGACGCTTCAGGGCATATCGCTCAGCCTGGGTGCAGTCCATCGGATGGGATGGATCAATCTCGGGAGCCCAAAAATGCATGGCCTCAAGCGCTTGTCCTAATACCCAATCAAGCTAGCCAGGGCTGACGCTGTCGACTACTCCCGGCAGGATCATTTCAAGCACGGCGCCGCCTTCAGCGTGGTTGCTGGCCTGGATCCTTCCGCCGTGGGTAACGGCGATCTGCTGCACGATCGACAAGCCCAGGCCACTGCCGATCCGTTTACTTCGGGCCCGAGATGGATCACCTCGGTAAAAGCGTTCAAACAGATGGGCTAAGTCTTCTTCGCTAAGCCCGGGTCCCTGATCAGCCACGCTCAGCTGGCACCACTCACCGCGGCGATCAAGGCTGACCCGCACCACCCCACCATCGGGGCTGTAGCGCAGGGCGTTATCAAAAAGGTTGAGCAGGGCCCGGTGCAGGCGGGAATTATCGCCGCTCAGCTGCAACTGTGCTGGTGCAAGAAGCTCAAGAGCTATTTGGCGTTGATCTGCCAGCGGACGCACGCTGGTCCATACCTGCTCCACCAGCTGGGGCAGATCCACCACCATGGCCCGTGAGGCCGTGCCGGGCAGGGTGTTTTCGAGGCGGGAGAGCTCAAGTAGGTCGCCCACCAGCTCCTGCAGCCGCAGCAATTCCCGCTGCAACCGCTCCACCAGTCGCGCATTCTGGCTATTCACCTGGGCAGCGAGGCTGTCGCCCACCAGCAGCAGGGCGGTGAGGGGGGTTTTCAATTCATGGGCCACATCACTAACCCAGCGCTCCTGCTGCTCGAGCTGGGCATCAAGGGAGCGGCGGCTCTGCAGTTGCACCACCAACCAGCCATCTCGTCCCGGCACCACCATGGCGTCTAGGTCATGGCCGCCGGAGTGCAATTCCAGCCGCTGGGGGCGATCCTGGCGGCGGGCGATGCGGATGCTGCTGGCTAAGTCTGGATCTGGGCAGACATCACCGAAGGGTTGGCTGAGCAATAGGCGGCCGGCATCAAGCTGCAAGATCCGCTCCGCCCTTGGGTTGATATGGCCGATCAGGCCCTGGCGATCCAGGAGGATCCAGCCAATGGCGGCGGAATCCAGCCAGCTCAGCAGCTGCCGGGCTGGGGGCAGGGGGCGGTTCAGGCCAGCTCGACGCCGCCAGGAGGCCACTCCAGGCCGGATAAGGGGGCTGGTAAGCAGGCCTAGCCCTATCCCCAGGCTCAACGCGAGCAGCAGCTCAAGGGCTCTAGCCAAAGCGATAACCAAACCCCCGCACCGTAATCAGATGCACTGGGGCTGATGGACTCTCCTCCAACTTCTCCCGCAACCAGCGGATGTGCACATCAACGGTTTTGCTGTCGCCGATGTAGTCGATACCCCAAAGTTGCTCCAGCAGCTGATCGCGGCTCCAGACCCGCCGTGGATTTTGCATAAACAGCTCCAGCAATCGATATTCCTTCGGCGATAGGTTTACCTCCACTCCGTCCCGCGTTACCCGGCATTCGTCCTGGTAGATGCAGAGGTTGGCGTGCTCCAGCACCTTGGCCCGGCTGGTCTGGCTAGACGAGCGCCGCAGCAGGGCCCGGCACCTAGCCACCAGCTCCCGCATGCCAAAGGGTTTGACCAGGTAGTCGTCGGCACCCACCTCGAGCCCCAGCACCCGGTCGGTTTCGGTGTCACGGGCACTCACCACCAGGATCGGCGTTTGGTTGCTGTGTTGTCGTAGCTGCCGGCAAACATCCAGCCCACCCAGCCCCGGGAGCATCAAATCCAGCACCACCAGGGAAAATTGTTGGCCATCGGGCGCCCGCTGCAGCATTTGCAGGGCGTCGCGGCCATTGCCACAGGCCTGGACGCTGAACCCCTCCAGCTCCAAGGCTTCGCGAATCGTTTCGCGAATCGTTTCGTCGTCTTCGACTACGAGCAAGGAAGGCTGCATGTCGCCATTCTCGCCGGCCAGCTCAACCCCCCAGAACGTTGCTTTAACCACAGCGGTAACCCTGACCACGAACCGTGGTGATCAAGCTGGGTTGGGCGGGATTCTCTTCCAACTTGAGGCGCAGCCAGCGGATATGCACATCCACGGTCTTGGGATCGAGCTCCACGGCCTCGCTTTCTCCCCACACCCGAGCGAGCAGTTGATCGCGACTCCAGATCCGGCGTGGATGCTTCAAAAAGAAGTGAAGTAGTCGAAATTCCCGTGGCGACAGGCTCACCTCGGCACCATCGCGGCACACCCGGTGTTCCTCCACAAGCATGGAAACCCGGCCGCAGCGCAGGGAAAGCGAGTTTTCCGAGCCGAGTTGGTGGCGGCGCACCAAGGCCCGGCAGCGGGCCAGGCATTCCGCCAGTCCAAAGGGACTGGGCAGCACGTCATCGGCGCCATCCTCAAGGCCCCGTACCCGGTCGGTCTCGGAGACTCCAGGGCATAGCAGCAGCACAGGAATCGGCTTGCGGGCCGAGCGCACCTGGCGGCACAGCTGCCGGGCTGTTTCGCCCAGGCTGCCATCCAGCACAAGCAAATCCCAGTTGAAACTTGGCCCCAACTTGGAGTTCGCCTGCTCTGCATAAGTGCAAACGGTTACTTCGTAGCCCTCATCGCCAAGCTTTTGATGCAGGCAGGTCGCTGCGGTGCAGTCGGAGTAAACGAGCAACAGCCGTATGGACGGCTGATTCATCGATGTTGGTTGCGCTGCTGGGGGAGATGGCTCACCACCAATCGCCGCTGGCTGTCGATGTGGAGCCAGCCCTCATCGCGCAGGGCGCCGAGAATCCGGGTCACCGTGACCCGAGTGGTGCTGAGGGTGCTGGCCAGCTCCTGGTGGGTGAGCTTCACCTGAAGGCGCAGACCCTGTTCACAGGGCTGACCGTAGTCGTTGGCGAGCAACTCAAGGAACCCGCGCACCCGATCTTCGATGCGGCGCAGGCCGAGCAGGGCAAGCAGGGCCTCACTTTGGCGGTAGCGAGAGGCCATGCCCTGAAGCAGGCCCATAGCCAGATTGGGTGAGCGCTGAATTTCTTCGCAGCTGACGCAGAGCAGGTCGCTATCTACCAAGGTGTTGGCCGCATAGGCCTCAACATTGGTGAGGGGATCGCCGAAGGGCTCGTTAGGGCCGGCTAACCCCAGCAGCAACTCATCACCATGGATCGAAATCGCTGTGAGTTTCACCATGCCCCGCACAACCAGCCAAACGCTGCGCTTAAGCAGGGGCACCTGGCTTCCCGCCGCAAGGTGCACCAAACTGCGCTTCTCGTAGCTGGTCTCAAGCAGATCGCGGAAGCTATCGCTGCGACCCGGCTGAAGAGAGGGCGTGAACACCATCGAGGAGCAAGCCAGTGGGCTGGAACAACGCTATGGAGCCAGCTGCGCTGCCAAGCAAAGGCTCGGTAGTCCCGGGTTTAAGACCCGGTTAGGGCGGGTGGGGGTGGCGTTGGTGGCCCCAGCAAAGACCCCCGCAACAGCCAGAGGCTCTCGCCCTGCTGCCAGAAGAGCCAAAGCCGATCTGCATCTATTAGAGAGCGGCCATGGAGCTCAGCGAGGGCCAGGGGCGCGGCGGCGCTGGAGCTGCTGAGGCGCAGGCTGATGTCTTCGGGCAAGGTGCCCAGGCTCGCTGGCAATTCCTGCTCCTTGCCTCCATCCCATAGGGCTAGAAGGGCGCGCTCCTGGCCGGGAAGCAGCCACCACTGGCGCCGCTGCAGGGCCACCAAGGCGGCGCCAGCCTCCCTGGGCCGCCCACCCATGGCCACTTGCCGGGCCAGGCGAAATGCCTCGCTGGGCTGGCGCGGCAGGTTTCCGGGATTGCTTGTAGCTGGCGGCCCGCTAGCGGCGGCAACGGGCTGGCGGCGGCCCTGCTCGCTTTGGGAGTCGCCGGCGAAAGCACCGGCGGGCAGGCTGGAGGGTGGCGGCGGCGGCAGGCCTGCCAGACCTTGCAAAGGAATCGTGGCCAGGGAGCTAGTCGTGCCCAAGCCTGAAGCCGTGCGGCTCCAGCGCAGCAGGGTGGCCGTGTCCTCTTCCAGCACGGCCCGGCGAGCGCGGCGGCCATCGCTTCCGGGCTGGGGCAGGGCCATCAGCAGCAGCAACTGGCAAATAAGGGCGGCAAGCAGGGCAGGAGCCCAGCGCCGCACCATCGGCTCAGCCAGCTTTGGGTGTAGGTGCAGGAAGTTGGATTTCAAGGTGCAGTGGCAAGGAATCGAGCTGGCTGAGCAGGCGGCGGACGTCACCCCAGGGGGTGTCGGGATCGGGCATGATCCGCAAGCGATTCGCCCTGCTGCGCAGGGCCGGAGCGGCAAGCAAGCGCCGCAGCTCGGCGGCGGCAATGGGCTGGTTCCAGAGCCTCAGGCCACCGTCGGCAGCGAGGTGCAGGCTGATTACCCCCTGGGCCAACGGGCGCTGCAGCCTCACCTGGGGCAGCAGCAGCAGGCCCAGGGAAAAAGCGCATAGAGCCGTTGCCAGCAGCGCATGGGATAAGGGTTGCAGCAGCCAGGCTTGCTTCACCGCATTCCTCCCGGCCACTCCACCAGCACCGGCAAGCGGGAGTGGTGCTGCAACCAATCGAGAGAGGCGGCCACCTCAGCGCTGGCCAAGCCAGCCGAGGGCTGGAAACGCACAGCCACCACTGCGGGCGGGCGAGCCTGCAGTTGGCGAAGCAGGCCCTCATCCGCTTGGGGGGCACCGTTGAGAATCCAGCGGCCGGATGCGGCGCGGGCCACAACCAACACATCACCGCCGCCAAGGGCGGGCTCGGGGTGCACTCTCAGGTTGGCTTGCTGCACCAGGCTGGGCAGGGCAGCAACTGCCAGCAACACGGTGATGCTGGTTGCCACCAGGGGCACCAAGGCGGTTAAGAGCCCTGGTTGTGCGGCGATTGGCTGCTGCATCAGGGGTTGGCGCAATGACGCAACTGCCAGCGGCGCAGCCCCTGGTTGAGCAACAGCAACGCCATCGCCACAAAAGTGATCTGCAGACCAAGCAGGGTGGGAAGTAACACGTCGCCGTAGCCGGCCAAGGAAGCGCCGGGCGGCAGCAGCAGCTGGCTTCCTAGTTGCTTCAGCACAGCCATTAAGCCAGCCGTCGTGCCGATCAGGCCCAGCAGCGGAGCCAGCACCACTGCTGCCTGCAGCAAGGGCTCACCCCAAGTCATCTGGTGGTCACAGTCGTCAAGCAACTGAAGGCGCACCTCCGCAGAAGGTGCCTGCGCCAGCGCCGTACGCAGCTGCCGCCACGAGCGGCGACCACGGGCAAACCAGCGCCACCAAAACGCACAGCGATCAAATCCCACGGTGAATACCGCCACCGATAAAATCAGCAGAGGCACAGCTACCGGACCGCAGGCCTTCCACAGAGACAGGAAGGAAGCCATGGCTCTTGCCGAATGGGGTGAGGATATGGAGCGCTTGGGGCCGCCGCCGGTATCGCCCCTGCTTGACATGGGCGCGGGCGCCTGCATGGATTAAAGATTGATCGGCTCCACTCCGCTCACCACCGGCGCCACGGCGCTCAGCTCCAGTTGCGGGTGCTCCTCCGCCAGCTGACCCAGGTTCCAGCTGTTCTTGAACAGCAGCACCGGCCGGTTCCAGGCATCCCGCACCGTCTTGCAATTGAAGATCCGCCCCACCTGCTCCAGCGCTGGCCAGCCGCCGGCCACCCAGCGAGCTACCGCAAAACCGAGCGGTTCAAGCCGCGTCTGCACGCCGTATTCGTGCTCAAGCCGGTATTGCACCACCTCCAGTTGCAGCTGGCCCACCGCCGCCAGGATTGGATCGCGCTTGCTTTCATCTGTGTCGTAGAGGATTTGCACCGCCCCCTCCTCCCGCAGCTCGTTGACACCCTTGCGGAAGCTTTTGAACGTCGATGGGTTGGGGTTGCGCAACCAGGAAAAGATCTCCGGCGAGAAGCAAGGAATTCCCTCGTATTCCACCTTCTGGCCCAGATAGAGGGTGTCGCCAATGGCGAACATGCCCGGGTTATTGAGGCCGATCACGTCGCCGGGGTAGGCGTCCTCCACCACCTCCCTGTCCTGGCCGAACAGCTTCTGGGGGCGCGATAGGCGAATGGCCTTGCCGGTGCGGGCGTGCTGCACGGTCATGTCCTTCTCAAACTTGCCGCTGCACACCCGCACAAAGGCCACCCGGTCGCGGTGACGCGGATCCATGTTGGCCTGCAGCTTGAATACAAAGCCGCTGAAACCGGGGCCGATCGGATCGATCTCACCGGCATTGCTGGCGCGGCCCACCGGCTTCTGGGCCAGCTCCAAAAAGGCATCAAGAAACGGCCGCACGCCGAAGTTGGTCATCGCCGAACCAAAGAAAACAGGGGAGAGCTCACCGGCGTGCACCAGCTCCAGGTCGAGGTCGGCACCAGCCCCCTCCAGCAACTCCAGTTCCTCAAGGGCCTGAGCCAGGAGCTCCGGCTCCACGGCCCCCGTATCGCGGGCTTCCTGCACCGTGAGCAGCTTTTCCTCGCTCTGGCGGCCGCGCTCGGCGCGCTGAAACAGGATCACGTCGTGGCTGCGGCGATCGATCACGCCGCGAAAACGATCGCCGCTGCCGATCGGCCAGTTCACCGGCCAGCAGGCCAGACCCAGCTCCTGCTCGATCTCATCGAGCAGCTCCAGGGGCTCGCGCCCAGGCCGATCCATCTTGTTGATGAAGGTGAAAATCGGGATGCGCCGCATGCGGCACACCTCAAACAATTTGCGGGTCTGGGGCTCCAAGCCCTTGGCCGCGTCTTCCAGCATCACCGCGTTGTCGGCGGCGGCCAGCGTGCGATAGGTGTCTTCTGAGAAGTCCTGGTGGCCGGGGGTATCCAGCAGGTTGATCGTGCTGCCCGCATAGTCGAACTGCAGCACCGTTGAGGTGATCGAGATGCCGCGCTGCTTCTCCAGCTCCATCCAGTCGGAGGTGACCTTGCGCTGCTCCCCTTTGGCCTTCACGGCCCCGGCCTGCTGGATCGCTCCCCCGTAGAGCAGCAGTTTCTCGGTGAGGGTGGTCTTGCCCGCGTCTGGGTGGGAGATGATCGCGAAGTTGCGCCGCCGGGCCACGGCCTCGGCCAGGGCCTGCAGTTCTGGAGTGCTGCTTGTGCTGCTGATCATTAGCTCAGCCTGCCAGGCCGCTTAATTGAGCCGGCCCCACACCTCCAAGTAGCGCTCCTGCCGCGGCGCCACCTGGAGCTGGGCGGCGAGCCCGGCCTGCTCCAGCTGCTTTTCCACCTCCACCACCGTGAAGGCCGCATGCAGGGAAGCGCGGTAGTCGTGGCGCAACACCTCCGGGGCGCTCGCCATCTCGGTGGCCACCAGGGCCTCAACTGCCTCGCCGTTATCGGGCCGGCGCAGGTCTTGGACATAAACAAAGGCCCCAGGGGCGCCGAGCTGGGCCACCGTCTGCCAAAGCGCCGCCGGATCATGCAGGTGGTGCAACAGGCTGTTGCACACCACCGCCGAGAAGTGAGCTTCAAGCTCGCCTGCGGCAGCAAGGGGCAACAGCGCCTGCACAAAGCGCAGCCGAGCCGCCAGATCCGGCGACGCTCCGGCCAGGCGCTCGCGCGCCACCGCAAGCATCCGAGGCGCCCCGTCGAGCCCTAAAACCTTTGCAGCAGGCCAACGGCTGGCCAGAAGCAAGCTGATGTTGCCCGGGCCGCAACCCAGATCCACCAAGGCCGTGCCTGGATCTTCAGCGCAGAGCTGAGCTAGCCGCTCCACCATCGCCGCATCGGAGGCGGCGAAATCGGCCTGGGCATAGGCCAGCACCTGGCCTGCCTCGTCCATCAGCTCCGGCTCCGGGATGCGCTGCATCGAAATTCAAGATTTCCAGATCCATTGTGGCGCAGGCTTGCTGGGCGGCGCACTGTCGCTGGTGTCTACCAGACATTGCACACCCCACCTGTGGCGTTATGGTTCGGCTCACCTTCGGGCCGTACTGCCTGTGACCCTCTCAGCCACGCCCCCTACAGCCGCCAGTCAGAACGCCGAAGCTGCGTCGGCTGAAAAGGCTTTTGCCGCCGCCAGCGGCAGTCCGGCGGGCGAGGCTCTGGATTTTCCAGCTACCGCTCCTGCTGCCAACCCGGTGTTTTACCGGACCTACAGCCGCAAGACCGAGACCGGCAGGGAAAGCTGGCACCAGGTGGCTGAGCGCAACCTCGGGGGTCTGAGCAAGCTGGGCAACCTCAGCGAGGCGGAGGTTGAGCTGATGCGCCGCATGCAGCAGCAGCAAAAAGCTCTGCCTTCAGGACGCTGGCTGTGGATCGGCGGCACCGAATGGATCGAACAACAGCACAACTTCTCTGGCGCCTACAACTGCACCTCCACCAACCTGGTGGACTGGGAAGCCTTCGGTCTGATGATGGACCTGGCGATGATGGGCTGCGGCACCGGCGCCATCATCGAGCCGCACCTGATTGGGCGCCTGCCGGCGGTGCGCAACCGGCTCAGCATCGCCGCTGTGACCGATATCGGTGCCACTCCGGCTGGCCAACGCCAGGAGCACACCAGCCACAGCATCGAGGCCAACCGGGTTGCAATCAAGGTGGGTGACACGCGCCGCGGCTGGGTGGACAGCTATCAGCTGCTGCTCAATCTCTGCAGCGACGAGCGCTTTGACCCCACCAGCCCCATCGAAATCAGCGTCGATCTCTCCGACGTGCGGCCCGTGGGCGAAACCCTCAAGGGCTTCGGTGGCATGGCCAACCCGGTGAAACTCAAGGACCTCTACGGCCGCGTAGCCCAGATCCTCAATAAGGCCCAGGGCCGCCAGCTCACCTCGGTTGAGTGCTGCCTGCTGATCGATGAGGCTGCCGTCACGATCGTGGCCGGCAACATCCGCCGCAGCGCCGGCATGCGCCAGTTCTGCGCTGACGACAACTCCGCCGCCGGAGCTAAGGAGAACCTCTGGCAGCAGGACAGCGAGGGCAACTGGAGCATCGATCCGGAAAGGGATTCGCTGCGCATGGCCAACCACACCCGGGTCTTCCACAACCGGCCCGACCGGGCCACGGTGCTGGAGGCGGTTGTTAAGCAATTCCAGAGCGGCGAAGGCGCGATCCAGTTCGCTCCCGAGGCCATCGCCCGCTCCAACGCCGACCTGCTCAGCACCCCAGAGCTGCGCACAGAATTCATCGGCATCTACTGCGACCAAGGCCGCGAGCAAGCCGGCCGCTGGCTCACCACCCACCACCCCGAAATCGGCGCCGCCGAACTAGAGCACCGCCTAGGCCGGTACGGGCTAAACCCCTGCGGCGAGATCCTCGGCGCCGACTTCCACTGCAATCTGGCTGAAATCCACCTCAACCAGATCGACCCCGCCGATCTGGTGTCCCAGGAGGAGGCCTTCCGTGCCGCCGGCCTGGCCGTGGCCTGCCTGCTCAACCATCGCTTCGAGGTGGAGCGCTACCGCCAGAGCCGCGCCTGGGATCCGATCGTAGGCGTGAGCTTCACCGGCCTATTCGACTTCTTTGTGCACGCCTTTGGCACGCCCTGGCTCACCTGGTGGGAAGCGGGGCGGCCCAACACGGCCGAAGGCCTGGCCTTCAAGGCAAAGGAGGCCGAATTCTTGAGCCGCTGGAAGCAGATCGTCAATACGGCGGTTTGGGACTACTGCGATCGCCACGGCCTGCGCCGCCCCAACCGCTGCACCACCGTGCAGCCCGCCGGCACCAAGAGCCTGCTCACCGGAGCATCTCCTGGCTGGCACCCCCCCAAAGCCCAGCGCTTCATCCGCCGCATCACCTTCCGCAAGAACGATCCTGTGGCCCTTGCCTGCATGGACTACGGCTACACAATCGTGCCCTCGCAAAGCGATAAGGACGAACAGGGCCGCCTGCTGGATGATCCGTTTGATCCCCGCTGCACCGAGTGGCTGGTGGAGATTCCCACCGAAGTGAGCTGGGCCAACATCCCCGGTGCCGACGCAGTGGAGATCAACAACTTCTCAGCCCTAGCTCAATTCGACTTTTACATGCAGGTGCAGAAGCACTACACGGCCCACAACACCTCAGCCACGGTGGAGTTTCGCGAAAACGAAATAGAACCACTGGCAGATGCCATTCATCAGGCAATCGATCAAGGCGAGGGCTACATCTCTGCAGCCCTATTGGCCCGTTTTGACGCCAACGCCACCTTCCCGCGGTTGCCATTTGAACCAATCGACCATGCAACCTACCTGCGTCTCAACGCTGAGGTGGCAGCCCGGCGCAGCACCACCTGCTTCTTTGAAGCTCTTCAGCGCTACGACCGCGGTGAGCTGGTGGAGGCAGGCCCAGCTGGCTGCGATTCAGACAAGTGCCTACTGCCTTTGGCTAAACCGGGCAACAACTGACCAATTAAGATAAAGTTTCGGTGTGGCAGCTGCCGCACCGACCCTCTGGAGAGGTGGTCGAGTGGTTGATGGCTCTGGTCTTGAAAACCAGCGAAGTGAAAGCTTCCGCGGGTTCGAATCCCGCCCTCTCCGTTCCAATGACATCAGCAGTTCCCAGCCCCGCAAGTGCTTGCAGGGCTGGTCTGGCATCAGTCATGAAGGTGGCTGAAGGGGCGCATTACTACGGCGGGCTCCGCGCAGGCGCGGTTGAGCTCCCTTTCGAGATTGATTATGCGCTTCTCCCTTAGGCAGTATTTGCAGCCGCCGGTGGTTTGAAGGTGCTTCTCGGGGGTGATCGAAATCTCTTTGACCGGATGCCTATTGCAGCGAATCTTGATTGGGGACTTGTAGCTCTTGTAGAGGATGGCTGCGTAGTCGTATTGATCGCCAAAACGGGATCGGGCCCTTGCCAAAAACAGTTCACGACTGATTGGGTTGCCCATTTCCAGGCCAGATCGGATCAGTGAAGCTGCGGCATATTACGGGGGCTGCCGCCCCAGGCCAATGCGCCGGCCCAGACCGTCACGTTGCGTGATGCGGTTCGAAAGATATGGGTTTGGCTCACTTGATCCCATCTTTTCTAGGCTGCTCCTGAGCGCCACGAAGGGAGTGGTGATCAGGCAGGGAGCAATCCCTGCTTTTTTATGGCCTACAAATTCCTGTGGTGCGAATCTGGGAGCTACCAACCCAGCCTGGCTGTTCATGGCCCCAGAGAGTCCCCAGCGTCCCCCCTGGCTGAATTGGTTGTTTCTAGTGGCGTTCCTGTGGAGCTCCTACCAGCTGGCTGGCCTCTGGTTTGCGCGCCTACACGGCTAGGGATATTGGTTTGGCACGAAGAACTGCTCGTTGCGTGGCGGACGGGCCGTGCCCTTAGGTGGCTTGCGGGGCGGCAGCTTGATAGCTGGCGGTGTCATGTCTTCGTAGGGGACCTTACTGAGCAGGTGGTGAATGCAATTGAGGCGGGCGCGGCGTTTATCGTCTGCCTCCACGGTGAACCAGGGCGCCTCGGGGATGTTGGTGTGAGCGAACATATGATCTTTGGCGGCTGAAAAGCTTTCCCACTTGTTGCGGGCCTCCAGGTCCATCGGACTGAGCTTCCAGCGGCGGGTGGGATCTTCGATACGGGATTGGAAGCGGCTTTCCTGCTCCGCATCGCTCACTGAAAACCAATACTTGAGCAGCAGGATTCCTGAGCGCACCACCATCCGCTCAAATTCCGGGCAGCTCTGCAGAAACTCCTCCGTTTGGGCTGGTGTGCAGAAGCCCATTACCGATTCCACCCCAGCCCGGTTGTACCAGCTGCGATCAAATACGACGATCTCCCCAGCTGAAGGGAAGTGTTCGACGTAGCGCTGGAAGTACCACTGGGTTTTCTGTTGATCAGAGGGGGTGCCCAAGGCCACCACCCGGCAGCCGCGGGGGTTGAGCGGTTCGGTGATTCGTTTGATCGTGCCGCCCTTACCGGCCGCATCCCTGCCTTCGAACAGCACGATCAGTCGAAAGCCCGAGGCCTTTAGCCAGTACTGCATTTTCACCAGCTCCACCTGCAGCCTGGTGAGCTCTTTCTCGTAAACCTTGCGATCTAGCCGGCCCCCATTGCTGGCCAGGTCTTCCAGCAAAGGCGATGGGTAGTAGCGATCGCTGAGGGGGCCAAAATGGGGTGGTTGGGTCTTGCTCGAGTTGCTGCCTTTATCATTTTTCTTGTGTTTTCCCATTGCTGAGAGTCTCCAGAACTAGTTGCGGCGGCTGGGCTGGGGCCATAGAGCTCGCACCAGGCGGATGATCCCTGCAACCACCAGGCCAAGGGCCGCAATGGCCGCCAGCACCAGAAGCACCACCGCCAGCAATTGCACAAGTCCCCAAAGCGCCTGCTGCACCCCGCCGATCAGGTTGGCTAGGGCGGTGCTCAGCACCAAAAAGGTGTCGAAGCGCTCCGGTAACTGCAGCAAGGCCAGCATCAGCCCGGCGCCGGCAGCGCCCAGCAGCAGGGCGATAGCGGCCTGACGCCAGCGGGCCGGGCGGTGGCGGCGGCGAAATACCCGTCGTGTCGACGCGCCTGTGGTAGGCAATTGCAGGGCGCGGGTACGGGGGGAGGTCATACCTCGAGGACGTAACCGGCACCGCGCATCCAGCGCTCGAATTCCATCAGCACCAACTCGTTGGGGCAGTCGATCAAGGAGAGATCTTCCACGGTGCAATCCCCCTGGCCGCCGTGATGCAGGGAGATGCGGAAGTCGTCGCCGCTGAGCCCGCAAACCTCCGGATCACTGCGCACGACCACATCGAGGGAGGCCCCAAGTCGAGCCACCCGAATCCGCAATTCCGACCAGGTCAGTGCCGCCATGGACCCAATTCAAACTCTCTCATCGATACCCAAGTGTGACCAGCTAGCCGGCTACGTCAATAGCGACTACTTAGCCTGGGCGGCAGCTGGACGCTGAGTTGGCTCGAGACCGGGCTTGGGTTCTGGTATCAGCAGCCCTAGCCCGGAGGCCACGGCCACAGCTAGGAGCCCTGCCAGCGGGGCTGCAAGGCGCTGGGCAAGGGGGCGGCGTTCCAGCAACTCGCGGCCCTTCAGGGGCATGGGCTCAGGTAGCTCCAGGGGCAACTGCAGCCGCGAATCGAGGCGCAATTGATCCAGCACCCGCACCAGATCGGCCAGCTCGGCATCATCGAAATTGAGCTGTAAAGGGGGCGTGTCTGGCTGGCTACTGCGCAGCAGCAGGCCATGGCCGCCCTCTGGCCCCGGAGCTATCTCCACCGGCTCGGGATCGGCGCCAAAGCGACGCGGCACACCGCTGATCAGGTAGCGGGCGTAGGGCAGCACCACCTGCATCAGGGCTAGCAGGTGCTCCTTGCGACCCTCAAGCTCGGGGCGACCGGCCCAAGCCAAGCTCCAGCCCGTGATGATGCCGAGGTTCTGGCCGCTCTGGCCGACCGACACATCCGGCAGACCCTCCACCTTGAGGCGGCAGCTGAGTTGGTCGAACTGCAGTACTTGCTTCATTGCAGGCTCAGGGTCTGGATCATGGCTGGGCATCCAGCAGGCTGGCGCGCAGCCGCTCAAAACCGCCAACCCCGGAGCCCAGGGCCAGGGCCTGGATCAGCAGCCGCGACTCGCGGGCACCTGACTCGGGATCGAGCAACAGTTGCACGCCACCACGACGGAGGTTCATGCGCTGGCGTACCAGATCGGCCAGGCGGCTGCGGAATAGGTTCCAACGCTCGCTGAGCACTTCAGGCGGCTCGGCGCTGGAGAGCAGGCCGCGCAGCAGGGGGTAGAGGCGGTCTGCCAAGGCGCAAAGAATGCGAATCAGGGCGTCGGTTTCAGCTGGCTCCAGACCTTCGCGGCGAGTGGTGCGGCGCAGGGGGTTGGTGCAGCGGCGTTTCCACAGTTCCACCCGGTTTGGGAAGAGGGTGGTGAAGCCCATCTGCTCGCTCATCCACACCATTGCCTCACCGCCGTTGAGGTCGAGGGCCTCGGCGCTGAGCAACAGCAGGTCGAGGCGTTCGAGGCCGCGGCGGGGAAGCCGGGCGGCCGATTCAGGAGCGAATGAATCAAGGGGCATGGCTGCGATGATGCCAGCAAGTGCACCCAACCGTCACGTTCATGGCCCCAGACCTGCGGGAATTTGTGCGCGATGTGCCTGATTTTCCCAAGCCCGGCATCCTGTTTCGCGACCTCACGCCGCTGATGCGCGACCCGGACGGCTGGCAGGAAGTGATCCGTCAGCTGAGCGCAGTGTGCGAGCGGCTGCAGCCCGACCTGATCGTGGGCATTGAGTCGCGGGGCTTCATCGTGGGCACAGCCCTTGCCACCGCCGTGCGATTGGGTTTTGTGCCAGTGCGCAAGCCCGGCAAGCTGCCCGGTCAAGTTACGGGTGTGGACTACGCCCTCGAATACGGCAGCGACCGGCTGGAAATCCACAGCGATGCCCTAGCCGATGGCTCCAAGGTGCTGATCATCGACGATCTGCTGGCCACCGGCGGCACCGCGGCTGCCTGCGCGGAGCTGGTGGCTGCGGCTGGTGGTGAACTGTGTGGCTTCGGCTTTGTGGCCGAACTGGCGGCCCTGGAAGGGCGCCGCAAGCTGCCTGAAGATCAGCCCGTGGAGTCGCTGATCATCTATTCCTGATCCTGCCAACTCAGCAGGGCATCGAACTGCTCCAGGCTGATCAGCCCGAAGCGCCACAGCACCACCGGCAGGGGCGCTTGCTCCTGCTGGGCCTGGCGCAATCCCAGGGCCAGGGCGCTCTCGCTCAGTCCGAATTGATTGCGCAGCAGACGCAGCAGCGCCGCCGAAGGCGGCGGTTGGGAACTGGTGCTGATCACCATGCATGCGGCCCCGGATAGCCCATGCTGATCAGCGGCGCAGCAGCTGGCAAGGGCCATCGGTCATGGCGGACAGGCTGAGCTGGCGCAGGGGAGCAAGCTTGGCCAGCAGCAGCAGGGCCAGGTGGCGCAGGGGCAGCAGCAGGGGCGAGCGATTCGAGAAAAACCGCACCAGCAGATCGGTAGCCAGCAGGGTGAGCAGCAAATCCGGCCAACGCCGCCTTGCATAGGCCGCCGGCAAGCGGTGCACGGCAAGCCGCCCGGCCGCTGTACGCCGGGCCAGTCGATGCAGGGTGGCCACATCGCGCCAGCAGAGGTTTAGCCCCTGGCCGCCCACTGGATGGCAGCGGTGACCGCTCTCCCCCACCAGCACCGTATGGCCGCGGTGCAGGCGCCGGGCCAGCAGCAGGGCCACCGGGAAGGCGCGCGGATCGTCGAGCAGGGCATCGGGCTGCAGCTGGTCTGGCAGGGCACCTGCCAGGGCATCAAGGAAGGCTGAATCGCCGAGGCTTTCAAGCTGGCGGCAGCGCTGGGCTGGGGCACTCCAAACCAGCTGGAACAGACCATCTCCCAGGGGCAGCACCGCAAAGGGCCCCTCGGGCCGCAGCAGCTCCCAGGCCTGGTCGTCGGCGCTGCCGCGGAGTTGCACCAGTGCCGTGAGGCAGTTTTGGCGATAGGCCCACTGAATCACGCCAATGCCGAGGGCCTCGCGGCTGGGGGAGTGGGGGCCGTCGGCCGCCACGATCAGGTCGTGCTGCGGCTGCTTGGCGGCGGCGTGCGGCGGCGGCGTGCCCAACTCCAGGGTGATGGCGGGATGGGCGCCCAGGCGCTCCAGCAGCAGGGTCATCAGCGGCCGGTGCTGTCCCACCCAACCCACGGCCGCCGCCGGTGCCGCCGCCCGCCGCGACCCCAGATCCGCCAAGCAGAAAGGCACCTGGCGCTGGGTGGCCAGATCAAGTAGCTCCAGAGAGCGGAAGGGAACCAGCACCGCCTGCACGGCTGACCACAGCCCCAGCTGCTCCAGCAGGCGCTGGCTGGAATGGGTAAAGGCGTAGGCGCGGCTGCGCTCGAGCAGCACAGCGGCGGGCAGGGGATCGCTGATCTGCACCTGCCAGCCAGCGTCCGCCAGGGCAAGGGCCGTGAGGGTACCGGTGGGGCCCGCCCCATTCACCAGGGCCCGCAGAACCGGTTTGGACTCGACCATGGCGATGGAGGATCAGCCCGGGGATCGGGCACAAAAAAGCCGCAGCTTTGCAGCTGCGGCAATTGGTGTAGCAAGGCTCAGGCAGTTGCGAGAGCGGGCAGATCAGCCGATGCCAAGCAGGCCGCGGGTGAAGGACTCACCACCCAGGGCGTATTCGGTGGCAAGCAGGGCGATGAAGCCGAGCATGGCCATACGACCATTGAGCTTCTCGGCGCGCTCGTGGAAGCCCCAGCCGCTTTCGGTTGACACGACTTCCATGCGGGGCTCGGTGGCAAAAGCATTGAGGCGGCCGCCGTCTTCGGTGGTAACGGTGGCGCCGCGGATGGTGGCAGCTTCGATCGAGGGGGTGATCTGAGTCATGGAAACCTGACGCGTGCTTTCCGGAAGTGTAACGCAATATTGCAGCTTGTAACTGCGGTCCCGGGAAAATGCTGCGCCTGGATTCAGCGGAACCGCTTCAGGCAGAGCTCCTCAAAGGCCGGTCGCAGCAGGAAGGGGTATTCACCAACCCAAAGCTTGAGCTGGGGCAGCCAGGCGTCGCTGATCGCCCCTATTTGAGAAAAATCCTTGCGCTCGCTCAGCACCAACACCCGCACCACCATGCCGGCACGAATCTGCTGGTGTTTTTTTTCAAAGGGGAAGCGCACCTTGCCGAGATAGCCCTCCTCGTCCTCAAGCTCGAGGGTGAGCCAGGTGCGGCGGTTTTCCACCAGCTCCAGGCGGCCGTCGTTGTTGGCCTGTTCGCGGCGCTCCTCAACGATTTCGCGGTTATATAAATCGACTATCTGGCCTTCAAACAGGGCTGCAGCCGGATAGCGGCGCAGGGTGGAATTTTTCTGGCCCGCCTCGAGGATCGGTCCCCAGAGCAGGTAGAGGGCAAACACAAAGCCCACCACCAGGAATACCGGGCCGAACTGGCTGGAGAACAGCAGGGTTTGGCTGATTAATAGGGCAATCACCGCGCCGATCACCGAGATCAGCACCCGCTGCAGCACCTTGCGGGGATTGCCGGTGCAGGCGTTGAACTGGGGGCCGGTGGCCACCGCTGGGATCAGGCGCAGCAGCTCGCCGGGGCGCAAGGGAAGCAGCATCAGATCAGCCGCTCCAGGCCATACACCAGGCCAGCCAGCTGGCGCACCTTGCGCACGGTGAGCAGCACGCCGGGCATGTAGGCGGAGCGCTCGATCGTGTCGTGGCGCAGGGTGTACGTCTCGCCGGGAGCACCAAACATCACCTCTTGGTGGGCCACCAGCCCCGGCAATCGGATCGAGTGCAGGCGCAGGCCGCTATCGCGCTGGCCGCCGCGGCAGCCCGCCAGGGTTTCGTGCTCCTCCACCTGCTGGGGGTTAAAGGATTTACCCAGCTCCTCGATCAGCTCGGCGGTTTTGATGCAGGTGCCGCTGGGGGCATCGGCCTTGCGGTTGTGGTGCAGCTCGGTGAGCTCGGCGAAGTCGTAGAAGCGGGCGGCGGCGGCGGCGGCCTGCTGCAGCAGCACCATGCCAACCGAAAAATTGGGGATCACGGCCCCACCCACACTCGCCTTCTCAGCGAAGCCGGCCAGATCAGCTAGCTGCCTTGGCGAGAGGCCCGTGGTGCCGATCACCGGGTGCACGCCGTAGGCGATCGCGGCGCGGGTGTGCTCGTAAACAACCGAGGGGTGGGTGAAATCCACCAGCACCGCCGCCCCGCCCTGCCGTGCCGCCTGGCTGGCTTGGCAAAGGGCCCCCTCGAAGTCGCTGGTGATCGCCAGCTCCAATTCGCCTAGGCCGAGCTCCAAGCCCAGATCAGCCCCCTCTTTATCAGGGGTGGTGTCGATGGCGGCCACCAGGGTGCAATCGGGGGCCGCAAGCACGGCCCGCACCACCTCGGCGCCCATGCGGCCCAGGGCACCGGCCACCACCACGGGGATGGGAGCCCCAGAGGCCGGATCGGGTGCAGAAGCCATGAAGATCTAAAAGCGCTGGCAGCGAGCCTATGCGGGGCATGCAGGTCAAGACCTCGCATCAGAGCGGATACATCCGTAGATTCCCCACTAACCCCTTATTCGCGCTGATGTTCACGCAGGTTCGCTCCACAAACCGCCGCGTTACGCCCGGCGACGTGAACGGCCGTGCCGTGATGAAGGCCGTTTATGTGGTGCTCGAACCCCAGTACCAAAACGCCCTTACCCAGGCCGCCAACTCGCTCAATGCCCAAAACGGCCCCCTGGCGATCGAGCTGAGCGGCTATCTGATTGAGGAATTGCGCGACCCCCAAAACTACGCCGATTTCCAGGCTGACGTGGCCGCGGCGGATGTATTTATCGCTTCGCTGATTTTCATTGAAGATCTGGCCCAGAAGGTGGTGGAAGCAGTGGCTCCGCACCGCGACCGGCTCAAGGCAGCAGTGGTGTTTCCCTCCATGCCGGAGGTGATGCGACTGAACAAGCTCGGCACCTTCTCGATGGCCCAGCTGGGCCAGAGCAAGAGCGCCATTGCCAGCTTCATGAAAAAGCGCAAGGAGGCAGGCGGCGCTGGCTTCCAAGACGCGATGTTGAAGCTGCTCAATACCTTGCCGACGGTTCTGAAATATCTCCCGGTGGAGAAGGCGCAAGATGCGCGCTCTTTCATGCTGAGTTTCCAGTATTGGCTGGGCGGCACTCCAGACAATCTCAGAAATTTTCTGTTGATGCTGGCCGACAAGTACGTCTTCCCCCGGGGCGGCTCCGGAGAAGCGGCAGACCGCGCCGCCGTGGTTGTGGCCGAGCCGGAGGTATTCCCCGATCTAGGCATCTGGCACCCGCTTGCACCGGGAATGTTTGAAGATCTCAAGGAATATCTAAATTGGAATTCCAGCCGCGGCGATCTCAGCGAGCAGGCCCGCAATGGCCCGGTGATCGGCCTAGTGCTCCAGCGCAGCCACATCGTCACCGGCGATGAAGCTCACTATGTGGCGATCATTCAGGAGCTCGAATATCGCGGAGCCACCGTGATTCCGGTGTTCTGCGGCGGGCTCGATTTCACCAAACCGGTAAATGCCTTCTTCTACGACCCGCTCAACCCCGACATGCCGTTGGTCGATGGGGTGGTGTCACTGACGGGCTTTGCCCTGGTGGGTGGTCCAGCCCGCCAGGACCACCCCAAGGCAATTGAGGTGCTTAAAAAGCTGAATCGCCCCTACATGGTGGCGTTGCCATTGGTGTTCCAAACCACCCAGGAGTGGGAGGAGAGCGATCTCGGTCTGCACCCAGTGCAGGTGGCCCTGCAGATCGCCATCCCGGAACTCGATGGCGCCATTGAGCCAATCGTGCTCAGCGGCCGCGACGACGCCACCGGCAAAGCCCACACCCTGCAAGACCGGGTTGAGGCGATCGCCGAGCGCGCAATCCGCTGGGCCTCCTTGCGGATCAAGCCCCGAGCTGAAAAGAAGCTGGCGATCACCGTATTTAGCTTCCCCCCTGATAAGGGCAACGTCGGCACGGCGGCCTACCTGGATGTATTCGGCTCGATCTTCCGGGTGCTCGAGGAGATGCAGCTCAAGGGCTACGACGTGCAGAACATGCCGCGCACGCCCAAGGCGCTGATGGAGGCGGTGATCAACGACCCTGAAGCTCTTCAGGGGGCACCGGAGCTCTCGATCGCCCACCGCATGAGCGTGGAGGAATATGAGCGGCTCACTCCCTATTCCGAGCGCCTGGAAGAAAACTGGGGCAAGCCCCCCGGCAACCTGAACAGCGACGGCACCAACCTGCTGATCTACGGCCGCCACTTCGGCAACGTGTTTGTGGGCGTGCAGCCCACCTTTGGTTACGAGGGCGACCCGATGCGGCTGCTCTATTCCCGCAGCGCCAGCCCCCACCACGGCTTTGCCGCCTACTACACCTATCTGGAGAAGGTGTGGCAGGCCGATGCGGTGCTGCACTTCGGCACCCACGGCTCGCTGGAATTCATGCCTGGCAAGCAGATGGGCATGAGCGAAACCTGCTATCCCGATTCCCTGATCGGCGCCCTGCCAAACCTCTACTACTACGCAGCCAACAACCCAAGCGAAGCCACGATCGCCAAGCGGCGCGGTTATGCCTCCACGATCAGCTACCTCACCCCGCCGGCTGAAAATGCCGGCCTCTATCGGGGACTCAAGGAACTTGGCGAGCTGGTGGGCAGCTACCAGCAGCTGCGCGAAGGCAGCCGGGGTGTGCAGATCGTCAACGCGATCGTGGAAACGGCGCGCCAGTGCAACCTTGACAAAGATGTGGTGCTTCCCGAAGCCGATGCCTCGGAGATCGGCCTCGACGGCCGCGATGGCGTGGTGGGTGCGGTGTACCGCCAGCTGATGGAGATCGAAAGCCGGCTGCTGCCCTGCGGCCTGCACACGATCGGTAAGCCACCAACTGCCGAGGAAGCCATCGCCACCCTGGTCAACATTGCCGCGCTCGAGCGCGAGGAAGAAGGCCTGCGCTCCCTGCCGGCCCTGCTGGCCGAGAGCCGGGGCCGCACGATTACCGACATCTACAAAGGCAACGACGACGGTGTGCTCGTCGATGTGGAGCTCAACCGCACGATTACCGAGGTGTGTCGCGCCGCAGTGGGCTCCATGGTGAAGGCCGTAACCGGCGCCGATGGCCGGGTAACCATGCGCCAGAACTTCGCTTGGTTGTTTGCCCTGCTGGAGAAATTCGGCTTCCAACTGCCCAGCCCCTGGCTGAGTGCCTGCCGCGTTGCTGGCTTCCCAGGGGTGGATCAAGCCGAGCTCGACAAATTGTTTGGCTACCTGCGCTTCTGCCTTGAGCAGATCTGCGCCGATATGGAGATGCAAAGCCTGCTCAAGGCCCTCGATGGCGAATACGTGCTGCCAGGACCAGGCGGCGACCCAATCCGCAACCCGGGCGTGCTGCCCAGCGGCAAAAACATCCACGCCCTTGACCCCCAGTCGATCCCCACCCGCGCAGCCATTGCTGCAGCCAAGGTGGTGGTGGACCGGCTAATCGAGCGCCAGAAGGCCGAGCAGGGCGCATGGCCCGAAACGATCGCCTGCGTGCTCTGGGGCACCGACAACATCAAAACCTACGGCGAGTCGCTGGCCCAAATCCTCTGGTTTATCGGCGTGCGGCCGGTGGCAGATTCCCTGGGCCGGGTCAACAAGCTGGAGCTGATTTCCCTTGAGGAACTCGGCCGGCCCCGCATCGACGTCGTGGTGAATTGCAGCGGCGTATTCCGCGACCTGTTTATCAACCAGATGGGCTTGATAGATCAGGGCGTGAAGATGGCAGCTGAGGCGGATGAGCCCCTTGATATGAACTACGTGAGGCGCCACGCCCAGGAGCAGGCGGCGGCCCAGGGTGTATCCCTGCGGGATGCGGCGACGCGGGTGTTTTCCAATGCCAGCGGCAGCTACAGCTCAAACGTAAACCTGGCGGTGGAGAACAGCACCTGGGAGGAGGAGAATGAGCTGCAAGAGATGTATCTCTCCCGCAAGACATTCGCATTCAATGCCGACAACCCAGGCGAGATGAACCAGAACCGAGAAGTATTCGAATCAGCCATGAAAACCGCTGATGTGACCTTCCAAAACCTGGATTCCGCTGAGATTTCACTCACCGATGTGAGCCACTACTTCGACAGCGATCCCACCAAGCTGATCGCCGGGTTGCGCGACGATGGCAAGGCGCCAGCCAGCTACATCGCCGATACCACTACGGCGAATGCCCAGGTGCGCTCCTTGAGCGAAACCATTCGCCTCGATTCGCGCACCAAGCTGCTCAACCCCAAGTGGTACGAGGGCATGCTTAATTCCGGCTACGAGGGCGTACGCGAAGTGGCCAAACGACTCAACTTCACCCTGGGCTGGAGTGCCACAAGTGGCTCGGTAGACAACTTCGTGTACGAGGAGGCAAACGACACCTTCATCAACGATCCAGAAATGCGTAAGCGGCTGATGGAGCTCAATCCCCACAGCTTCCGCCGCATCGTTGGCACCCTGCTGGAAGTCAATGGCCGTGGCTACTGGGAAACCAGCGATGAAAATATCGCCCAGTTGCAGGAGATCTATCAGGAGATCGAAGACCGGATTGAAGGTGTGAGCCAGGGCTGATTAGCCCCGCAGAGCATCGGCCATCCGGGCAACCTGCACGATTGGCCCAACGTCGTGCACTCGCAGGATGCGGGCCCCCTGGGCAATCGCCTGGCTGCACACCGCCGCCGTGCCCCACAGCCGGGCACGGGGCCTGGGCTCGTTCAACACCGCGCCGATGAAGCGCTTGCGCGAAGGCCCCACCAGTAGGGGAAAGCCTTCCACCGCCAGGGTGCCTAGGCCCCGGAGCAGATCCAGGTTGTGGTCGGTGTCCTTAGCGAAGCCCAACCCCGGATCCCAGATCAGCTGCAGCGGGCGCACCCCCGCCGCCAGAGCCATTTCAGTGGCCGCCATTAGGCCAGCACGCACCTCCACCACCACATTCTCGTAGTGGGCAAGGGAGTTCATGCTGCGGCTATCGCCACGGCTGTGCATCAACACCAGTGGGCAGCCGGCAGACGCCGCCAAGCGCAGCAGGGCCGGATCACGCCGGCCGCCGCTGACGTCGTTGATCCAGTGGGCGCCCGCCGCCAAAGCCGCCTCAGCCACCGCCGCATGGAAGGTGTCGATCGAGAGCAGGGCGCCTGGATGGGCAGCGCGAATAGCAGTAAGAGCGGGCAGCAGCCGCTCAAGCTCCCGCTTGGGCCCCACCTCCTCGGCGCCGGGCCTGGTGCTCTGGGCGCCGAGATCCAACACATCGGCTCCCTCGGCCAGCATCCGCCCAGCGGCGCACATCGCCTGCGCCACGCTGGGAAGGCGGCCGCCGTCGCTGAAGGAGTCGGGGGTGAGGTTCAGCACCCCCATCACTGCGGTGCGCTCGCCCCAGGCGAAACGGGGTTGATCGATCACGGGGGGCCAGTCTCAGCGGCCGTAGTTGACGATGCGGGCAAAGCTCACCGGATCGAGGGAAGCCCCACCCACCAAGACGCCGTCGATGTCGCTCTGGGCCATCAGGTCGTCGATGGTGGCAGGGTTCACTGAGCCGCCGTATTGCACCGTGACGCCGGGGTTACCCACCCAGCCCCGGATCAGGCCGCAGATGCGGTTGGCCTCCTCAGCGGCGCAGGTCTTGCCGGTGCCAATCGCCCAGATCGGCTCGTAGGCCACCACCACCTGGGTGGGATCCACATCCTCAAGGCCCTGTTCGATCTGGCGGTGGATCACCCGCTCGGTTTCATTGGATTCCCGCTGGTCGAGGCTTTCGCCCACGCACAGGATCGGGATCAAGCCATGGCGCTGGGCATTGCGGGCGCGCAGGTTGATCTGCTCATCGCTTTCGCTGTAGTACTTGCGCGGCTCACTGTGGCCAACGATGGCGTAGCTCACCCCGTGCTCCAGCAGCATCGGCGCCGAGATCATGCCCGTGTAGGCCCCCTGGTCTTCCCAGTGCACGTTTTGCCCAGCAAACTTCACACCAGCACCCTCCAGGTGGCGGCAGAGCGTGGGAATCGAGGTGAAAGGCGGAGCGATCACCACCTCCCGATCGTCTGGGGAGTCGGCAATCAGGGGCCGAAACGTGGCCGCAAATACCCGCGTCTCAGCGCAGGTCATGTGCATCTTCCAATTACCCGCGATCACGGCCTTACGCATCGGCCCTCTCCAGCACTGTCAGGAAAACCTAATGGGCCGGCGGCCTGGTCCCCATAAACAGCAGCTCGCGGCCGTCGATGTCGACCGCATCACCGGGGGCCAACTGACGACCGCGACGGGTTTCGATGGCGCCATTCACCCGCACATCACCGCGCTGAATGCGCAGCTTGGCTTCGCCGCCGGTGCCCGCCAGGCCTTGGTATTTGAGGAATTGATCGAGTTTCAAGGGGCGGCTTGGGGGAGCAGCGATAGCGTTACCGCATGCTTGCACCCTCACCGGCCGGGTTTCGACACCTCTGGCCGCTGCTGAAACCTCACCGCCGGCGCCTGCTGGCAGGTGGGCTGTGCATGGTGGTCTATGTGGCCTGCTGGCCGCTGCTCGCCTGGCTGGCGGGCCAGCTGATTCCAGCCATCGGCGCTGGCAACTTCCCAGTGGTGCTGCGCACTATCGCCGCGGCCCTGGGACTGTTTTTGGTGCAAAAGGCGGCCCAGTTCGGCCAGGACACCCTGCTGGCCGGGCCGGCCCTTCGGGTTAGTCAGGAGTTGCGGCGGGGCCTATTTGCCCGCCTGCAACGGCTGGAATTCGGCGCCCTCGAGAAGCTCTCAGCCGGCGACCTCACCTATCGCCTCACCGAGGACGCAGACCGGGTGGGCGAGGTGATCTACAAAACCATTCAAGACACCACCCCCAGCGCCCTGCAGCTAGTAGTGGTGCTCGGCTACATGGTGTGGCTCGATTGGCCCTTAGCCCTGGCCACCCTGCTGCTGGCGCCAGTGGTGGTGCTGCTGGTAAGCAGCTTTGGCGCCCGGGTAATGACCGCCGCCGAACGCAGTCAAAAGCAGGTGAGCGAGCTGGCGGGCCTGCTGGGCGAAGCGATCGGTGGGCTGCCCTTAGTGCGGGCCTTCGCAGCCGAACCGTGGCTGCAGCAGCGCTTCGACACCGAAATCGACCTGCACCGTCGGGCCCGCTACCGCACCCTCAAACTGCTGGCCCTGCAGCACCCGGTGGTTGGCTTTCTGGAAGCGGCCGGCATCCTCACCGTGCTGCTGCTCGGCGCCGCCCGGATTCAGGCCGGTGGCCTCAACAGCCAGGGCTTCAGCAGCTACGTGGCGGCCCTGCTGATGCTGATCGACCCGATCTCGCACCTCACCACGAACTTCAACGAGTTTCAGCAGGGCCAGGCCTCGCTGCGGCGACTGCGGGCGATCGAGGCCGAACCGGTGGAGGCTTCAGACCGCGCCTCGGCCCAGCCGCTGGGCAGCGTGCGCGGCGAGCTGGTGCTCGAGCAGGTGCGCTTCGGCTACAACCCCGCCCAACCGGTGCTGCACGACCTGGATCTGCAGGTGCGGCCTGGCCAGGTAGTGGCCCTGGTGGGTCCCTCCGGCGCCGGCAAAAGCACCCTGTTTTCCCTGCTGCTGCGCTTCAACACCGCCCAGCAGGGCCGGGTGCTGCTGGATGGCCACGACCTAGCCGATCTGCGGGCGCGGGAGCTGCGCCGCGCCGTAGCCCTGGTGCCCCAGCAAAGCAGTGTATTTTCTGGCACGGTGGCCGAAGCGATTGCCTTCGGCCGGCCCGCCAGCGAGGCTGCCATCCGCCAGGCCGCCAGCCTCGCCAACGCCGCCGGCTTCATCGAGGCCCTGCCCCAGGGCTACACCAGCCGCATCGAAGAGCGGGGCAGCAACTTCTCTGGCGGCCAGCTGCAACGGCTGGCCATTGCCCGCGCCGTGCTCGGCAACCCGGCGGTGCTCCTGCTGGATGAAGCCACCAGCGCCCTCGATGCCGAAGCGGAGGAGGCGGTGCAGCGGGGCTTGGAGCAGGCGATGGCGGGCCGCACCGTGCTGGTGATTGCCCACCGGCTAGCCACCGTGCAGGGTGCAGACAGAATCCTGGTACTCGATGGCGGTCGCATCGTCGAACAGGGCAGTCACAATGAGCTGATGGCGCAGGGGGGCCGCTACCGCGAGCTCTGCGAGCGCCAATTCATTCATCTGCAAGCCTGATGTCTTGGGAATACCGGGTGATCCACATCAACGTGGAGAGCGGCAATCCGCCGGGTCCTCCCTCACCCAAGGCAGATAGTGAGCGGCTCGGCGGCGCCCTGAGCCCGGAGTTTCTTAAAAAAGAATTCCCGCAGCAATACGACGCCGCAGCCACCAAACCACGCCACCCAGCCGAACAGCTGCAGTTTTTTCTAAATGCCCTCGGCAAGGAAAACTGGGAGATGGTGGAAGCAGCCCAGGTGGGCCCGCTGCTGATGTTTTTCTTCAAGCGACCGGGTGGCCTGCCACCCGTATCCTGAGGGCTGAAGATTTTTTGCCACTCGTGGACAACGTCGCCCAGCAATCAGACAACCAGCCGCCCGTGCTCACCTTCGAGGGCAAGCGCTACGACCTCAACGGCTTGCCAGATGAGATGAAGGAGCTGGTGCGTGGCATGCAAGTAGCTGATGCCCAGCTGCGCATGCATGAAGACACTCTGAAAGTGCTTGCCGTTGGCCGCCAAGCTATGGCCAGCCAGCTCAACGACAAGCTGCAAAACATCACCCCCCTGCCTTGAAAAGGGTTGATGCGATGGGGGGTGGGCTCTAGCTCACCACCTTCTGAGCTTCCTTGATCAGCTCCTCAGGCAGGGTTACCCCGATCGCTGCGGCGGTGGCCTTGTTGACCATCAACTCCGTTTTGGTGAGGGGCTCGAAGGCCATCTTGGCCGGCGATTCTCCCTTCAATACCCGCACCGCCAGCTTGCCTGCTGCGTAGCCGTCATCGAAGTAGGCCCAGCCGATCGTGGCCAGGCAGCCGGGCAGCTTGATGTCGTCGGCATCAACCGAATACACGGGAATCTTCTTCTCTAGGCCCACCTTGGCGATCGAGCCGAAGCCCTGAATCGTGGCGTAATCGCCGATCTTCACGAAGGCCTCTACCTTCTTGTCGGCCAGCACTTGGGCGGCTTGCAGCACTTCGCCGGAGTTGGCCACCGCCTGCTCCACAACGGTGATGTTGCGTTTGGCTGCCTCCTCCTTGAGCACCTTGGCTTCATATTCGGAGTTGGGCTCGCCGGGGTTGAAGATCAGGCCCACGGTCTTGAGCTCAGGGTTGATTTGGCGTGCCAAATCGAGCTCCTTGCCCACCGGGTTGGTGCCGATCGTGCCGACCACATTTGGCTTGTGCTGACCCACGGCACCCGGGGGCGTGCCCGCGCCGGCACCCCAGGGATTGGAGCAATAGCAGAACAGCACAGGAGTGGTTGCTGGGGCCACCTTCATGGCGGCCTGCAGGGGCGGTGTGCCAACCGCCAGGATCATGTCCACCTGGTCGCCCACAAACTGCTTCATCACCAAGGTGGTGTTGGGCAGCTCGCCGGCGGCATCCTTCTGGATGAAGTTGACGTTTTTGCCAGGGATGTAGCCAGCTTCTGCCAGGGCCGCTTCAAAGCCTTTGCGGGTGTTGGTTGGAGGCGGGGCTTCCACCATCTGCAGCATGCCGATGGTGGGGCCTTTAACCTTGGTGCCACCGCCGAGCTTGCCGCAGGCGGAGAGCACCACCGTGCTCACGGCGCCGGCCCCTGCCAGGGTTAGAAATTCACGACGCTGAAGACCCATCAGTGGCACTGGAAGACTGCGGCGCAACTATGGCTGCTCCATACATCGCCCGCAACGCGGCCGGTTCGAGATATTCACGCTCGGCAGCATTCCAGTCGCCGATCAAGCCACCCTCATGGAGCATCACCAACCTGTCGCCGTGTCTCAGGGCCTGCTCGAGGCTGTGGGTCACCATCAAGGCGGTAGTGCCCAGCTGACGAACCAACCTGTCGGTGAGCGCCATCACCGTTGCTTCGGCCCGGGGGTCAAGGGCAGCGGTGTGCTCATCAAGCAGCAGCAGATCCGGTGAACCCAGGGTTGCCATCACCAGGCTGAGGGTCTGGCGCTGGCCACCGGAAAGCTGACCCACCGGTTCATCGAGACGGTCGGCCAGGGGCAAGCCCAGCTCGCCCAGCAGCTCGCGGTAGCGCCTGCGGTCGCCGCCATTGGGATGGATGCCCCCAAAGGCACTAATCAACAAACCTGCTGCAAACCTGGCTGGCCTGTTGCGCCGCTCCGCCAGCCGCAGGTTTTCTGCCACGGTCAGCCCCGGACAAGTTCCCTCCAGAGGGTTTTGCATCACCCGGCCGATCCAGCAAGCCCGCTGATGATCTCGTAGGCGGTGCAGGGGGCGACCGCCCAGGTGGATACGGCCAGAGCTGTGGCGCAGGGTGCCAGCCACCAGATTGAGCAGGGTGCTCTTGCCGGAGCCGTTGCTGCCAATCACCACCAGAAACTGGCCGGGGGGGCAGCTCAACGAGAAACCGCTGAACAATTGCCGCCAGCCCGATCCAGGTAGGGGATGGCCCCAGCTGAGCTCCTCAACGCTGAGAACAGGGGCGCTGAGATGAGGGGCGCTGAGATGAGGGGCGGGACTCATTGCTCCTGCCTCCGCTGGTCTGCCGAAAGACCCGGTATGCGCAGCCGTCCGAAGGCCAGGGCGATCAGCAGCAGCAGGGCCGTTGCCAGCTTGAGATCAACCGGTTCGAGGCCCAACTGGAGGGCGATGGCGATCATGGTGCGGAACAAAATCGCCCCCACGGCCACCGCCAACAGGGCCCGGGGCAGCGAGCGCGGCCGCAGCACCGCCTCGCCAATGATCACCATGCCTAGTCCCAGGATCAACGAGCCGATCCCCATGGTCACATCGGCAAAGCCCTGATAGGTGGCAACCAGCCCCCCGGCCAGGGCCACCAGACCATTAGCAGCGGCGATACCCACCGTGAGCCCGCGGCGCTGGTTGATGCCGTTGGCGCGGGCCATGGTGGGGTTATTGCCCAAGGCCCGTAAAGACAAGCCGAAATCTGTGGCCATCAGGAAGGAGATCAGCAGGATCATCCCAACGGTCGCCAGGGTTAATCCCACGGCCCATTGACCATCCAGGCCAAGGCCTAGATCGGGGAGGGCCAGTATTCCAGCTGGGGTTTCAGACAGGGGGATGTTCGAGCGCCCCATCAGCCGCAGGGTGATCGAATAAAGGCCCGTGGTGGTGAGGATGCCTGCAAACAGGTCATTCACACCCAGCCGGGTGTGGATCAGGCCGGTAACCATGCCAGCCAGGCAGCCAAACAAGATCGCCAGCCCCAAGGCCACCGGCACCGGGGCACCCTGGCTGATCAACACCGCAGCGGTGCCACCTCCCAGGGCAAAGGAGCCATCCACCGTGAGGTCTGGGAAGTTGAGAACGCGCAGCGTCAGGTAGGTGCCCAGGGCCAGGCCGGCATAGGCCAGGCCCTGGTCGTAGGCACCAATCCAAAGAGAAAACATGGCTGCATTGTGCCTAGCAGCGGCCTATTGGCTTAAGCCAAGGGGGCAAGATCCTCGAAACGAAACACCTGGCGGCCGGCCGGCGTTTCGCCATGGGCCTCGATCTCAACCACCCGCTCGCTCAGCACCCAGGGGCCAGCCTCGGTCAGCGGCACAAAGGTGTCGGTGAAGCGGCTGATGCCACCCTTGGCTTCGCCGCTGGCGGGGTCGCTGTACTGGCTGGTGTAGCTGCGGCTCAGGTAGCCGCTGCCGGTGTCTGTTGTGCTCTCGGTGAAGATCGTCACCACGGTGCCGTGGATGTGGCGGTGCACCATCGTCACAACGTCGTTCTGGATCCGGTAACGGTCACCGGTGTTCTTACCGCCCACAACCACCTCGGTGCCCACGGCATCGGTATCGCCAGCGGTGAAGGTGTTAGCACCGTGGGTTTGCTCAAAGCTGCGCCGCACCCGATGGATTGCCACCTCCCACAGTTGGGAAGCCAGGGCCTTGTGAATCTCCTCATCGGCGACGCCAGCCACCGTGGCCTTGAGGTCGGCGCCTACCACGAAGGTGCCCTCTACGCGCTTTCCGTCTTCACCCGCATCACCGGCTTGCTCCCAGATGCAGCGGCCCTGATAGCCACCGAAATCCGGTTCCCAGGTGTAGCGATTTTCATAGGCGGCCCGGAAAGCCGCCGTGCAGTCGCTGCCTGAGGTGATCTGGTTGCTGACTTGGGTGCTGGCTGTCAAGGCGGGATCTATCGGGTCCCTAACCCTAACGAGTGAGTCCGGGGTGGATGTCCTGCAGGGCATTCACCTCAATCTTCTGCTGCTGCAACGCCGTGATCGCCTCGACAGCGGCCCGGGCTCCGGCCAGGGTTGTCACCGTCGGCACGGCGTAGTCGAGGGCGGCCCGGCGCAGATATTTATCGTCGTGGGCAGCCTGGCGGCCGATCGGGGTGTTGATGATCAGCTGAATGCGGGCCGACCGGATCGCGTCTTCAATATTGGGACGGCCCTCATGCACCTTGAGGATTGATTCCACCTGCAGGCCAGCGGCTCGCAGGGCCTCGGCGGTGCCGCCGGTGGCGATCAGGTCAAAGCCCAGCCCCACCAGCCGCTCCGCCACCGGCAGCAGGGCCTGCTTGTCGCGGTCGTGGGTGGAGAGAAACACCGTGCCGCTGGTGGGCAGGGCCTCGCCTGCGGCCAACTCGGCCTTGGCATAGGCCATGCCGGCGCTGCTGGCGATGCCCATCACCTCGCCGGTGCTGCGCATTTCAGGGCCCAGCAACGTGTCGGAACCAGGGAAGCGCTTGAACGGCAGCACCGCCTCCTTGACGGTTTGCAGAGGCGGGATGGGCTCGGCCGTGAGCCCCAGCTCCGCCAGGGTGCGGCCGGCCATCAGCTGGCTGGCCACCTTGGCCAGGGGCACGCCGGTGGCCTTGGCCACAAACGGCACCGTGCGGGAAGCACGGGGATTGGCCTCGATGATGAACACCCGCTCGCCCTGCTCGGGGTCTATTTGCACGGCGAACTGCAGGTTGATCAGGCCGCGCACCCCAAGGGCCAGGGCCAGGGCCCGGCTCCACTCGCGGATCGTGGCCAGGGCTGCCTCGCTCAGGCTCACCGATGGCAGCCAGCAGGCCGAATCGCCCGAGTGGATGCCCGCCGGCTCGATGTGCTCCATTACACCGCCGATCACCACTTCCCCCTCCCGATCGCAAAGGGCATCCACATCCACTTCGATGGCGTTATCGAGGTATTGGTCGATCAGCACTGGGTGGTCGGGCTCCACCTGCACCGCTTCCACCATGTAGCGGTTGAGCTCGGCTTCGTCGTAGACGACCTCCATGGCGCGCCCGCCCAGCACGTAGCTGGGGCGCACAACCACTGGATAGCCCACGCGCGCAGCGATGGCCCGGGCCTCGGCCTCACTGCGGGCCAAGCCATTGCGGGGCTGGCGGATCTCCAGCCGGCGCAGGATCGCCTCAAACTGCTCCCGGTCTTCCGCCGCATCAATCGATTCAGGTGAAGTGCCCCAGACGCGAGTTCCGGTGGCCAACCCCTCGGGCGAAGCCAGCCAGCGCAGCAGCGGGATCGCCAGCTTGAGAGGTGTCTGGCCGCCGAACTGCACGATCACCCCCTCGGGATGCTCCACCTCAATCACGTTGAGCACGTCTTCGAGGGTGAGGGGCTCGAAATAAAGCCGATCGGAGGTGTCGTAATCCGTTGACACCGTCTCCGGGTTGCTGTTCACCATCACGGTGGCGAAGCCCTCGGCCTGCAGGGCGAAGGAGGCGTGCACGCAGCAATAGTCAAATTCGATGCCCTGGCCGATGCGGTTTGGCCCGCCGCCCAGGATCATCACCTTGCGGCGGCTCTCCGGCTGCACCTCGTTTTCGGGCGGCACGATCTCCAGCTCACCGGCCGCATTGAGCCGCTCCAGCGGCCGCTCGTAGGTGGAGTAGTGATACGGCGTGCTGGAGGCAAACTCCGCCGCACAGGTATCGACGGTTTTGAACACGGCATTGATGCCCAGCCCCTGACGGTGGCGCCGCACCGTGAGTTCATCGCTGCCAGTGGCCCAGGCGATCTGGCGATCTGAGAAGCCCAGCTGTTTGAGCTCCAGCAGGGCGGCGGCATCGAGTTGCTCGAGCTGGCGGCCCCGCAGCAGCCGCTGCTCAGCCTCGAGAATGCAGCGCAGCTTGGCCAAAAACCAGGGATCGATGGCGCTGAGCTGGTGGATCTCGTCGTCGCTGCGGCCGACGAGCATCGCCTCGCGCACGGCGAAAATCCGCTCAGGCGTGGCTGTGCGCAGGGCCCGCTCCAGGGCGGTTGGATCGGGGGCAAGCGTGGGATCACTTGCGGCATCGGGGCGGTCGCAGCCCCAGCCGGCATGGCCCGTTTCCAGGGAGCGCAACGCCTTTTGGAACGACTCCTCAAAGCAGCGGCCGATCGCCATCGCCTCCCCCACCGACTTCATCGAGGTGGTGAGCACCGCCGGGCTACCGCGGAACTTCTCAAAGGCGAAGCGGGGAATCTTCGTGACCACGTAATCAATCGTGGGCTCGAAGCAGGCCGGGGTGGCACCGGTGATGTCGTTGACGATTTCGTCGAGGGTGTAACCCACCGCCAGGCGGGCGGCGATCTTGGCGATTGGAAAGCCTGTGGCCTTCGAAGCCAGCGCCGAGCTGCGCGATACGCGCGGGTTCATCTCAATCACCACCACATCGCCGTTGGCAGGGTTGATCGCAAATTGAATATTGCTGCCGCCGGTATCGACGCCGATCTCGCGGATGATCGCGATCGACTGGTCGCGCAGTCGCTGGTATTCGCGGTCGGTGAGGGTTTGGGCCGGTGCAACGGTGATCGAATCACCGGTATGTACCCCCATCGGATCGAGGTTTTCGATGCTGCAAACGATCACCACGTTGTCGGCGCTATCGCGCATCACCTCCAGCTCGAATTCCTTCCAGCCCAGCAGCGACTGCTCCACCAGGATCTGGGAGACGGGGCTCGCCTCCAGGCCGCTTTTGCAGAAGGCGCGGAACTCCTCGGGGTTGTAGGCAATGCCACCGCCGCTGCCGCCCAGGGTGAAGGCCGGCCGGATGATGCGGGGATAGCTGCCGATGACCTCGCCCACCCGCTCCGCCTCCTCCAGGGTGTTGGCGATGCCGGAGGGACACACCGCGACGCCGATTCGCTCCATCGCCTCCTTAAAGAGCAGCCGGTCTTCCGCCTTGCGGATCGCCTGCAAGTTGGCGCCGATCAGCTCCACCCCGTGCTTTTCCAGGGTGCCGTTTTCAGCCAGGGCTACCGCCAGATTGAGAGCGGTCTGGCCGCCCATCGTGGGCAGCAGGGCATCGGGCTGCTCGATCTCAATCACCCGGGCCACCACCTCGGGCGTAAGTGGCTCGATGTAAGTGCGATCCGCCATGTCCGGATCGGTCATGATCGAGGCCGGGTTGGAATTCACCAACACCACTTCGAAGCCTTCTGCCCGCAGCGCTTTACAAGCCTGGGTGCCGGAATAATCGAATTCGCAGGCCTGGCCGATCACGATCGGCCCCGAGCCCAGCAGCAGGATGCGCCTGAGGTCCGTGCGGCGGGGCATAGGGGGTGGGCAAGCCAAACCTGCCTAGCCTCTCACGCCCCCCTGGCAGCAGCTGGGGCTGGAATCGCTAACCTGATTGATAACGCGGAAGCCCTAGATGAGTGAGCTCCAGCGCCTGAAAGGGCTGCTGCCCCCTGAATTACAGAGCTGGGTGTTTGTTGAAGCGGCCGCCTCGGTGGAACCGCCCCTGATCACCATCGAGGAGATCGGTCGCGATGAAGTCGAAATTCAGGTCGACCTGGAAAGCTGGGACGGGCTGGCGATAGACCATCGCAACCTGCTGTTTTGGCACGAGGTGGGCCGCGTCCAAAACGATGCGGTACCCCGCGACGGTTGGGAGATGGCGGCCCTGGCGATCGGCCTGGGTGGAGCCATCGGTGAGCTGTGGGTGCAGGACGGCCTCCTCCTGGTGATGGCCCTGGGCCTGTCCGGCTTTGCCGGCTACCGCCTCTACCTCAAAAACAACTCCGAAAAGCGGCTGCAGGACGCCATCGCCGCCGATGAGCGGGCCATCGACCTGGCCACCCGCTTCGGTTACACCCTGCCCAATGCCTACAAGAGTTTGGGCGGCGCCCTCAAGGAGCTGGTGGAGCAGACCCGCAAGAAAAAGAAGCGCGCCTTCTACGAAGACCGGCTAGAGGCACTGCGCAAGAGTGCCGGCAAGGCCCGGGCCGAAATGGCCCAGCAACAGGGCTCGCGTCAATCCGTCACCAGTGAGAACGTCTATGGCTGATTCCCCCGCTGGCAGGCCCACGACCCACCAGGAGCTCGACAGCGAGCAGCTGGCCAAGCTGGCGGCAGAAGCCTGTGACGACCGCAAGGCCGTGGACATTCGCCTGATCCGGGTTGACGAGGTGTCGTCGTTGGCCGACTGGTTTGTGATCTGCAGCGGCCTCTCCGATGTGCAGGTGCGGGCCATCGCCCGCTCTGCTGAGGATCAGATCGAGGAAACCACCGGCCGGCTACCCCTACGGCGCGAAGGCCAGAAGGAAGGCCGCTGGATGCTGCTCGATTACGGCGAAGTGATCGTGCATGTGCTCACCCCCAGCGAGCGCACCTACTACGACCTTGAATCCTTCTGGGGCCACGGTGAACAGGTGCGCTTCGTAAGCTCAACTTCAGCAGTTTCTCCCTGACCGCCATGCCGTGCCCGGTGCCCCCCGAGCAACGGCCCCTGCAGGAATACGAGCAGTTGCTGGCCTCCTGGTTTTTTGTTTGGCCGTCCCACGACCTGCCAGGTCTGTTGCGCCCCTTAGCCACCAGCTGGCTGTTGCTGCTGCCCCTCTCCACCTTGGTGGCTAGCGGCAGCTGGGTGTTGCGCCACCACCCGGCCCAGCTGGTGCTGGCGGGCATGGTGGCTGCAGTGGCGCTGCCGATGCTGCTGCTGGTGCGCCAGTGGCTCGGATGGAACTACGTGCACCGCCGCCTGGTTTCCGAGCGGGTCGAATACGAGGAATCGGGGTGGTACGACGGACAGGTGTGGGAAAAGCCCCTGGCCTGGCGCCAGCAAGACCTACTGGTGGCCCAGCACCAGGTGCAACCGGTGCTGCGGCGGCTGCAGCAGGGGGCAGCCCTGGCGGTAATCCTGGCCCTAGTGGGGGCCAGCCTCTGTCAGGCTCTTTGAGATCAGCTCCTGGGCTCTTGTGACCCTGTCCTCCAGTTTTGGTGGCACCGCCCGCGGGGGCGTCCCTCCCCTGGAGGTGCGGCTGCTGCGCAACGGCATCGTCGAATCGCGCCACCGTGTGCACGCGGTGGTTTGCGACGGCCGCGGCCGCGTATTGATGCGGGCAGGCGATCCCCAGCAGCTGAGCTTTGTGCGCTCTGCCCTAAAGCCCTTTCAGGCCACGGTTTTTGTGAGCAGTGGCGCAGCCGACCATTGCAACTGCGGCGAGCGGGGCCTGGCGATCGCCTGCGCTAGCCACATCGGCACGGCCATGCACGCCCGCGAGGCCTTCAAGCTGCTTTGGGGCGCTGAAATCGAGGCCGAGCAGCTGCAATGCCCCGTGCCCGACTGCGGCAAAAGCCCCCTTGAGCACAACTGTTCCGGCAAGCACGCCGCCTTCCTGGCCACCTGCCGGCAGCTGAACTGGAGCACCGAGAGCTACCTACAAAAAGAGCATCCTTTGCAGCAGGAGGTGTTTAAGCGCGTGGGCGATCTGCTCGCCCTGCCCGCCGCCGAGCTGCTCACCGCCCGCGACGACTGCGGCGCCCCCACCCTGCAGCTGCAACTTGCCCAGATGGCCCTGCTCTACGCCCACCTGGGCGCCGGAAGCCAGGCCGACCTGGAGCGCCTCAGCCGGGCAATGCTGGCCCACCCCGAACTGGTGGCAGGGGAGGGGCGCTTTGACACCGAACTGATGCGCGGCGGCCATGGTCAAGTGGTGAGCAAGGGCGGAGCTGAAGGCATCCAGTGCCTCAGCCGCGTCGGCGAAGGCATGGGGGTAGCGATCAAGGTGGAAGACGGCTCCGCCCGAGCCAAGCAAGCCGTAGCCCTGCACCTGCTCGAGCAGCTCGACTGGCTAACGCCGATAGCTCTCGAAGAGCTGCGCACTCGCTTCTTGATCCCAGCCCCCCATCTGCGCCTGGAGGTGATCGGCGAGCTGCGCTTCGACTGAGCGGCAGTACTAGGCACTTCGACTGGTATGGTTAAGAGGTCGACGCGGGGTAGAGCAGTCTGGTAGCTCGTCGGGCTCATAACCCGAAGGTCGCGAGTTCAAATCTCGCCCCCGCCACCACTTCCCAAGGCCCCGGCAGTCTCCTGTCGGGGCTTTGTTGTTTGAACATTCACCTCCGCTGCCCCAGCGATCACCGCCCAGAAAATGGCCATCCCCGCCAGCGTGACCCAGCCCGACGCCATCGTGGTGGGCTCCGGCGCTACCGGCGGTGTGGCTGCCATGGTGCTGGCCGAGGCGGGGCTGCGGGTGCTGGTGCTGGAGGCCGGTCCCGAGCTCTCATCCCGCCAGGCCTTCGGCAGCGAACCGCTGAATACGGCCCGGCGTGTGGCCAGCATCGCCAGCGGCCAGCAACGCCTGCAGCGCCACCATCCGGGCTTCTGGAAACACAATCCCCAGCTGTTCGTCGATGAGCGGCTCAATCCCTACTCCACCCCAGACGACGCCCCGTTTTTGTGGAGCCGGGGCCGGCAGGTGGGGGGCAAAAGCCTCACCTGGGGAGGCATCACCCTGCGCCTTTCCGACTACGAATTTGGTGCAGCTGAGCGCGATGGCCAGGGGGCAAGCTGGCCAATCGGCAGCGCCGAACTAGCGCCTTACTACACCCGCCTTGAGCAGTTGCTGGAGGTGCATGGAGCCTGCGACGGCCTGCCCCAGCTGCCCGATGGCCACTTCAAGGCGCCCCTGCCCTTCACCCCAGGCGAGCGCCACCTGCAGCGCCGCATCGGCGACGAGCTTGGCTTGCCCCTGATCCACTCGCGCGGCTTCAACCTGCACCGGGGTGCGGGCTGGCCCCGCTCCGCCAGCCAGGGGCGCACGTTGGCACGGGCCCTGGCAACGGGGCGCACCCAGGTGCGCAGCAACGCCGTGGTGAGCCACCTACTGCTCGACGGCGACCGAGCCCAGGGCGTGGTGCTGGTAGATGGCAAAACGGCAGCACACGAGCGCATTGAGGCGCCCTTGGTGGTGCTCTGCGCCTCAACGATCGAGACACTGCGGATCCTGCTGCACTCGAGCGAAGCCCACCAACGCGGCGGCCTAATCGATCCATCCGGCAGCCTCGGGCGCTATCTGATGGACCACATCTCCAGCAGTCGCTTCTTTTCGATTCCCGGGGTGCCGGCCCTTGATGGGCCCAGCGAACTTTCTGGGGCTGGTAGCTGCTTCATACCCAACACGGTCAACCTTGATGCGGGCAGCGAAGCTGATTTCAGTGGCGGCTATGGACTCTGGACAGCCCTGCAGCGCTTTGATCCACCCGTCCTGCTGCAGCGACGCCGGGGCGAGGCGGTGGGTTTTCTGATCGGTCACGGCGACGTGCAACCCAACGCCGACAACCAGGTGACGTTGAACGGTGAACATCTCGATGCCTGGGGGTTACCCACCGCCCACATCAACTGCCGCTGGGGTGCAAACGAGCAGCGCCTGGTGGCCCACATGCACCGGCGCATGGAGGCGGTGGTGGCAGCTGGTGGGGGGCAGATCCGGCCCATCGAAGAGCTATTTGTGCTGCCGCTGCTGGAGCCCTGGATCCGCACCAGCCTGGCGGTGAGTCCCGAGGCGCCACCACCTGGCTACTACATCCACGAACTCGGCGGCGCCCGCATGGCAAGCCAGCCCGAGGCAGGTGTGGTGAATCACCTCAACCAGTGCTGGGGCGCCCCCAATGTGCTGGTAGTCGATGGGGCCTGCTGGCCCCGGGCCGGCTGGCAGAGCCCAACCCTCACTGAAATGGCCATAACCTGGCGCGCTTGCGAAGCCGCCGCCGCCAGGTTGCGCCAAGGAGACCCATAACCCGGTTGCGATCCGGTGTCTATCGCCACAACCGGCTTGAGCAACCCTGCTCACAATGGCAACGTCGACCTCTAAAGGGGTCGGGCAAGGGAGTCTCAGGCGGAGGTTGGCCCCTCCGCCTTTTTTTTGTTACCCGCCACCAGATTTGAAAATTCAGGGGCGCAGGAACAGGCCGTTGAGGTAGTGCTGGCTCACCCCCTGATCGGCGCAGCCGTGCTGAAACAGGAAGCTGGACAGCGCTGAGGAGATCAAGCGGTATTGATCCCACTGGGGGTGGCTGCGCAGGAACTCGCGCATGCCATCGAACAACACCTCTGGCACCTCCGCCTCCAGGCTGATGCTGCCGGCTTCTGCCTCCACTAACCCTTCTGCGCAGCTGGGCTGCTCCATACATCGTTGGAGGTGACTGCGCTCGGCTGCCATTACGAAACAAGAGGTGGGGTGACTCAGTAGGCCACATCGCTGCCAGGTCCGTCAAAGCCTGAAGGCCAGGGCGAAACCACACCGTTCTCAACTGAGATTGCCTGTGCCGGCGGTTCCACAAGGGCGTAGCGAGGCTTTGCAAAGCCTGCGAGGGCGACCGCTGCCGGTGCTGTCAAGGACAGACTGAACAAAAGCAGTTATTCCCCAACTGCCAGGCCTGAACTGGCTTAAAAGCCTCGTTTCTGGGGAAAACCCCTAATAAACCGGGGAAAAGACGGCAACAATGGGGAATACGGATAACCAATCAGCAGAACTGATGAGCTGGAGTCTCGCGAGACTTCCAGCGAGCTGAGAAGACTGAGCCACGCCAAACCGAGAAGGCTCAGCTGCTGCTGCCCTGGCGCAGGGTTGTGGGACCAAGTGGATGGTCCGCGTGGGGGTAGGGCGGATGGTGATGGCTGTGCCCAGGGGAGTGGTCGTGATCGTGGGTGTGGCCGCCCACTGGAATCGGCACGCCATCG
>Ga0247832_1000998_pt1 | contig 53430 bp, 39 predicted proteins | sample LaCruzMarch2015__10_FD_192407 | JGI IMG/M metagenome (GOLD analysis project Ga0247832, IMG submission 192407) | Freshwater microbial communities from meromictic Lake La Cruz, Castile-La Mancha, Spain - LaCruzMarch2015_4m | ecosystem: Environmental > Aquatic > Freshwater > Lake | place: Spain... | reverse complement strand
ACAGCATATATTGATATTGATATTGATATATCTAAAAATACATGTGAACCTATTTGGATGATAGATGATGATAAAAGATATATACATTTCAAATATATATATAATAAAAAAATTATTGATAATTTAATTATAAAAATTTTTATTATTCAAGAATATTTTAAATTTTTACAATTAAATTATGATAAATCATTAATAATAAATATATTTAGTTTTATTAATAATCCAAACATTAGTCCTTTAGAATTTATTATAAAAAAAAATTTAAGTTATAATCCAACACAATATATTTGCGGTGGATGTATTATTGAATATAATTATATAGATAATTATTCACTTATTTATTTTGTATTACCATGTAAAAATATAACAAAGAAAAATTCTTTTTTTTGTAAAACATGTTTTAAGAATAATAGAATTGTATATTCTATATATTCTAAATATTTTAGATATTTATCTTTAGATAATATACACATATATGAAGTATCTTATAAATTACCTTATCAAGAATTTTATATAAATAAATCTAATTATAAAGAATTACCAAAAGTTAAAAATAAAAATAAAAATATATTTTTAGTAAATTATTATATTTAATTATTGATTTATATAAATAATTATAAAAAATATAAAAAATTTAGCTAGTTTATTTTATATGTATGATTTTTAATAATGATTAAGATAATATTATTATTATCTTGATGATAATAATGATACATTATTTATATTATTTAAAGTATAAATTGATAATTGACCAAAAGTATTATAATTATTACCTAAGAAAAATATAATTGATGAATCAATAGTTGCTGGAGTTAAATCATTTAAAGGTGTAAAACCAGTTGTATTATATTTTGCATAATTTGAAATTAATGGTTGAGATATGTTTCCTATAAATTTTCCTGGATTATCTACAGTATCCGCAGCAAAATTATCACATCCTATTCTTAATTGATAAATTGTTGATGTTGGATATAAATTAGCCGGGTTTGAACCAACTCTACCATTAATAAACCCATATCCAATATTATTTTTTTGCATCCAACATATATGTGTCCATGTATTTAGAGGAATAAGTTCTGTTGAAAGTTCTTGTAGTACGTAACTACCTGAATATGGTGTGGTGCTATATATACCTATCTGTCCTAAATTAGTAAAATATAAATCTAATGAACCTTGTTGACCTTGAGGTCTAATATCAAAAACTGAATTAATGCGAAATGAATTAAATCTAGTAACATATACATATATTTCAAATGTCCAATCATTTAAAATTATTGGATTACTTAAAGGAGATATATAAAAAGAATTATTAGTTTGTAAGTTATATGCATTAATTATACTATACATATTTAATGATCTATATGCATATCCTATACTACCACTTGAATCAGTTGCTTGGTATGAAATAATATAATTTCCAGGAGATGAACTTGATAAATTTACTAAGGTACTTGTTCCTGTTACTAATATATTACTTGAAATAAAGTTTGTAGTTCCTGTTCCTACAGATGTAATATATACTGGTATTAAACCATCAATATTATCAACTCCATATACTCCAGGATCAGTTAATTGTAATCCTGACTGTACACTTATTGAAGATAAACCTGATAAATAAACAGTAGGAGGTATATCATCTAATCTTATACAAACAATACCTCCATTTCTATACCATCCCCAGGTGGGAACACCTGCATTTTTTGCAGCTACATTATCTATATAATGATATAATGAATTATTTATATTACCATTTATAAAAATATTTGAATTAATTGTAACATTACCTTGTAAAACCGTATTTCCGGATACATTTAAAGTATTATTCATACTAATATTATTTAATATTACTGAATTACCATATACATTTAAATTATTATTAGTTGATACATTACCTAATAAATTACTATATCCTGATATATTTAAATTACTACATAACGTTACACTGCCTAATAAATTACTATATCCACTTATATTTAATGAATTCATCATTGTAACACCTTGTAAATTAGTATTACCTGATACATTTAAATTATTATTTAATGTTACAGATCCTCCTAAATTAGTATTTCCAATAATATTTAAACAACTTAATAAAGTTGTTAATCCAACAATTGTGGAATTACCGGATATATTTAAATTTTGTAATAAATTAGTATTACCTATAATTGTTGTATTACCAATTACATTTAAATTACTTGTTATGGTGGATGCTGCTATTATAATAGTATTTCCAGAAACATTTAAATTTGATAATAATGTAACATTATTATTAATACTAGTATTTCCAGATACATTTAATGATGATAACATTGTAACTATATTATTTAATGTTGAAGTGTTAGATACATTTAAATTATTATTATCATCTAACATTGCAATATAATTAATATTATTACTAATAGGAGTTTTTATTAAATATCTAAGTGCATCATTAGATGTTTTTATAAATCCATTACCTGAAATTCCTAATATTTCAATACCTGAATTATTACCTAAATCAGCAGGTCCAGCATTTAATGAATTTAAATTTAATGATATTATTTTATCAACAATTCTTAATTCAGTATTTGCAATAAATGTAGAAGTACCTATTATATTAACTAATGCATTATTATTACCAATATTAATAGTAGAACCCATAATATTTAATGTATTATTTATTGCTGAAATATTATTAGTTAAAATATTATTTTCAAATTTAGCAAGTCCACTAATATTTAAATTATTATTTATTGTTATTGAATTATTTAATATTGTATTATTTGTTACATTTAAATTACCATTAATAATAGTATTATTTAATATATTTATATTTGGTACAGTTACATTATTATTAAATAATGTATTACCAGATACATTTAAATTAGATATGATAGTAGTATTACCTTGTAATATAGAATTATTTGATACATTAAGAGATGAATTTAATATTGTTGAATTATTTATTGATGTATTACCTGATATAAATAAATTCGAATTAATTGTAACAGAACCTCTAAATATTGTATTTGCTGAAGCATCTGTTACTATACTATTTACACCGCACATATTTTTATAAGTTTCATTTAAAATAATATCAAGTGAAGATTTATTTGAAAACATTATATTAATTATAATTAGAAAATTTTATATTATAAAAAAAAATAAATTGATTTATTATTATATTTATATTTATTTATTAACTTTTTTAATGAATAATTATAATTTATTTTCCACTTATGAATTTATAAAAAATGAATATATTGAAAATGAATTTATAAAAAATGAATATATTGATAATAATGATTATTATTTAATTCAATTTGATGGAGGATCAAGAGGTAATCCAGGTGAATCTGCTGGAGGTGCTATTATTTATCATATAAATAAATTTAATAATAAAAATATTATTACTAAATGTGGTAAATATATTGAGTATGCAACTAATAATCAAGCAGAATATATTGGATTATTATGTGGTATTTATAAAGCTAAAGAATTAAATATAAAAAATATACTTATAGAAGGTGATTCATTATTAGTTATTAATCAAATATTAAATAAATGGAAAATAAAAAATATTATATTAAAAAATTATTATATTGAAATTAATGAATTATTTAAATATTTTAATTCAATAGGAATTAAACATATAAAAAGAATATTAAATATTGAAGCTGATAATATAGTAAATATTATTATTAATAATAAATGTAATGATATATAAAAATTGATATTTAATTATATTATATATATGTTTATTAAAAATAGTTATATAAATAATTTTACTAAAAGTAATTTACCTGAAAACATTTTTATTTAAAAATGGAATCTAACTCAGGATCAAGTTATGATCAAAATATAAATAAAGGATATACTGATTATAATAATTGGGGTAAAGGTAAAGGAAGTAATGATTGGAATAAAGGAAAAGGAAGTAATGATTGGAATCAAAATTATAATGATTGGAACCAATATACTAATAATTATAATTGGAATAAAGGTAAAGGTAAATATGATGATTGGAATCAATATACTGGTAAAAGTAATAATTGGGATCAATATACTGGTAAAAGTAATAATTGGGATCAAAGTTATATTATGGAAAAAGGTAAAGGAAAAAGTAAAGGAAAAGGAAAAGGAAAAGGAAAAGAAAGTAATGAAACTATTATTGAATCTGTTATAGATCCTAATGATTTTATTATATGTACAACTATTTTAAATAATCAAGAATTACACACTGAATTAATTGAATGTCCTTATTTATGGGCAAATTTAATTAAAGAATTAAGAATTTTTTATAAAAAATTTGAAAATCTAGATGATTCTATTAATCAATTAATAAAAAGTATTGAAGGTAAACATATAAAATGTACAAATAATTATTGTCATGATCCTGAAAATGTTTTACGTGTTATTAAAAATATAGTATCTAATGAAACATCATGTATTTTTGAAAATATTAAATTTAAGACTAATCCAGATAAAGTACGTAAATTACCATGTAAATATAGTAATAAATGTATTGTATGGAATCTAGGAGGAAAATATGCTTGTAATTTTAATCATGAATCAGATCCAATTGTTTCGCAAACATTAAAAGATATAATTGAATTAAACTTACAACAAGTAACTCCTTGTACAAAAGGTATTAAATGTGATCATGCCCCAAGAAATACATGTCATTATCATCATGATATTGATGAATTAAAGAAAATGAAAAAAATTTATCAAGAAACATATTCTGAATTTGGTATAAATTTTGATTTTGGCAAAGAATTATATAATTGGAAAGATGAAACATGGACTGCCGCTTGGTATGCTACACAAAAGAAACTTATAAAATAATATATTAAATTAATTCCTTTAGAAAATATAAATATTTTTAAATAATATAATTAATAATATTATAAAAAAAATTGATATTTAATTAGATTAGCTGTTTCATTATTAAAAAACTAGTACCGTAGCCATTTTGGCTCAAGGCGAGTAACAAACAGGTTATTTCGCTTCCTAGAAAGGAAAATCATGGCAGGTGATCATCCCGTCTACGTTGAGACAGGTCCCATGGGATCGTTCTTTCCTCCAATGGGATCAGGATCCTTTGGTCCTCCTCCAATTGGACCTTTTGGTTTTCCGATGGGACCCTGCATTCAAGTTCCACCTCATGTGACCGAAGTGCATCATCATTGCAAGGGCTGCTGTGAGCCATGGGGCAAGGGCAAGGGCAAGGGCAATGGCAAGGGTTCACATTGGAGCAATGGTGATCAGTACTCTGGTTCACATTGGAGCAATGGTGATCAGTACTCTGGTTCACATTGGGGCAATGGTGATCAGTACTCTGGTTCACATTGGGGCAATGATCAGTACGCTGGTTCCCATTGGGACAAAGACACCCGCCCTGATTCTTTTGTTGGTCCACATTGGAACAATAGCAAGAGCAAGGACACCTGCCAAGATCTTTGTCCTAGTACACATCAGAACAAGGGCAAGGGCAAGGGCAATGGCAAGGGCAAGGGCGGGGACAAAGGCAAGAGCAAGGACAGTGACTTTGCCTCAGAAGGCAAGGGCAATGACCGCGACTTTGACCCAGATGCTGGAAAGGGAAAGGGCAAGGGCAAGGGAAAGGGCAATGACCGCGACTTTGACCCAGATGCTGGAAAGGGCAAGGGCAATAGCAAGGGCAAGGGCAAGGGCAATGGCTATGCAAAACTCAGCTTTCTCGACGTATTGAAAAAGTTTGAGGTTTTCCCGGAGAGCCTTGACAACCGATGCGTTTCTCAAAAACGCAAGGAAGAGTGCACTGGTATCTGGACTGCTCTCGTACAATTGTGGCGAGTTCTTCTAGCCGATCATCAAGGTACATCAGAGCAGAGTCAGCAAGCTGCTTTCGATGCAGTTCACGACTGCATTGAAAACAAGATTGTGGATGATAAAGTGTGCCTTTCATGCAGACCAATGCGCGAAGATGCAACTACAATTTACCATTCGCCTGCTGATTGCAAGAGGATCAACGGGATCATTTGGGAAGCCTTGAAAAGCGACCAGCTTGTCGACATGCTTCGGATTGAGTTCCATGCAATGCCAACGTCTAATGACCCTCAGCTCTGCAAGCATGGCAACGATCGTTGCATTCCTTTTCAGTTGGGAGGCTCGCGATCCTGTTCATTTGGTCATCCTGATGTTCGGAGTCTTGACATCAAGCTGATTGATGTTGTGATGGGCAACAGATCCAGACGTGATGATGAGACTCTTCATTGCAGAAAGGAACACTACTGCTTCCATGCATTGAGAGGCATGTGCACCTATTACCATTCAAGTGATCAGAAGGATGTGATGGCTGCAGCTATGGCGGCAGTGGGTCTGCCATTTCAAATGGCAGGCTTGAGCAACAAGTTCATTCCTCCCGAAAAGTTGGACAGGATCTGGGGGGCAATTGCTGAGGCAATCGGGGAGGCCAATGAGGCAGAGGAAGCCAATGAGGCAGAGGAGGCCGATGAGGCAGAGGAGGCAGATGAGGCAATCGGGGAGACCGATTAGGTTGATGAAGTCGTGTGATCATCTAGATCACACAGAAGAAGGCCATTGAGGAGATTGTGATGACATAAACCTTTACTATATAAGGACTGGCCACATGGCAACAAGACTGGCATTGATGCCAATAAAAAAATTAATTTTAATTTTTTTGTTTATTTAAATTTTTTTATTTATAAAATTTATAATTAAAAAAATTGATATTAATTTGTATAAATGATAAATTATAATAAAAATATATATTTAAATTACTGACATTTTACATTTTATATAATAAATATTATTTAATAACAATTCAATGTGTACTTTAATATATTATCCACCTTGTAGGTGTCAAACATCTGGATGGCAATATATAGTACATCAATGTAATTATAATCAAGAATGGGAAACTCAAATTAATACTGAAAGTAAAGGATCCCATAATATTGAAATAAATTATAAAGGAAAAGGTACTAAAGGTTATCCAAATAATTATAAAGGAAAAGGAAAAAATAATAATGAAATTGATTATGATAAAAGTTTTAATAATTTAAGAATTATAGATAGTAATGAAAATAATTCTTTAATATATTGTCAAAGTGAACATTCAGTATTAGAGTGTCCATTAATATGGAGAGATATTTTAAAAAATTTATCAAGAACGCCAATTTATATATTTTATAAAAAAATAGAAGATAAAGAAATTATGTGTTCAAATACAAAAAAACATTCAAAAAAAGATATTATAAGAATTCTTGATATAATTGAAAATGCAATTTTAAGTAATAAATCTGTTAATGATTTATATAATGATGGAATAAAGTTTTATAGATATAAAAAAGAAATAAATAATGATTGTCATCATGGAGATAAATGTATTTTGTGGTTACTTGGAGGAAAAAAATCATGTAGTTTTAATCATACATCAGAACCTAATAATATTAATATTAAAGATATAATATCTTTATTTCGATTACCATGTGTTAATAAAGATAAATGTGTTAGAGCATGTGTTGGATCTTGTACATTTAATCATACTGAAAATGAAACTGAAATAATGACTCAAAATTGTATTAAAATAAATCATACTTTTGGTAAAAAAGCATCATCAGAAATTTATGAATTAATTAAAAATAATTATAGTATTTAATTTATAAATTAATAATTTCATTTTTAGAATTTAAATTATTAATTAAATTATTATTATTAGTATCATCAGAATTAAATCTCATAAAAGGATTTATATGATTTTCAATCATTAAAATAATAAACTTATCTTCTTTATTAATTAGATTTTCATAATATTTTACTAAACAATGATCACATATATTATCTATTATTAAATAAATATATTTAAAAAAATTATAATTTGTATTATTATATAAAATATTTGTATTAGTTAAATGAATATTTACTCCTACATGATAATAATTATATATTGGAACTGATGTTATAATATCATTATTATTTGTTATACGATAATTTAAAATATTTTTTTTTAATTCATATGATAATTTCCATTCATAATTACCTATTTTAGGACATCCAAATGTTATAACTTTAATTAATTTATTTGTTTTTTTTGATAATAAATATGAAAAAATAGTACTATGTGCTCCACCTGCACTATGTCCTGATATATAAATATTATAATCATTAGTTAAATAATTATCTATTATATTTAATAATTCGCCATATATTGTATTTAATTGATTATAAAATCCACTATGTATATAAATATTTTCATCTAAATATGTTTTTGAAATATAACAATCATATAATAAATCTTTAAATGAATCAGTCCCTCTAAATACAATAACAATTACTTTTAAACTTTCACTCAATATTATCGCTAGTTGTATATTTAAATTATCAATAAATGCTATTACTTTTCCATCTGAGAAATTATTATTTAAATATAATAATCCATTAGTTTCTAATTTACTTAAATTAATATCATTAATACCATTGATATATTTTTTATTAACACTAATTAAATATTCTTGAATGGTTTGATTTTCTTTAAATACAAAATCACTATTACTACTATAATCATAAATTAATAATGATAAATACATCATAGTTAATATTTCATCATAAGAAATATTATTCATATATTAATAAATAATATAAAATAAATTTTAGAGTATAAAATAAAAATTGATAATTATATATCTTATGTGTCAATTAGTTATATAATAGTACCGTATTCATTTTTGTATGGCTATAGCCATACACATTATATATTAAGATCATTAGGTTTTTATTATGGCTGATACTTTACCGGATAAAGCTACAGTTAATAATCAATTAGGTGATTTTTTTAATAAAAAGAAAAAAAAGATTGTTAATAAACCGCCGCCTAAAACTAAAGAAGAACTAGAATTAGAAAAAGAAAAAGAAAAATTAGAAAAAGAAAAAGAAGAACTTTTATATCAAAAAATAGAAAAAGATAACGAAACAAGAAGAATAAAAGAAGAAATCAGACAAGACAAATTTATTAAAAAATTTGAAAGTTTAAGAAATGATTCTAAAGAAAAATATACCTTAGCAAGACTTATTACAACTTTTAGAAATGAATGGAGATCATATAGTGCAGAATATTCAGCTGCGCAAATTAGTGATCAAGTTAGTGGAGAAGCTAATGGTGGTGCAACATATACAGATCCTATATTTTTTGGATTCAAAAATAAAAGAATTATTAGACTTAATAATATAAAAAAAGTATTTAATATTGGAGAGTTACCTGATGATAAATTTATTGAAGAAACCTTAGATATAAAAATTAATGACGATGATAGAGATTAGCAATACTTATTACAACTTTTATAGATGAATGGAGAGCATATCGTGGAGAATATTATGATGTGCTAAGTAGTTGAGATTCTAATGGTGGTGCAACACTACATATCTTATATCTATTAGATTCAAAAATAAAAGAATTATTAGACTTAATAATATAAAAGGAGTATTTAATATTGGATAATTACCTGATGATAAATTTATTAAAGAAACATTAGGAATAACAATTTAATGACAATTATTATAACTAATCCATAATCTTTTTTTTAAATTTAAAAAAATTGATATTATTTTAAATAAATTAAATATTAATTAATTATTTTAAATGTTCAATTTTGATATTGATTATTATGATAGACAAATTAGAGCTATTGGTATTGATAATTTTAATAAAATTAAAAAATCATCAATATTAATTGACGGATTAGAAAAGGGATTAGGTACTGAAATATGTAAACATTTCATTTTAAATGGAATAAATACAATATATTTACTTGATTCTAATTTAGTTATAGAATCTGATTTAGAAACTGGATTTTATTATAATAAATTAGATATAAATAAAGAAAGATCAACAATATTAAAATCTAAATTTGAAAATAAAAATTTAGATGTTAATATATTTTCAGTTAATAATTTTTATCAAAATCAAGATATTAGTATTTTAATTAATAAAGATATAAGTTATATTAAACAATTTGAAAAATATAATACAATAATAATTATATTATTTTCTTATGGATTTGCAGGATGTATATTTATTAATGCTAATTTAAATAAATATTATAATAATATTTATAAAATTAGAATAACTGATATAACATCAGATGGAATAGTTTATTGTAATAATAATAATTTTAGTTCTGATGATATAATTATATTTAGTAATTTAGAAGGCACAAATTTAGAATATTTTAATAAAGAATGGAAAATAGATATTATTAATAATACAACATTTAAATTACTAAATTATGATAATAACCAAAAATTTACTTTCATAAATGGGTTTATTAATAATATACTAAATACTGTAATAATAAATGAAAAACATTTTAGTGAATCTTTAGAAAATAATTCAGACTTAATTAATACATTTATTAATAAATCAAATAATCATTTAAATTTTAAATTAATAAATTATGAATTTATTACTACTGTTTCAATAATGGGATCTTTTGTTGCATTAAAAACTATACAAATTATTACTAATAAATATATTTCAAATAATCAATGGTTTGAATGGTCTGATAATAATTTATTAAATAAAATTAATATATCTAACGATGAATTATTAAATAAAATTAATATATCTAACGATGAATTATTAAATAAAAAAGCTTTTACTAATATTGGTAAAGTATTTGGAAAAAATATAGAAGATAAATTAATTAATTTAAAAATAAGTATTATTGGTTGTGGTTCAATTAGTTCAGAACATTTAAAAAATTTATCTTTTTTAAATATTGGAAATAATAAATTAGGAAATGGAGAAATTAATATATGCGATCCTAAATTAATTCATAAATCAAATTTAAATTCTAATTTTTTATTTGATAATAATAATATTAATGAATTTAAATGTGATGTTTCTAAAAATAAAATAATTAGTATAAAACCTGATATTAATATTAATGTTTTTAATAAAAATTTTACTTCAAATAATAATTTAATTAATAAAAATATTAACTTTATCTTAAGTTCTGTTGATAGTATTGAAATAAAACAAATTATAACTGATTCATGTTTTAAATTTGATATTCCATATATTGATAGTGGTGTTAATGGTTATTTAGGTCATACACAGTCTATAATACCTTATGTTACTGAATTATATACTGATTTTATTGATTTTAATTATAAGACTTCTTACTTATCATGTGTTATTGAAAACTTTCCAAATTGTAATAATCATACAATTGAATGGGCTATTGAAAAATTAAAAAAAATAAAAAAATCTATTATTAATTATAATAAATATTTACAAAATAAAAATTATATTAATTTTTTAGATGAAAAAGATAAAAATATATTTTTAGATGATATTAATACTTTTTCTAAAATAATAACAATAAAAGATTGTATTGAGTATTCTATAGAATTATTTAATAATAATTACTATCATAATATAATTAAATTATTAAATAATTTCCCAAATAATCATATTACTACTGATAATAAATTATTTTGGGCTAATGGTAAATTATGTCCTACTCCAATTTTATTTGATATAAATAATATATTACATTTAGAATTTATTAAAAATACTATTAATATTATATTAGAAAATAATAATATTAAAAATTATAATATTGATATTAATGATATAAAAAATAATACATATGATAATATTAATATTAATCAATTAGATATTAATCAATTAAATATTGAATTAGATATTAATAAATTAGATAATGAATTAGATATTAATCAATCAATTGATTATAATAATAATAATATAATTAATTGGATTTTAAATACTTCAAATATTAGATCAATAAATTATAATATTGATATTAGTAATTTTTATGAAACTAAAGGAATTGTAGGAAATATTATACCTAAAATATCAATGGTTAATTCAATAGTATCTGGACTTTGTATTCTAGAAATAATTAAATATATATTAAATTGTAATCTTAATGATTATAGAAATAATTATATTAATCAATGTAATTGTGATATTATTTATACATATCCTAAAGAAAATAAATATATAATTATTAATGGAACTGAAATAAATAAATGGAAAAAATTTGAATATAATAAAAATACTTCATTATTAGAATTTAAAATATATTATGATAATATATTTAAAACTAATATTATAATGATAATATTTAATACATCTCTTATTTATTCAAATATTTTAAATACTGATAATATTGATAAAAATATTAAAGATATCATAAATGAATATAATTTAGATAATAATATTAATATTTCATTATTATCTGATGGAGAAGATGATTTACCTATAATATTATTAAATTTATAAATATTATTCAAATTAATAATAAAAACTTATACTATAAAAATTTATAATATAAAAATTGAAAAACATATTTAAAAATATTAAATCATCATTCTATATAATGATAGTTAATCCATATAAAAAAATTATTCAATATACACGAATATCAATTGAAGCATATCATTTAAATAGAGATAATAAAAATAATATGAAATTAGTTTTAAAAAAAAAAGTAGAAAAAAAATGTAATAAAAATGGATATATAGATGAAGTTTATAGAATTACTGAATATTCAGATGGTATATTATTTGCTGAAAATTTAAATGGAAATGTAATTTATGATATAACATTTCATTGTAAAATTTGTCAACCTATTGAAAATACTATAAATATTGGTCAAATTAAAGTAATTAATCAAGAATTAATCATTTCTATAAATGGTCCTATTATATATTTTATACCTAAAGATAAATCTAATATAAATATTTGGAATATGTATAATGGACCTAATGATAAAAATAATTTACAAAAATTAAAATCTGGAGATTTTATTAAAATTAATATTTATAAATGTAGAATAAATTTAAATGATACAAATATAAATATTATTGGAGAATTAATTGATATTCCATCTGAAGATGAAATTAATAAATATTTTGGTAATAAAATATTAAATGATGAAATAATATCATCTGTTATTATATAAAAATAAATATATTTAAAATATTATAATATATTATTATTAATGTTTAATAATAATAGTAAAAATAATATTGATGAAAATAATATTAATATTGATGAAAATAAAAATAATATTAATGAAAGTGAAAATAATATTAATATTGATGAAAATAATATTAATCAAAATGATGAATTTGAAACTGAATCAAATTATAGTTTAGATTCAGAAAGTAAAAGATTAATTTATAAATCGTCTTTAAAATCTAATATTATAGAAACTATAAATATAAAAAAAGAAATAAAAAATAATAAAAATAATAAAAATAATAAAAATAATAATTTAATTATTGATAATAATAATAATAATAATAATAATAATAATAATAATAATAATAATAATAATAATAATAATAATAATAATAATAAAAATATATTTAATAATGATTTAATTAATAAATTAAATAATAAAAGAGTATTTAATCCAAGATTACCTCCTTTTTTATTAATTAAAAAAAAAACTGTATCAATTAATTTAACTGATAATTATATTAATTTTCCAAAATTATAATATTTAATATATGGAATAATAATGGATAATAATATTATTTTTTTATTTAAAAATAAAAAATTTAAAAAAATTATAAATTTAATTAAAAAATCTGAAATTACAGATTTAGATATTAAAGATGAAAATAATAATTATTTTATTAATTATTTAATAAATGATAATAATTTAAAATTATTAAAAGTAATTTTTAAATTATGTATAAAAAAATCAATTAATTTAAGAATTGATATTTTAGATAATGATAATAGAATAATTTTATATAATTGTATTAAATTTAATTATATTGACGTACTTACAGAATTGTTATTATATAATAAAAAATGTATTGGATTATCAATAATTAATATAAAAGATACATTTGGTAATATTTCATTAAATTATTCTATAATATTTAATAATTATAATGCATTTATTATATTATTAGAAAATAATTCAAATCCATATATAATAAATAATATTGGCGATAATGCTTTTTATATTTGTATTAAATCTAATAATATAAAAATGTTAGAATATTTATTAAATAATTATAATAATTTAAATTTTACAAATATTAATGGAGATACATTATTACATACATTAATTGAGAATATATCATTAAATTTATTTACTAATTATGAAGATATTATTGATTTATTAATTAATAAATTAAAAAATTTAAATAATAATAATAATATAGGAATTACTGTATTACATCAATCAATATTAAATAATGTATATGATATATTTAATAAATTATTAAAAAAAAATATAAATATTAATTTAACTGATTTTTATGGAAATACTGCATTACATTATATTATTAGTGATATAGAAAAATATATAGATTATTTAAATAATTTATTAAGTTTTGATAATATTAATTATAATATTTCAAATATTTATGGTGATATACCTTTACATATATTATTAAATTTAAATATTAATATAACCTTATTAAATAAAAATTTAATAGATAAAATAGTATATAATAGTGACTTAAATATACTAAATAATAATAATGAATCATGTTTATATTTAATAGTAAAAAAAGATTTACTTTTATATTTTAAAGATATTTTAATATATAAACCTCTTTATTATAATATTGATAAAAATATATCAGATAGTTTATTAAATATATTATGTGATTCTTATTATAATTTAATTTTAAATAATAAAAATAATTTAAAATTAAAATGGGAAATTGATTGTTTAAATATAAAAAATAAAGATAAATGTTATAAAAATATTAAAAGTTATATTTTAAAATCTACTCAATTTATTCCATATTTTAAAAAATTTAATATTATATTAGATAATGATATAATATTAGATAATTATTGTTATTATACTGGATTACCAATAGATATATTATCTGGATTATTATTATTAAATAATAAATTTAAAAAAAATAAGTTAAGTATTATATTAAAATATCCTCTTACTATTAATAATAATATAACAAATTTCAATGATAAATTAGATTTTATTAATATAGAAATATTATGGTATTATCAAAAAATATATTTTCCAACATATTTTGATAATGAAATAATTAATAAAATAAAAATTGCTAAATATATTGTAATTCCGATTGGTATTATTAATTCTATAGGATGTCATGCAAATATATTATTTTGGGATATAGATAATAATACTATAGAAAGATTTGAACCGAGTGGTGCTAATTATCCTATTAATTTTAATTATAATCCAATATTATTAGATACTCTATTAGAACAAAAATTTAAAAGTATAAATGATAATATAATATATTATTCGCCTAATAAATATTTACCAATTATAGGATTTCAATATATTGAAAATATAGAATCTAATTGTATACAAGTTGGCGATCCTAATGGATTTTGCGGTGTTTGGTGTATTTGGTGGATTTATCAAAGAATGTTAAATATTAATAATAATAAATTAAATATTTTTAATATTGCAAATGAATTAATTAAATATATAAAATATGATAATATGAGTTTTAAATTATTAATTAGAAATTTTAGTAATAAAATTACTAAAATTAGAAATTCATATATAAATAAATATAATTTATCAATTAATGATTTTTATAATCAAAATTATACAAATGAAATTATTAATAATTTAGAAAAAGATATTCTTAAAGATATATAAATTATAATTAATATTATTAAAGATATATAAAAAAAAATAATTATTAATAATTATTAAATGTTATTATTAATAATTAATAATAATAATATATATGATATAGCTAAACATTTATATATTTTTTTTATTTTTGATACATATTGTAAAAAATATAATATTAATATTATTTATAATGATAAATATATTAATAAAATATTTAATATTAATCAAAATAATAATTTATTATCTCAACAAAAAATTATATATAATATAAATAATTTTTTAATTAATATTCATGATAATTTATTAAAATTAAATAATAATAATAATAATAATTATATTATTATTGATGTTAAGTATTCTATTATTTATGAATTATTAAATTATAATTTGTCTAATGATGAAATTTTAGATAATCAAAAATATTATTATAATATATTACTAAATAATAAAAATATATATTCTCATACATTATTTAATAAATTTAAAATAGATTATAATGAATATATTTGTATTCATTTATATAATGGAGATATTATTAATGATACTATAAATTATTTATCATTTAATTATTTTATTAATAAATACAATGAAATTTTAAATATTTTACAAAATAATACTCATAATTTAATACCAAATCTTATTATTATAGATTATCATAATACAGATTTAAATTTAATTAATAAACATATTAAAAAATATAATATTATTAATATTAATAGTATTAATGAAATTGATATATTTCATATTATGTTTAATTCAAAATATATAATTTATTCAAATCATACATTATGTGATTATTTAAAAAAAATGAAATAAATTTATATTAAAATTTGTATTTATAAAAATAACAGGTAATATGAAAGAATATATTAAAATTAATGATATACATTTATTTGAAAATGTAAAACAACTATTTAATACATATAATAATTATGAATTAACTCTAGAAAATAATCATGTATATACTTTATATTCAGATGGTGAATTAACTAGTCAAAAAGGAGGACGTTTATATAAACAACGTACTGAACATATTATTAAATATGGATTTAATAAAAATTTAGATCCAAATTTATTTCCAATAAAAACTATAGATAATAAATTTGGTTATATTATAATAAATGAAAATAATATTGACATTATTAGAAATAAAATTAAAGAATTAATTGATTAAAAAAATTGATAAACTAAATAATTAATTTATATTTTATAATTAATTATTTAGTTTATTGTTTTTAAATAAATATTTTGAAAAACATTTATGATTTCTGATTTAGTTGTTGATTTAGTTTATAAAAACTATATAAATATAGCAATCAATTTTGCTAAACAAGATATGAATTGGAAAGATATAAATTGGGAAGAATTTGATAATAGTATTTTAAAAATAATACCTTCCCATAGTATTTTTAAAATTGATATATTTCAAGATAAAACTTATTATTTGAGAAATCAAGTTTTGCAATTAAGTAATTGTAAACAAGAACATATTGATATAATTAATATAGAAAGTGAAAAATATATTAAAAAAAATCCTAAAAATATTAGATTTACAAATAATTTAAACCATATTACAGAACTTATTCATTTTAAATCATTAAATAATCCTAGTTATTCATCTTATTTAATATATAAAGGAAGTTTTAATAGATCATTAAATACTGTAATTCAGTTATTAAATTTAAATTTTCCTGATATTTTTATAAAAGATAATAATTCAATAAAAAAAAAAATTATAAAAGAGAATTGGAAATCTAGTATAACTAATTGTGTATTAACAGGAACTGATATTGATATTAATAAATCAATATTTATATCATCAACTTTAAATAATATTCTACCTGAAAAAAACACAGACGAATATAAAAAAATTAATCAGTATCATAATAAACAAATTGTTGGTAATAATTCTGTATTTTTTCATCCTAGGTGTAATATTTCAAATAATATTATATATAAATCTAAATGTTTTATAGGAATATCAGAAAATGATTCTCAAGAAAATATTGAATATATAATTAATGGATTAATAGAAAGATTTATAGAATCAGCTACAAAAACAGGAATTAAATTTAAAAATAATGATGAAGATGAATTAATATATAAAATTGGATATAATCCTGATAAACCGGATAATTTAAATACTGACACTAATTATTGTATATTTAATAATATATTTTCTATAGATTCTAAAAAAAAAATTTTAAAATTAAATAAATATGATTTTATTTTTCGTTGTCCTTGTCTTTATGATAATTTTTCTCAATGTAGTAGATATATATTATTAGATAAAGAAAGTCAAAATAAAATAAAATGTTTTTTATTAAGAAATGCTACTAGACTAATTTTTAAAGAAAGAATTACTAATTTATATAATAAATTATTATTAATAGTTAATCCTAATGAAAATTATAGAGTTTATCCAAAATGTCCAAATTGTAATTTTATTAATTATAATAAATATGCTGAAGATAATATGAATTTATTATCTGTTACAAGACATCCAGCTGAAAATATATGTGCTAATTGTAATGTTTTATTTTGTAGCGATTGTGAAGAAATTCATAAAGATTGCAGATTTGATGATGATTGTATAGATGATCCACGTTTCATATTTGATAAAACTAGTCCATATCGTATATGTAATGGTATATCAAAAGAAAAAATAGAAAAATTAAAAGAATTAATGCCTGAAACTTTTAATTATTGTCAAGCCTGTCCTTTTTGTAGAATACCTCTTCAAAGAAAAGATGGATGTGGTCATGTAAAATGTTTTGAATGTAATAATGAATTTTGTTGGCATTGTAGGTGTTTAAAACATGAGGAAAATTCATTAACAAAACCTCATATATGTCTTACGGGAAGACATTATGATAGTAATTATGATTTGACATATAAATTTGATGCACCTGGTTATGAGAATTTCTAATTAATATTTTTTTATTAAAATTTAATTAAAGATATATTATCATATACATAATTATGATTTTAGTTTCAGTTATTTTATCAATTAATAATAATAATAGTAATATTTTTAATTGTATTAATTCTATAATTAATCAAACATATAAAAATATTAAATTATTTATATTAATTAATAATTTAATAAATATTGATAATATTAAAAATTATTTAAGTTTTTATAATGTTGATTATAATATTATAAATAATATTATAGATATAAATAATTATAATTGTGATTATATTGCATTTGTTGATGATATTAGTATTTGGGAATATAATAAATTAGAATTACAATTAAATATTATGATTAATAATAATATAAATATATCATTTACTAATGGATATTCTGTTACTACAAACAATAAAATAATACTAGATAAAAATAATTTAGAATTATGTTATGATTATTTTAATTCATCAATCCTAATTAATAAAAATATATTTAATAATATTATATTTGATAATAATTATAATTGGATTGATATTTTTAATAAACTAACTATAAATTTTTTATATATAGATGATGTATTATTTTATATAAATATTAATAAAATTACAATAAATATTTTAGGAGGATTAGGAAATCAATTATTTCAGATATGTACACTGTTATCATATTGTAAAGATAATAATAAAATATTTTATTTTTTGAATAAATCTACTAATTGTCCTAGGAAAAAAACATATTATAATAATTTATTACCATCATTATCTAATTATTTAGAAGATATACCTATTATTGATAATAGTTATAATGAAATTAGAGGTTGTTCATTTAATAATATTCCAAATGTTTCTAATAATATTATATTAAATGGTTATTTTCAATCTTATAAATATTTTAATTCAAATAAAGAATATTTATTTGAATTATTACAAATTAATAATATTAAAAAAATATATAATTCAAATTATGATTATAAAAATACAATATCTATACATTTTAGATTGGGCGATTATTTAAATTTACAATTTAATCATCATGTTTTATATATTGATTATTATATTAATTCATTAAATAAATTAATAATTGATACAAATAAAAATGATTGGAATGTATTATATTTTTATGAATTAGAAAATTATGATTTAATTGAATCTAAAATTAATATTCTAAAAACTAATTTTATAAATTTAAATTTTATAAGTATTGATACTAAACTTGATGATTGGGAACAATTAATTATTATGTCATTATGTACTCATAATATTATTGCAAATAGTACATTTAGTTGGTTTGCAGCTTATTTTAATAATAATGATAATAAATTAATTTATTATCCAGATGTATGGTTTGGTATAGATATAGATACTCATAATTATAGTAATAATGAATCATATGTTGAAGATTTATTTATGGATGATTGGATTAAAATTAAATCTAATAATAAATATAATAATATTGATATAATATATTATATTAATTTAGATCATAGAAAAGATAGAAATGAACAATTTAAGTCAGAATTAAATAAAATAAATTTTCCAATTAATAAAGTTAAAAGAATAAGTGGTATATATCATGATATTGGTTGTATTGGATGTACATTAAGTCATATTAATATATTACATCAATTTATTGATAGTAAATTTACTAATTGTATAATTTTTGAAGATGATTTTGAATTTTTTGATAATATAGATTATGATTTTATTATAAATAAAGTATTTCAAGATAATATAAATTATGATGTTATATCATTATCATCTAATATACAACAATATATAGATTATAATAATTATTTAAAAAGATTAATGGAAGGCCAAACAGCAAGTGGTTATTTAATTAATAAAACATTTGCCAGTAAATTATTAAATAATTATATAAATGCAGTTAATAATTTAATATATTATGCTAATAAAGGGATACTATCATCTCATGTATTTGCTCATGATATACAACAAAAAATATTACAATTAGATAATAATTGGTATGTATTTTTTCCAGTATTAGGAAAACAACGAGAATCTTATTCTGATATTGAAAAAAAAAATGTTAATTATCATTGTTAAGTAACATATTTTATTCAATTTTTATTAATTATATTAAATTTATAATTATAAATAAAATTGATTTTTAATTTTATTAATGTTTAAATATTAATGTATATTATACATGAATTTTAAGAATCTTTAAAATCTATAATTCATCCATTTTTATAAAATGGATGAGTTATCAAATTTCATGATGTTGCCTCCTCCTGGATTACAACATCCTTCAGAATTAACTATTTTAAAAAGAAATAATATTTCATCATTTTATGAAAAAATAGATCAATTGAAACAAACATGTGTTGATTCAATTTCAATGATAAAAGAAATAGAAAAAGAAATAGAAAAAGAAATAGAAAAAAAAGTAGGTAATGTATTTCCTTCAATAAATAAACCATATAATTTATATACTCGTAAATGTAATAATGGTTATTGGTGTCCTAAAACAATATTTTACATTCATAGAATAGTTTTTAAAAATGCTGAAAATAATAAAAATGATGAAAATGATGAAAATAATGAAAATGATGAAAATGATGAAAATGATGAAAATGATGAAAATGATGAAAATGATGAAAATGATGAAAATAAACAATTATATAAATATGAAAAATTAATAGAATTAAATAATTTTAATGAATTATTTAATTTGGAAGAAATAAAAACAAAATGTAATTTTTATCATTCTGATTTTGAAATTAGACAAATGATAATTTTAATTATTAAATATTGGAATAAAAATATATATAAATTTATTAAGAAAATAAATGGTAATTTTACTAATATGTATAAATCAAATACATTATCTAATAAATATAATCAACCATGTATTTATGGTGTAAATTGTTGGTCATGTATTATACATAATAATTGTTTAAGATATCATACCAACCAAGATTTAATAACTATTAATTTTAAAATAAGAACAAGAAAATTAAAAAATATTTTTAATTTGTGTAAACACCAATATTGTATATATCATATTCAAGGTAAATGTAAATTTTATCATACTCTGGAATCAGAAAAAATATTAAAATTAATATGTACTAAAGTCGGACATATATTTGGAACTAATATTGATTCACAATCATCTATTTACAAAAGTATATTATATGAATTAAAATATATTAATAATTTTTAAAAAAATTGATTATTTTTTTTTTTGATTTACAATTTAATAAATATGTATATATATTTACTTACTAATATCATTAATAATTTATATTGTATAACTATGTCATCTTCTACTGAAACAATAGAAGAATTAAATAATTCTAATCAACGAGAAGTAACACAAATAACAGAAGAATGTAAGGAAACAAAAAAATTATATGATAGTATCATGATACAATATACAGTTAATTTTCTAAAAAAAAGAAATGAACATACGTCTGAATTATTAACAATAGCTAAAAAACAAAATAGTATGTTATTAGATCATTTAAATAAGCTCAAAAGCGAATTCTCAAAATAAAAAATGACTATACAAATCTATTATTAAAATTAGCTAAAAAAAATAGTATGTTATCAAATTATTTAAATAAGCTTAAAAGAGAATTATAAAAAAAATGATTTTTTATTTTATTATTCATACTAAAATAGTGTATTTTATTATTCATACTAAAATAGTGTATTTTATTATTCATACTAAAATGGACTCTTTAAATAATATGCAAAAAGAGAGTACTATATTAAATTTAAAGTTACAAATTATAGAAGATAAAAATGAACAATTAAAAGATTTTATAGACTTTATTAATAAAATTAAATTAAATATACAATCTAACCAACAAACTAATGAAGATTTAAACAAAAACATATTACTATTAAAACAAACACATTTATTAAAACAACAACATTTATTAAAACAAATAAATCAACAACAAATAGAAAAAATCGAATGTCAACAACAACTGTTAAAACAGAATCAACAACAATTAGAACAACAACAGCTATTGAAACAACAATATCAACAGCAATTAGAACAACAACAATTAAAACAACAATTAGAACAAAAATTAGAACAACATCAACAGCAATTAAAACAACAACAAAACCAACTATTAGAAGAACAACGTAAAAACCAACTATTAAAAGAACAACTATTAGAACAACACAGTCTAGAAGAACAACGTCTAGAACAACAACGTCAAAACCAACTATTAGAAGAACAACATCTAGAACAACAACGTCAAAACCAACTATTAGAAGAACAACTATTAGAACAACAACGTCAAAACCAACTATTAGAAGAACAACATCTAGAACAACAACGTCAAAACCAACTATTAGAAGAACAACAACGTCAAAACCAACTATTAGAAGAACAACATCTAGAACAACAACGTCAAAACCAACTATTAGAAGAACAACAACGTCAAAACCAACTATTAGAAGAACAACATCTAGAACAACAACTATTAGAACAACAACATCTAGAACAACAACGCCTAGAACAACAACGTCTAGAACAAATATTTATAATTAATCAAAGACAACTATTAGAACAACAAGAAAAACAAAAACTTTACTTATTAGCACAACAAGAAATAACACAACAACAATTAGATAAACAAAAACTATATGAAATGAAAGAACAACGTATGAAGGAATGTATTGAATCTAATAAAAAAGATGATAGTCATGAACAAGAACGTAGTGCACTAAACTATTATAGGTATATGATAAAAAATAATAAACATTAATTTTTATTGAATAAATTATTAAAAAAGTTTTTCATAATTTCATCTGGTAAAAAAGATTTAAAAGCATTCCAATCATAATTTAATTTTAATATATCTTTTAATTTATAAAAAATATTAATTAAACTATCTTTATTATTATAATAAATTGCTTTATCTTGTAATATATTAATATGTCCTATATTAATATTTGGTATATTACATGTTATAATTGGTTTATTTAATAAAGAAAATTCTGCTATTTCTATACTAAATATTTCACCATCAATTTTAGCATGAATCATTGCATCACATGTATTTAAATATTTTATTTTATCAATAATATTTATATTATCTATATATATAATTCTTGAATGAATATGAAAAGGTTGCGTATTTATAAATAAAAAATATATATTATCACAACTATTTAATATATCAATAATAGCTTCATAAACTTCTAAAATATTAAATTCATTATATAAACCATATCTACCAATAACAATTGCATTATAAGGAATATCTAAGTCATTTCTATAATTATTTGTATCAATATTATTATTTAATATATTATATAAAATAGGTATTTCTTTGTTAATTATAGAATAATCAGAAAAATTTGAATATATATATTTTTTATTATTAGATATATTTATTTCAATATCATTTAATAAATGTAATAAATTAAATGCATTATTACAAAGTGCTGATTCATTTATAGTATCTGTAATTATATAATATAAATGTGTTATATTATTAGCTATAATAATATTATCTATTTCTATAATATTATTTATTTCATAACATTTAAATTCAAAATTAAATTTATTTATATCTAAACAATTTTTATAATAGAAAATAATACTATCATTATTATATAATTTTTTACAATATAATGCATAATTATATAATGCCATATTTTTTTCATTACATAATTCATCACATAAAAATGCTACTTTTAATGGTTTTTCAATATATTTATTATATAATAATAATAAATTTTCATAATTTTTATTACAATTATAAAAATTAAAATTATTTGGATATAATTTATATAATTGACATATTATATCTTTATCATTACCTATTATATTTAAACAATTAAAATAATTAATCATATCATTATATTTATCTAAATACCAATTTACTAAATTATATGGAATAGTAAATAAATTATTATAAATTATTTCAGGATTTAATATAAAATTATTTAATATATCAGGTATTATATTTGTATTTAATTCTAATGTTGAACCATAATGTATTTTATTTGGTAAATTATCCCAATCAAAATTATAATCTACAATTTGTGTATTTTGTAAATATTTTAAATCTATCCAACCATAATAATTATAATTAGGATATAACTTTTTTATTCTATCTATTAACATAATTTTATTATGATTAATAATATTATTTTCAATAAAATTATTATTTAATTCATAATTTGTTGTTTTAATTAAATTTTTAAAAAAATCTGAATTTGTTATATTATTATAATTTTCAAATAAATTATAATATGTATTATTTTTATCATAAGATAATGTATTATAAAAATTATATGTATTATGTAAAATATCTTCTGTATCTTTTTCACAAAAAAATATTAAATTTATATTATTTAGTAATAATTTATTTAAATTATCTAATTGATTTATATTATCATCTATTTTTATATACGCTGATATAAATAAAATTTTATTTTTATTAGGTATTATGTTATAATTTGGTTCATTATCTATTACATTAAATATACTATTATTTATTTTTTTTGCAAATATTATAAAATATTGTTTTTTTATATTATTAGTATCATCATTTATTATATCAATCCAATCATTAAAAGTATCATTTTCATTTGCATTATATAAACCAATTAGTTCCATACCATATTTTTCATTAAAAATACATTTATAAAAATTTGGTGAATATACACATATAGAATTAGTATCATCAATAGAACAAAACAAACCATTGATATTTAGTAATTTAATAATATTATTATATACATTTATTTTATCACACGTTAATTTAAATTTACAATTATCTAAAATTAAATTATATTTACAATTTAAATTTATTTTATTAATTAAAATTGAATTTATATAAGAATCTGAATCTATAAATTCAATATTATTAACTATTTTATTAATATTTGTAAATATTAATATTTTATTAATATTTGTATAATAATCTGATAATCTATATAATACATTTATTTCCATGAATATTAATAATAATATTATTAATATTTTAAATAATTTTTTTATTTTATAAAAAAAATTGAATATTAATAATATTAATATATCTGCATATTATTATTAATTTAAAATATATTTATAATTTATTATTATATTGTATGTAATAATTTATTAGTTATTTAAATATATATTTACTAATCAATGTCCAGTTTAGTATCTGGGTTATCAAAATACTTCCGATTTATCAGAAATTTAAACTATATAAAAATCAATTGTTGATTGATATTTTACATTACATTGGTAATGTAAATAATTAGTTAGCTGAAAATTCTACTAACTAATCAATATCCAGTTTAGTATCTGGGTTATCAAAATACTTCCGATTTATCAGAAATTTAAACTATATAAAAATCAATTGTTGATTGATCTTTTACATTACATTGGTAATGTAAATAAATAGTTAGCTGAAAATTCCAACTAAACTAATCAATGTCCAGTTTAGTATCTGGTTATCAAAATACTTCCGATTTATCAGAAATTTAAACTATATAAAAATCAATTGTTGATTGATATTTTACATTACATTGGTAATGTAAATAAATAGTTAGCTGAAAATTTCAACTAAACTAATCAATGTCCAGTTTAGTATCTGGATTATCAAAATACTTCTGATTTATCAGAAATTTAAAATATATGAAAATCAATTATTAATTGATCTTTTACATTACATTGGTAATGTAAATAAATAGTTAGGTAGAAATTTCTACTAACTAATCAATATCCAGTTTAGTATCTGGGTTATCAAAATACTTCTGATTTATCAGAAATTTAAAATATATGAAAATCAATTATTAATTGATCTTTTACATTACATTGGTAATGTAAATAAATAGTTAGCTGAAAATTCCAACTAACTAATCAATGTCCAGTTTAGTATCTGGGTTATCAAAATACTAATTTATCAGAAATTTAAACTATATAAAAATCAATTGTTGATTGATCTTTTACATTACATTGGGAGGTAATGTAAATAATTAGAAATGCCTACTAATTAGTCAATCTTTTATTATATAGTTATCAAAAAATATAAAAAATAATTATTTATCTATTACATTACATTGGTAATGTAAATAAATCAATGCCAGTTTAGTATCTGGGTTGTCAAAATACTTCTGATTTATCAGAAATTTAAAATATATGAAAATCAATTATTGATTGATCTTTTACATTACATTGGTAATGTAAATCAATAGTTATTGGGGTAACTAATCAATAACCAGTTTATTATTAAAAAGTTAAAAATATATAAAAAATTAATAATTAATTATTTTATTACATTGCATTAGTAATATAATAAATATTAAATATAATTATTTTTTAATTAGAAAATAAAATACTATGTATAGTTTATTTATATTTTATAAATAATTTATATAAATATTTAAAATTTTTAATAATTTACATTTTAATTTATTAAACAAATTTTCAATAGAATTAAAATTTTAATTATTATTTTTAGAAATATAATTATGTCTTAAGATATAATAACTAATAACTATTTATTTTAATATTTAATAATATGATTATATTAATTATAAAAATTGAAATAATAATTATTTATTAATATTACTAATTATTATTTAATGGATTTAAATAATGTAAATTTTGATAATTATAAATATCAATTAAATATTCAAATAATTTCAGATAATATAGAAATTAAAAATTATTATAATAATTTTAAAAATCATCATTTAGGAGATTCAGGAATAGATTTAATTTTTAAAAATTATTTAGAAATTAATCCATTTGAAATAGGTACATTAAATTTTGAAATAAGATGTGAAATGATTAATCTTGAAACAAATACATATTCTAGTTATAATTTAGTTCCAAGATCATCAATTTCAAATACATATTTTCAAATGGCTAATTCAATAGGTATAATTGATGCAGGTTATAGAGGAAATATAATGGCAAAAATTAGAAACTTTAATCCAAATAATTCTGAAATAGTACCTAATGATAAATCTATTTTTCAAATTGTATCACCAGATTTAAAACCTATTAAAGTAGTAATTGTAGAAGATTTAAGTTATTCTACAAGAAATAAAGGTAGTTTTGGATCAACAAATTAATTTATAAAAAAAATGATAATTATTTATTTTAATGAATATTTATATATTTACTATGTTTAAAGTAATACAATTACATACAAACTTTATCAAAAATGGATATAATCCCATTTTATAGTGAAAATGAACTATTTGGTGAATTTAGTAATTTTTATTGGGCTCCTGGTAATTATAATATTTTAAATATAGATAATAATCCAAAATATCCAAAGCAAGTATTTTGTCAAAATTCAGAAAAAGCAATAATGATAACTAAAGCAGTTATGATGGATGATGAAAATACGTTTCGAAAATTATTGCAAACATCTAGTCCTAGTTATTGTAAAAAATTAGGTAGAGAAGTTCAAAATTTTAATCAAGAAAAATGGAGTTCTAATTTAGAACAAATTGCATTTTCTATTTTATATGATAAATTTAATTCAAATCAAAATTTGAAAAAAATACTTTTAGAAACTAATAATTCTATATTAGTTGAAGCAAGTAAATATGATAACATTTGGGGCATTGGTATTGATATTAGAGATAAAGATATATATGATCAAACAAAATGGAAAGGTTCTAATATTTTAGGAAATACATTAATGAAAGTTAGAGAGATATTAAAAAATAATGAAAAAGTATAATTATTACTAAAAATATATATTAATTAATAAAAATAATAATTTATCAAATATTTATATATTAATATATGTTAAATATAAATACTAATAATTATAATATTGAATATAAAAATATATTATATAATTATATTAATTATACTAATAATTATTTAATTACTGAAATTTATAGAAATACTTTATATATTAAATTTAAAAATTATATTTCAAAAATTAGAAAAAAAATTATAAATGAACATAATATTGTTAATTTAGATAAAAATAATTTTATATCAGAAATATATTTATATGATATAGTTAGTTTATTTATTATAAATCATAAATTTAAATCTTTATTTGATCCTATATTTGATTTATCTTCTCCATTTAATTTACATAATATACAATTATATTTTAAAAATAAATGTATACCAACTATTAATAAAAATATACAAAAATCTATAGAAAATATTTTGCCTAAACTTTCTGATAAATATATTAAATATTATAAAAAAATAAAAAAAAATATAATAAAATTTAATAATATAAATTATAAATTAACATATGAAATTAATAATAATATTGTAACCATATATTTAAATATATTAGAAACAAATAATGATATGCAATTATTTATTAATAAACTTAAATATAAAAAAATAATAAATATATCATTACATATATTTAATCATTTAGTTAATTTATATAATAATAAAATATTAAATAAATATAATAATAATGAAATATTAGATATTAAAGTAATAGAATATATTTATATGATATTTATTCGTTATAATACATTATCAAGTGGTAATAATCAAGCATCTATATTACCATCATTTAAAAAAATAATGAAAAATGTATTAAATATAAAAGTTGAATTATTCGGATCACCGTTAAATACAAGTTCATCTATGTTTGGTTCATTATTTTATGATATTGATAATGTGTTTGGTAGTATTGGAAATTATTTTAATTCTAATTTATTAAAAGGATATTATGAAATTAACCCAATTTTTGATACATGTTTAATTAATAAAATTATTATAAAATGTTTAAATGAATTAAATATAGCTACTATAAATAAAAATCCATTATTATTTTTATTTATATTACCTATATCATATAATAAATATAATTCTAAATTAAATATGTTGAATGAATTTAAAAAATTTGAAATCGTTATAGAAAAAAAATTATTTCCTTATATTAGATATGATAGAAAATTTTTGAAAACAAAAGTTTCACCTATAGTTGATACACATATATTAATATATCATAATGATTTTATTAAAGATATAATTAAAAAAAATGTATTAAATTTTAATTATTATATTGATAATTGGAAATTAAAAAATAATAAAATTAATTTATAAAATTAATTTATATAATTTATTATATGAATAATTATAATTTAAACAATGATATTAATTTATTATTATTTAATAAACATAAATATAATAATAATAAATTACAAATATTATATAATAAATTAGTATATAATATTAATATATTAATAAAAAAATTATCTATGGAACAATATTTTATATTATATAATACAATAAATAAAAATAACAATAAAAATAAAAAAATATTTAAAAATAATAATATATATTATATAATATATTATTATTTAATAATTAAATTAATATTAAAAAATAAACCTACATCTGATTTAAAATCATTAAAATCACATATACAAGTATATTTAAAATCACCATCAGAAACAATACAATTGTCAGGAACACCACCACTAGTACCACCACTAGTACCACCACTAGTACCACCACTAGTACCACCACTAGTACCACCACTAGTACCACCACTAGTACCACCACTAGTACCACCACTAGTACCACCACTAGTAGCAGCACCACCAGTAGCACCAGCAGTAGCACCAGCATCAGGAGCAAAAGGAAAAGGAAAAGTAGCACTATCACTAGGACTACCATCAGTAGCACCAGCAGTAGCACCAGCATCAGGAGCAAAAGGAAAAGGAAAAGTAGCAGCATCATCACTAGGACTACCACCAGCACCACCACCACTAGAAATACCACCTGAACTATCACCAGCACCACCAGCAGCACTAGTACCAGTACTAGTAGCAGCACTAGCAGCTACATTAGGAGCACCAGCATCAGCAGCATCAGCACCAACAGGAAAAGGACCACCAGCAGCACTAGTACCAGCAAAAGGAAAAGGAAAAGAAAAAGGAAAAGGACCACCTGCACCACAAGGAAAAGGAAAAGGACCACCTGCACCACAAGGAAAAGGAAAAGGGCCAGCTTCAACAGGAAAAGGAAAAGGAACAACATATAATATTGATAAAGAATATAAGGAAGCATTATTAATCTCTAAAAGTAGTAAATTACAAGTTAAACAAATAACTCCATCTAAAAATTTTGAAATAGATACAAAATTTAATTTTTTAATACAATATTTATATAATAGTAATATAATTACATGTAGTAACGAAATCACAAATAAAAAGTTTAATGAAATGTGGACAAAAATAATTATTACAAATGGTAATAATTATGAATATATTACTGCTTCAAATGAGTTAAGTTTTTATTTAAATAAAATATACAAAACTAATGATAATATAAAAAGAATTAATACATTAATGGATAGACCAATTATAAATACATATAATATAACTATATTATATAAATTAAATATATTTAATCTTGATATAAATGTTTATAATAATTATAAAAAATTTAGATTTTTTTTATATAAAAAAAAAATGGAGTTAATTTTATATCAGTATGATAAAATTTATATAAAATATAATCGATTAAATGAATGGATGTTAGCAAAATTTAATACATTAGATGATATTGAAATAAAAATTAAAGATAATAATTTTGATATTGGATCTGATACTACTATTAGTGAGACTGGTAGTGATCCAGGTAGTGATCCTGGTAGTGATCCTGATAGTGATCCTGATATTATTAATATTGAAAATGATTATGAATCAAAACATATTTTAAGTAAACATATATTTTTTTTGGCGTATATTACAAAAAATGAAATAATAAATACAAATTTTAAACAAATTAAAAAATATTTTAAAGCAAATATATTAAATATGTTTTATAATATAATAGAATTAGAATATTTTTTAATTAGTTTTGAATATAATATAGAAAGTATAACTATAAATAATATTTTAGATTTATTAGAAATTAAATCTTCAGGTTCATCAGATATATCAGGTAGTATTTTTTATTATAATTTAAAATTAAATTATATTAATAATAAAATTAATAAAATATATAAATTTGATATAAAATCAATTAAATATATTATACAATATTTATTATCATTTATAAGTTTTTTAATTTTCTATATTAATATTATTAATTTTAATAATAATATATTTAATATTATTAATAATAAAATTAACATTTCAAAATATTTAAACAAATTTTTTAGAAAATTTCCAAAATATATAGAGTTATTGAAAAAAAAATATAAATCATCAGATATAAATAAAATAATAGAGACTATTTCTAATTTATATCCTAATAATAAATATAATAAATATAATTATAACGACATTCCTATATTTTATATTTTATTAGTAATATATAATTATAATGATAAAATTAATGTTACATCAACTTATATTACAAAAATAAAAACATATGTAACCAATATTACTAAATATATTCAACTTATTAAGATAACTAAAACTGATAAAATAAAAGGCATTACTGATTATATTACTAATATAGTTAATACATTTGAAAATATGAGTAATGATTTTATTATAAAAAAAGACCTTGATAATATAAATGAAATACATGATTCACCTATAAATTTACAATTTACAGAACTACCTATATCACATATAATATCAATAGATACTTTTCAAGAATATTGTATAACACCTAGAAATATATATAGTGATGCAATAAAAACATTAACAGATATACCTATTATTGTAAAAAATGATAATAAACCAATTTATGATGATATGATTGAAACATTAACTACATTACATAATGAAAATACTAAAAGATGGAAAGATTTAGATGATACATTAGACAACCATTATTATAGTTATAATACTAATAACATTTTAAAGGCTGATATTGGAATAAAACAAACAGAAGTTGAATCCAATTTAGAGGAATATAATAAAACACTCGTAACAAATGGTATAATGTTTACAACAAATAAATATTATAAATATAAATTAAAATATATTAAATTAAAATCTAAATATATAAAAAAATGAAATATTTATTATTTAAATATTTTTCAATATAAAAAATTATTGTATTCATGTTGACTCAATATAACACTCTTCATTAACAGTCTGCTACCAGCAATGGTAGTAAATTTTGGAGGTTTTTATCCTGGAAATTATCATCACTTTAGAAATTCTCACTCTGGAGGTTTTCCTTCTGGAGGTCCTTATCCTAGAGGAATTTACATTGGAGGCTATCCTCAAGTGTTTGCATCTGTAATTGATGAGGTTAGGTTCATCAGATCATCTGGATCTGATAGCTTTGCAAACAGACTTAATCATTCAATTTATAGAAGGATTAATAGTAATCCAGTTTCTAATGATAGAGACAGAATTAATCAAGCTCAGCAAAATATTAATCAACTCAGAGAAGAAATTAATAATCGTAATAGACGGAATCTACATCGCTGCAGTACAAGAGGTTGTAATTTGTATGCCATTCAAGCATGCTTTGCATTTACTAGAGAGTTGATTCCTACTTGTCCACAGTGCACTCAGCGAAGTTTTCCTATTCAGGATTACCCAGAATGCTACAATATACTCCAGATGTGCAATGACTGTAGGCAAAGACCACGACTTAATGCTTACTGTTTTCCGAGCATGAAAGAGTGCCCAGTATGCTCTAATTGCTGGAAAATGTAAAATATATTCATCTTACATCTGGTCATAAATATAAGCCTTTGGCTTCAAGCTAGTCAGATAAGGCTTGTAAAATAAAATATATTTATATTTTTTTTATTTTATTATTATTATTTTATTTAATTATTTTTATTAAATTATAATTAAATAAAAAAAATTGAAATTTAAATTATTAAAAGGATCAATAATAAAAAAATAGTACCGTATACAGCTCACGCAAAGTATCATTTTGAAAAATTAAGATCAAAATTTCATTAGAAAAATTTAAATCAAAATTTCATTAAAAAGAAATGAACACTCAGAAAAAAGTGGCAGACATCTTACTAGAGATTTCTACCATACCAGCTACAGTGAAAAGAATTAAAGATTTTAGAGGATCTTCATTAGAAAATCAAGCATTACGATCAGATATATTTTCTAAAACATTTAATCAAATATGCGATGAACTTATTCAAAATTCACAAGCATTGACAGACATTGCTCTTGTACTTTTTAAAGATGAACCAGTTTCTGAAGATGAACAAGTGCCTCAAGCTGAACCAGTTTCTGAAGAACAAGTGCATCAAGCTGAACCAGTTTCTGAAGAACAAGTGCATCAAGCTGAACCAGTTTCTCAAGCTGAACCAGTTTCTGAAGATGAACAAGTGCATCAAAATGAACCAGTTTCTGAAGAACAAGTGCCTCAAGCTGAACCAGTTTCTGAAGATGAACAAGTGTATCAAGCTGAACCAGTTCCTGAAGATGAACAAGTGCATCAAGAACAAGTTTCTCAAGATGAACCAGTTCCTCAAGCTGAACCAGTTCCTCAAGCTGAACAAGTGCATCAAGAACAAGTTTCTCAAGATGAACCAGTTCCTCAAGCTGAACAAGTGCATCAAGCTGAACAAGTGCATCAAGAACAAATTTCTCAAGATGAACCAGTTCCTCAAGCTGAACAAGTGCATCAAGATGAACCAGTTTCTGAAGATGAACAAGTGCATCAAGCTGAACAAGTGCCTAAAAAAAAAGATCTCAGATGGGCTGAAGAAGAAGAAGAAAAAAAAGATTCAAAAGTTCCTGACTCTTGGGAAGATTCTCCAATAGAATCCCAAGTACCACCTCCTCCGGTTCCAACAGTTGAAAAAACAAAATGTGTCAAAAAAACAACTAAATCAATTACTAGTGAGGTGAAATACACTCTTCCAAGTAGACCAGAACATTTGAAACACGATTTGATTGAAGATTCAATTAATAGTTCAACATATTATACAAGTTATGTTCCAAATCAGAGACGCGATGTATGTATACATGGTAGTAGATGCATTAAAAGAGGAAATATGTGTGGATTTTTTCACAGAGGATTTCCAGTATGTGCATTGCCAGGATGTTGCAATGAACATAGATGTAAATTGGAACATCCAATTAGAAATCATCCACACATTTATGATAACTTTGTACCTGACATTGAAGGTTTTATTAAAGGAGTGCAAACACTGTTTCCAGATATTGAAGAACAAAAATCATTACAAAGATTAGTTGTTTCTCAAGAAGGCACTGCTTATTTTTATCCTCCAGACCAACTTGATCAGAATTGTGACAGACCCTATGGTAGTGGATTACCTCCACCTCAACCATACCAACTTGATCAGAATTGTGACAGACCATATGGTACTGGATTACATCCACCTCAACCATACAGAGATGAACAAGTGTACACTGTCAAATCATTTGAACCAAACAAAACTCTAGTTTGTAGTTTTGGTAGAAAATGCAAAAAAAGCAAATGCATCTACTTTCATGGTTTAGATAATGAGCTAGCAAAAATTTGCGGTAGTTTGGGATGTGGAAAACATACAGGATGTCAGCATGAGCATCCATTTTTCTATCCAGAAGAAATTAGTGACAATTATATTGTTGACATGAAAGGATTTAATAATGTACTTGAACTTTATTCAGAAGAAAAAAGAAAAGATTTTCAAAAAAGAATAGTATATAGATCTGAAAACAAATGTATTTATTATAAAAAAGAAAAAAATCCTTCACCTTCAACATCAAGAAGATCAGTAGAAGATTTTCCAAAACCAGTTACTACATCAGTAAGTACTAAGAACGCCTTTGCAGCTTTTCAAAAGGAATAAAGAAATAACTATGACAAAAGATTATAATTATATAATAAATTTTTATTATATAGTTAATAATTTTTATTAATTATATTAAATTTAATAAAAATTGATATAAAATTATATTATATAGTATATAATATAATTTTATATTATAAAACTGCATTGTATATTTGAATATTGTGTATAATTTACAATTTATACTATGGTGTTTATATGTTTTCCATATACTAATTTAAATACTGAAGAAGAAATTATAGAATTTTGTAAACAAAATCCAGATGATTCAATTTTATGGAATGATTATATTTTTAAAATAGATTCTAATGGAATAATTAATAAAACAAAAAGAGAAGATCCAGAAAAATATACATCAATTGTTAATATTGACAATGTAGTAGAATCATGTATAGGTAAAATTATTATTTTTCAAAGTTTAAATAATAATATTAACAAAGATAACACTAAATTCATTTCATTATTTCCTGGTTCTAAAATTATTTTGAGTAGAGAACCAACATCAACATATAATCCATCATTATTTTCATTATCAAATAAAAAAACTGGTTCATATTTTGATTTGGTAATTTATATTGTAGATAATCAAGATAATATAACTAATATTTTAACTTATAATAACAAAGATTATAAAAATATAATTAAACATTCGGGAGATATACATAATGATGGATATTTACTTCAAACAATATGTGGCATTGAAAATTTAAGAGATAATGAAACAATAATTATTTGTGCAGTTGGTTATAATTGTACACCATTACATAAATATAAAACTCAAGTTCCAGCAGTATCATTATTTTCTAATAATAAAGTATATATAATTCCATGTTCATTAGAACCTATTGTTGTAGGAAATAACAATTTAATAACAATTGCAATTATTAAAAACAATATATTATATACACCTACAGAACCAGGAGTTATTGAAAATATTAATGTTGGCGATACAACTAAATTAGGTTTATTACAAATTTTAAAAAATACTATTGATAATTGTAAAAAAATAAATAATATTTCAGAAATTTCATTACCTAATACAACTTGTGAAATAGAAAAAAAACCTAAACAAATAACACAAACAGATAATCAATATAAAATATTACATATTATTCAAAAAAATATTTTAACTGATGATATAGATAATGCTTTAAAATTAGAAATAGATCAATATCCTTTTAGTCATAAAGTTAGTAGTGGATCAATTAGTATATTTGCATTAAAACTATTTTTAGAAGATTGGGAAACAATTTGTAATTGTAGTAGTGCTATTATTCACTTAATGCCTAATAATTGGATTACTACTACAAGAGTTATGAAAGTATCATATTTATTAAATGGATTGTATATTTTACATTTTACTGAATCAATAGATAAAACTACAGAACTAATAAATTCAAAAAAATTACTTATTAATTGGATGAATAATATTACAAATAATTTTTTAAGTATTGTAGGTCCACAATCAGTTATTGTAGTAAAATTAGAAAATAAATATTTTTGGTATGATGGAGTTTGTATTAATATTTTATTAAAAACAATACCTTTATTTGGAGATGATGTAACTGAGTTTGTATTAAATTATACTCAATATATACAAACAAATATAATAACATCTGATTCTACATGGATTAATTATGATGATTATAAGTTTGATTGGGAAGAAGAAATAACTCATATTTTTACTAATATTTTAAAAATACATACTGAAAAATATGAGTTAGAACGTATGTTTGAATTATCTAATGATACTAATATTTCTAAAAAAGATATATATAACTCTCATAAAAAACAAATTGAACATTTAGATAATCAACTTTCTAATTTAGAAACTAACTTTAGAGAAATAATATTTAAAATGCAAATATTATCTGAAGATTTAATTATTAATGCAAAAGCATTCATTTTAAAATATTGTAAAAATATGTTATATGAGTATAATTTACTTAGTTATAATATAGATGATTCTAAAGATATTAATAAAATAAAAGATCTTAAATCTTTTAATAAAAAAATAATAACAAATATATCAAGTATGGTAAGTTTATTGTTTTCTAGAAGTAATGCTTCATCAAAATCATTCTCAATTAAATCACAAGAAAGAAAAGAAATAATAAAAAAAAATGTTCAAGATGCTATTAATATGTCTAAAGAAGAATATGCTGAGTATCTTCAAGAAAATGCTAGTGAAGGATGTTTAAATTTAATTATAAAAGATACTTTTTTTCAAAAAGTAATAGAAGGAAATAATTTAAGTATAACAGATATTGATACATTAAATAGTTTAACTTTTGATAATATAACTGCAAGTTGTATTATTGAAATTGCGCCTACTCCAGACACATTATTCGGATTAAGTAATATAATAGTTCCTACAAATAATAAATTAGATACAGCTGTTATAATGATTCCTATTAATTCTTATGCAACAAAATATTTTGATGAAATAAGTTGGTCAATAATACAAAATGAACCACAATTTTCATATTTTAGAATATTACTAAGAAATTTATTAGCAAGTATTCGTACATCTCCTTTTGAAGGAAAAGCAAGTTCTCCAGAATTAACAAGTTATTTAATTAATAATTGGCTTAATATATGTGAATATTTAATAAATAGAATTAGTGTAGATAGTATTATTATTTTTGAAGATACTTTACCAACAATTATAAGAGGAATAATGGGACATATGTTTGCAACATGTGCATCCGGATCAAAACCATTTAGTGAAATTTATAATATTGTTTATAAAAATAAAATTATAAATTTTAATATAAAAGAATGGATGTGGATTATCAGAATTACATTAATTTTAAAAAAAATTAATTATGATAAAAATAAATTTGAAATAATTATCAGTAATCTGAAAAAATCATTTTTTAGATTTATTTCAAGAATGTTTTTAAAAATTTTAGAAAACTGTCAAAAATTAATTAAAAGTATAAAAAATGATTATATTCAAGATCATATTAAAAAAATTAATGAAGAACTTCAATGGCTTAAATTAGTTACTAAGATTTTTATATTAAATAAAGAAGACCTAATTGATAATGAAATAATAAAAAGATTATTACATTATGTTCCTAATAGAAATGATACAGATGACTCTACTATAATTTTTTGTAAAAGAAATTTAATTATGTATATTAAAGAAGATAATATAATTAAAAAAAATAATTTTATATTTACAATTAAAAAAGTAATTTTAAATGTTATAAATAAAAGAAGTGGATATATGACAAAATTTAAAAATAAATCAATTAAAAATGAAACTGATTTTGAAGCATATCATAAAAATGAAAAACATATATTAAATTCTGTATTAACTGATTTAAATTTAAAAGATAAAATAGATGATATAAAATTACAAAATAGTCAATTATTAGATATATCAACTTTTATGAATGGATTAAAAGGTGATGCAGAATGTAAAAGAATACCTTGGGCAATCTCATTTGATGAAGATAGTATTATATCAAATGAAGAATTAGAAAAAAAAATATCTTTCATTATGGGAATCGAAATTGATAATCCTAGTAGTAATAGTTCTATACCTAATAAAGATATTACCTCTACAGTTACTAAAATAGAAGATGAATTTATAATTGAATTGTTAAAAACAAATCCATCTGATGAATTAGTTAATTATATTACTAAATTAAATAAAATTATAAATCCATATGATAAATTAGTTTTTATACAAAAAGAAACATCAACTATTAATTATATTACAAAAGAATTGTTTGATACAATATGTTCAATATTAGAAATTGATAATATTGAAGAGTTTATTAATTTTTCAATAAAAACTATTTTTCTTAATTGGACAGATCAAAGTAAAGCTATTGAAGAAATTTATTTAAAATATAATTAAAATTATATTAATATTATTTATTTATAATTTTAATTATTAAGTTATACATATTTTATTTACACCCTTGAAGATTTAATTAACTGTATAACTAAATTAATAATAATTTTATAATACTATTTAATGAAACAAGATAAAATTAATACATCATTATATGAAGATAAACATCCAGAAACTTCTATAAAAGGAACCGGATTTAAAAATAAACAAAAAGCATTAGATACTTTAGAAATAATTAAAAATAAAAGTTTAATATATCAAAAACAAGTTGTAAATACAATGTATAATAGAGCTAAATATCATCCTTATCAAACTAAAGATATGAAAGAAGCTATGAAAATTTTTAAGGAATGGTTAAAAAAAAATAAATAATATTTGAATATTAATAACTATTAAATAATTATTTTTTAGATAATATATTATAATATAAATATAATATTATTAATTTTAAATCTAATACTATTAATGATACAAATACACAAAATAAAAATGTACTTCACACTGAATAAACTTAAATACTAACCTTAGTTGATATATATGCATAGATACATACAAATAATATATATATATTTTAATTATTTAAATTATAAAAAATTGATTATTACATTATTAAAATGTTTCAATAGTAAAATATATTACCGTATGCCATTTTGGCTAAAGTTTGGCTTAATGCCAGGCAAATGTTTGCAACAGATATGGAGTTCCCTTCATGCCCTCTCTGCAAGAGGGACATCGCCGGTGTTCTTCAGGTGAAATGTGGGGAGTGTCCAGTGTGTTATAAGGGGCATGCTGACCTTGAGGAAGGCAATGTAATGGTAGTTGTTGTTTGTTGTGGTAGATCTTTTTGTGAGAGTTGCTTGGGGGGATGGGTTGCTACATGCAAAGCAAAGCCACCTACAGTACTTGAGATAAACAAGAAGCTGCTTGATGCAGTAAAGCATCTACCATCAAGGTTCCTTAAAGTGCCTGAGAGGAGGATGGTATGGAAGCGAAATCATGATTCAGATTCTTACGAATTGCACTTTGAAGATGATGATGACGATAGTGAATTCCCCATCAATGGACTGTCAGACACAGACTGCCCAATTCCTTCTATTGTGGGATACACAGCTGTGTACAGCCAAGATGAGGATTGTTGGATGCTGCTTCCACTTTATCATCGACTTCTTGCACCTCCACAAAAAGAAGTATGGGCCTGGTGGAACAACCTGTTGTACTGGCAAGATGAAGAAACTGGATGGTGGTCTGATCAGGTAGACTCATATGTTTGTCCCATCCCTCCTCCTTTAGGATTTAGGGCAGTTTATGATGACTTTTGTCAGGTGTGGGAGCTAATAGTCATATAAACTGTACACTTCATTATTAACTCTAGAACTACTGGCTAAGTTCTATAAATTGTACAGACATATCAGAGTTGCACAAAATAAAAATAAATATATTTATATTTATTTTATAAATTATATTATAATATTATAGGTATATTTATTTTTAAAAATTAAAAAAAATATTTTAAATCAATATATTGCATAAATAAATATACTAATTTAATATTTAAATTAGTATATTTATTTTATAATAAAATTGAAATTATTTTGGTACAAAAATGATAATGATAATTGGCAGCCTTACAAATATATGCATAGCATAACTAATTCTCCAAGCTTGAAAAACTGATATAGATAGAAATTAGGAACTTGCATCAAGGCTTAGATCAAAAATAAATATATTTATATTTATTTTTACTAGTAATAAATAAAGTAGAAAAATTATTTAAATATAATATTTCTAAAATATTTTTTACTAAAACATTTAAATTAGATAAAATAATAATGAATTAATTAAAAATTATTTGCAATTTATAAAAAAATGAAATAATAATATTTTAATACATTTATATAATATATTTTATAAAAATATATTATGATGCAGTTAATTAAGATGCCATTAACTAAGATGCCATTAATTAAGATACATTTAATTTGTGGAATAAGTGGTGAAAAAATATCAGATTTAGAATGTGTCAATCCACGTAATTTAATAATACAAATACATGATTTAAATATAATTAAATCTAAGTATTTTTGTTTAATTAATAATAAAAATATAGTATATTATTCATACCAGGGTTGGTTTGATGCTTATGAAAATTTTTTGACTCAAAATGAAATTATTAAAATGATTAAAATCATTCAATTATCTGATGAACAAAATCATTTATATGAACTTATTGAACTTGAATATCCATATAATATTTTGTCACAACACTTCCCAGAAATAAAAGATAGTATTCATTATTTATATATTATTAGTAAATATGATACTAAAGCATTTAAATATATATCAGAAGATATAAAAAATAATTTTGATATTATTAAAAAGGGTGGGTCTCTTGCATTTAAATATGCATCAAAAGAAATAAAAGATAATTATAATATGGTTTTAGAAATTGTATCTGAAACAAGAAATACATTAAAATATGCATCAGATAATTTTAAAAATAATTATAATATAGTTAAAGCAGCCATAATAAATGATTGTAAATCATTAGAATTTGCATCAGATGAATTAAAAAATAATTATGATATTGTTATAATAGCAGTAACAAATAATGGATTTTTATTACAATATGCATCAGAAAATTTAAAAAATAATTATGATATAGTTAAAGCAGCTATAATAAATAATGTTAACTCATTAGAATTTGCATCAGATGAATTAAAAAATAATTATGATATTATTATGATAGCAGTAACAAATAATGGATGTTTATTACAATATGCATCAAAAAAATTAAAAAATAATTATGATATAGTTAAAGCTGCTATAATAAATGAGGGAAACTCATTAAAATTTGCATCAGATAACTTAAAAAATAATTATGATATTATTATGATAGCAGTAACAAAATATAAATATTTATCACTAGAATATGCCTCAACAAATTTAAGAAATAATTATAATATAGTTCTAGCTGCAGTAACAAATAATATATTTTCATTAATATATGCCTCAAAAAATTTAAAAAATAATTATAATATAGTTCTAGCAGCAGTAACAAATAATAAAGAGGCATTAATATTTGCATCAGACAATGTTAAAAATAATTATAAGTTTATTATGAAAATTATAACTAATGAGGGAGGTTTATTAATATTTGTATCACAACAGTTACAAAATAATTACAACATCGTCATTAAAGCAGTATCTAATTATGGGTACTCGCTAAAATATGCATCAGATACATTAAAAAATAATTATGACATTGTTATGGCTGCTGTTTCAAATTGCAAGGTAGCACTTGGATTTGCATCAAATGCATTAAAAAATAATTATGACATTATTATGGTAGCTGTTTCTAATTGTGGATTAGCACTTGAATTTGCATCAACCGCATTAAAAAATAATTATGATATTGTTATGGCTGCTGTTTCTAATTGTGGATTAGCACTTGAATTTGCATCAAATGCATTAAAAAATAATTATGACATTGTTATGGTAGCTGTAGCTAAATCTGGTTTAGAAGCACTAGAATTTGCATCTAATGAATTAAAATATAATTCTGATATTGTTATTGAAGCTAAATATAAATCTGCATAAATTATTAGGGTAGTTGAAAATCTACAAATACATTAAAAAATAATTATGATATTATTATGACATATATATATAACTAGAATAGCTAATAGTTCTAAAATTTTAATTTATAATAATAATTATAACTATTAACTATTTTACTTAAATTAATTTAATAATTTTAGATAATATAATATTTAATAAACTATATTTAATATATTATTTTCATATAATAAAATTCATTAATTTTTTAATTTTTTTATAAAAAGTGTCAATTTAAAAACTCCTAAATTAATAAAATTAAGTAAATTTGATATAATATAATTACATACTATAATACAATAATAAGTATATAAAATATATTTAATAAATAAATTGAAATTTAATAATATTATAAAAATAAAATATATTATTAAATGAATAATTTAATAAATGAAAAGTATAATACATTTTTTATTAATCCTTATCCATGGTGTAATGAATTAAATTTTCCAATTAAAGTACCTGGATATGAAAATATTAATAAATATAATAATTTTATTAATTATAAATTTGTAAATAATACTCCTATTACTATTAATTTATCTAATAAAAATAATAATAAATAATACTTAATATTAATTTATAAAAATTGAAAAAAAATATTATTAATTGATTTATAGTGAAAACCCTGGTACCGTAGCCATTTTGGCTCAAGGACTGGTTAGGAAAATATCCCTAGTGCTCGCGACTGTGCACACAGGATGATTGCACCTCATACCAGTTCTCAGGACGGAGAAAGTCAAGATTGGCTTGGTGAAGTTCCCAAGGCTCACAAGGCTCCCAGGGCTATTGCTCCCAAGGCTCCCAGGGCTATTGCTCCCAAGGCAAAGTAGACTGTCAGATGGCTTTCCTGTAGCTAGACATGGCCAAACTAGCAGCAGAAAAATTGGCAATTAGATGTCTGTAGGATTGCATACAGATATTTGTTTCATCATTTTTGTAATTTGTACCATAATTATCTTGATATAGAACTTGTCTTTACGACAATGTGTACAGGAAAAGCTCAGCTCATTTCATGAAAAATTAAATTTTTAATTTTTTTACTTTACAACTAAGAATTTTTATTAGTTCTAGAACTATTGACAAAATTATCCCTACTTTTATTTTAATAAATAGACTATTAATATTAAAATAAAAATTGATATATTTATAATTTAAATGTTTTATATTAAAATATACTTTACCGTAGCCATTTTGGCTCAAGACGTAAGTCTTCGAGTCGGGCGACTTTTGGGAGTGTATTCTTCCATACTTTGAACCATGAGAAGACCGATCTTTGTTGGTCTTGGACATGGAGGACCTGGACACGGAGGACATGGTCATGGAAGTGGGCTCAACCTTGATACCTTGTTTGATGCCTTGCAAAATCTTGATGCAGGCACTAGCCAAGGATCGGTATCTAGCGCGGGGAGGTTTCCGGGAAGCAGAGGATCTGGACCAAGCACCCCAGGGAGGTTTCCTGGGAGCAGAGGATCTGGACCAAGTCATGGTCCACAAGTAGTTCTGGTTGTGGATGTCCAAGGTGGGATTGGCAACCATCCAATCGGACGGCAGATAAGGGACCCCTCCTCATATGCTGCTGTACAAAATAGTTTTTGCAGTGAGGCGTTTTCACAAACATGCTCTCAACGTGGCTGTAAGATGCAAGTACCTCCCTACATTTTGACCTATGGAGGGCCTCTGACCACTTGCAAAGCACACCTTTATCTCAGTCATCGTCACTTTTTGGATGAGGTGCGGTGCGCTACATGTCGTACAAGGAACGTTCTCAATGCGCAACATTATGATGGCAAGCCCTGCACAGTGTGTGATAAGTGCTTGAGGTTGTGACTAGTTGGACAGTTTCAGACAGGCCTTCAAGCTTTTTCAAGCTTGAGATACAGATTAGGCCAAAAAAAAAACAAATATATTTATATTTATTTTTCTTTATAATTATTTTTTTAATATTTATATTTTACATTTCTTATAGATGATATCTATATGAAAACATAATAGTTTCAGTAAATTATATAGAAGATTATATTTTTAATAATTTTTACTAGTAATATTATAATTTTTGTAAAATTATCAAAAATATATTTATATAATAATTTATAAACAATTATTATATAAATATAATTACAGTTGAGTTCTAAAATGGTATAAAATTAATATTTTTATTTATACAAACTATATTACAATATTGATAATGATCATTAAAATCTGTTATAAGCATAGGACCATTATTAGTTAAATATGAAAATTTATAAAAACCATATTTTTCTAAATAATTTATTATATCAATTAATTTAGTATTATTATCTAAAAACGTACCACCATATTCAAACTGTATTATTTTAATATTTTCTAAAAAATCTTCAAATCCTTGTAAAACATTTAATTCATAACCTTCTGTATCTATTTTAAGAAAATCAATATTTTTAATATTATTATTAATAACATAGTCCTTTCCTTTTTTTATATATAATAAAATTTTATTAGGTTCATCACTTATATTACAACTATTTATTCTATCATAAAATGATTGATATTTAGGATAATAATAAATTTGATTATTATCACTACCTAATCCAAAATTATTAAAATATGATGCATTATTCATATTTTTTTGATTTTTTAAAGTTTCTATAAACTCATTCATAGGATCAAAATAATGAACTTCACCATTAAAATAACTAAATATACTATCTGTACGACATCCTACATCAAAAATAATATTTATATTATTTTTAATATCCATAAAAAATTTGTTTTCTCCATTTGTGTTAGAATCACAATTATTAAATGGAAATTTATCTAAAATATATAATGCATCTCCCCATCCATGAGGAGTCATAATAGTAAAAACACGTTTAAAATTATATTTTGATAAAAAATTATCAATATCTGTAATTAATGCACAATCTTTATATAATTCTTTTTCATTAACTTCTAAATATAATACTTTTGCATATTTTATAGATTGTATAGCACCTTTTAATGCTAACAATTCTACTCCTTGAATATCAAAATTCCAAAAATTATATTTAGAAGCATCTAAATTATTTCTTTCAAAAAAAGTATCAATTGTAATACTTTTTTTTTTTATTTTATCTACATATATAACTGAAGGATGCTCATATGAATGAGTTGCAAATTCTAATATACTAGATGATTGAACATTATTTGAAATATTAAATATTATTTCTTCATCATCTTTATCTGATATTACAGCATTATACACATTTGGTATTCCTCTATCAATTGCTTCATTTACTTTTGAATCAATTGCATCAATCCATACTATATTTTCTTGTAAAATTCCTAATTCAGTATAATATGGCAATTCTTCACACTCATGTGCCCCTACATGAAAACAACCATTAATATTTATATTTAAAGATAATAATATTTTTTTTATATCTTCAATATTAATAAGCATTTTTATATATTATTAAATATAATAATTATATTTTTAAATATAATTAATATAATAATCAGTTTATTTTATAGATATAAGAGTTATAAACTGAGTTAAAATTACAAATAATTCCATAATCAATTACTATGGAGTTTGTAAAAATAATTTAATAATATATTATATTTTATTACACCTTTTACTAATTATACAATTTTAATTTATTAATAAATTACACATAAATATAATTTTTTTAGGTATAATACATAAACTATTAGATTTTATAGATATTGATTACAATAATAATAAGAAATATTAAAAAAATTAAAAAAAAATATAAATATAATAAAGATTAATAAAAAAATGAAATAATTAATACTTAAATGTATTAATTATAAAAAAAATATACCGTAGCCATTTTAGCTCTATCTGAGCTAGGATATCATTGACTAATTAATACAAACCATTTGGTTTGTATTAAATGGAAGAAAAAAATACACCTTCGTGGTTTGAATACAATGATTTGCCACACCTTCCATTTATCACATTAATGACTATGGCTGGAGAAGTATTCTTCAAAGGATCCCTAGAAGATCTTAGGATGCAACAATGTAGCATTTCATCAAATAACACTTATCCAGTCTACTTAGTTGGATCTACTAATGTCAAAACACTACAAGAGTTAGTTGACGTTATTGATTGGACTCAACCAAAATCCTTCTATACTATTGTTTTTCAGCCAGGAGTTTTCAAGGATAGATGCCATCTTTTATATTATGATAAATGGTATGAAGCAAATGGGTGGGTACGTGCAATTAAAGAGACTTTACCTGTGTGTGTAGAAATTATTCCTAATTCTTGGAAACTCGATGAATCTGGAATATGGTGGCGTCCTCTTTTTAATTCTTACAAGCTTTTAAATTCTTCAAAAACTGATGCTAATTGGAAAGTTGCAAAATCTTTCAAGATTGATGTCACTGGAAAGTGAGAACCTGCATCAAGACTGTCTATTCAATAGTATTCACATTAGTGAATGTCAGAGAGCATTCATACAGATTATTAGATGTTTATCCAATTAGTAATCGTGCATTGTCTCTAGATAGAAAATAAATATATTTATATTTATTTTTATAAATTAAAATTGAAATTATTTATATTTAAATGTTTTTATAACAAAAATCTTTTACCGTAGCCATTTTGGCTCAAGAAGGCTTGCATTCAAAACATCATTGCAAGCTTTCAGCATGGCATGGTTGCCAGATCCCAAAGGGAAAAATTGGAAGCAAGACTATCTTTCTCCACAGAACATTTCGTTTGGGCCTAATTCAAACCCAAGTGAAATTGCGGAGCAACTGAAGAAGTTCTTAAAGGATATGACCCCCCCTGCTTCCGACTCTGAAGGTGATGAATATCAAGACCCTGCTTCCGACTCTGACAATGACAGTGATGCTGACAATGTTAGGCACCCCCACCCCCAGGTCAATGACAACAATGTTGGACGCTTCAAGATCAAGGTCAACGTGAAAGGAAAGATCTCAGGGTATGAGTTGGAGTGTATCGGGAAGTTCCAACTTGTTTGGACAGAACTTGTGCTTCATGGGCCTCCTGTGCTTGTACTGGACTGCTCTAGGCGATCTGGTGATGCTCTGCTGTTTGGTGCGGTATTCAAGGTACTTAGGGCTTATTTTCAAGCCCTTGCCGACATGGTTCCGTTTGAGCCATACGATCAGTTCATTGCAGAGTGTCAGGGGCGGAGGGATGACTCAGGTAGGGTTCTGTTGGAATGAGCGTTTCACAGACTGACTGCGACGAGATAGCATATTATACAGACTTTTTGGTAATTTGGTCAATTGCCAATTAGTAATCATGCAAGTCTCAGAAAATGATCATACTAAATTTTTAGTATGATCATTTTTATAATTATACTAAAATTTATTTATAGTAATTAAAAAATTATCTTTTTTTTAATTTTTTTTAAATAATATTATAGAAATATATAATACAAGTATTATTAAGAAATAAATTAATTATAAGCATATAATATTTAATCAATATTTGCTATTGTATATTGTTTATATAATTTATCTTCATAAAATGTTATTTATCAATTTGAATTTTTAATACTTTAATACTTTAATACATATATTAAATACTTTTTATTTTTATTTTGGTTGTACAGTAATAAAAAAATTATTTATAATTCTTATTGATTTATATTTTTTTTATTAAATTTAAAAATAATTATAATATTTAAAAATAATTTTTATTTAATAAAATTTTATTTAATAAATTTTTATCCAAAAATATGAAAAAAACTCTATCTAAAAATATATAAAAAATATACTATATAAATATAGTATATATGGCTTCAAAAGAATATAAATGTAATAGTTGTAATTATTAAAGAAAATATTAGTTAATTATATTTATTTATTTTAGATTAAATTGAAATTATCAATATGTATAATATAAATATAAAAATAAAAATTGAAATATGTATAATTTAAATGTTTCATGTGAAAATATATATTACCGTAGCCATTTTGGCTTAAGACACCAAGTCTTAGAGTCAAGGCAACTTTGGACCGGTGTCCACCAAATCAAATGCCCGTGATCTTTTTTAGGGGCCCTGGTGGAGGCCCTTGCGGATTTCCAGGAGTTCCTGTTGGAGTCCATGGCATGTTTCCTGGTAGAGTTCCTGTTGGAGTCCATGGCATGTTTCCTGGAGGAGTTCCGGGTAATGGTAATCACATAGCACATGCTGTCGTTGTATTGCGAGAGTGCGCATTCCCTGGCTGTAAGAGCCCAGCTGCCCCATACATTTTGGAGCACGGAAACAGGCCTTTGCACATGTGTAAAAAACACCTCCTGGACCTCAGGCTCAAGGATCACCACTTCCGTACGGAGGATAGAGACTGCAGGACATGTCGTCAATGGCCAGTGCTCAGGGCCAAAGATGTCAGGGGCAAACCATGCACAAAGTGCGTTGCTTGCATGATGGCATGATGGCATGATGGCATGACATCTGTAGCTACAGCTTCTGGCAGGTCTTTCAAACTTTTCAAGTTTGTGATACAGATAAGACCCCTGAAAACAACAATAAATATATTTATATTTATTTTTATTTATCATTAAGCTTTTAAATTTAATTTTAATTATATTATAAAAAGTTTACTATAGATATATCTAAATTTATTACTAATTCCAACAAATATATATAAATTATATTTACAATTAAGATTTCAAATTACATATTTACCATATTTAGTGAGTCAATCTTATTTTTTTATCAAATTTATAAACTTTTAATAAATCTAATAAATATATATTATTTATAATAATATTTATAATATCAAAATTATTTATTAAATTAAAAAAATGAAATTTTAAATTATTAAATGTTCCTTATTAAAAAACAATGTACCGTAGCCATTTTGGCTCAAGTCATATGAACTTGAAGCTAGGCATTTTTTGTGAAAATCTCTGCAGTCATGACCCACTTTCGTGATGGAGAGGATTGTAGTGATAAGGAGGATGTGCTTTGGCCAGAGGGTGTGCCTCATCCAGATGATTACCCTGCCTACTTTGGTCGTGAGGGCATGATGTGTTCCAGATGCCGTGACACTCCCAACCCAGATACGCCTCTATGGGAGGATCCTACATACGGCGGCGAGCAATGTGTGTTGGTGTGCATCGACTGCTGGAAGAGGTTGCATATCGAGCAACTTTCCACTACAGATAGGATCGAGGATTCTGGATGGAAGTCCTACATTGATCCTGACTCGGGCATGTTGTGGTGGCATCATGCTGCCACAGATAAGTCTCAGTGGGAGGCTCCTGAGTGACCGGTTTTTGCGGAACCTCAAACTTCAGCTTTAGCTTCGACCAGCTATTGCATCAGGCTTGAGCTTCTGCGTCAGCTTCAGACAGGTCTTTCAAACTTTTCAAGTTTGTGTACAGATAAGACCACGAAAACAAAAAAAATATATTTATATTTTTTTTATTTATACTTTTAATTATATTATAAAAAATTACTATATAGATATATCTAAATAGTAATTTTTTATATTTTGACAAACTATTTATAAATTTAGTTTTTGCACATTTGCTAATAAACATCAATTTTATATACTAAAAAAATGATAATTTTATTATATTTATATAAAATTATTATGATAAACAAAATATTTATTGATTAATTATAAAGAAAATCTATTATATATCTAAAAATATTTTGCAATATGTTTAAAATGTTTTTTTATATTCACCTCAAATACTGTTATTTTTTTCATCAATAGTTGCAATAATAATTGTATTTTTTCTAAATTTTTAGATAATTTTTGTATAACTTCTGATGTAATATAATTTATTGCATCTTTATTATAAATATTATGTAAACATGTTAATTGACCATTAGATATATAATTAATTGGTATATTAATACTATATTACACCAAATTCACTGAATTTTGGGACAAAATAAAAACAAAGTTTTTATTTTATTAATTTAGGAGCTAAGCTCCTAAATTGACACTTTTTTATAAAAAAAAAGAAAATTCAATAAATTTAATATAATTGCACTATTACTGGCATTCTCCTATTTGACAGCTATCCTTAGGATAGCGGTTAGGAGATTTTAAATCATAGATTTTTATATTTTAAATAAAATTAAATAAATTCTAAAGAATTTATTTAATTTTATCCAGACAATTTAGATGAATTAAGAAAAACTATTGATAAAGTAATAAAAAATAAAATAAAAAAAAACATTTACAGAATTATTTTAAGTATTTATTAATACAAGCTCATGATTATATAAATAAAAATAATTAAGTGTCCAAAAAATTCAGTGAATTTGGTGTAATATAAACTCCTAATTGTCCAATATTATATTCAATTTGACATAATCTACGTAATTAAAGATTATCATTTTTTGGTATTCAGATTGTTTGTAAATAGTATATTGAATTGTTCTTTTTATCAAGGATTACAAATTATTATGTAGATTCTAGTTATAATATTGATATTAAATAATAACTAATGTAACATGTAACGGTTATAACTAAAATAGCATTAGATACATTAAAAATTGAATATTAGATTATAAAAATGTTTCATAAAAAAAGCTTATTACCGTAGCCATTTTGGCTCAAGTTTGGCTTTAATGCTAGCCAAATGTCTGCAACAGGCATGTACGCTCCTTGTCCTTTCTGCAGAGATCCCATTCAAAATCTTGTTAGGTTAAACCGCGGTAACTGTGGAATTTGCTACACTCCCCACAGTGAAAGTGAAAGTGAAATTGTAGTTCCCCCCTGCTGCAAACAGGGTTTTTGCATGAATTGCTTGGGGGGATGGGTGGCTACTTGCAATGCAATGCCTCCAAGAGTATTTGATCTGGGCTTTCTGCTTTCTACAGCAGAAAGCCTTCATCTTCGATCAATGGTCCTACCGGTTCCGGCTGCACCTGTAGTGCGCCAGGATGAACCTAGAATGATGGTGTGGATGGTCCACACATCAAATGATGAGCAGTACCTAGAGTGCCTTCAGCTATGCTCTCAGGATGGACGCCCAGTTAGTGGACTGATCAGTGGCTCTGTAATCGGTCCTCCTGAAGGATACGAAGCTCTCTACCTTGAGGAGGAGGATGAGTGGATTGCAGTGCCGGATTCACATGTAGTACAGCCACAATCAGAACCTGTTGTAGTAGAGCATCCGTCTGTAGTACAGGTGCATCCGGATGTGACTGTACTACAAGTGAGGGTGTGGATGTGGATGGTCAACCTCTCCCAGTATAAGCTGTGCTATGAGGATGGATCCCTAGTCCATGGACTGAACCAGAACTCTGTAATCTGTCCTCCTGCAGGATACAAATCTATCTACCTACCATTCGAGGATGCTATGGTTGCAGTGCCGGATTCACCTTTAGTACAGCCACAGCAGGAACTGGTTGTAGTAGAGCATCCGTCTGTAGTACAGGTGCATCCGGATGTGACTGTACTACAAGTGATGGTGTGGATGTGGATGACCCACGACTCCCAGTATAAGCTGTGCTATGAGGATGGATCCTTAGTCCATGGACTGGAACGGGACTCTGTTATCTTTCCTTTTGCAAGATACAAAGTGGAGTACGTGCAGGAGGATGATTGTTGGGTTGCAGTACCACTGTGGACCTGGTGGAACAACCGTTTGTACCTCCAAGATGAAGCAACTGGATGGTGGTCTGATCAAGTAGACAACCCTTATATTTGTCCAATCTCACCTCCACCTGGGTTCTACCCAGTCTATGATGTCACTTGCAAGGTGTGGAAGCTAGTGCCTGTACCTGACGCCTAGAACTGGTCCTTTAGAACCAAGACTTTGGTTTGGGTGTACATACATCTCAGAAATAGTTTCACCCTGACAAAAAAAATAAATATATTTATATTTATTTTATAAATTATATTTATTATTTTAATTAAAAATTATAATATTTAATATAACTATTTTATTATATTAATTATTAGCAATAAATATATAAATATATTTTTACTATTATATCAAATTATTAATAATTAAATTAAAAATTATAAAATATTATTTAGATTAAATTAAAAATTAAAATTATTATAATATATGTAATAAAATAACAAATTTATGTAATTTTATTTTTTTGATACGTCATCAAAAAAACATTAATTATCTAATGGTAAAATATTCAAATAAATATTAATTCATTAAATAATATTATTATTATTAATAATTATAAACAATATTTTTATTAATGTATTTTATTATAAAATTATTGATATTTAAAATAATAATAAATTTGAGTATTATCAGCAAAAAAAATTATTTAAATATAAAAAAATAAAATATATTTTAATTGAATAATAATAATTTTAATAATGATTATTATTAATAATATCAATAATAATTGATATAAAACTATATATATTAATGAATCATTTTATAAAAACAATTGTGTTATTAAAAAATGAAATTAATGAACTTAAAGATAAAATTAATATTTTATTAAAATCTAATAAAATACGATAATTATAATAAATCTTTGATTTATTATAATTATTGCCAAAATATAAAAATTTTTATATTTTGCCTCCTAAAACATTACAAAATAATAATAATAATATAAATAATATAAATAATATAAATAATAATAATAATATAAATAATATAAATAATATAAATAATATAAATAATAATAATAATATAAATAATATAAATAATATAAATAATAATAATAATATAAATAATATAAATAATATAAATAATATAAATAATATAAATAATATAAATAATATAAATAATATAAATAATATAAATAATATAAATAAT